>ERZ773077.93-NODE-93-length-61996-cov-8.974863_pt1 | contig 61996 bp, 56 predicted proteins | sample MGYA00580612_ERZ773077 | MGnify/ENA primary metagenome ERZ773077 (study PRJEB29015, sample SAMEA2737971) | human oral metagenome | biome: human oral; feature: human-associated habitat; material: dental | place: China | collected 2021 ...
GCAATGCGCCGATGAACAGCTCCAGGAACAGGATCGCGAAACTGAACATCACCGAAACAGCACCGGAGACGTTGTACATGAGGTTGTTCTGGAAGGTCAACAGGAAGGAGCCTCCGACCACGAACACCAGAACCACCAAGTGCCCGGCGAACATGTTGGCGAACAGACGCAGGGCGAGCGTGACTGGGCGGGTGACGAACGTCGCGAGAAACTCCAGCGGGATGATCAACCACAGGAGATACCACGGAACGCCCTCCGGGATGAGCGCCTTCTTGAGAAACCCGATGCCGAATTTGCGGAATCCCGCACCGACGTAGACACACCAGGACAGGAAAGCCAGACCGTAGGCGAATCCGACGTTGCTGAAAGTCGGGAGCATGAACACGAAGGTCTCGCCGAACCAGTTGTTGACCAGCAGGAAGGAGAACAGGCCGAGCAAGTAGGGCAGGAAACGCCTGTAGTCGTGGTGGAGGATGTCGCGTGCGATGCCGTTGCGGACGAATTCGTAGAGGTATTCGGCGAGGAACTGCCGTTTTGAGGGCAGCACCCTGAGGCGACGCGAGGCCAGCCACCAGAGCAGCACCACCAGCAGAGCCGCTATGAGCGCCTGCCAGAAGGGCTTGTTCATCCAGGTGGGGGTACCGGGGATGACGGGAGTGTCAAAGATGAAGTCTTTGACGCTCGGCGGCGTGTACCCACCGTCACCGCCCTCCAGCGGAAGAAGCCAAGGATTCATGTACCGCTCCCATATCGCTTGATGATCATGTAGACGCTGGCAACCAGCCCGAGGATGAGCCCCAACGGCAACAGCCATGAGGTTTTCCAGAGATGATCTCCGAGCCAGCCGAGCCCTCCGTAGAACAGCAGACCCGCCAAGATGTAGCTGAGCACCACCATCCCGTCCTCGGCACCGCCTCGTTGCGAGGTCTGCTCCTCAGATCGTGGTTTCCTGCCCATGTTGGGGGTGAGCCTACCCGAAAACCTTCGGACCTTCACACCACGGCTGGACCCGCCACTCAGGCGTCGTGGATATCGTAGATGGGAACGCGCTGACGCCGGGCGACGAGCACCACTCCCGTGGTCCAGGCCAGGACCGTGACCACCACGGTGAGCGCGAGCCAGCGCTCATCCGTCGCCGGTCCAAGTCTCGGGTGTCCTGTCACATACCAGAGCCCTGCACCGATCCCGACGACGCGAATCGCATAGGAGGCGAGCACGATCCCAAGCCCCTGAACGGGGGGAAGCTCACACGCCACCACCTCAATCGCCTGTCCCACTGAGAAAAACAGAAGCACCGCGGCAAAGCCGATCGCCGCCCCGACCAGCGCAGCACGTGACCCCGTGGCCAACGCCAGGGAGCAGACCCCCAACCCCACAGCATGGCCGGCGATCACCCCTCCGACCATCATCTGCCTGGCGCGTCGGGTGGCTCCCGTGATGCGACGTTCAGCCACCTGTCGTTCCTTTGGAACGGCGTCCTGGTGGAAGGAGAGTCACGATGGCCAGCGCCACTGTGCAGATGGCCAGGGTCCACCACGTGGCAGAATGGTTCAGCAGCAGGACGCACACCAGGCCACCTGCCACGATTGCGCTCCAGGAGCACAGAATCAACACCGCTGCACGTTGGGAATGGCCTCGCGCGATCATCCGGTGATGCAGGTGCTGCTTGTCAGCCACAAACGGATGCTGCCCCCTGGCAGTCCGGCGGGCATAGGCCAGCGCAAGATCCATCAGCGGCAGCGCCAGGGTCACCAAGGGCAGCAGAATCGGCAGAAGGGCGGGCAGAACATCATCATGATCGCGGCTGAGGGCGCTCGGATCGACCTGCCCGGTGAAGGAGATGGCGCTCATCGCCATGAGGAAACCCAGGAGCATCGCGCCGGCATCACCCATGAACATCCGCGCCGGCTGGAAGTTGTGGGCGAGGAATCCCAGACAAATGCCCACGGTGGCGACCGTGATGAGACTGGCTGTGGTCGCCCTCACGAGGTTCTGCTCGTAGGCGAGCACGTAGGAGTAGGCGAAGAAGGCTCCCGCACCAATCGCAACCACTCCCGCCGCAAGGCCGTCAAGGCCATCAACGAAATTCACGGCGTTGGCGCAGACCGCGATGAACAACACCGTGATGAGGATGCTAGAGGCGTCATCAATGGTCACGACGGCATTCGGCAGAGGAATCCAGTAGATCCTCACGCCGCCCAGCACAGCAGCCCCAGCGGCGAGGACCTGACCGCCGAACTTGACCAGTGCGTTCAGCTCGAACATGTCATCCAACAGTCCGACCAGGCAGATCAGGCCACTGGCTGCCAAAACCGCCAGTGCGTCATGACCCACAGTGGCGAACCGTGACAGGAACGGCATCTGAATTGCCAGAATGAGGCTGACAGCCAAACCGCCCAGCATCGCCAGCCCACCGAAATATGGTTTCGGGATCGTATGCATATCCCGGTTTCGCACCCTCGCCAGCACACCCCAGCGAATAGCGAGCTGCCTGCAGAGTCCGGCCAGCAGATAGGTTGTGGCGGCAGCCACCAAAAGAACCAGAAGGTACTCGCGCATCAGTCAGCCTGCAGTTCAGGCACCACCTCGCGGAGCGCCTCGACGCTGATGGCTCCGCGACGAAGCACACGACCATGATCGTCAACACTGAAGTCGACGATCGTCGAAGGCTCCTCACCTCGTGCAGGGCCGCCGTCAAGATAGATGGCAACGCTATCCCCCAGCATCTCCTCGGCCCGCTCCACCGTGGTGGCAGCCGGCTCGCCCGAGATGTTGGCTGAGCTGACTGCGAGCGGGCCCGTGCGGCGCAGCAGGGAACGCGCCTGGTCGAGGTCGGGGACCCGGATCGCGACAGTGCCCCTGGTATCACCGAGATCTAGTGGAAGCGACCTCTGAGCGTTCAGGATGATCGTCAGCGCTCCCGGCCAGAAACGGTCCACCAGGTCGCGTGCGGCATCTGGTATGGCATCCACCAACGCCGGAAGCATGGAGCTCTCGGCAATCAGCACCGGTGGCGGCATGTCACGACCCCGCTGCTTGGCCGCCAGCAGTCTTTCGACAGCCTCGCGGTTGAAGGCAGCCGCGCCGACACCGTACACGGTGTCGGTTGGGAAGACGATGCATCTCCCCTCCGCCACCACCTCCCGCGCTGCTTCCAAAGCGCCATCGAGGCCTGTTTCCAGGGACAACGTCCTAGACCCGGTTTCGTTCACTCGCCAATCCTGCCACGTCGGGCCACGAGATGCCTGGGGCGTCCTGCCAGATCGCATACCCGGCGAACGATCTCGAAGTCCTCGGAGAAGATGGCGGCAACCTGATCCGGGTGGGTTTCGTCATGTTCCAAGGCGATCACGCCTCCCGGCCGCAGGAGACGGAAGGCAACCTGATGCACCACCCGGATCGCGTCCAGCCCATCCGGACCGCTGAAAACGGCCTCCCCCGGGTCATGGGAGATCTCCGGCGGCAGCTGATGGCGCAGCCTTTCGGGGACGTAGGGCGGGTTGGCGACCACGACGTCAACGATGCCATCAAGGTCGTGAAGGGAATCCGCCATGTCCTCAAGCCGCGCATCCACACCGAGGCCCTCCAGGTTCCTCAGCAGCCAGGGCCAGGCAGCCTCAGAGCGCTCGACGGCGTGAAGCATCAGGTTGCCCCGCTCCGTCGCCAGACTCCGCGTTATGGCGCCCGAGCCCGCGCACAGTTCAACGACTCGCCTCTTTCCGGAGGGCATGGCGCTGAGCTCGGTCAGCACCTCATCCACCAGCAGCTCGGTCTCAGGACGCGGTATGAAGACGCCGGGGCCGACAGCCAGAGTCTCATACCGAAAAGGGGCGCGACCGGTGATGTGCTGAACTGGCTCACCGCTTTCTCTCCTGACGGTCAGCTGCTCGACGAGTGCCTCCTCGGAGGGCGTCGTCTCCCGAAGCACCAGGGCTGCAGAATCACAGTCCAGGGCGTGGCTCACCAGCCAGCGGGCATCGGCGGAGGGGCTTGCGACACCGGCTGCCGCCAGGCGATCAACGACTTCAAGGACTAGATCCCAGGCTCTCACTTCCCGGCCCCGGCCAGGCGCTCAGCCAGATCAGCCTCAGCCAGCGCATCCAGCACGGGAGTGAGGGCACCCGCGAGCACAAGATCCAGATTGTGGGATTTGAACCCGATGCGGTGGTCGGCGAACCGGTTCTCAGGAAAGTTGTACGTCCGGACCCTCTCTGAGCGGTCCACGGTCCTGACCTGGGACTTCCGGGCTGCGGATGCGGCCTCAGCCGCCTCGGCCTCGCGGATGGCGGCGAGCCTGGCCCGCAGAAGCCGCATCGCCTGCTCCCGATTCTGCAGCTGGGAGCGTTCATTCTGACAGCTGACGACGACCCCCGTTGGCAGGTGCGTTATTCGCACCGCGGAATCTGTGGTGTTGACTCCCTGCCCTCCGGGTCCAGAGGACCGGAAGACATCGACCCGAAGGTCGGACTCATTGATCTCCAGTTCCTCGGCCTCAACGTCCGGGGAGACCAGCACCCCGGCCGCGGAGGTGTGGATGCGACCCTGGGTCTCGGTGACCGGAACCCGCTGCACTCGGTGAACCCCGCCCTCGAACTTGAGACGGCCATAGGGACCAGTGCCGTCGATGCTGTTCCCCTTCACAGCGACGGTGACCGATTTGAAGCCGCCGAGATCGGTGGCCTGGGAGTCCACGATCTCAAGCTGCCAGCCCACCTGCTCTGCGTATCGCTGGTACATCCTCAACAGGTCACCGGCAAACAGCGCGGACTCCTCCCCGCCCTCTCCAGACTTGATCTCCAGGATGGCATCCGCATCGTCGTTGGGGTCCCGCGGCGCCAGCAGGCGGGTCAGGCGTGCCGTCACCTCGGCGAGTCTTTCTCCCAGCGTCGCAGCCTCCTGCGCAAAGGAGTCATCAAGTTCCGCGAGTTCGAGCGCCGCCTCCCGGTCGGCTGTGAGCTCCCGGTGGGCTGCCAAAGACTCGACGATGGGACGCAGTGCCGCATAACGCCGACCGACCCGGCGCATCAGCGCCGGGTCGGAATGCGTCGCTGGATCCGCCAACTGAGCCTCCAATTGGCCGAACTCAGCAACCAAGGGCTCTGCGGATTCGAACAATGGCCTCTCCTATCCGCATGCGCTGACTGGGATGGCGAGTCCCTGTTCTGTGATCACTTCTTCTTTTTGGCGTACATGCGCTCGAAGCGGGCGACACGGCCACCGGTGTCGAGGATCTTCTGCTTGCCGGTGTAGAAGGGGTGGCATTCAGCGCAGACATCGGCGCTGAGCGTCCCTGACTTGGCAGTGCTGCGAGTGGTGAAGGTGTTCCCACAGGTGCAGTGCACCTGGGTGTCGACGTATTCGGGGTGGATGCCCTGCTTCATGATGTTCTCCTTGGAATGTGTCGTCTCCGGGTCGCCCGAGTGATCCACTCAGTAAGGCGTGAACCGGCACGGCTAGCAATTGTGCCAGCCGACCGACTGGATTCAAAACGTCTTCGCCGGTTCCCCTCACCCTTCCTGCGCGGGCGTGGTCTTGAGGACGCTCAGCAGGAACTCATGGTTGTTCTGAGTTTTGCGCATCCGGGCCAGGAGGGTCTCAAGGGCCGCCTGGTCATCAAGGCCGGAGAGTGCCCGTCGCAGCTTCCAGATGATGTTGAGTTCGTCGCGCCCCAGCAGCAGATCCTCGCGACGGGTGCCAGAGGCGTCGACGTCGATGGCCGGGAAAATCCGCTTGTCAGCAAGCTGACGAGCCAGGCGAAGCTCCATGTTGCCGGTGCCCTTGAACTCCTCAAAGATGACTTCATCCATGCGGGAGCCGGTCTCGATCAGTGCTGTAGCCAGGATCGTCAAGGAGCCGCCGTTCTCGATGTTGCGAGCCGCCCCGAAGAATTTCTTGGGAGGGTAGAGCGCTGCCGAGTCGACACCGCCAGAGAGAATGCGACCCGACGCGGGGGCGGCGAGGTTGTAGGCCCGACCGAGCCTGGTGATCCCGTCGAGCAGCACGACCACGTCATGTCCCAGCTCGACAAGTCGCTTGGCCCGCTCAATGGCAAGTTCCGCGACCACAGTGTGGTCCTCAGCTGGACGGTCAAAGGTGGAGGCAATGACTTCACCGGAGACCGTGCGCTGGAAGTCGGTGACCTCCTCGGGACGTTCATCGACGAGCACCACCATGAGGTGGACCTCGGGATTGTTCGCAGCGATAGCGTTCGCGATGGCCTGCATGACCATGGTCTTCCCGGCCTTCGGCGGCGAGACGATGAGGCCACGCTGCCCCTTGCCTATGGGGGCGACCAGGTCGATGACCCTCCCCGTGAGCTGGGTGTTGACGGTCTCCAAGCGGAGTTTCTCCTGCGGGTAGAGCGGGGTGAGCTTGGCGAACTCGGGGCGCTGCCTGGCCCTCTCCGGGTCATCTCCGTTGATGGAGTCGATACGGACAAGAGGGTTGTACTTTTCCTTGCGCTCACCCTCCCGCGGGGTGCGGATGGCGCCCACGATCACGTCTCCCCTGCGGAGCCCGAACCGTCGCACCATGCCCATTGGGAGATAGGCGTCATTTGGTCCGGGAAGATAGCCGGTGGTGCGCACGAAGGCATAGTTGTCGAGGATGTCGACGATGCCTGAGACCGCCGCCAGGACATCGTCATCGGCGACAGTGGGCTCGCTCTCGAACCGATCCATCCCGGAGGAGCCCCGGCCCCTCCGGTTCTGACGGTCACGATTGCGTCGGCGGCGACCACGGCGCCCACTCTCGTTGTCATCCTCGAACCGGCCTGCCCCCGAACTTGCGGGCGCAAGAACTGGGGGTGTCGCGCCACTGGGTTGACCCAACGCGGCAGCAAGCCGCTCCCCCACCTCCTCATTGGTGGCTTCCTGGGCGGCGCGATCACGTTCCTTGTTGCGTTCGCGGCGACGCCGGTTCCGGCTGATGCCCTCACCCTCACCGCGCGGCTGGGCAGCGGACGGATTCTGCTCCTGCCTCGCCACCACCACGCTGGGGCTCTCAGTCTTCACCGGTTCTGGGGCTGGAGCCTCCCCCACGGGAAGCTGGGGTTCAACCTCCAGGCGACGAGGCGCACGCGCCCGGTGGGACGAGGGATCGGTCTTCTGAAGATGAGGCGCGCCTCCTGAGATGGCGGCGATGAGTTCACCCTTGCGCATCGTCGAGGTGCCCTTGATGCCCATCCCTGCGGCCATCTTCTTCAGCTCAGGGAGCTTGAGGTCCGCCAGAGAGTTGGAACCGGAATCGGTCACGGTGTGCCTTTCCTTGATCAGGAAACCGGCGAGAGAGAACTACAGCCGGTGAAGTGTTTCGTCACGGCGCTCAGTACACGGTGGGATGATACTTCCACCGGCGCCAATCGTGACTTATCAAGATCATAGCACGCCATGCGATGTTTGGCACTTTAGGCTCCCTCTTGGACGTCGCCGCTGTTCATACTGGGTACTATCGCGGTTCATAGCAGATCTGCCGCTAGGCGCTGTTTGCCTGGCGGCTCAGGTCAGGCTTCAGCCAATTTCCGCCTGTTGTCGACAGGGTATTGATATGCTTTTGCGGCTTTAAGGCCCGTCTCCAGGGCACGCGCTGATTCTCAGCCATCAAGCTGCTGGAGCGCCACTCCCCCACCAATCTCAAGGGTGTGACGGCGGAACCCCGCATGTTCGACGGTGTCTGCGACAGCCAGTTGCTCTGGTAGCCCCACTGCGAACACCGTGGGGCCCGCGCCGGATATGGTGGCCGCGACGCCGCAGGAGCGGAGCCTCTGCATCAGGTTCCAAGACTCGGGCATGAGCTCTGAGCGATAGCGCTGGTGGAGCAGGTCCTGGGTGGCGGTCAACAGCAGGTCGGGACGCTGTTGAAGCGCCACTGGCAGAGAAGCCGCCCTGATCGCCTGCTGCACAGCATCGCTGCGCTGCACCACGTCAGGTAGCACTGCGCGGGCACCTGAGGTGCGGACCTGTAGATCCGGCACATAGGCAAGGCAGCTCAGGCCCTCTACCGGACGAAGTTGAATCAACTCCACACACCTGTCCTCGATCCATGCGAGGACAGCGCCCCCCCACACCGCGGCTCCGGCGTTGTCGGGATGGCCTTCGAGCAAGCTGGAGATCCGCGTCAGCTCAACCCGATCCAGCGCCCGCCCGGGGTGGGCGATGCCATGCGCGAGGGCGCAGCCCGCCACGATGGCCGCTGCAGAGGACCCAAGGCCTCGTGAGTGCGGGATCGTGTTGTGGGATGTCAGGGTCATGCTCTCGGGAGGTGCTGTGCCCCACTCTTGCAATGCGTGCAAGATGGTGGCGATCACCAGATGTGACTCATCCTGGGGGACCTGATGGGCCCCCTCGCCGGTGACCTGAATCTTCAGGCCGGCCTCACCGCCGGTCTCCAGGATGAGTTCGTCGCTCCAGTCGACGGCCAAGCCGACGCAGTCGAAACCTGAGCCGAGATTCGCCGTGGTGGCCGGGACCCGAACGCGGAACCTCACTGCCCCTCAATGCGCATGTAGTCGATGGTGTCACCGATGAAGGAGGCGTCGCGGAGCTCCGCGACGACTGCTTGCAGATCAGCCTCTCGTGCCTCATGGGTCATGAAGTTGAGGTTCGCGGTGAAGCCGTCGGTACGTCCCAGGCCGTCCAGGTAAGACTGCTGGCAGGTCTGCAAGGAGACATTATTGGCCCCGAAGATCGTGGCGCACTTGGCGAGCACTCCCGGCTTGTCCACAACCTGGAAGCGGATGTAGTAGCGGCTCGTCGCATCGCCGATGGGTGCCACACCACGTTTGGTGTAGCCCGTTCCGAGGTGGGACGCCGTCCGGCGGACACGGTTCCTGGCGACTGTCACGACATCACCCATCACGGCAGACGCGGTTGGCGCGCCTCCGGCCCCCTGCCCGAGGAACATCAGCTGGCCCGCCTCGACGGATTCGACGAAGATCGCGTTGTAGGCACCCGAGACTGATGCCAGCGGATGGGTCTTGGGAACCATCGCGGGGTGGACCTTGACGATGACCCGGTCATCCTCGGTGGTCTTCGCCACAGCGAGCAGCTTCACAACACAGCCCATCTTGTCTGCTGCCAGGATGTCATCCTCGGTGACCTGGGATATCCCCTCGCAGAACACCTCAGAACGGTGCACCTCGGTGTGGAAGGCGAGTCCGGCCAGAATCGCAGCCTTCGCCGCAGCGTCGTGTCCCTCGACATCAGCTGTGGGATCGGCCTCCGCGAACCCCAGTTCCTGCGCTTGGCGCAATGCCACCTCGAAACTCAGGTGGTTGGTGGTCATCTGATCGAGGATGTAGTTCGTGGTGCCGTTGACGATGCCCATCACCGCCCGGATCTCGTCACCGACGAGCGACTCCCTCAGGGGTCGGATGATCGGGATGGCCCCCGCGACAGCTGCCTCGTAGTAGAGGTCGACGCCATTGTCCTGAGCGGTGGCACTCAGCTGTGCCAGATCCTCAGCCAGCAGAGCCTTGTTGGCGGTGATCACGGAGGCACCTGCGTTCATGGCCGCCATCAGCAGCGACCGGGCGGGCTCAATTCCGCCGATGACCTCGACGACCAAGTCGAGGTCCCCACGAGTCACCAGCGCGTCCACATCTGTGGTGAAGAGGGCCGGATCAATTCCTGGGCGTTCCACATCCAAGCGTCTGACCCCGATCCCGACGAGTTCCAGCGGACGACCAATCCGCTGTCGCAGCGACTCTGCCTCATGGGTGATGATCCTGGCCACCTGAGAGCCCACCACCCCAGCGCCGAGCAGCGCCACCCTCAAAGGTGCATTCTCGTTTCCCACAGTCACTCCCCTACGTCCAGTCGCATCAGGTCTTCCAAGGTCTCCCGCCGCAGGAGGGTGCGAACAACTCCCTGGCGTACCGCCAGCAGGGGCGGTTTCGTAAGCTGATTGTAGTTACTCGCCATCGACCGAGAGTAGGCACCGGACCCGGGGACGGCAATGAGGTCCCCGGGAACGACATCCCGGGGCAGGAAAACATCGCGAATCAGGATGTCGCCGCCCTCACAGTGCTTCCCGACGACCCGCGCGAGCACCGGCTCCGCCTCCGAGACACGGTTGGCCAGGGCGCAGGAGTACTCGGCCGCATACAGGGCTGGGCGAATGTTGTCGCTCATCCCTCCATCCACCGAGACATAGGTGCGGGACCGGCCAGATTCCAGTTCGACGGCCTTGACGGTGCCGACTTCGTAGAGGGCGACTCCCGCCGGGCCGCAGATGGCCCGCCCGGGTTCGATGCTGACCTCGGGGCGGGACAGCCCGAAGCCCCTGCACTCATGTTCCAGGATCTCCTCAAAGGCCTGGGCGAGCTCCACCGTCGGCTTGGGACTGTCAGCCTCTGTGTAGGCGATGCCGAAGCCCCCGCCCAGATCGAGTTCTGCCAACTCGATGCCTGTTGCAGTGCGGAACTGGTGAGCCAGTTTCAGGGTGCGCCGAATCGCCACCTCGAAGCCGTGGGTCTCGAAGATCTGAGAGCCTATGTGGCTGTGAATCCCCCGCAGCTCGATCACGGGTGACGACTGACACCTGACGAGGGCCGCCAGGGCGTGCCCCCCGAGGATCGACAGTCCGAACTTCTGGTCCTCGTGGGCAGTTGCGATGTACTCATGGGTGTGGGCCTCCACACCGGTGGTGACACGCACCAGCACCTGGGCCACCACATCCAGCTCTCTGCCAGCGGCCTCGATCCGGTCGATCTCGTGGAAGGAGTCGACGATGATGCGTCCCACTCCCTGCTCCAGTGCGAAGCGGATCTCCTCCGCAGATTTGTTGTTGCCGTGGAAGCCGAGACGCTCAGCGGGCATCCCACCCGCCAGGGCGATCTTCATCTCACCCATGGTGGTGACGTCCAGGCACAGCCCCTCCTCAGCCACCCACCGGGCCACAGCGCGGGTCAGCAGCGCCTTGCCCGCGTAGTAGACCTTCCATCCCCTGAAGTTGTCGCGAAAGTCCCTTGCCCGAGTGCGGAAGTCCTCTTCGTCAATGATGTAGGCGGGAGTGCCATGCGCAGCTGCCAGCTCCGGCAGGCTCACTCCGCCGATCGTGATCTGCCCCTGCTCATCACGGTGCGCTCCGACTGGCCACACTCCCGGAAGCAGATTGTTAAAATCCGGAGGAACAGAGAGCCACTGCGGGCCGGCCTGGGCAACATCCGCATGGATGGAACCCGCGATGTGAGCATGAGTCATGGACTGAAAGCTTGCCAGAGAGCCGCCTCGGAGTCGATGAACCTTTCCGAACTGACCATGACTGAGGTTGCAGACCCACTTCCTGTTCGTGCTAGCCTTTCTCCTCGTCGGAGCCCCCGTAGCTCAGGGGATAGAGCACCGCCCTCCGGAGGCGGGTGCCGAGGTTCGAATCCTCGCGGGGGCGCTGAAGCACCTGGATCGTCGGCAACACCCGAGCCTCAAGGGGTCAGCGCTTGTCACTCGAGACCACATCCCCGAAGGCCAGCGCCTCCCGCGTGGTGCATGGCGTTGTCCTGACGCTGCTGTTCCTCATCACACGCCGACTGAACATGTGGCTGTGGCAGATTCCATCCGTCAGCTTTGTCCAAAATGACGTCTCCTACTACAACTACTGGCTGTCATGCCTCGTGGGTGGAACAACGGATGAGCGATGCCTCAGGGCATTGGAGGGGCCAGGCGTGATGACGGAGTACCCACTGCCCGCCGTGTGGTTCCTGGAGTTGCTGTACACGTTGGCAGGTGGGATACCCGCCTGGGTTCCCTGGTTCATGGCGGGCACATTCCTTGCCGCCATCGCTCTGTCCGCGGTGCTGCACCGGGTCAGGCCCAGACTTGCCCCTCTGCCGCCTCTTGCAGCAGGCATCCTTAATGTCGCCGTGTGGTTCGTCGCCGCTTTGCCACTGCGGACGGGCGCGCACGACGCCTGGCTGGCGGTTTTCGCCGTAACCATGCTTCTGCTGGATGCCTTGGTGGCCATCTTCCTGTTCCGGCATGGAACAACCAGCGCCACGGTGTTCTGGATCCTGTTCATCGGCGCCTGCGGCCCGATTGTGTGGTTCCGCTTCGATATCCTGACTGCTGCCGCAGTCGCGCTCGCCTGTCTCTGGCTGGTGCGCCACCCCCATGCCTCTGGGGCGCTGATCGGGATCGGGGCAGCCATCAAGCTGTGGCCGGCGTTGCTCATCGGCCCTTTGGCGGCTCCCAATCCTCGTCGAAGCGGGCACCACAGGCTGGTGGGGTTCCTGCTGGCAGGTTTATCCCTGGGGCTGGCCTCCCTGCTGTTCGGCGGCTGGTCACGCTCCATCTCACCCATCACCTGGCAGTCCCTTCGAGGCCTACAGATCGAGTCGGTACCGGCGACGCCCCTGCTGGTGATGCGGGCCTTCACCCACGAGACGGCCTGGGAGGTCAAGCTGAGCAACTACAACGCCATCGAGCTGTTCGGCCCCGGGGTCAGCACGATGCTGCATTTCTCAACGGTGCTGACCATCGGTTCTCTGATACTAACCGCAGCGCTCACCTGGAGACTGTTCCGCACCCGGAATGCCGCACGTCAGCAGACCCAAGCCATCCTGCTCTCTGTCCTCGCAGTGGTGTTGGCCACGGTGATCGCCAACAAGACCTTGTCGACGCAATATGTGCAGTGGCTTGCAGGCCCCTTCGCCGCATTGCTTGCTCTCGGCTCTGACGACTGGCTAAAACGGCCCAGGCGCCTGATCGCCCTGGGTCTGCTGGCTGTCGCGATCCTGACGCAGTACACCTACCCCTGGGGCGCCTATGGAATCATGGGCACGCCCTACGCTTCAGGTTTTGACACCTCAACCCTGATCGCCCGCAATGTGCTGCTGGTGATGCTGACAGGATTCACCGCAGCACTGGCCTGGCACGCTGCCGGTCGTGATACGGCGGACGCGACCGAGGAAGTTCGCTAAGCTGGCCACGGGGCGACGAAGCCTGCTGCCCCACTCAAGTAGTCTCACGTAAGGGGATAGTGGCGCTGGCCGCTGGCAAAGATGTCAACACCTGACTCGACTGACGCCTTCGGGGCGAATTCCTGGCTGATCGACGAGATGCGAGAGCAATGGGAGACAGATCCCACCTCAGTGGACGAGACGTGGAGGATGTTCTTCGCAGCTGAGAAGAGACCTGGGAAAGACCCGGCTCCCACAAGGCAGGAGTCCCCTGCTGCCCCGGAGCCAGCTACCCGGCAACCGGATCAGAAGACGAGGCCTCCACGTCCAACCAGCAGCCAACCGACGGTTGAGTCGGTCCAGCCGACCAGCGAGTCCCCGTCGACTCCCGGGACCGGAGCAGGTCTGTCAGCCAATGCCCCGAGCCCCTCCCTGCGTCCAGCTCCGAGTGGCGCGGCCCCCAAGATGACTGTGCTTCGTGGCGCTCCAATGCGCACCGCCAAGAACATGGATGCCTCGCTCAGCGTGCCGACAGCCACCTCGGTGCGTTCAGTTCCCATGAAGCTGGTGATCGACCAGCGCACCGTGATCAACAATTTCCTGAAATCCTCGAAGGGTGGGAAAGTCAGCTTCACGCATCTGATCGCCTACGCCATGGTCCAGGCCCTTCGGGCTGTTCCCGCGATGAACAACGCCTTCGACGTGATCGATGGAAAGCCCACCCTCATAGAGAATCAGGCAATCAACCTGGGAATCGCCATCGATTTCAAGAAGACAGACGGCACCCGCCAGCTTCTGGTGCCCAACATCAAAGGGTGCGAGAGCCTGGACTTCGGACAGTTTTGGGCCGACTACGAGCAGCTGATCTCCCGCGCACGCCGTGGGGAGCTGACCGTCGACGACTTCGCAGGCACCACCGCGACGATCACCAATCCCGGCGGGATCGGGACCAACCACTCTGTTCCACGTCTTATGACAGGCCAGGGCCTCATCCTGGGGGTCGGAAACATCGACTACCCTGCAGAGTTCCAGGGCACATCGATCTCCCGCATCAACGACCTCGGGGTCTCCAAGACCACAACCCTGACCTCCACCTACGATCACCGGGTCATCCAGGGCGCACAGTCCGGTGAGTTCCTGAAAGTGATGCATGAACTGCTCCTAGGCGAGGACGGATTTTACGACAAGATCTTCGAAGCGCTTCGCATCCCCTACGAGCCCCTGCGCTGGAGCCAGGACATCTCAGCGCATCGCGCCAACCAGGTCACCAAGCAGCGTCGGGTTTTGGAGCTCATCAACGCCTACCGTTCCGTGGGGCATCTGGTGGCAGACACCGACCCCCTCGAATACCGGCAGCGTTCCCATGAGGACCTGAGGCTGGAGACCCATGGCCTGTCGATCTGGGACCTGGACCGGGAGTTCGCCGTCGGCACCTTCGCAGGTGAGCGTCGGGTCTACAGGGTTCTGCGTGAGATCCTGAGCATCCTGCAGGACTCCTACTGCCGGACCCTGTCTGTGGAGTACATGCACATCGCAGATCCGAGGCAGCGGGAATGGTTCCAGGAGCGCATTGAGGTTCCGCGGCAGCCTCTCACCCATGAGGAGCACATGCATGCCCTCGACAAACTGAATGAGGCTGAGGTCTTCGAGACTTTCCTGCAGACCAAATTCGTCGGCCAGAAACGCTTCTCCCTGGAGGGTGGTGAGGCCGTGATAGTCCTGCTGGACGAAATCTGCCAGCAGGCTGCGTCACAGAAACTGGATGAGGTGTGCATTGGTATGCCCCACCGTGGCCGCCTGAATGTTCTGGCGAACATCGTCGGCAAGAAGTATGCGCAGATCTTCCAGGAGTTCGACGGAACCATTGATGTCTCTGGCACAGGGGACGTCAAGTACCATCTCGGTTCCGAGGGCCAGTTCGAGGCCAGCAATGGCGACACCATCAAAACCTCTGTGGCGGCGAACCCATCGCACTTGGAGGCAGTGAACCCCGTGCTGCAGGGCATCGCCCGCGCCAAGCAGGACATGATCGGGGCCGACGACTTTCCGGTTCTTCCCATCCTCCTCCACGGTGACGCAGCATTTTCTGGACAGGGCGTGGTCTACGAGACCCTCCAGATGAGCCAGCTGCGTGGCTACAAGACCGGTGGCACCATTCACGTCGTGGTCAACAACCAGGTCGGGTTCACCACTGCTCCCATAGAGTCCCGCTCCTCCACCTACTGCACCGACGTCGCCAAGGCGATCTCCGCTCCCGTGCTGCACGTCAACGGCGACGATCCCGACTCCTGCATCCGCGCCGCACGGATCGCGTTCACATATCGCGAGCGTTTCCACAAGGACGTTGTGATAGACCTCGTCTGCTACCGACGTCGCGGCCACAATGAGGGCGACGACCCGAGTTTTACTCAGCCCCGAATGTACGATCTCATTGAGCAGAAACGCTCCGTCCGGCGCCTCTACACGGCCGCTCTCATCGGCCGCGGCGACATCTCCATGGCAGATGCCGAGGATGTGGTGAACAAGTTCCGAGCTCGCTTGGAGAACGTGTTCAAGGAGGTCAGGGACGCCAAACACTCCGGGACTGCGCAGGAGGAATACACGCGGGTTCCCTATTACCCCGCCAAGCAGGATCAGAATCTGACGCAGATCACCCCCGAGATGATGCATCGGATCAGCGAGGTTCACACTGTTCTGCCGAAGGGCTTCACCCCACACCCCAAGGTGCTCCCGCAGCTTGAGCGCCGGGCTGAACAGATCCTCCATGGTCCGATCGACTGGGCTACGGCAGAGCTGCTGGCAATCGGTTCGGTGCTCATGCAGGGCCGCCCCGTGCGCCTGACCGGTCAGGATTCACGGCGCGGCACCTTCTCTCAGCGATTCGCCGCCATCGTGGACCGGGTCACAAACGAGGCTTGGGTTCCACTCAAACATCTCACCGATGACCAGGCGACATTCGACGTCTATGACTCGCTTCTCAGCGAGTATGCCGCGCTTGGCTTCGAATACGGCTATTCAGTGGCCCGACCCAATGCGCTGGTGCTGTGGGAGGCCCAGTTCGGCGATTTTGCGAACGGCGCCCAGATCATCGCCGACGAGTTCGTGGTCTCCGGCCAGGCCAAATGGGATCAGAAGTCTGGGGTGGTGCTGCTGCTGCCGCATGGCTTCGAGGGCCAGGGCCCCGATCACAGCTCCGCGCGGATCGAACGTTGGCTCCAGCTGTGTGCTGAGAATGCTTTCGCAGTCTGCCAGCCCTCCACCGCGGCCAGCTATTTTCACCTGCTGCGCCAGCACGCCTTTGTGAACTTCCACCGACCAGTGGTGATCGCAACTCCAAAGTCGATGCTGCGCAGCAAGCAGGCTGCCTCCATGCCGGAGGATTTCACCACCGGCTCCTGGGACCCCGTGCTTGATGACTCGAGCATCACCGATCCGTCGGAGGTAGAGCGGGTGCTGGTGTGCTCCGGGAAGATCCGCTGGGAGCTGGTAAACCGTCGCGCCCAGCTTGGGCTGGAGAAGAAGGTGGCTGTTATCGCCTTGGAGCGGCTGTATCCCCTTCCTGGGCAGGAGATGGCGCAGTTGCTAGAGCGCTATCGTCACGTCTCCGACTGGCGCTTCGTGCAGGATGAGCCCGCCAACCAGGGGCCATGGCCGTTCATCTCGGTACATCTCCCGAACGCTGTCTCCATCCACACTGATCTGGCATTGCGCATGACCCGGGTGGCCAGGCCGTGGTCGTCAGCTCCTTCCGTGGGGTCGTTGAAAGTCCATCAGCAGCAAAGCGAAGACCTGATGAACAACGCTTTCGGGGCCTGAGACATATACATCGGTCGACAGGAGCTGGGCAGGGTAATCAGATCATCCCGGAGGAGAGATGATCATCACGACATCACCTCAGCGCCAGCCCGCCGACACGCTCAGCCTCGTTGAATGCTCTGTATACCTGGAGGATGAAAAGGAGTGACTATGACCACCGCCCATGTGGTGGCGACGCATTACGTCGATCTGACGGGGTCCGCCCCTGAGGGAATCTGGTTTGCGCCCGGACGGGTCAACCTGATTGGAGAACACACCGACTACAACGACGGTTTCGTGCTTCCGTTCGCACTGGAGCAGCGCGCCCTGGTCGCGGCCGGCAGCCGCAGCGACGACCTCATCGTGATGCGCGCAATCGACCTTGACGAGACGGTACGGATGCCGATCAGCGACCTGGCCCCAGGCCGGGGAGGTTGGAGCGCCTATCCCGCAGGGGTGCTGTGGGCGCTGCGAGAAGCAGGGCATCGCATAGGCCCGATTACCCTGGTGCTGTCCTCCAACGTTCCCCTCGGCGCTGGTCTGTCCAGTTCCGCAGCCATCGAGTGCGCCGTGATGGCGGCCGCCTGTGACCTCTTCGAGTTGGACATATCTCCTATAGAGCGGGCGAAATTATCCCAACGCGCCGAGAATGAGTATGTTGGGGCTCCGACGGGTCTGCTTGACCAGGCAGCCAGCACGCTGTGTCAGCGCGAGACAGGGCTTTTCCTGGATTGCCGCACCCTGGAGGCCACCCTCGTTCCCCTGCCTCTCAGCTCCAAGGGGTTTGAAATCCTGGTGCTGGACACCCACACACCACACAGCCATGTCGATGGTGAGTACGGTGAGCGGAGAGCCACCTGCGAGGAGGCTGCCCGGCTGCTTCAGCTTCCAGCGCTCCGCGATATCGATGACTTGGAGGCGGCTCTGGCGAAATTACCGGATGAGAGAATGCGTCGCAGGGTCCGTCATGTGGTCACTGAGAATGAGCGAGCCAGGCTGGCTTTCACACTAGCTTTGCAGGGGCATCTGGAGGAGTTGCCTGGGTTGCTTGACGCCTCGCATGCCTCTATGCGTGATGATTATGAAATCACGGTCCCGACGGTGGATCTGGCCGTAACCGCCGCCAAAACGGCAGGAGCGCTCGGAGCACGCATGACCGGGGGTGGCTTCGGCGGATGCATCATCGCCTGGTGCCGAAGCGGTGACGGCAGCTCCATCGGGGAGGCTGTTGAAAGGGCGTTTGCAGAAGCGGGATTCACCGCTCCCGCCTGGTTCGTGGCGCACCCCTCGGAGGGCGCCGGAAGACTCATCTGATAACCGCAGGGGCCCTTCTGCAACGACCGGCGCGGCGCGGCGGGGTTGTCTATCGTTGTCGACCGGAGTAAGTTTTCTCCGCTCGAACGACTCACTAACCAAAAAGGAGTGCCATTCATGGACTGGCGCCACAGGGCAGCCTGCCTGACGGAGGACCCGGAGCTGTTCTTCCCTGTCGGCAACACCGGCCCCGCACTCCAGCAGATTGAGGACGCGAAGAAGGTCTGCCAGCGATGCGAGGTCAAAGATCAGTGCCTGGCCTGGGCTGTCGAGGCCGGGCAGGATCATGGCGTCTGGGGAGGAATGAGCGAGGATGAGAGACGCGCCATGAAGCGCAGGAGGGCACGCAGCCGAGCCCACGGCTGACCGGCACCAACGCAGCCAACAACCCCGCCGCGTCTCGCATTGGATATATCCACATTCATCCTCAAAGCGCGGGGCTGATGTTTCGCCACCGCGCTACACATCGGCAGGCAGGATCAGACGGGCGCGTGTCCCCGATCCGTCTGGCAAGTTCCCGAGTTCCAGCTTCCCGCCCAGGTCGCCAACAAGGGTTGAGATGATCGCGAGCCCCAGACTGGTCTGGTCTCCCAGCCTGAAGCCATCCGGAAGACCTGCGCCGTCATCCACAACATCGATGACGAGATGCTCGGCATCCCGTTGCGGACGGATCTCCAGCTTCCCGGAGGCGCTGCTCAGCCCATGCTCGATGGCGTTCTGGCAGAGCTCCGTGATCACCATCGCCAGGGAGGTGGCTGTTTCAGACCGGATCTCACCAAAGCTCCCTGTCCGCTTCGCCTCAACAGCTCCCGTCGTCGAGGCCAGATCCCCCACCATATGGAGGATGCGGTCGCAGACAGAGTCGAAGGCGATGTCATCCGTGATGGCGTGGCTCAGGGTGTCATGCACCAGGGCTATGGATGCGACCCTGCGGTTGGCGTCACGCAGCGCTTCGCGTCCCTCCACTGATGTGAGGCGGCGAGACTGCATCCGCAGAAGCGCAGCCACGGTCTGGAGATTGTTCTTCACACGATGATGGATCTCTCGGATGGTGGCATCCTTGGTCACCAGCATCCGATCTCGGGTACGCAGATCCGTAGTGTCGCGGCACAGCACGAGAGCCCCTCTCTTCTCCCCTTCAACCTGGAGCGGAAACACCACGGCACGCATTGATGCACGGGGCTGTTCCACATCCACCACCACGCTCACCTGCCTGGTCAGGTCGGCCTGGATGGTCTGCCCGACGGACTCCACCCCACGCATCAGGCCACGAATCAGGGACGGAAAATCCTCGTCGGCGATATCCCCAAGCGCCCCGAGACGCCGAAACGCAGTGATCGCGTTGGGCGAGGCATAGCTGATGCGCCCGCCCTGCTCCACGCGCAACACCCCATCACAGACCCTGGGGGCCAGTGCCTTGTCCGAGACAGGAGCGAGAGGGAACCGTCCCTCAAGGAGCATGCTCGTCAGGATGTCGGCGGCTTCGAGGTAGCTCTCCTCCAGCGCTCCGGTGGCACGCATCCCCATCTGGTTGGTATGCCGTTCCAGCACGGCGATGCATCGTCCGCCACGAATCACCGGAATAGCCCAGACATCAACGGGGATCCCCGCAGACAGGGCATTGTCGCTGGTCTCACAGATCTCCTGGGTCATATAGGCGACGACGACCTGATGGTCAAGCTCATAGGCGATCTGCTCCCCTATGACATCGTCTTCCAGTGCCGTCGGTCCTGTGACTGGCCGCACCTGGGCTATGCAGGTGAAGACCTCACAGTCAAGGCCGTCTTCCTCGGGAACCCAGAGCAGCAGGTCCGAGAATGACAGATCGCTCAGCAGATGCCATTGGCTTTCAAAGGCCAGCAGCCAATCGGCATCTGGTAGTTCATCGGACTGCGTCATCGCCATGACCCAACTCTGCCATCCTTGAGCTGGTGGCGCCACGGGGCATCTGGCACAATGGCCGTCGCAACTTGAAGAAGGAGACTCCATGGGCAAGACCGGTCGCAAGCGCCGCGCGCGCCGCAAGAACAAGGCCAACCACGGGAAGCGCCCCAACGCCTGATGCCGTGGGACATGACACACCCCCGTTCCCTGTCCGGGACGGGGGTGTTGATTTTTCGGAGGACGATGTCTAATTGGACAGGCAGAGTGCGGTGAGACGGGCACGAAGCGCATCGGGGACGGGAGCAGGAGGCTGGCTGCGGCGGATCATCTGCGTGATGGTGGTCTCAATCTCGAAGCTCTCCATACATCGCTCACAGGCATGCAGATGATGCCGAACCTCATCTGCATCAGTGTCAGGAAGCTCTCCGTGCAGGAAGGCGTGAACTGCCTCCAATGCCCGCATGCAGTCATCAAGCTCATCATGATCGTGGCCCCACATATCAGGATCAGGCATCACTTCACCCCCCCGATGCCCCGCTCCGCGGCGTAATCGGCCAGGGCCCTGCGCAGCTGCGCCCGGCCGCGATTCAGACGCGACATGACGGTTCCAATGGGGGTGTCCATGATGGCGGCAATTTCCTTGTAGCTGAATCCCTCGACATCGGAGAGGTAGACCGCGAGACGGTAGTTATCGGGCAGGCTCGCCATCGCATCAGCCACAACGGAGTCGGGTGTCTTGTCGAGCGCCTCCATCTCCGCCGAGCGCAGCCCCCGCGAATCGTGGGAGGCTGCTTTGGCCAGCTGCCAGTCCGAGACCTCCTCATCATCACTGAGCTGCGGAGAGCGGGCTGCCTTCCGGTACGAGTTGATGAAGGCATTGGTGAGGATGCGATACAGCCATGCCCTCATGTTCGTACCCAGGGTGAAGGAGTCGCGCCCGCGCAGAGCCTTGACGTAGGTCTCCTGCATCAGGTCCTCGGCGTCGGCCGGGTTCCGGGTCATTCTCAGCGCAGCCGAATACAGGCTGTCGAGGTGGCTCAAAGCCTCCTCTTCGAATGCCAGGCCAAGCTCGGCGGCGTCCAGCGTGGTGGTGTTCGTCTCTTCCATCAGGGAAGAACATACCGGTGCTGGGCCCAATGGCGTCGGAGCGTCCAAGAGCAGAGCTGCGGTAGTCATGTAGGCGGCAACCCTCCAGCAGCTGGGATTATTCCCACCCAGGGCGCTCACCAGCTGGTGTAGTCCTGCCGTCTGTGGATGCCCCGGACGAAGTTCATCGGCTTGGAGATCACCCACGTCGGGGAATCTCTATGTCCCTGGTGCCACTTCGCCTCTTTGATGGGTAAGTTTGGCTACATGAGTCTGTTGCGCTTCCTAGCCCGTAGCCTGTTTGCGAGCGCCTTCATAGCTGACGGCGTCCGCAAGGTCGCATCGCCCGCTGACATTGCCCCCGAGGCCGAGAGGTTCACCTCCCGGGTGGCTCCAGCGATACAGCGAGTTGTTCCCGCCCAGTATTCTTCTCACATCCCAGAGCGCGCCGAGTCCTGGATCCGGATCTGCGGAGCCACCGAGGTCCTGGGTGGAGTTATGTTCGCCACTGGCATCGGCCGGCGCCTCGGTGCACTGCTGCTGACCGCGGCGAGCTCACTGAACCTTGCCGTGGCCTGCCCCGGCAAAGACGCCGACGACGATGAGAGGCAGGCCCAGCGCCCGGAGGTCCTGACCCGTGTGGCCCTGCTGGGGGCCGCGGCCCTCGCGACCCAAGACCTGCAGGGACGTCCCAGCGCCTCCTGGCGACGTCAGCAGGCCCGTCACGCCAAGGCACGTCTTCGACGCACCACGAAGCGGGCGGTGGCCTCCTGATGGCGTCTGCCCTCCCTGCGGCCGCCTCGGCCGTTGGGGGGACGGTGAAGGTGCCTGGTTCCAAGTCTGAGACGAACCGGGCCTTTGTCCTTGCCGCTCTTGCATCCTCCCCGTCACTGCTGACCGGTGTGCTGACCTCCCGTGACTCGGAGTTGATGATTCATGCTCTGCGTCGCCTTGGAACCGGGATTGAGGAGGTGGCCCCGGAGACTGTGAGAGTCACTCCCCCAGCTCGGTTCCATGGCTGCCGGAGCGGCATCGACTGCGGCCTCGCTGGCACCGTTATGCGTTTCGTTCCCCCTATGGCGGCTCTCGCTGAGGGTCCGACGCGCTTCGTGGGTGATTCGCATGCCAGCCAGCGCCCCATGAAGGGGCTCTTGGATGGCCTGCGACAACTGGGGGTGACTGTGACAGGCGATGCCCTGCCCTTGGTGATCACCCCAGGAGAGCTGTCACCGGTTGATCTGGTGGAGATTGACGCCTCAGCATCCAGCCAGTTCATCTCAGGCCTGCTTCTTGTCGCCCCACGACTTCCCGGAGGTCTGCGGCTGCGGGCCACAGGTGCCGTGCCCTCCCGCCCACACATCTCGATGACAATCTCCATGCTGCGGTCCTGTGGGGTGACGGTGACGGAACCGGATCCCCAGTCCTGGGCAGTGCTTCCCGGCCCGATTGCAGGACGTGAAGCACAGATTGAGCCCGACCTGACGAATGCCGCGGTCTTTCTTGCAGCGGGGGCGGCGACCAACGGCACGGTGGCAGTACCCGGCTGGCCCAGCGACAGTCTTCAACCGGGTGCTGCGTTCCTTGAGATCGCCGAGGCCATGGGGTGTGCTGTCACACACTCCGCGGATCAAGTGACCGTGCGGGGTCCTCAGCAGCTACGTGCCATTGATGTGGATTTGCATCGCGCCTCTGAGCTGACCCCCGTGGTGGCAGCCCTGGCTGCCCTGGCCGCCGGCACCTCACGTATCACGGGCGTAGCCCACATCCGTGGGCATGAGACCGATCGGCTGGCCGCCCTAGTGGCTGAGCTGTCCAAGCTCGGGGTTGCCGTGACGGAGCTTCCTGACGGTTTGGAGATCACAGGTGGGATCACCTCTGCGGGCGACGTCGAGTTGAGCAGCTATGCGGACCATCGCATGGCTCACTTCGCCGCCATTCTGGCCCTCGCCCGGCCGGGGGTAAGCATCGACGACCTGGGATGCGTCGCAAAGACCATGCCGGATTTCCCCACCCGATGGGCCACCCTGGTGGCTGCCTGATGGCCCGCTGGCATGATGATCACGCGGCCTTCGAGAGACCACGCCGCCGCAGCAGGCCACGCACCAAGGAACGCCCCGACTACAGCGACGCCCCTGTCGCACTCGTGGCTTCAATCGACCGGGGCCGGTACCGTTGCCTGCTGAGCGAGGGTACAGCTGTGACGGCGACCAAGGCACGAGTGCTGGGCCGCAAGGCCGTTATCGTCGGGGATCGAGTGCGTCTCGATGGGGATGTCTCCGGAACCGAGGGCACGCTGGCGCGGATCGTGGAGGTTGAGGAGCGCCTCACCTGGCTGCGCCGGTCAGCCGACGACGCCGATACCTTCGAACGGCCCATCGTCGCCAACGCCGATCAGCTGATGATCGTGACCGCTCTCGCCGATCCTCAGCCGCGCATGGGCATGATTGACCGGATCCTGGTTGCTGCATACGACGCGAAGATCACTCCTGTGCTGTGCCTCACAAAAGCTGATCTCGCTTCCCCCCGGGAGCTGATGGCTGCTTATGAGCCTCTCAAGGTGCCGATCGTGGTGACACGGCCCGGCGGGGATCTCGGGCCTGTTCTAGAGGTGCTGGATGGTCTCACAACTGTTCTCATAGGGCATTCGGGCGTGGGGAAGTCAACCTTGGTCAATGCCCTGGTGCCCGGGACGAGGCGGGCGACGGGTGAGGTCAGCGAGGTGACGGGGAAGGGCCGCCACACCTCGACATCCGCCGCTGCAATCGCACTGCCGGGTGGCGGCTGGATCATCGACACCCCAGGAGTGCGCTCCTTCGGCATCAGCCACGTGAAACCGGAGTCATTCGTCGGGGCCTTCCCTGACCTGGCGGAGTACGTCACCGACTGCCCACGGGGCTGTCGGCATGACTCCTCCGCCCCTGAATGCGGGCTGGACGCTGCTGTCGCCGATGGAAACCTTGATGTGGCGAGGCTCACCTCTTTTCGCCGGATGGAGCGGGCCTTCGCCTGATCCTCACGGACTGGGCTAACTTAGGAGCATGGTCGCCAGCAAAGCACTTAACGACGACGTCCGTCTGGCCCACGTGATGGCCGACGACGCCGACTCCATCTCCATGAGCCGCTTCAAAGCCCAGGATCTGCGGATCAAGACCAAACCGGATTCCACACCCGTGACGGAGGCCGACACCGCCGTCGAGGAGTCAATCCGACGGACCTTGTCCCGCACCCGGCCCCGCGACGCGGTGCACGGTGAGGAGCTCCAGGATTCAGGAGAGTCCGACCGTCGCTGGATCATCGACCCAATCGACGGCACAGCCAATTATCTGCGCGGGGTGCCTGTATGGGCCACCCTCATCGCCTTGGAGGTGGAGGGCGAGATCGCGGCCGCCGTGGTCTCCGCTCCCGCGCTCGCCCGTCGCTGGTGGGCCAGTAAGGGTGGCGGGGCCTTCACCGGCCGGTCCATTCTGAATGCCAGTCAGATCCACACGAGTCAGGTGTCGCAGCTGTCCGACGCCTCCCTATCCTATGCAGAGGTCTCAGAGTGGGTGAGCACGGGGCGCGGGCAGGGATTCGTGGACCTGATGCGTGAGAGCTGGCGCACACGTGCCTATGGGGATTTCTGGAGCTACATGTTGGTGGCCGAGGGGTCAGTGGACATCGCCTGTGAACCCGACCTGCAGCTCTACGACATGGCAGCCCTCGACATCATCGTTCGCGAGGCGGGTGGACGGTTCACCAGCATTGATGGAGAACCGGGCCCGTATCACGGCAGCGCCCTGGCCACCAACGGGCCGCTGCACGAACTGGTGATGCAGAGGCTGAGGTTGCCAGCTGAGGACTGATCCCTAGGAGGCAGACACGCCGACCGGGTTCCCGGTCGGCGTGTCTACGATCTCAGACTCAGATGACGCGAACCCGCATGGTCCCATCCAGTGACTGGATTTCGGCCAGCAGACCATCGTATGGGTCTCCCGAGACATCGGTGACGGCATAGCCGTAGTCTCCCGACGTCGCGAGTGTCTGGGAGCGGATGTTCATGCCATGCCCCGCCAGCACCTGGTTCAGGCGGGCCATGACACCTGGGACGTTGCGGTGCAGGTGAAGAATCCGCTGATCTCGCGGGGCTGGCACGGAGACCTCGGGAAGGTTGACGCACATAGAGGTGCTGCCGTAGGCCTCGTAGTCGGCAAGCTTCCCAGCGACGTAACGGCCGATATCGACTTGAGCCTCCAGGGTGGAGCCACCGACATGCGGCGTCAGCAGAACATTCGGGATGCCCTGCAGCGGCGACACGAATGCCTCACCCACGCTTTTGGGCTCGCTGGGGAACACATCGACGGCGGCTCCGGCGATATGCCCCGACCTCAGCGCATCGGCCAGGGCATTGATGTCCACCACGTTTCCACGGCACAGGTTGAGGAACAGGGTGCGGCGGCGCATCTGGGCGAATTCCCGCGCACCGATCAGGTGAGCGTTGGCGTCCCGTCCGTCGACGTGCAGGGAGATGGTCTCGCAGGTGGTGAACAGCTCCTCCATGGAGTCAACCCGTGTGGCGTTGCCCAGGGCAAGCCGGTCCACTAGGTCGTAGAAGTACACCTTCATGCCGAGCGCCTCAGCCAGCACAGACAGCTGTGACCCGATGTTCCCATAGCCGATGATGCCGAGAGTGCGTCCCCGGACCTCATGTGATCCGGAGGCCGACTTGTCCCAGACGCCGGCATGCATGTTCGCGTTCTTGTCGCCCAGACGCCGAGCCATCGCGATGATCTCCCCAAGAGCCAGCTCCACCACGGACCGGGTATTGGAATACGGCGCGTTGAACACGACGGTGCCACCCGCCGCAGCGGCGGGGAGGTCGATCTGGTTGGTGCCGATGCAGAAGGCGCCGATGGCGGTGAGCTGCGGGTGAGCAACCAAGACTGACTCGGTGATATGGGTGCGAGATCGGATTCCCAGCAGCTCGACACCGTCAAGGGCCGCGATGAGACTGGCCTCATCAAGCGCTCCCTTATGGTGTTCAACCTGATGACCGCGGCTCTCCAGCACGCGGACGGCTTCGGGATGGATGTTCTCTAGCAGCAGGGCCTTCACGGCAGGTCATGTTACCCCCGCGCACTTGGCTCACCGGGGACGATGACTACAGTGAGACACTGGCAGCCAGCAGACGCTGGGTGTACGCATCTCTCGGCTGGTTGAAGACCTCCTCCACCATCCCCTCCTCGACGATCCGGCCCCGATCTGCAACAAGCACCCGCTGGCAGAGATGCCGCACGACAGCCAGGTCATGGCTGACGAACAGCATCGCCAGGCCCCGTTCCCGAACTGCATCCCCCAGCAGATTCAGCACTTGGGCACGCACCGACACGTCCAGTGCGGACACTGGTTCGTCGGCAATCAGGATCTCAGGGGAGCTGACGAGAGCTCGCGCTATAGCAATCCTCTGCCGCTGTCCGCCGGAGAGCTCATGCGGAAAGCGTTCAAGCATGGACTCTTCCAGGCCCACACTCGTGATCGCCTCGGCGACCGCAGCAGCCACTGCGCCCGCTGGCTGTTTGCGCTGCCATGGAGAGCGCAGAGGCTCGGCGACGATGTCCAAGAGCCTCATCCGGGGATTGAGGGAGGCGTTGGGGTCCTGAGAGACCAGGGAGACCCGTCTTCTGAGGTCGGTCAGTTGCCTGTCTGGCAGGCCATCAATACGCCTGCCGTCGAAGTGAATCTGCCCGGCTGATGGGCGTACCAGCCCGAGGAGAGTTCGCAGGATGGTGGTCTTCCCTGAGCCTGATCCCCCCACCAGTCCGACCCGCTCTCCCGGCACCAGTGAGAGCGACACCTGGTGGAGGGCCTGAAATCGATCAGCACCGCGCTGATAGACAACGTCCACCTCATTCATCTCCAGCAGAGGCGTCATGACGGCTCCCCCGCCCAGTAGTCAGCGACGGTGGGCAGTCTCTCCCCAGGAGCCACCTGGGAGATCCTGGCAGCGGCAACCAGCCCCCGAGTGTAGGGATGCTGAGGCGCATTGATCACATCACCCACATCGCCCCGTTCGACGATCGCACCGTCAAGCATCACGATCACCTGCTGACAGACACGTTGCACCACTGCCAGGTCATGGCTGACGAACACCGCTGCCCGGCCTGCGAACTCGTCGTTCAGGAGATCGAGAATCTGCGCCTGGACGATGACGTCCAGCGCCGTGGTGGGTTCATCGCAGATCACCAGAGAGGGCCTGTTGGCCAGCGCCATCGCTACCAGGGCGCGTTGCCGCTGCCCGCCCGAAAGCTGATGTGGATAGGAGTCCGCTATGCGTTCCGGCTCGGCCAGGCCAACTCGGCCCAGCCACTCCAGGACAATGCCCCTGATCTGGCCTCGCCGCTCACGGTGGTGGAGAGCGATGACCTCACCGACCTGACGCCCCACTCTCATGGTGGGGTCCAGCGCCGTCATGGGCTCCTGGAAGACCATTGACACCACATTCCCCCGGAGACGGCGGAGCTCCCGCTCGGGACGGCCAACCAGTTCCCTGCCCAGCAGCCGGATGGAGCCACTGACGTGTGCGTTCTCTGGGAGCAGTCCCATGACCGCGAGCGCCAGCACCGTCTTTCCCGAGCCGGACTGGCCGATGATGCCGAGACGATCCCGATCCCCGAGGATGAATGAGACCTCGGACAGGGCGGTCTTCCGGCGCCGACCGAAATTCACGGAGAGGTTTTCCACTTCCAGCAGGTTCACGTCAGCTCCCGCAGTCTCGGATCCAGGAGGTCACGCAACCCATCCCCCAGCAGATTGCATCCCATGGTCGCCATCACCACGGCAACCCCAGGCCACAATGCGATGACGGGGGCGACGAACAACTGGTCCTGCGCCTCCCTCAGCATCCGACCCCAAGTGGGGACGCTGGGGCCAGAGGCCAGCCCCAGATAAGAAAGCCCTGCCTCCGCGAGGATGGCTATGCCGACGCTCACGCTGGCCTGCACCCCGAGGACCGGGGCGATATTGGGCAAGACGTGTCGCAGAGCTATCTGCCGAACCGGGGTTCCTGACAGCCGAGCTGCCTCGACATAGGCCAGCTTCATCACCTGCAGCGTCGCTGCGCGGGCAATACGGACGAAGGCGGGCACTGTCGAGAGGGCAATAGCCATCGACGCAGTCCAGATCGATCCGCCAAGTGCTGCCGCGAACAAGATGGCGAGCAGCAGGGCCGGGAATCCGTAGAGGATGTCAGCCCCACGGGAGATGATCGCGGACATCCAGCCCCGGCTCATCCCCGCAACCACCCCAGCTGGGATGCCGACCAGCGCAGCACCGGCGACGGAGACCACCCCGACGAGCAGGACAAGCTTGGTTCCAGCCATCAGCCGCGAGGCGATGTCGAAACCAGCCCCATCGGTTCCCAGCCAGTGAGCTGCTGAGGGCATTTCACGCAGCCCACCCGTGATGGCAGCCGGGGGCTGGGGAGTCCAGAACAGCCCGATCAGCCCCATCAAGACCACGACAGACAGCAGCAGGCCGCCAAAGATGAGATTGGATCGGCGCATCATGAGCTGGCCTCCGTTCTCGCGAGTCGCGGGTCCAGGGCCTGGTAGAGGGCATCAACCAGGAAGTTGATCACCAAGACAGTCCAGACCAGCAGCAACACGATGCCCTGCACCAGCACGAGATCGCGCTGCGACACTGCCAGAAGCAGGCGAGACCCCAGGCCCTGGATGCTGAAGACTTGCTCGATGATGATGGCCCCGACCAGCAGCGTCGACACCTGCAGGCCGATGACGGTGAGCAGCGAGATCGCGATATTCCGAAAGCCGTGTCTGAGAAGCGCCCCCAGCCGGCTCCAGCCGACGGCCCGCGCGGTGCGGTACCAGTCCTCGTTGGTGACCTCGACGACGGCGCTTCGCACATAGCGGGCGAGCAGGCTTCCCTGAACTAGCGCAAGTGAGATCACGGGCAACACCATGTGCGTCGCCCAGCCTCCCAGGCTCCTGCGGATCGGAACATAGCCGCCTGCCGGCAGCCACCGCAGCTGGACTGCGAAGATGACCACCAGCCACATCCCTGCCCAGAAGGCCGGGATGGACAGACCCACCTGTGACAGGGCAGAGGCCGCGAACCCACTGGCACGCCGACGTCTCAGGGCGGCGAAGGAGCCGAGGGGAACAGCGATCAACAGAGCCACCGCCATGCCAAGGACGATGAGCCATGCTGAGATTCCCAGTTTCGGCATGATCTCCCCCATCACGTCACGCTCCCCGATCATGGTGGTGCCGAAATCGCCCCTGATGACTCCCCCGATCCACTCCACGTAGCGCAGCAGGAGGGGTCTGTTCAGCCCCAGTCTCTGTTCCAACGCCGCGACTTCCCCAGGGGCTGCCTGGGTTCCGAGCAGGACGTTGGCGACGCTTCCCGGCAGGGCATTCGTCGCCAGGAAGATCAGCAGCGAGGCAACCAGCAGGCTGGCCAGCAGGCCAAGCAGGCGTCGCCCGAGATCACGCAGAGACACGAGTCAGCGGTTGGTGGCCACGTGAGTGAGGTCGAAGGACAGGCCGGTGGTGTTCGTGGCGACCCCCGAGATCTCGGCGGTGGTGATCACGAGGTTTGGCAGCAGGAAAAGCCAGTCGGCAGCAGCGTCCTCGGCGAGCAGCCTCGCCGCCTCCTGCAACCTGGTCTTCTGCTCGGAGGCCGAGGCTGCGCTGTCGGCTGCCGTGATGAGTTCAGCGAACTGCGGGTTGTTGTACTGCCAGTAGTAGTCCGGATTCGCAAAGGAGCTCAGGTCCCGAGGCTCGACATGGGCGACGACTGTCAGGTCATAGTTTCGCTGAGTGTAGACCTGTTCCAGCCAGGTGGAGAATTCCAGTTCCTCAGGCTCGACGGTGACGCCGACCTCAGCCAGCTGAGCAGTCACGATCTTAAGTATCGGAGGCCCATAGGGCAGGTTGGGGACGCGCATCCGCAGCGACAGCCCCTCCGAGTGTCCAGCCTCAGCCAGAAGCTGTCTTGCCTTCGCAGGGTCGTATGGGTAGGTGGCCGACAAGTCCTCATACCACGGGTCAGTGGGGGCCACCATCGAACCGATCAAGGCGCCTCTGCCACCCCAGGCCCCGTCGAGGAGGGCCTTGCGGTCTATGGCATGGTTGATGGCCTGCCGGACCCTGACGTCCTTCAGAGCCGGGGTCGCATGGTTGAAGCCGAGCACGACCTCGCCGTCTGTTGTTCCCTCCAGCACCTTGTACCGGGAGGTGTCGGAGAACTGATCCACGGATTGCGGCACCGTCAGATTCGAGATGATGTCGAGTTGCCCGGAGAGCATCGCCGTGACCATGGCGTTGGCATCGGCGTAATAGTTGAATCTGACCTCATCCACGCGTGGGCCGGTGCCCCAATACTTCTCATTGCGGGCCAGTGAGACGGTGGAGCCGATGTCGTGGCGTTGGAAGACATAGGGTCCCGATCCAGCGGGCTTCGCGTTGAGATCCTGCTCCGCCGAGAGGTCGTAGACGATGCCCGCGCTGCCGGTGATGTCGTAAAGCCACTGGTGGCTCGGCTCTGTGAGCGTCACCTCAACAGTGTGCTTGTCGACGGCACGCATCTCCTTGATGCGGCTCATCTGGCTCTTGAGGACCTTCGTGCTGTTCTCGTTGTCGCGAGTGCGCTTGAAAGACGCGATGACCGCCTCGGCATCCACTGGTGTGCCAGATGCGAACGTCGCCCCACTCTCCAAGGAGAAGGTGTAGACGTTCCTCTCAGAGTTCGTGCTCCACGAACGGGCGAGCAAAGGCTTGATGTTGCCCTGCTCATCAATCCGCACGAGCGTCTCGTAGACGTTGTACAGGAGAACGAAAGGCGTTCCTGCTCCTGTCGTGGTTGCGGGATCCAGCCCCTGAGGCTCAGCGGTGGCGCCGACATTGAGCACAACTGGCTCATCATTGTCTGTACCCGGAGCGGTGCAGGCTGACAGCACGAGGCTCAGACCCAGCAGTATGCCAAGCATCGTCGTGAGGCGACGGGCAGGTCGGTTCAGATCCATGTCTTGCGTTTCTCCCGTTGTGGACGGCGATGAAAGAAATCTAGGCAATCCTACCTGCCGGCATCCAGCCCCGCGTCCAAAGTTATGGACCCATGACGGCATAGCCACGCCATTGGCTGCGGTTGGGACAGCCTACGAAGGTGATCAGAGCCGGGGATCCCACACTCTGAGCCTGCCGACAGAGCCATGATTTGGATCTCACAATGCGCCCCTGTATAGTTGGTCAGGCATCGCGGGGTGGAGCAGTTCGGTAGCTCGCCGGGCTCATAACCCGGAGGCCACAGGTTCAAATCCTGTCCCCGCTACTGAGAAGAGGTCCTGGTCAGCCGACCAGGACCTCTTGTTGTTTTGTCAGCCCGCACCCCCATCCCATCCGGATAGCTGCGGGCCGCTCAGCGAAGAAGAGAAGGGTTCGGAGAGCGCAATGAGAATTTGGTCACTGCATCCCCGCTATCTAGATCGTCAGGGACTGCTGGCCTGTTGGCGTGAGACCCTGCTGGCGCAGGCAGTGCTGGCCGGCCGCACCCGCGGGTACACGAGACATCCACAGCTCGCCCGTTTCCGGGAGATCTCTGACCCCCTGCGGGCTCTCGGAAGATACCTGAGCCTTCTGGCAGATGAGGCCCAGGATCGGGGATACCGCTTCGACCGGACACGCATCGACCATGTTGGCGACGCGCCGACCCTCCACGTCACGTCGGGGCAGTTGGCTCTGGAACGAGAGCATCTGGCAGCAAAACTCTCGGCCCGTGATCCCGCACGCCTAGCGCAGCTTCCAGCCGTCGCGGAGCCCCATCCCCTGTTCTCCGTGATTCCCGGTGGGGTGGAGCCCTGGGAACGCCATTCACCAGCCACGCAGCAGAGCTGAAGGCCAAAAGGCCACCAGAACCCACGCGGAGGCGCCAGTCCGATGGGCCAGTTCATAGATTCCGTGGTAGGGGCCGCTTCCCGCCTCGACACGCCATACCTCCTGCTCAGCAAGCAGATCCCCCGATGACTCAGGCTGGACCCACCACTGAAGCGAGCAGCACCACTGCCCCTGAATCTCCCGGACGGTCAGCTGCCTCCCCCGCCAGACGAACCTCATGGGCCCATCCCCCACTCTCACATGAATCGGTTCATGACAGTGCTTCACAGCCACCCACCCATACTTATTCGAACTTGTCATCGATATTTATCGAGCATACACCCACCCTCACCTCTCAGCCTAGGGACACAGAAGCTGTGAATCCGCTGTGAAGCATCGCGGCAAAACCCCTAGTCAGAGGGCGTTTGCCCCGGAAGCAACCTGTGAACAGCTGTGAAAACCTGAAAGAAATTTGAGATTTTCCTTAGAAACCTTCAGGATTGAGAGCACTTCCGAACGAAAGGACTGACCATGGGATTCTTGAAGCCCGCCCAGCCCCGTCGCGGCTGTGACGCCTTCGGACCAGGAGCCCTCCCCCGCCGAGCAGTTCCAGCGAAGCCCGCCCCTTGGCGTCGCCCACTGGCGGCTCTGGTCCTGGCTGGCAGCATCGGAACGATCGGCTTGAGCACCGCACCCGACGCTGCCGCCTCAGAGCATTCCTCTTCCCGAGGCGCCGCCACGGCGTCATCAGCAAGCACCAGCCGTAACGGGCATAGCCGGAAGTCCTCGGACAGCTCTGGAACGAGCCAGAAGAAGAACCGTCCGAAACGGGCAAAGGCGTCCTCAGGCCAGGACAGCTACCGGAGTTCCACACCACGACGGGCCAAGATCTCCAGCAGCTACAACCGCTCATATTCCTCAAGGAGTTCGACTGTCCGCTCCTCAAGTTCCACAAAGCCGTCACGAAGCTTCGCAGGGAACGTCTCTGCCAGCTCCTCCTCGAACCGCCCCAAAGCCTCAGCGCCCAACGTCGGCAGCGCATCAGCGCCACTGAAATCCGGAACATACCGCGTCAGCGCCCCATTCGGTGCAACGGGAAGCTGGTCGCGCTACCACACGGGCCAAGACTTCTCCGCAAGCACCGGGACATCTGTCTACGCAGTGGTGTCCGGAACTGTGGTGAGCGGCAACGCCGGCTCGTGGGCTGGGAACTATGTTGCGATCCGCGCAGCCGACGGCTCCTCTACCCTGTATGCACACCTGAACAGCACTACCGTCAAGGTTGGTGACCAGGTGTCAGCCGGCCAGAAGATCGGTGAGGTGGGCAGCACCGGACGCAGCTTCGGCTCCCACCTGCACTTCGAGTACTACCCGTCTGGCATCACTCCTGGCGACGTGTACTCGGCCACCAATCCGATGAGCTATCTGCGCTCCCTCGGCATCTCCATGTGACGTCTCCCCTCTCCCCACTGCGCGGTGCCGGGTTGGGTGTCTGTAAAAATGCTGTCGGCGCGACGAGCAGCCCGACATAACTGTCAACGACCTCCTTACCCGGCGCCGCGTAGCCTCAAAAGGGCTTGCGCAGCCACATCACCGTCTTTCGTCGGCCACAATCCGGGCAGTGAGCTGGCGAGAAAACCTCCATAGCGGGCTGTGACGATACGAGGATCAAGGATCGCCACCACCCCTCGGTCATCCTCCCTCCGGATCAGCCTGCCAGCTCCCTGAGCCAGCAGCAGCGCCGCGTGGGTGGCAGCGACAGCCATGAAACCATTGCCACCCGCCTCATCGACGGCTCTCTTGCGAGCCTGCATCAGGGGGTCGTCAGGCCGGGGAAATGGAATCTTGTCGATGATCACCAGCTGACAAGTCTCACCGGGCACATCCACCCCTTGCCACAGCGACATGGTGCCGAACAGGCTGGTGGCCGGGTCATCCCTGAAGGAGCGCTGCAACTCAGAGAGCTGCGCATCACCCTGGCAGAGAAAGGTGAGCTCTGGGAGAGCCTGCCGACAATGCGCTGTGGCCTGTTGGGCATTGCGCCGGGACGCGAACAGACCGAGTGTCCGCCCGCCTGCGGCCCAGACCAGCTCAGCGATCTCGGAGAGCACCTCCTGTGTCAGCCCGTCTCTTCCCGGGGAGGGCAGCCTCGCAGCGGCATACAGGATGCCTTGGCGCCGATAGTCAAAGGGGGAGCCGACGTCCAGACCTCGCCATGCGTGTTCCCCCTGAGGCTCGGTGACGCCGTCGACGAGTTCGTCTGCGGAACGCAATCCGATGCTGGTGGCGAATGCCCTGAAATTCCCTCCAAGCGTCAAGGTGGCGGAGGTCAGTATCGTCGTGGCCTGTCCAAAGATCTCCTCACGGAGCAGGCCCGCGACTGAGAGCGGAGCCACGTGGGCAGCTGCACCATGCTGCTCAGATTGACTGACCCACACCACATCCTCATCTGCCAGCCGGGCAATCCGCTCTGAGATGTCAAAGATCTCTGTCAGAGCTCCCATGGCCTGGGTGCGTTCGGCATCGTCCTTGTCCCTGCCCAGGTCGCTGATGGCTTTCCGGGAGATGTCGCGGAGACGAGCGCAGGCCAGCGGCAGAAGCGTATCTTCACCGGTGATCCTCTCAGTGGGGCTGTCCTCGAGAGCATCGCGGAACTCCTCAACGACATCCAGGAGGTCACCCCCCAGGTCATCGTCAAGCCAGGTCAGGCAGCGCCTGGCGACTCGCTCCACCAGGCCCGAGCTCAGCTCACCAGTGGCTGCGGTGGTCAGGCGGCCGGTCAGCTCATGGGCCTCATCAATGATGAGCGCAGCATATTCGGGAAGGGCTGTTCCCCCATGCATGGCGTTGATGGCTACCAGCGCATGGTTGGTGATGATCAGGTCCGCTGTCCTGGCGGTCTCTCGGGACTTCTCCACGAAACACTCCTGCCCGAACGGGCAGCGGGCTGCCCCGGGACATTCACGTGTGGGAATGGAGACCTGCTGCCAGGCTGCGGCGGTATGTGTCGGGGCATCATCACGATCCGCAGCCCCATCCACCAGCAGCTGTTCCTCAACCCATTCCCGCAGCGCCAGCACCTCGATCCCCAGTGTCGATGGGCTGTTGTCTCCCTGACGGGACTCTTGCAGCTCAGCCGCACCCAGCAGGGTTCCCTGCCCCTCCTCACCCACCCCATCACGGGCGCGATACAGGCAGGCATAGTTGTTCCTCCCCTTGAGCACTGCTGCCCGGGGACGTGTCCCCGTCACGGCCTCCACAGCATCAAGCGCAGCCGGAATGTCGGAGGTGGCCAGCTGGGTCTGCAGGGCCAACGTCGCAGTGGCGACGACGATGGTCTCAGCATGTTCGACGATCCGGGCCAGGGCAGGCGCCAGATAGCCCAGGGACTTGCCCGTTCCCGTGCCAGCCTGCACCAGGAGGTGGGTCCCCTCCCCCAGCGCCTGGGCAATGGCCGTCGCCATGGCCTGCTGACCGGATCGTTCACCACCGCCGATGCCTGTTACCGCATGCTGGAGAATCCGGGCCGCAGCCTCAGACACGGTAAGGGCTCAGCTCTTCAGCCAGGCCAGGGCGGACACGGACCCGGATGCGGGTGCCTTCCCCCGTGTGCTCAAGTTCCTCAATGGTTCCGGTCCTGTGGACACGATCCAGCAGGTCTCCTCGGCTGTAGGGCACCAGTGCCGTCACCTCCGTCTCGGGGTTCGGCAGTTTCACCTCCACCGCAGCTGCGAGTTCGTCGAGTCCCCGTCCTGTGCGGGCCGATGCCACCACGCACCCGGGATGGTTGGCGCGCAGCGCCAGCAATGTGGTCTCATCAGCCAAGTCAGCCTTGTTGCAGACCAGCAGCTCGGGAACCTCCACCGCGCCGATCTCCGCCAGCACCTGCCTGACAGCTGTGATCTGACCCTCCGGGTCTGGGTCTGAGGCATCAACGATGTGCAACAGCAGATCTGCTGTTGCTGACTCCTCCAGGGTGGAGCGGAAAGCCTCCACCAGATCATGGGGAAGATGGCGAACGAAGCCGACGGTGTCGGTGAGGGTGAACACTCGACCGTCACGGGTCTTCGTGCGTCTGGTCGTCGGGTCCAAGGTGGCGAACAGCGCATCCTCCACCAACACTCCGGCTCCCGTGAGCCGGTTGAGAAGCGATGACTTGCCGGCATTGGTGTAGCCGACGATGGCGACGCTCGGCACCTGGTTGCGTCGCCGCTCAGCCCGCTTGCTCTCACGGGTGGCGTCCATCTCACGGAGTCTACGGCGCAGCTGCGCGATGCGGTGGTGGATTCGACGGCGGTCTGTCTCCAGCTTCGTCTCGCCAGGGCCACGGCCGCCGATTCCCGCGCCGGCAGCAGCCCGGCCTCCGGCCTGGCGGGAGAGGTTGCCGCCCCAGCCACGCAATCGTTGCTTCAGGTATTGCAGCTGGGCGAGCTCCACCTGAGCTTTACCCTCAGCAGATTTCGCATGCGCTGCGAAGATGTCCAGGATCAGGGCAGTGCGATCCACCACCTTCACTCTGACGCGGTCCTCCAGGTTGCGCAGCTGCGCCGGCTGCAGCTCCCCGTCGCAGATCACGGTGTCGGCTCCGGTGGCCCGCACCACCTCAGCGACCTCCTCCACCTTGCCTCGCCCGATGTAGGTTGCGGGGTCTGGGTGGCTGCGCCGCTGCACCAGGGCCTCCAGCACCTCAGAGCCTGCGGTTTCGGCCAGGAGCTTCAGCTCAGCCATGGCGTTGTCCGCATCACGCTGGGAGCCGGATGTCCAGACCGAGACCAGAACGACTCGTTCCAGCCGCAGCTGGCGATACTCGACCTCGGAGATGTCCTCCAGCTCTGTGCGCATTCCTGCCACTCGCCGAAGCGAATGCCGCTCGGCCAGGTCCACCTGGTCGCCGTCGTAGTTCATGTATTCGGCATGCGCAAGATCAGCGGCAACGGGGGCAGCATCGGCTTCGGGACCATGTTCATGGGGTGCTTTCATCGTCGGACCATTGTGTCAGCCCTCAACGACAAACAACCACACCACGCCCTGCTGAAAAGACACGGGGCAGACCTGAGCGCAAGAATCCGAGGTCTGAGGCTGAAGGTGTTTGCAGCCCAGGCAGCACCATCCTCAGACCCAGTATTCGCCGCGGGCAACGACGAGCGCCGGGCCCGTCAGCCATGCTTCCTCATTCTCGAAGGTGACAGTCAGCAGCCCCCCGGGAACACTCACCTCAACGGGACCGTCATGCCCACTGCGGGCACGATAGGCGGCGGCGGCGGCCACCACCCCTGTGCCACAGCTCAGAGTCTCCCCGCAGCCCCGTTCGAAAACACGCATCTGCAACCGGCCGAGATCCTTCTCATGGATGAACTCGATGTTGACCCCACCCGGGAAGGCATCATCCGGCTCCCAGCTGGGAGAGCGCGTAAGGTCTAGGCTTTTCAACGTCTCCCCATCGGTGAAGACCACCGCGTGGGGGTTGCCCACATCTGCTGGCTGAGCATCGAAGACAGCGCCCTCGTGCTGGATCTGCACCGGGGCTCCCCCCAGCCTCACACTTCCCAGGTTGGCAGAGATCATCCCGCCGCGCGCAACCCGCACCTGTTTGGTTCCGGCTCTGGTGACGACCTCAAACTCACCAGACTGGACGAACTGGTCGTTGAGGAGGTGGCGAGCGAAGAGCCGTAACCCGTTCCCGCACATCTCGGCCAAAGAGCCGTCGGCATTGCGATAGTCCATGAACCACAACTCGGGGTCATGGTCGTGGCCTTCGACCTGACCGGCCCTGACCACGCGGAGCACGCCGTCTCCCCCGATGCCTGTATGGCGGTTGCAGAGCCCCGCGACGGTCTCTGGAGTCAGGTCATGCATCCCATGGGGGTCATCAATGATGATGAAGTCGTTGCCCGTGGCATGGCCTTTCGCGAACGTGTATCGGAACACCGTTCTCACCTTTCCCTCAGCCCAGTCAGGCAATCCTACGTCATAGAGATTTCTTGGATAACTTCAGGGTTGCGCGGTTCCAAGGCTGACAGCCAGGTAATCCGAGGATCCCGGCGGTACCAGGCAAGCTGCTTGCGGAAGAAACGTCGTGTTGCTCGCTTCGTCTCCTCCCGTGCGTCGTCTTCCGAGGTCTCTCCGTCCAGATATGCCAGCACCTGACGGTATCCGATGGCACGCGAAGCCGTGCGCCCTTCGCGAAGCCCTCTGTTCAGCAGCCCCCTGACCTCCTCCACCAGTCCCCGCCGCCACATCTCATCGACCCGCATGCCGATGCGGGCATCCAGTTCGGCACGTTCCAGGCTCAAGCCGATCTGCCGCACCCCTGACAACTCATAGCTCCACTCCGGCAACACGGCTTGATGGCCACCAGTCAGCTGATGCACCTCCAGGGCACGCACGATGCGACGTCCGTTGCCCGGCTCAATGTGCGCCGCGGACTCGGGAGCGAGTTGCGCCAGCCGCGCATGCAGCGTCTGAGCCCCAACACGCGACAGCTCACTCTCAAGCCTCGTGCGCAACTCGTCATCAGAGCCGGGAAAGTCAAAAGGGTCGGTGATCGCCCTCGTGTAGAGCGCCGATCCCCCCACGAGTATCGGGATCTTGCTCTGGCCTCTAAGGTCCGCGATCACCGTCCTGGCGCGGAGCTGGAAGTCAGCGACGGAGGCAGTCTGCGTGACATCAAGGATGTCGATGAGATGATGCGGAATCCCACCGCGTTCCGCAACCGTGGGTTTGGCCGTTCCGATGTCCATCCCCCGGTAGACCAGCATCGAGTCGGCATTAACCACCTCAGCCTCAAAGCCGTCAGAGCGAAGACGGTGGGCCACCTCAACTGCAAGCGCCGACTTTCCAGAGGCCGTCGGGCCGACAAGCACGATCAGAGGCGGTTCCATGCCGCCCATCCTGCCAGCCCGGTGTCGCCAGATGCACATGAGGGGATCCAGCGTGCATCATTGAACCGTGGTGCATCCGGGCACCCGAAAATCAGGAGGTTAGGACATGGGAATCTTCGACAACATCGGCGAACAGGTCGCGAAGCATGAGGAGGCCATCGACTCGGCCATCGACAAGGGCGCCGAATTCATCGACAGCAAGACCGGGGGCAAGCACAGCGACAAGATCGATCAGGGAGCCGACTTCATCAAGGGCAAAGTCGATGACCTGGCCGGCAAGAAAGATGACCAGTAGAGCTGGTAGAGACCGACACCCACGCCCCGCTGGGCTCTGAGAGCTTCCAGCGGGGTTTCCCACCTGCAGGGGATTTCATTCTCGGGCAGGCAAGCCCCTCGCCGATCCTCAGCGTCGTGGCATGGCGGGCATCCCCAGCACAACTCCCCTGGGCGCCTCGGTGTGCGCCGCCTCCCAGGCATCACCACCACGTGTGCGACGCAATCCCCGGATCGGCGCGTCGGAGTTCAAGTGGTGTGGGGCCGCGTGGGTGATGGTGGCGTAGGCGATATCACCAGGGCGAGGACGTTGCGACAGATCATCAGTCACCGCCACGTGCACCAGACGATTGTCCCGGGCACGGCCGCTCATGCGGCTGGTCTCAGCATCTTTACGCCCCTCGCCGAGTGCGAACATGACCTCAACCTCCGTCCCCTCCAGACGCCTGTTCTCCTCCCAGGCGATCTCGCCCACCAGCTCCACCAGACGCTCGTAGCGCTCCTGGACTGCTCTGCGCGGCACTTGGTCGGTCATCTCAGCCGCCGGTGTTCCAGGCCGCTTGGAGTACTGGAAGGTGTAGGCAGCCGAGAACCTCGCTTCGCGCACCACGTCCATGGTCGCCTCGAAGTCCTGATCGGTCTCCCCGGGGAAGCCGACGATGATGTCGGTGGTGATCGCAGCATGCGGCATGGCTGCGCGCACACGCTCAAGGATGTCCAGGAAACGCTTCCGGCGGTAGGAACGCCGCATGGCCTTGAGGACCGCATCAGAGCCGGACTGCAGAGGCATGTGAAGTTGCGGCATCACGTTGGGGGTTTCCGCCATGGCGGCGATGACATCGTCGGTGAAGTCCTTCGGATGGGGTGAGGTGAAACGCACGCGCTCCAGACCATCGACGTCACCGCAGGCACGCAGTAGCTTGGCGAAGGCCTGCCGGTCACCGAACTCGACGCCGTAGGCGTTCACATTCTGGCCAAGCAGTGTGATCTCCTGCACTCCTTGGTCCACCAGCATCCGTACCTCGGCCAGGATATCTCCCGGCCGTCGGTCAGTCTCCTTCCCACGCAGCGCCGGAACGATGCAGAACGTACAGGTGTTGTTGCAGCCCACGCTCACTGACACCCACGCCGAGTAGGGGGACTCCCGGCGGCTGGGGAGGTTACTGGGAAAGGTCTGCAGCGCCTCAACGACCTCCACCTGGGCTTCCTGGTCCACACGCGCACGTTCCAACAGCGTCGGGAGGCTGCCAACATTGTGGGTGCCGAAAACCACATCCACCCAGGGCGCCTTGTCGAGGATCACGTTGCGGTCCTTCTGGGCCATGCACCCCCCGACGGCGATCTGCATTCCCGGATGCTGCGCCTTGATTGCGGCCATATGCCCAAGATTCCCGTAAAGCCGATTGTCGGCGTTCTCACGCACCGCGCAGGTGTTGAACACCACCACATCGGCTCCGGCACCGAGCACTGGCTGCGCAGGCTCGACGGCACGTTCCAGGCCAGCCTCCTCCAACAGCCCCGCAATCCTCTCGGAATCGTGAACATTCATCTGGCAGCCGTAAGTGATGACGTGATATGTGCGCGAACTCATGGTGGACTAACTGTAATGGGTGCTCCGCGTGCTTGTTGCCAGGCATGTCGGGGAAGCCGCCTTTCGGGAACTAACGCGCGTCTTCCAGACCCATTAGTGTTGGGACATGATCCATCCAACCGGGGAACAGTATGAGATCCGCTGGGGTGCGCTGAGCGCCGTCATCACCCAGGTGGGAGCCAGGATCCGAAGCCTGAGACACGACGGCGCGGAGCTGTTGGCCACCCATGGTCCGCAGGAGGCGCCCAAGGGCTGGGAGGGAGCGCACCTGCTGCCTTGGCCGAATCGTCTTCGCGACGGCCGATACCGCCTGGGTGAGATTGAATACCAGTTGCCCATCAATGATCCCGCACGTCATAACGCCAACCACGGCTTGAATGTCGGGCTCGAGTGGGAGTGTCTGTCCCATCTTGAGCAGTCGGTCAGGCAGCGCACCATCCTCTGGCCTCGCCGGGGCTGGCCGGGCATCCTGGCCGTCGAGATACTTCATCACATCAGTGACGATGGTCTTGCCGTCGAGGTGCTGGCCACCAACATCGGAACACCCCCCCTGCCGTGGGGGTATGGCGCTCACCCATATTTCCGTTTCGACAACCTCTCTAAGGTCGAGCTCACCATTCCCTTTGATGCAGAGCTGGCCGTCGATCCGGAGAGACTACTGCCTATCAGGCTGGGGCCCATCCAGCCCGAGCATCGGTTCACAGAACCCCGTCTGATCGGTGACACCGTGCTGGACACCGCATATGCGGATCCCCTCAGCCGACGCTGGGACGTCACCCTGCGGGGCGAGGGACGAACCATCACGATCTGGGGCGAGGCAACCACCCAGTGGGTTCAAGTGTTCACCGCCCCGAAGCGGGACAGCATCGCGGTGGAGCCGATGACCTGCGGGCCAGACGCCTTCAATGAGGGCCCAACGCACCGGGACCGGGTGTTGCTGCACGCTGGCGAGTCAGCCCGGGCCTTCTGGGGAGTGAGCGCCGCCGTCTCGTGACTATCGGCAGCCGGTCTCATGAGTTTTTCCGCAATGAGCCTAGTGAGCCAGCGCTGTGGCCCGTGACTCGCGCACCACGGTGATACGGATCTGGCCGGGGTAGGTCAGGCTGGCTTCCACCTCTCCGGCGATCTCACGAGCCAGAACATGGCTGGCTGCATCGTCAATCTCCTCCGGCGAGACCATGATGCGCACTTCCCTGCCAGCCTGCATGGCATAGGCACGAATGACTCCCCTATGGGCGGTGGCGATGGACTCCAGATGCTGCATTCGCTCGACATATGCCTCCAGCGACTCTCTGCGCGCTCCAGGCCTGGAGCCGGAAATGGCGTCGGCAATCTGGGTGAGCACCGCCTCGACGGTCCTCGGCTCAACCTCGTTGTGGTGGGCCTCAACAGCATGGACGATGTCAGGATGCTCCCCGTGACGTCGGAGCAGATCCGCGCCAACGAGAGCATGCGGCCCCTCCGTCTCATGCGTCAGCGCTTTTCCTATGTCGTGCAGGAAGGCAGCCCGCTTGCACTGGGTGACATCAAGTCCCAACTCTGCGGCCATGACTCCTGCCAGATGGGCACATTCGACCAAGTGCGCCAGCACGTTCTGCCCAAAACTCGTGCGATATGCCAGGGATCCGAGAATGGGCACGAGGTCGGGATGCAGGTCAGTGATCCCGACCCCCAGGAGAGCCTCTTCCCCTGCCGCGTGAATCCGCCCATCCAGCAATCTCAGGTTTCGCGCATGCACCTCCTCAATCCTGGCAGGGTGAATCCTGCCATCCGCCACCAGGTCGACCAGGGTCAGACGCGCAGCCTCACGCCGGACGGGGTCAAAGCAGCTGAGCAGCACTGTCTCAGGCGTGTCATCGACAAGCACATTCACCCCGGTGATCTGCTCAAAGGCCCTGATGTTCCGACCTTCTCGGCCGATGATGCGCCCCTTCATCTCATCCCCGGGTAGGTCTACACCTGATACAACGGATTCGCTGGTCTGCTCAGCCGCACAACGCTGGATGGCGGTGACGATGATGGAACGAGCCCGGCGCTCAGCATCCTGCCTGGCAGCATCCTCGATATCGCGAGCAAGCGTCGCTGCGGAGATCCGGGCCTGTCGCTCTGCCTCTGCCAGCACCTCCGCCCGCGCAGCCGCGACGCTCAAACCAGCGATTCTCTCCCTCTCAGCCCGCACCTCCTCCTGCTCAGCGACCAGCCTCTCCCGGCCCTGACGCAGATCCTTGCGTTGCTGCTCCAGCAGCTCTGCACGTGTCGCAAGTCCAGCAGCTTCAGCCAAGAGCCGGTCCTCCTTCTCATGAAGGCGTTCGTCTCGCCGTTCCTGGGCGCTTCTCTGGTCCCTGAGCTCCGCACGCTGGGCGGCTATGCCCGCCTCCATATCCGAGCGACGTCGTTCAATGTCAGCGTTTGAGACACGGGCACGCTCCTGAGCTTGTTCAAGGGCCCTCTCGGCGTCGGCGCGAAGTTGCTCGGCAGCCTCCATTGCCTGTTGGCGGATCGTCGCGGCGTCGGATCGTGAGCGTCGCTCAAAGTTGGTGCGTTCCTCAATGAAGGCCAGAGCCACGCGACGCTGACGCCATGTGACCGCCACCAGGATCACACCCAGCAGCCCAGCGACGATCCAGCCGAGCCATTCCATGGACACTCCCTCTTCGCTCCTGATGACCGCCTGTCCTTCAGCTCCAACGCCTTCATGACAGCCCCTGGAGGACGGCCGCGACATCAATCCTTCCTGGCACGTGGTGCTGTCACGACTGATGGGCCGTATGCGCACATCATCGGCGTCAGCCAAGACGTCTTGGGCCGTGGACATCACAGCCTATAGCAATGTCACCATGACCCGCCGTCCTGGTCGACCTCGGCCTCCCCAAGGGTTTCATGGACGACCTTGGAGATCACCGAGGTCGTGAACCCACGACGTCCAAGGGCACCGTACAGGCGTCTTCGGGCGACATGAGGCTCAAGATCTCGCAGCCCACGGACACGCCGCAGCGCAACAGTCCTTGCCGCGGACAGCTCCTCTTGGGCTTGGATCTTGGCCAATGCCGAGGAGGCAACCTCATCGGAGATTCCGCGTCTGAGCAGTTCAGCACGAATACGGCTGGTTCCATGCCGATCCACATGAACCCTGGTCTGGACGAGGGCCGCTGCGAAGGCTTCGTCGTCCACCAAGCCGACTTCCCGGAATCGCCTGATGAGTTCCTCCACGGTGTGCTCGGGGACATTCCGGGAGACCAGCTTTGACCGAAGTTCCGCCTCCGAGCGGCTGCGGGCCTCAAGGAGTCTGAGGGCAATCCTGCGAGCGAACTCCAGTGGCTCGGCTCCGGTGGGGTCAGAAGTCAACCTTGACCTCGCCGGTTTCCGGATCGATCTTCTCCGCAGCCCCAGCCCCTTCATCTATCCCGAGTGCCGTACGGATACGACGCTCGATCTCAGCCGCCACCTCGGGGTTCTTGCGCAGGAAGTTTCGGGCGTTCTCCTTACCCTGCCCCAGCTGATCCGACTCATATGTGAACCAGGCACCTGCCTTGCGGATGATGCCGTTGGCCACCCCCATGTCGATGAGGCTCCCCTCACGTGAGATGCCCTCACCGTAGATGATGTCGAATTCAGCCTGCTTGAATGGCGGAGCGACTTTGTTCTTGACCACCTTCACCCGGGTGCGGTTGCCAACCATCTCGGAGCCATCCTTCAGCGTCTCGATACGGCGAACGTCCAGACGCACCGACGAGTAGAACTTCAGTGCACGGCCGCCAGTGGTGGTCTCGGGTGAGCCAAACATGACGCCAATCTTCTCGCGAAGCTGATTGATGAAGATGGCGGTGGTGTTGGCGCCCTTCAGAGCGCCCGTCATCTTGCGGAGGGCCTGGCTCATCAACCGTGCCTGCAGCCCAACGTGCGAATCCCCCATCTCACCCTCGATCTCAGCCCGGGGGGTCAGTGCGGCGACTGAGTCGATGACCACTAGGGCCAGGGCGCCGGAGCGCACCAGGGTGTCAGCGATCTCCAGCGCCTGCTCCCCGTTGTCAGGTTGCGAGACCAGCAACTCGTCCGTTTTGACCCCCAGTTTGCCCGCGTACTCCGGGTCCAGGGCGTGTTCTGCATCGACGAAGGCGCAGATGCCTCCCTCCGCCTGGGCGTTGGCGATGGCGTGCAGGGCCACCGTGGTCTTACCCGACGATTCTGGGCCGTAGATCTCGATGATCCGTCCGCGCGGCAGCCCCCCGATCCCCAGGGCCACGTCAAGGGCGACACTGCCGGTGGGTATGACGTCGACCGGCAGGCGACTTTCCTCACCCAGGCGCATCACCGAGCCTTTGCCGTGCACCTTCTCTATCTGCGCAAGAGCAGCTTCCAGCGCCTTCTGGCGATCTGCAACGGCCATGATGGGTTCCTTTCGATTCCTTCCGCCTCACGGCGGCCCTAGTGCGACCTTCACCCTCACTGTAGGAACGGGGGGTGACAAAATCTCCAACGAGTCACCTTGCTGTGGAGAACTCGGCGACCAGCACACTCTAGCCGAACATCTGTTCGAATGCGGCTCACCGCTCCGATGGAGGCAGCTCCAGCTGACTCCAGACGGCTCGCCAGATCCGTTTGCAGGGCACCCCGGCGGCCAGCGCCTCATCCACAGTCTGACTTCCCAGCTCCTGGAGGGTCACCGTGGCCGCCCAGCTCCGCGCATAGCCCGCGCCCAAAGCAGCCTCTAGCCGACGCCACAGCTCAACCTCACGCATGGCGCCACTCTATGCGAAGCCTGCAACACAGTTTCCACACATTCTCGTACAATAACCATCAACGCTGAACACACAGAGACACAAGAAACTGCTCGAAGGAGATCGCATGAATGCCGCAGGCACTCATTCTCACAAGCGTTCAGACCGCATGCTTGCGATGCTGGCTTTGCTGCAGGAGAACGGCCAGATGGCCTTATCGCAGCTGGCCACTGAGCTGGGAACCTCAGAGGCAACCATTCGTCGCGATGTCGCAGTACTGGCAAATCAGGGGCTGCTGGACCGCACCCACGGAGGAGCCCGCCCGGCACAGGGAAGCCGTGAACTTCCAGTTCGGCTGCGCGACGGTCGAAATCAAGCCGCCAAGTCTCGGATCGCCGCTGCCGCAGCACAGCTTGTGCCAGAGGGAAAACATGCTATTGGGCTAAGCGGGGGAACCACTGCAGCCGAGGTCCTTCGGGCACTTCAACACCGCACTGATCTGACGATCATCACGAATTCACTCAGCATTGGCCTAGAGGCTGCCGAGCAGGGACAGGGGCGCGTTCTCATCGCAGGTGGAGTCCTGCGCTCAAATTCGCTTGAACTGGTAGGCTCCCTGGCAGAGTCCACTTTGCGTCTCGTCAATGTCGGCACTGCGCTGGTGGGGGTCGATGGCATCAGCTCCACTGGCGGGCTCACCACCCATGATGACATCGAGGCCCGAACAAACCACACGATGATCGAAAGGGCCCAGCGAGTCATCGCCGTCGCCGATGCCTCAAAGATCGGCCACGTCACGCTGGCGAAGATGGCAGACCTGAGTGAGATCAACGTGCTGGTGACAGACTCCGGAGCCCCCACAGATGAGCTGAACCGCATTCGCAACCTCGGCGTCGAGGTGGTTCTCGTCCCCACCCCAAACGAATAGCACCCATCCCGATTGCCTATTCGGCAGGAGGACGAGAGGTATTAGACTTTCGTTTAATCCGGATCGCCTCACGAACGTAGTCGATTCCAGTCACTATCGTCAGGATCAAAGCCACCCACATCAATGCCCAGGCCAATACCTGCGCCCAGCCCGGCATCCCAGGCAGCCAGGCGAGAAAGAGTACAAGCGCCACCGACTGAGTAACGGTCTTCAGCTTCCCTCCGCGATTGGCGGCCATGATCCCATACTTCGCGATCGCCGCGCGAAGCCAGGTGATTCCCCATTCACGCAGCAGAATCAGAATCGTAAAGAACCACGGCAGTTCCCCCAGAATGCTGAGAGAGACAAAAGCGGCTCCGGTGAGGGCCTTGTCCGCTATGGGATCCCACAGCTTCCCAAAGTCCGTGATCAGGTTGTAACGCCGCGCGACGAATCCATCGACAAGATCCGTGAGGATGGCCATCACAAATATTCCCGTCGCCACCAGACGCCATGTCTGATTCTCTGCATGCCAGAAGAGCACTAGGACGAAGACCGGAACCAGGAATATTCGCAGAACAGTCAGGACGTTGGGCACATTGAGGTTGCTGGTCTGGGTCTCGTGCATAGTCTCTCCCATACTGCCTAACCTGCGCCGAAGGAAGCCAGCAGGTCATCCAAATCCTCTGGCTTGACCAGGACATCTCTCGCCTTCGACCCCTCGGAGGGGCCGACAACTCCACGGGACTCGAGTATGTCCATGAGTCTCCCGGCTTTGGCGAAGCCGACCCGCATCTTCCGTTGCAGCATGGAGGTCGAACCATTCTGGGAGCCGACGATCAGCCTAGCCGCATCCAGCACAAGCTCAAGATCGTCGCCGATATCATCGACCACCTTCTTCTCAGCCGCTGCAGTCGTCACATCCTCTCGGTAGGTGGGCTGCAGCTGGTCGGAGATGTGGGAGACGATGTCCCGGATCTCCGACTCATTGACCCAGGCCCCCTGCACTCGGATGGGTTTTCCCGCACCCATGGGCAGGAAAAGCCCGTCGCCCTTGCCCACGAGCTTCTCAGCCCCTGGCTGGTCGAGAATGACTCGGGAGTCGGTCATCGAGGACGTGGCGAAGGCCAGACGGGAGGGCACGTTCGCCTTGATGAGGCCAGTCACGACATCCGTGGAGGGCCGCTGGGTGGCGAGCACTAGGTGGATGCCAGCAGCACGCGCCAGCTGCGTGATGCGCACGACCGACTCCTCGACGTCCCGTGGCGCCACCATCATCAGATCCGCCAGCTCATCCACCACCACCAGAAGATAGGGGTAGGGCGTCAGGACGCGCTCAGAGCCGGGAAGCTGCTTCACTTGGCCGGCTTTGACCGCCTTGTTGAAGTCATCGACGTGGCGGAATCCGAAATTGGCCAGGTCGTCATACCGCATGTCCATTTCCCGGACCACCCAGGCGAGGGCCTCGGCGGCCTTCTTGGGGTTCGTGATGATGGGCGTCACCAGGTGGGGGATGCCCTCATATTGATTCAGCTCAACCCGCTTCGGGTCCACCAGCAGCAGCCTGACCTCATCAGGGGTGGCACGCATCATGATGGAGGTGATGAGCGAGTTGATGAAACTCGATTTGCCAGAGCCGGTGGCGCCAGCGACGAGGAGGTGGGGCATCTTGGCCATGTTCGCCAGCACGAAACCACCCTCGACATCTTTACCCAGGCCCACAGTCAGGGGATGATGGTCACTGCGTGCCTTGGGGGAACGCAGCACATCCCCGAGGCTCACCACCTCCTTGTCCACATTCGGAATCTCGATGCCAATCGCGGACTTGCCCGGGATGGGCGTCAGGATCCGGATCTCGTTGCTGCCCACTGAGTATGCGATGTTGTCAGCCAGCCCAGTCACCTTGGAGACCTTGATGGCGTTGCCGAGCTCCACCTCATAGCGGGTGACCGTCGGACCGCGGGTGTAGCCCGTAACACGTGCGTCGATCTCGAATTCCTCAAGGGTCGCCGCCAACTGCCGAACGACGCGGTCTGACGCCTCAGTCCGGGCCTTGGGACGGGTGCCTGGGGCCAGCAGGGACTCCTCAGGCAGCTGATACATGATCTCGCCACTCAACTGCAGCTGCTCGGCTCGGCCGGTCATGGAAGTGTGGGCTGGCGGTGGCAGATCTGGCTTGCCCGGAGGATCAGCCAAGTTCAGGGCCGGTGGCGTGGGTTCGGCCTGGGGAAGGTAGGACTCCTCGTCCTCATAGTCGTAGACGGCGTCGAACTCCTCGGTCGGCGGTTCGTCATCGGTGATCAGCGGAGTGTCGTAGGGCACGTCGACACCGAGTTTGAGTTTCTCCTGCGACTTGTCGTCTGGGGACTCCACCAGGGACGAGAATCCGCTCTTGAGGATCGCAAACATTTGACGCGCTGATTTTCCGGTTATCAACACCACACCGAACAACGTGATCAGCAGCAGCACCGGCACCGCGACCCATGCGCTTGCCAGATCCGCGAACAGGCTGCTGGACAGGAACCCTAGAATGCCACCGGCACGACGCAGCTCTGGCATCTGGTCTGGACGAGGCAGGCCATGCGCCAGATTGAGCAGGCCAAGCCCACCCATGGTGATGCAAAACCATCCCAGTCCTGTACGAGGTGCAGCCTCAACATCCCTCGGATGCCGCAACACCCGCCAGGACCCGTAGAGGAGCACCGCGGGGATGAAGGGTGCCGCCATGCCGAACACAGTGCTGGTGACAACCTCGATCAGCTCACCGATGGGCCCAGGAAGCATGAACCAGGACCGTGAGGCCAGAATCCCGGCGAGAACCAGCATGAACAATCCGATACCGTCGCGACGCAACTCGGGATCAACGTCCTTCTCAACCCCGCCGAAGCTCCGGGCGAGGGCACCCACGCCGTGGGCCAGCCCACGGAGCATTCTCCCCAGGAAGACCAAGATCGGGTTGGGGCCTGCGGGTTCGATGCGTGTGGTGCGGGTGCCTGACTGCGAGGTACCGGTACCTTTGCGGGTGCCTGCACTGGCCGAGCTGTTCCGTCCGGATGAGCTGGTTTTCCTGCTCTTTGCCCCGGCGCCGGCCTTGCCCGACGATTTCCTGGCTGAGGAAGAGCCACGTGTCGCCATGATGTCAACCTAGTCCACTGGTCCGTTATTTGATCTGCTGCCACACCGGGGTCGCTAGGCGAAGTGGTCCCATCCCGGTGCGCCCTCCCACACGGCGCCGTCAACCAGCACCTGGCTTCCCGGGATCACCGTCCCCATACGATGCCAGCCATCTGGCAGTGCAGCGGCATCGGGGAAGGCAGCGGCCAGCGCGTGATCTTCGCCGCCTGTCAGGACGAATCCCAGAGGCTCCTTGCCCGTCGCCGCCCCCAGCCGGATCAATCCATCAGGTATCTCCATGGACGCAGAGTCGAGGTTGATTCCGATTCCCGAACGTTCGCAGAGATGCCCCAGGTCCTGAAGCAGGCCATCAGAGATGTCGATCATCGCATGCGCCCCATGCGCAGCTGCCACGGCTCCCTGGCCGTAAGGCACCGTCGGACACTGCTGCTCCCGCACCAGGTCTTTGGGCGAGCCGAAGCCACGCTGCAACACCAGCAGCCCGCCAGCAGCCCATCCGAGTCGTCCGCACACCGCCACCTGATCACCTACGCGGGCACCGGCCCGGGTGATGGCCTCCCGCCCCTCCAGATGACCGAAGGCCGTCACGCAGAGGGAGATCTGCGCTGCCGAGGATAGATCCCCGCCCACGAGGCTGACATTGGCGCGGGAGCACTCGTCCGCCACCCCCTTGCTGAAGTCCCGGACCCAGGATGGCTCCAGATCACGCGGGATGGCCAGCCCGATCACGATGGAGCTCGGCCTGGCCCCCATGGACTCGACGTCGGAGACGTTCACTGCGACAGCCTTGCGTCCGACCTGAAAGGCTTGCGACCAGGAGCGCCTGAAGTGGACGTTCTCGATCAGGACATCGGTGGTCACCACGAGATCCCCATCCGGACGTATCACCGCTGCATCGTCTCCGGGACCCAACAGGATGTCCTCCCCCGCTGCAAGCCCATCGGTGATCTCAGCTATCAGTTCGAACTCGCCGGTCATCAGCGCAACCCCACGGGACGTTCAAGGGCCAAGTCGATAAGACGGCTCACGAGTTCTGGGTAGGTGTAGCCCGCCACCTGCCACAGGGTCGGATACATTGAAATCTCCGTGAAACCAGGCATGGTGTTGACCTCGTTGATCCACACTCCTTGAGCATCGACGAAGAAATCTGCGCGCAGGAGCCCCTCACAGTCGATGGCGTTGAAGGCCCGGCAGGCGAGCTGTTGGAGGGTCTCAGCCACCTCAACACTGGTGTTGGCAGGCGCCTCAAGAGCAGCACCATCCTCATCGAAGTACTTGGTCTCGTAGTCATAGAAACCATCCCCGCCTCGGACGCGAATCTCCCCCAGGACGGAAGCCCTGCAGCCCTCGGGGGCCTCTGGGTCGCCCAGCACCGCCACCTCCAGCTCACGAGCCTGCGTGAAGCCCTGCTCAATGATCACCTTGGGATCATGTGTCTGAGCTTCGGCGATGGCGGCCTCCAGCTGAGAGGGATCAGTCACCCGGGAGATCCCGATGGATGAGCCGCCGCGCGCGGGTTTCACAAAAACGGGATAGGTGAGCCGTGACACCTCGGCAAGCACGGCCTCCCGTTCAAAGCGAAGCCTGCGACCCGTCGCGACGACGTAGGGCCCCACGGGCAAGCCCGCAGCCTCAAAGGCCACCTTCATGAAGTGCTTGTCCATCCCGACTGCTGAGGCCAGAACCCCTGCACCGACATAGCGAATGCCCATCATCTCGAAAAGCCCCTGGATGGTGCCATCCTCTCCGAAGGGACCATGCAGCAGAGCGAAGGCCACATCGACACCGTGCAGATCCAGCAGTTGCTCCCCGACCCGGCTCGCCACCTCACAGCCGCGTTCCCCCACCATCCAGACAGCGTCATGTTCCGGCTCAGCCACCTCAGGGGCCTGCCCATTGGTGATGCGGTAACCAGCCACGGTCTCCAGGGGAACCTGGGTCCAGCGACCGGACTGCGTTATCCCCACCGCAACCACGTCGTAGCGTTTCCGGTCCACGGCCTCCAGAACACTCGCAGCCGTCAGGCAGGATATTCCATGTTCCGAGGACTGGCCCCCGAAGACTAGAGCGATCTTGATGCGGTGGGACACTCGGCCTCCTCAACTGGACTGGTGCATCATCCTACTGGTTGTGAAGGCGCGGGCCCCGGTCAGGAACAGACGGTTACTCTCACCGCTGTATCGTGAAGGTGCCATCACCTATCAGAATGATTCTTGGGCACCGCCGCCCGGTAAGGACATGACATGGCCGAAACTCTGCCCCCACCTCGCACGCTCAACCCTGTGAATGTCCCGAGCTTACGCTGGGGAATCCTGGGAACGGGATGGATCGCCGACCGGTTCGTGAACGCTGTGCAGCGCAACTCGGGACAGGTGCTGGCGGCTGTTGGCTCACGAAGCCCGGAACGCGCCCGTGAGTTCGCAAAGACCCACTCGATCCCGCTGGCCTGCGGATCCTACGACGAGTTGGTGGGGCTGGACCTGGACGTCATCTACGTCGCAACAGGTCACCTGGATCACGCCGCACATGCAATGTTGGCGCTGAGGGCCGGGCGCCATGTGCTGGTCGAGAAGCCCATGACCCCGACTGTGGCTGCCACTCGCGAGGTGGTGGCCCTGGCCAGGAGCAGGGGCCTGTTCTGCATGGAGGCGCTCTGGTCTTTGGCCCTACCGCGTTTCGATGTGGTGCGCCAAGTGCTCAGCTCCGGCTGGCTGGGAGACGTTGAGGCGGTCACCGCCGACATGGGTGAGTACCTCGTGGACCATCACCGAGCCATGGACCCAGAGCAGGGCGGCGGGGCGATGAATGACCTGGGGGTGTATCCGATGATGCTCGCCGACTGGGTGCTCCCAGGTCTCGTGACACGATCTGCGGCTGGCCCTCGTCACGCGACGGGCGCCGTCGGTCAGTTCATGGCTTTGCTCACCGACGATCAGGGCCGGCAGGCCAGCGTCTTCGCGTCGATGCTCACCAACACCCCGACTGTGGGGGTGATCGCGGGAAGTGAGGGGACCCTGGTGCTGGAGGGACCGTTCTATCAGCCGGGACCGGTTGAGGTTCGGCTCCGCAATGGCCGGGCTCTTCGCTGGGAGGAGCCGTTGATCCGTCACGAGGGCCTGTATTACGAGGCCATTGAGGTGGCCCGTTGCATCGGGGACGGAGTGACTGAGTCTCCCATCAGGCCCCTCGATGCGACGTTGAGCACCATCACTCTGATGGAACAGGCCAGGCATCTGATGGGTGACCCGGTCCGGTGACCCATCCATCGCCTAATCCAGGACGCCACGATCAGGGTTGGAAAGTCCTGTCAGTGGCTGGAGCTCGGGGGCACTCGCCCTCCTGCACGCATGTCCCAACGATCCTCCGGCGCTGTTTGCCCTCGCAGCCGCGAGACCACGTCGGTCAAGGCCGTCATGATCTTGTCAGTCGCCGCTTCCAGCTCCTGGCGCGTCGGCTCGGAGTCGGTGGGAAAGACGCTGAGATCCACGGGGGTACCGGCCATGACGCAGACGGGGCGACGTCGGAGTGAGAACAGCCGATGCAGCTTGAGGTATTTGCCACCCAACAGGGCATCGGATCCGATATGCGCGAGGGGAATCACCGGGACCCCTGTTGCCAAGGCCAGACGCGCAGCGCCGAGTCTCCCGGTCATAGGCCACCCCTCAGGATCGGCAGTGATCGTCCCCTCGGGGAAGATCGCGACGCACTCGCCCGCCTCCAGCGCGGCCCGCGCATGAATCAGCGCATCTTTGGCGCGGTCAGTGTTGCGGACAACGGGTATCTGGCGGCATTGCCGTGCGAACCAGCCCACCACCGGAACCTTCCAGATCTCAGATTTTCCCAGGAAACGGGGCCATCTCCCAGACCAGATGAGGTACTCACCAAGCGCCAAGACATCAAAGTTCGACAGATGGTTCGACACGATGAGAACCCCGCCCTGGAGAATCTTCTCCTGCCCAGCCCAGTTCCGTCGGATCAGACCACCCAGCAGCCCGTGCACCATACGCGCCAGGAACCGGTATGCCCACGGGGCCGATTCGCGATTGGCTGCGCGCAACGGCAGCCGCCAGGGCTTCGATCTGTGTTCCACAGCGCAGGACAATACCCAACCTTCAGCAGGCTCTGTGCGGCAGCCAACTTTTTCAGGCCCCCACCCTGTCATGTGGAACCTTCAGGAAGTCCTGAGCTGTGGCGCTGATCACCCGACGGTGTCGGCAGTGCGGACGGGAAGCGTCTTGGGTTTGAAACCGGGTCGGGTTGCCTCATAGGCGAGGATGTCAGCGTCGTGCTGGAGGGTCATGGAGATATCGTCAAGCCCATTGAGCAGGCGATATCTGGTGTATTCGTCGATCTCAAACGACACCACGAGGTCGCCGCGCGTGATGGTCTGGGCATTCAGATCAACCTGTGTCGGCTCGTTAGGGTCGACGTCGATGGCCGCCCACAACCGGTCCCTGTCAGGTTCTGTGATGACGGCGACAAGCAGACCCGCCTTCCCAGAGTTTGAGCGGAAGATGTCCCCGAAGCGGGTGCCGATGATGACCTTGAACCCATAGTTCTGCAGCGCCCAGACCGCGTGTTCACGGGATGACCCCGTCCCGAAGTCAGGTCCAGGGACCAGGATCGTCCCCTCTGTGAAGGGCTCCTGGTTGAGCACGAATTCAGGGTCGCCACGCCAGCCGGCGAACAGCCCGTCCTCGAATCCAGTGCGGGTGATGCGCTTCAGATACACGGCCGGGATGATCTGGTCAGTGTCGACATTGCTGCGCCGCAGCGGAACCGCGATCCCGGTGTGGGTGGAGAAGGCTTCCATGCTTCAGGCTCCCAACAGGTCGGCAGGCGATGCGAGATGACCAGCGACGGCGGTTGCGGCCGCAACCGCCGGACTCACAAGATGAGTGCGTCCCCCCTTGCCCTGACGGCCCTCGAAGTTGCGATTGGATGTGGAGGCTGATCGCTCCCCCGGCGACAGCTGGTCTGGGTTCATGCCCAGGCACATGGAGCAGCCGGCTGCTCTCCATTCGGCACCGAAGTCCAGGAAGATCCGATCCAGGCCCTCTAGCTCGGCCTGCAGCCTCACCCTGGCGGAGCCGGGAACAACCAGCATCCGCACCCCCTCGGCAATCTTGTGTCCCTCCAGCACGGAGGCGGCCAGACGGAGATCCTCGATGCGGCCGTTGGTGCATGACCCGAGGAAGACGGTGTCGACGGAGATGTTCCGCATCGGCGTGCCGGGGATCAGGTCCATGTATTCCAAGGCCCGGCGCGCGGTGGCCTGCTCCACCTCGGACTCGAAGTCTTCTGGAGCAGGCACCACATCGCCGAGGGGAACCCCATGCCCAGGGTTGGTTCCCCACGTGACGAAGGGTGTGAGTTGAGTGGCGTCGATGTCCACTGACAGGTCGAAATGTGCGTCATCGTCTGAACGCAAGGTGCGCCAGTACTCGACAGCGGCATCCCAGTCAGCGCCCTCGGGGGCATGGGGACGACCTTTGAGATACGCGAAGGTGATCTCGTCGGGAGCGACCATGCCAGCCTTGGCTCCCCATTCGATGGACATGTTGCAGATCGTCATGCGGCCCTCCATGGAGAGCCGCTCTATGGTGCTGCCGCGGTACTCGACGATGTATCCCTGTCCTCCGCCGGTGCCGACCTTGGCGATCAGGGCCAGCACCACGTCCTTCGCAGTCACCCCCTCCGGCAGCTCGCCGTTGATGTTGACCTCCATCATCTTCGGCCGCTTCTGCGGCAGGGTCTGGGTGGCCAGCACGTGCTCTACCTCAGAGGTTCCGATGCCGAAGGCCAAAGCGCCAAACGCCCCGTGGGTTGAGGTGTGGGAGTCGCCGCATACGATGGTCATCCCCGGTTGGGTCACCCCGAGCTGCGGACCGATGATGTGAACCACGCCCTGGTCACGATCTCCCAGAGAGTGCAGACGGATCCCGAACTCGGCGGCATTCTTCCGGAGCGTCTCAACCTGGGTGCGGGAAACGGGATCGGCAATCGGGGCGAGGATGTTCAGGGTAGGGGTGTTGTGATCCTCGGTGGCCATCGTCAGGTCAGGCCGGCGGACTCTGCGCCCATTCATCCGCAGCCCCTCGAAAGCCTGGGGGCTGGTCACCTCATGCACGAGGTGAAGATCGATGTAGAGCAGATCCGGTTCACCTTCCACGGAGCGCACGACGTGCGCGTCCCAGACCTTCTCCGCGAGGGTCTTCCCCATGTTCACGCTTCCTTAAAGCTCTGACGGGCTCGCCGCCAGAGGTCATGTCATTCGGCACCGGATACAAGGCCAGCCGGGCTGGGAGATCACGTCATCCAGCCCATGGCACGGTCCTGATCTTCCCGCTCTCCCTGCGACGATTCCAAACCCCCTACGGGGAGAACAGAGCACAACAGCTCCCGGGACAGGGAGAAGTGTACATTGCATGTCCACATTGTAAAACGGTAGTCTCGCATTATGGACGAAGGTAGTGGAGTCGGCGTGCTCGACAAGGCGGCAACCGTGTTGACCGCCCTTGAGGCCGGTCCTCTGACTCTGGCGGGGCTGGTGTCCGCAACCGGCCTAGCCCGGCCCACCGCCCATCGCCTTGCAGTCGCCTTGGAGCACCACAGACTCGTCGGACGTGATCTTCAGGGTCGGTTCATTCTTGGGTCGCGGCTGGGAGAACTGGCAAGTGCCGCCGCAGAGGATCCCCTGCTAAGCACAGCGGGGCCCATCCTGACACGGCTGCGTGACATCACGGGGGAATCGGCCCAGTTGTTCCGCAAGCAGGGGGAGGCCCGAGTCTGTGTGGCCGCCGTCGAACGCCCAGCCGGTTTGAGAGACACCGTCCCACTCGGTGCCCAACTCGCCATGCACGCTGGTTCGGCAGCGCAGGTTCTGCTTGCCTGGGAGTCCCCGGAGCGCCTCCCGCAGCTCCTGGAGGAGGCCTCCTTCACGCTGACCGCACTGCAGCAGGTTCGCCGCCGGGGCTGGGCACAGTCAGTGGGTGAGCGCGAGCCGGGAGTGGCTTCGGTTTCCGCACCTGTCCTGTCTCCCACAGGCCTGGTCATCGCGGCTGTCAGCGTTTCGGGACCCATTGAGCGCCTGACTCGGCATCCTGGACGTCTCCACGCCTCTGCTGTCATGGCGGCGGCGGAGCGTCTGAGCGAGGTTCTGCGCCGTGTGGACGTGCCGGAATGACATCAGCGACGGCATCACAGGCAGAGGAACCGGGAAGTCCTGGCCTGGTGATTTTCGTGGATAGCAGTGTTTCTGAGGTTGAATTCTTGAACCGGTTGAAGGCAGAAAAATGCCCTGACCAGTGAATAACTGGCCAGGGCATTAACCTGGTAGCCCCGACGGGATTCGAACCCGCGCTACCGCCTTGAGAGGGCGGCGTGCTAGGCCGCTACACAACGGGGCCAGGCGATGGGATGGGGCCTCCTCGGAGGCCCGCTCCGCAGGGGTACCTGGACTCGAACCAAGACTAACTGAACCAGAATCAGTCGGGCTGCCAATTACCCCATACCCCTTGGAGCTCTCTTGAGCACGGAGCGAAACATTACACGGTCCCATGCTGCTGCGCAACTCGGCATCCTCTCCCACAGATCACACGGGCAAGGAGGGCATGAGTGAGCGCTCCCGCACCTTCATCACCCTTTTACGGGGCCTGACCATGATTGGGATCAATCGGACAGCTCGGCAAGCCGCTCCAGCACGTCCGGGGTGATCCTCACCTCGTCACGCTCGCTGTCCACCTCATGGCCGAGAGCCCTGAGCACAGCATCCATTACCTCAAATCGACCTCGCCCCATGCCGTCCGAGAGCTTCAGGGCGACACCGGTGCCGTTGGGCAACCCGACGGCCAGGATGCCGTCGGCGCCGACCTTGGCCACTGCCCCCGGAATCTGGCGGTGGATCCTCACCACTGGGTCTGCTGTCCCAGAGGTGTGCTCTGGATAGCTTCGGTAGGCATCGGCGACAAGTTTGCCGGCTCCCTCGGTCTCAGCGGCCCAGCACCCGAAGGATCGCGCGAGCCCAGGCAGCGTGGTGACGAATGCGGGGGCGGTGCAGCCATCAACGACGGGATCGCCGACAATCCCGCAGTAGTCCTCAAGCACCTCACGAACTGCCAGTTGCAGGGGGTGTTCGGGATTCCGGTAGTCCTCCATGGCCCAGCCCGCCGTCAGACAGGTGCGGAGCATGGCTGCATGCTTGCCAGAGCAATTGTGTGCGAGCGGCTCCCGACCCCGCCCGGCTCGCAGCCACTCGTTGCGGGCGGCCTCATCCAGCGGAAGGTCTGCGGTATGGACGAAGTCATCAACGCTCAGGCCCACCCCGGCCAGGATACGCAGCACCCCATCGACATGCATTGGCTCACCCCAGTGGGACGCACCTGCCAATGCAAGAAGCTCATCAGACAGGTCCAGACCCTGATGCAGCATCGCGATGACCTGGAAGGGTTTGAGCGCCGACCTGGGAAGCGTCGGGACATCAGTATCCCCGATGAGAAGCCTGACCGTGCCGTCCGGTGCTGTGATACACAACCGGCCACGGTGGTGGCTTTCCGCAACCCATCCCCGATAGGCGATTCCGAGCAGAAGGTCTTTCATGATGCGTTCTCCACTGGGGTTACCGTGGCCAGGCGCATACGATGCGCGAGCCACCAGGTGAGGATTCCGAGGGCCGCGAATCCCCCCAGGTCCGCCGCCGCCACAGTCCAGGGGATGGCGGTGGTCGTCTTCAGGGCTGCTATGCCACCGGTAAATACGGCGTATCCGAATGCGATGACATTGTTCATAATGTGTGCCGCGATGGCTGCCTCAAGACCACCTGTGAGCCAGACCAGCGCACCGGCAATCAGACCGAAACCGAGTCGGTGCGCGAACAACGCCGCATTCTGACTGCCGTGGAGCAGCGCGAACGTCAGAGAGGAGATCACCATCCCCACCCAGGGCCTCCCAGCAAGTGAAGCGACCGTCTGCTGAAGGTATCCCCGGAAGAAGACCTCCTCCGCGGTGGCCTGCAGCGGTGAGGTCACGAATATCAGGAGCAGATATCTCCATCCATCCGGCTGTGGGGACTGCCATGTGAAGGAGCCTCCCTGGACCAGCCACAGGGTCACGTTGAGCACTGCCGCCGCAACGAGCAAGCAGAGAACCAGGTAACGCCATCTCACACCCGGCTGCACCGACACCACCCACTGCGGTGCGCGCCCATGCCAGAAGCGGTAAAGCAACAAGATCGCGGGCAGCAGGGCACCAAGTGCCAGATGTGAGGCGAGTATTCCATCGGGAAGTTCGTAGGCCATCGCCTCGGCACGGTAGCCGTCGAAGTCTGGGCGGCCGCGAATCCACCAGCCAATCCCCAGCACCGCCTGCGCGATCCCCTGAACCAGGATGAGGAAAGCCAACAGGGCTCCGGTGATGCCCAGCGCGAGCCGACCTGCGTCCTGTCCCTGCAAGGCAATGGGATAGCTGAGCCCGGCAGCGGGCTGTTGGGCTCTCACTCCCCCGCCACAGGGTTGCTGAGCACACCCAGCCCATCGATCTCAATGGAGACGACATCTCCATCAGCCATGGGGCCGACACCTGCCGGCGTGCCTGTGAGGATCACATCGCCGGGAAGCAGCGTGGTGAAGGCGGAGATGTCGGCAACCAGCTCAGGGATACCGTGGACCATCTGGGAGGTGTTCGCCTGCTGACGCAGCTCATCTCCCAATCTGGTCTCAAGTCCCAGGTGACCGGCCTCCGCCAGGGTGAGGTGGGTGTTGATCCAGGGGCCGAGGGGGCAGAAGGTATCGCATCCCTTGGCCCTGGTCCATTGCCCGAACTGCCAGTCGCGGGCGGTGACATCGTTGGCGATGGTGTACCCAAAGATCACCTGCGGAACCCGCTCCAAGGGCACCTGTTTGCAGATTCTCCCGATGACGATGGCCAATTCCCCCTCATAGTGAAGGTCTTCACAACCTGCTGGCCGGGTGATCGGCTCGTCAGGACCGATCACACAGGTGTTCGGCTTAAGGAAAAGCAGCGGCTCTGCAGGGACCTCGGTCCCCTGCTCCGCGGCGTGGGCGGCGTAGTTGCGTCCCACACCCACGATCTTGCTGCGCGGGATGACAGGGGCCAGCAGGCGGACATCTGCCAGGTCATGGCGAGCGCCCGTATAGTTGACGGGCACCCCAGCCAGGGGATCGCCGGTGATCACGGCTATAGTCTCTGGGTGCTCCCCACCGTCGACCTCCAATTCGATGATGCCGTAGGCAGGATCTTGGCCTGCCTGGGCGAAACGGGCGATACGCATGGTTGTCAGCCTAATGCCGTGCCATGGGAAGCACGAGTCGCAAAGACCCTCATTCCCCCAACACTCAACGGCATCTGGGATTCAGAGTCCCACATCCGTCAATGCTTCTCATCACCGTGTCTACCGCCTGTTGCACTGCGGCGTCCCGAGAATCGACCGATCCAGCAGCATCATCAAGGCAGGCATTACGCTTCCCCACATGACAAAACAGACTCTGGCGGTCATCGGCGGCGACGGCATTGGCCCGGAGGTGACCGCCGAGGCCCTCAAGGTTGTGCGGGCAGCAGCGGGATCTGAAGCTTTCGAAGAGGTGCACTATGACCTGGGGGCAGACCGCTGGCAACGCACCGGCGAGGTCCTGCCCGACTCGGTTCTGGACGAGCTGGCATCAGCAAACGCCGTCCTGCTGGGAGCCGTGGGGGCCGCTCCCGGGTCAAAGACGATCCCCTCCGGACTGCTGGAGCGAGGGCTCCTGCTGAAGCTGCGTTTCGCCTTCGACCATGGCATCAATCTGCGTCCCTCACGGCTGTACCGAGGCGTTCCCACACCACTGGCCCCGGAGGTCACAGGCAGGGGTGACATCGACTTCGTGGTGGTGCGTGAGGGCACGGAGGGGCTCTACTGCGGCAACGGCGGGGCAGTCAGGGCCGGCACCCCCCAGGAGCTGGCGACGGAGGTATCTGTGAACACGGCCTTCGGCGTCGAGCGTGTGGTGCGCGACGCCTTCACGCGAGCTCGGTCCCGCCGGGGCAAGCTGACGTTGCTTCACAAGCACAACGTCCTCGTCAACGCCGGTGGGCTGTGGAATCGGATCTTCAGCGAGGTCGGGAGCGAATTCCCCGATGTGGAGCGCAACTACCTGCACATTGACGCAGCCATGATCGCACTCGTGGTCGACCCAGGACAGTTCGATGTGATCGTCACCGACAACCTGTTCGGCGATATCGTCACCGACCTGGCGGCAGCAGTCACCGGCGGCATCGGGCTGGCGGCCTCAGCGAACATCAATCCCTCCGGGGAGTTCCCCTCCATGTTCGAGCCGGTGCATGGCTCCGCACCAGACATCGCAGGGCAGGGCATCGCGGATCCGACTGCCGCCATCAGCTCCGCAGCACTGCTGCTGGCTCACCTGGGCCGCCCCGATCTGGCGAGGCGGATCGATGACGCAGTGGCGGTCGATATCGCCCAGCGTGGAAGTGAACAGGTGCGGACGCAGGAAGTCGGCGATCGAATCGCCATGGCAGTCTCAAGCTGAGGCCCGCACCCCACAACGAGAAGCGGGCATCCGGCTGGCCGGACGCCCGCTCTCATTCTTCTGGGGCTTTTACTCTGCGGGCTCGCCCTTCACGATGTTGCCGGCGTCACCTGTGTGACTGCGCAGCATGTCGAGAAGATCGATGCCTGTGGTGTTCTTGATCATCTCCACTGTCTGCAGGACGTTGTCGTTGACCTGTCGCGGCAGCGCGGCAGCGCCCTCCGTGGAGACCACCGTCAGCTTGTCGATGCTGCCCATGGGGGCTGCAACCTTCTCCGCGATCTGCGGCAGGACCTCGACCAGCATCTGGAGGACAGCGGCCTCGTTGTAGTTCGCGAAGGCTGCTGCGCGCTTGTTCATGGCCTCGGCCTCAGCGGTGCCGACCGCGAGGACAGCGGCAGCCTTCGCCTCACCCTCGGCTCTGGTGGCCTCAGCCTCGGCAAGACGACGGGCCTTCTCACCCTCACCAGTCAGACGGAAGGTCTCAGCCTGGGCCTCGGCATTGGCGATGGCCGCCGCCTTGCGGGCCTCAGCCTCGAAGATCTCAGAGTTTCGGCGTCCTTGGGCCGCGGTCTCTGCCTCATACCTGGCCGCATCTGCGGGCTTGCGGACCTCGGTGTCAAGCTGACGGTCCTTCAGGGCGGCCTGGCGCACAGCGACCTTCTCCTGCTCAGTCAGGATCGCCTGGTCACGATCAGCCTGTGCCAGAGGCCCTGCAGCGGCCGCCTGCGCACGTGCGGCGTCGGTCTCGGCCTTGATCTCGGCCTCCTTCAGGACGAGGGCTCGCTCGGAGATGGCGATCTCCTGCTCCGCCGCCAGTCTGGCCTGCTCAGCTTCACGCCGGGCATCGGCCTCAGCGATGGCTGCGATCTGGCCGACCTTGGCGGACTCAGGACGTCCCAGGTCCGACAGGTAGGAGCCGTCATCGGTGATGTCCTGAATCTGGAAGGTGTCGAGCACCAATCCCTGACCGGTCAGGGAGGCCTCGGACTCGTCTGCCACCCTCTGGGCGAAGGCGGCGCGGTCACGGATGATCTGCTCCACGGAAAGACCACCGACGATGGACCGGAGCGCACCCGCGAGGGTTTCCTGGGTGAACGTCTCGATCT
>ERZ773077.94-NODE-94-length-61709-cov-11.666477_pt1 | contig 61709 bp, 55 predicted proteins | sample MGYA00580612_ERZ773077 | MGnify/ENA primary metagenome ERZ773077 (study PRJEB29015, sample SAMEA2737971) | human oral metagenome | biome: human oral; feature: human-associated habitat; material: dental | place: China | collected 2021 ...
GAATTGAGCGACCGCTACATTACCGACCGCTTCCTGCCCGACAAAGCGATTGATTTGATTGACGAAGCTGCCAGCCGCATCAAAATGGAGTTGGACAGCAAACCTGAGCAGATGGACAAACTCGACCGTCGCATCATTCAGCTCAAAATGGAAAAAATGCACGTTGCCAAAGAAAGCGACGACGCCAGCAAAAAACGTTTGGAACTGATAGACGAAGAAATCGACGGCCTGCAAAAAGAATACGCCGATTTGGACGAAATCTGGAAAGCCGAAAAAGCCGCGTCTTCCAGCACCGCCGACATTAAGAAACAGATGGACGACATCAAAGTCAAAATCGAGCAGGCCAAACGCCAAGGCGACTTCGCCCGCGCGTCCGAACTCGAATACGGCGAGTTGCCGAAATTGGGCGCGCAGTTGCAGGCGGCGGAAAGCAACCCCGACGGCAAAAAACAAAACAAACTCTTCCGCACCGAAGTCGGCGCGGACGAAGTGGCCGAAATCGTATCGCGCATGACCGGCATCCCCGTGTCCAAAATGATGGAAGGCGAACGCGACAAGCTGCTGAAAATGGAAGAAGTATTGCACCGCCGCGTGGTCGGTCAAGACGAAGCCGTGCGCGCCGTGTCCGACGCCATCCGCCGCAGCCGCTCCGGCCTTGCCGATCCGAACAAACCCTACGGCAGCTTCCTGTTCCTAGGCCCGACCGGCGTGGGTAAAACCGAGTTGTGCAAAGCCCTGGCTGGTTTCCTGTTTGACAGCGAAGACCACCTCATCCGTATCGACATGTCCGAATACATGGAAAAACACGCCGTTGCCCGCCTGATCGGCGCGCCTCCGGGCTATGTCGGCTACGAAGAGGGCGGCTACCTGACCGAACAAGTCCGCCGCAAACCGTACAGCGTGATTCTTTTGGACGAAGTGGAAAAAGCCCATCCTGACGTGTTCAATATTCTGTTGCAAGTATTGGATGACGGCCGCCTGACCGACGGACAAGGTCGCACCGTGGACTTCAAAAACACTGTTATCGTTATGACTTCCAACATCGGCAGCCAGCACATCCAACAAATGGGTACGCAGGACTACGAAGCCGTGAAAGAAGCGGTGATGGAAGAAGTGAAAGCCTACTTCCGCCCCGAAATGATCAACCGTATCGACGAAGTGGTCGTGTTCCACGGACTGAATCAGGAGAATATCCGCAACATCGCGAAAATCCAGCTCAAAGGTTTGGAAAAACGTTTGGCCGCGCAAAACCTGCGCCTGAATGTGGACGAAGCCGCACTCGACCTAATTGCCCAAGCCGGTTTCGACCCCGTGTACGGCGCCCGCCCGCTCAAACGCGCGATTCAGGCCGAAATCGAAAACCCGCTGGCCAAAGCGCTGCTCGAAGGCCGCTATGCACCGGAAAGCACGATTCATGTGCAGGCCGACGGCGACAAGCTGAGTTTCGCCTAAGCGGCAAAGCCCCAAGCAGCCTGAAAAAGCAGTTCCCAAAACTTTCAGGCTGCCTTTCGGCTCAAAGGACTGGTTATATTGAACCAGTCCTTTTTTGTGCCCGATATCCGTTTGCAGGTTTTCAGGCTGCCGGCAATCCTTGCCCAATCATTTCTTCAACACATCATCGCCTGTTTTTTTCAGGCTGCTTTCGGCGTTCGACCACGGCTTCAGGCAGCCTGAAAACGCTGCCGCGCCCTGCCCGTTTTCGCCGGACAATAAAAAGCAGGCAGCTAGGCTGCCTGAAATACCTCAAATCAGAGATTTACGCTTCACAAACATACAGGCTTGCGCCTGCCTTCGCCGCTGCGCCGGAAAGGAAGACAGCGCAGCAGCAAAGCGGGGTTTCAGGCAGCTTGCGAGTCTTGCGGCCTTTCAGGCTGCCTGAAAACTCTTTTCTCCAAAATCAGGAAAACTGGTTCATGGTGTTGTCTTTGCCGCCCGCTTTGAGCGCGGCTTCGCCGGCAAAGTATTCTTTGTGGTTGTCGCCGATATCCGAGCCGGCCATATTTTGGTGCTTCACGGTGGCGATGCCCTGGCGGATTTCCTGACGCTGCACGCCTTTCACATAGGCCAGCATGCCTTCGTCGGCAAAATAGCCTTTGGCCAGATTGTCGGTGGACAGGGCGGCGGTATGGTAGGTCGGCAGGGTAATCAGGTGGTGGAAGATGCCGGCTTCGCGCGATGCGTCGCGCTGGAAGGTGCGGATGCGCTCGTCGGCTTCTTTGGCCAGCTCGGTTTCGTCGTATTCGGCACCCATCAGTTTGTCGCGCTGGTAGGCGGAAACGTCTTTGCCAGCTTCTTTCCATGCATCGAACACCTGCTGTCGGAAGTTCAGCGTCCAGTTGAACGACGGGCTGTTGTTGTACACCAGCTTGGCGTTAGGAATCACGGCGCGAATTTTGTCCATCATCTCTTTAATCTGGCCGACGTGGGGTTTTTCGGTTTCAATCCACAAGAGATCGGCGCCGTTTTGCAGCGAAGTAATGCAGTCGAGTACCACGCGGTCGATGCCGGTACCTTTGCGGAATTGGAAGAGATTGCTCGGCAGGCGGGTCGGCTTGATGGTTTTGCCGTTGGTATTGACGATAACGTCGCCGGCTTGAATCTGGCTCAGATCGGTGATTTCCTCGCCGTCCAAGAAGCTGTTGTACTGGTCGCCCAGATCGCCTTTTTCGGCGGAGAAGGCGATTTGCTTGGTCAGGCCGGCGCCTAAAGAGTCGGTGCGCGCCACAATCACGCCCTCGTCCACGCCCAACTCCAAAAAGGCGTAGCGCACGGCATTGATTTTCGCCAGGAAGTCGGCGTGCGGCACGGTAACTTTACCGTCTTGGTGGCCGCATTGTTTTTCATCGGAAACCTGGTTTTCGATCTGAATGCAGCAGGCGCCGGCTTCAATCATTTTTTTCGCCAAGAGATAGGTGGCTTCCGCATTGCCGAATCCGGCGTCGATGTCGGCGATAATCGGTACGATATGGGTTTCAAAACCGTTGATTTTGGAAAGAATGTCCTGCTCAGCGGCTTTGTCTCCGGCCGCACGGGCTTTATCAAGCGAGCTAAACAGCAAATCCAGCTCGCGGGCATCCGCCTGGCGCAGGAAGCTGTAGATTTCCTCAATCAGCCCCGGCACTGCGGTTTTCTCGTGCATGGACTGGTCGGGCAGCGGGCCGAACTGCGAGCGCATCGCCGCCACCATCCAGCCTGAAAGGTAGAGATAGCGCTTGGCAGTCGATTGATGGTGTTTTTTCACCGCGATCATCTTCTGCTGCGCCACAAAACCGTGCCAGCAGCCGAGCGATTGGGTGTACTGCCCGTGGTCGGCATCGTAGGCAGCCATGTCGCGGCGCATGATGGCGGCGGTGTATTTGGCGATGTCCAAGCCGGTTTTGAAGCGGTTTTGCAAACGCATCCGCTCAACGAACTCGGGATTGATGGCATGCCAGCCTTCGCCATGTTCTTGCTTAAGGGTACGGGCTGCCTGAATGCCTGCTTGATAGTCAGTCATGATGATCTCCAATATTTTGATTTTTTTCTGATTTAGCATATGACACCAAATTTGTAGCGCCATGTAGTTTAATTTACGTTAATTTATCCGCCTTGCCAAGACCCCTTGCAGATTTTTTTGCAATAGGCAATTTTCTCTTTACCAAAAACCCATACCGCGCAATTTATACCAACAAACCCGCCAAACAAGCGAAAAAATTACCGAAACCCTTTCAGGCAGCCTGAAAAAATCCGGCGCCGGCAGCGGCGGATGCCTTTTGCCGCCCGCTGCGATTTATGCTAACTTTGCCTTTCCTTACATTTCAGGCAGCCTGAAAAACCATGAACGTTTTACTGATCAACGGCCCCAATCTCAACCTGCTCGGCCTGCGCGAGCCGCAGCTTTACGGCAGCGACACCCTCGATACGCTGGTTACGCGCCTGCAGGACACCGCCGCCGAACTGGGCATCACGCTTCACCATTTCCAAAACAACCACGAAGGTGCAATCGTCGATGCCATCCATCAGGCACGCACTACACACGATTACATCATCATCAACGCCGGCGCCTACACCCACACCAGCATCGCCATCCGCGACGCACTTTTGGGCGTAGCGCTGCCCTTTGTCGAAGTCCATCTGTCCAATGTTTACGCCCGCGAAGACTTCCGCCACCACTCCTATCTCTCCGACAAAGCGCTCGGCGTAATCGCCGGTCTCGGCGCTTTCGGCTACGAAGCCGCGCTGCGCTTTATCGCCGCCCGCGCCTAAACCGCCGCCCAAACTTTTCAGGCTGCCTTGCCGATACGCAAAGGCAGCCTGAAAACGTTTGCGGCGTTTTCAGGCTGCCTGTTTTGATATCTGACTGATGGTTTTTCAGGCTGCTGTATTGCACAAAGGCGGCGGCGGTTACGAAATTTTCAGGCTGCCGATGCGGCAAGCCAGCATTTGGCGGCGCTGATGTCGGCATGGATTTGGGCTTTGAGTTCGTCCAGGCCGGCGAATTTGGCTTCGTCGCGCAGTTTGTGCAAAAAGGTGATGTGCAGGCGCTGGCTGTAAAGGCAGCCTGAAAAATTAAACAGATGCACTTCGAGCTTGCTCTCGGGCGTGTCGGAAACGGTGGGGTTCAGGCCGAAGCTGGCCACGCCGTCGCGGCGGCCGAAGCTGCCTTCGGCGCGCACGGCAAACACGCCGCTTAAGGCGTAGCGGTGCGGCGGCAGGTGGATGTTGGCGGTGGGCACGCCGAAAGTGCGCCCGAGTTTGGCGCCGTGTTTGACGTGGCCGCTGAGCCGGTAATCATGGCCGAGTATGCTGCGGGCGGTGTCGAGACGGCCGGCCTGCAAGGCCTGGCGCACCGCGGTGCTGCTGGCGCGCTCGCCGGCAACGAGAATGCTGGGCGTGCGTTCGGTTACAAAGTTTGCCTGCTGCTGCAGCAGGGCGAAATCGCCGCTGCGGCGGTGGCCGAAGCGGAAGTCGTCGCCAATCAGCAGGTAGCGGGTGTCGAGTCCGGCAAGCAGTACGCTCTGGATAAAGTCTTCGGCGCTGCGGCCGGCAAATTCAGGGTTGAAACGCTGCACCCACACCGCATCCAGGCAGCCGCTCTGACGCAGCAGGGCGAGTTTGTCGCGCAGCGGGGTCAGCCGCAACGGTGCGGGGCTGCCGTGGCGGCGGCCGAAAAATTCGAGCGGCTGCGGCTCGAAAATAACGGCAACGCTGCGCAGCTTGCGGCTGCGGGCTTCGTCGCGCAGGCGTTCGAGAATGTGCAGGTGGCCGAGATGCACGCCGTCGAAGTTGCCGACGGTTACCGCGCTGCCCTGCAGGGCAGGCGGGAGCTTGCGGCCGAGCCAGATTTCCATAGCTTGGGATGCCGTAAAAACACGAAAGGGCGGTATTCTAATGGCTTTGCTCCCAGCCTGAAACCGCAGCGCGGTTTTTTTCTTAAAGCGCTGCGGTTTTGCTGTAGAATGCGCCGTTTTTCCACGGCCGAAAGCCTTTCGGCAACAACTGTTTCGGGGAAACGGATGAGCGATTATTTCGATCTGATTTACGAGTACCGCTGGATGTTCGCCAAAGGCATCCTGCTGACTCTGGGCGTGAGCGCCCTGTCCACGCTGATGGGCGTGGTGCTGGGCATGGTCGGCGCGCTGGCGCGGCTGGCCAATGCCGAAAAAAGCGCCTGGCCGCTGCGCGCGCTGACCTGGCTGCTGCGCACGGTGTCCGGCGTTTATTTGTGGGTGTTTCGCGGCACACCGCTGTTTGTGCAGCTTTTTGTATGGGCGTATGTGTGGTTTCCCGCTTTCGTGCATCCGGACGGCGGCTGGATTCTCAGCGGCGAAGAAGCCAAAATATTCCGCCAAAACTACGGACCTTTCCTGATCGGCGTGCTGGCGCTGGGCACCAACTCGGGCGCCTACATCACCGAAATTTTCCGCGCCGGCATCCAGTCTATCGACCGCGGCCAGATGGAAGCGGCGCGCTCGCTGGGTTTGAGCTACGGCCAGGCAATGCGCTACATCATCGTGCCGCAGGCGGTACGGCGGATGCTGCCGCCTTTGGGCAACGAATTCATCACGCTGCTTAAAGACAGCTCGCTGGTTTCAACCGTTGCCCTGGCCGAACTGATGTCGGTGTATAACGCCATCTCCGGCCGCTTCTACATTTATAAAGAGCCGGCCTATACCGTGGCGCTGCTGTATCTGGCGATGACTTCCTGCCTGACCATTCTGTTTGCCTGGCTGGAAAAACGCTACGGCGGACGCCGCCGCTAAACCTTTTCAGGCTGCCTGCGCCAAAGCGCTTTCAGGCTGCCTGAAAAGCGAAAAACGCAAGTTGTTGCAAACAAATCGCGGCGACCGGCTTTAAATCGGCCGCTTTGGCCGCATTTGGCCGGCTCGGCCGCGGCTCTGTGTTAGAATCCGCCCGTTTTGCCACATGGCCATGCAAGGACAAAAGAAAGCAAACAATGCTAAGCAATCTGACCAAAAAAATCTTCGGCAGCCGCAACGACCGGCTGCTCAAGCAATACCGTAAAACCGTTTCCAAAATCAACGCGCTGGAAGAATCCATGCAGGCGCTCGATGATGAAGCGCTGCAGGCGAAAACCGCCGAATTCAAAGAGCGGCTGGCGCAGGGCGCCACGCTGGACGACATCCTGCCCGAAGCCTTTGCCGTCTGCCGCGAAGCATCGCGCCGCGTGCTGGGCATGCGCCATTTCGACGTGCAGCTGATCGGCGGCATGGTGCTGCACTACGGCAAAATCGCCGAAATGCGCACCGGCGAGGGCAAAACGCTGGTGGCCACGCTGCCGGTTTATCTGAATGCGCTCTCCGGCAAAGGCGTGCACGTGGTTACCGTGAACGACTACTTAGCCGAGCGCGACGCCGGCATTATGGAGCCGCTCTACGGCTTTCTCGGCCTGAGCGTGGGCGTGATTCTCAGCAACCAAGAGCCGTTCTACCGCCAAACCGCCTATAACGCCGACATCACCTACGGCACCAACAACGAATTCGGCTTCGACTACCTGCGCGACAATATGGTGACCGACCAATACGACAAAGTGCAGCGCGAGCTGAATTTCGCCGTGGTGGACGAAGTAGACTCGATTCTGATCGACGAAGCGCGCACGCCGCTGATTATTTCCGGCCAGGCCGACGACAACGTCCAGCTCTACCAAGTGATGAACCAGGTGCCGCCGCTGCTGTCGCGCCAAGAGAAAGAAGACAGCGACGGCGATTTCTGGGTCGATGAAAAAGCCCATCAGGTGATCCTGAGCGAAGCCGGCCACGAGCATGCCGAAGACATCCTGATCCGCATGGGTCTGCTCAAAGAAGGCGATTCGCTGTATTCCACCGCCAACATCATGCTGATGCACCACCTGATGGCCGCCCTGCGCGCCCACAACCTGTTCCATCTCGACCAGCACTATGTGGTCAAAGACGGCGAAATCGTGATTGTGGACGAACACACCGGCCGCCTAATGGACGGCCGCCGCTGGTCGGACGGTCTGCACCAGGCGGTGGAAGCCAAAGAAGGCGTTGAAATCAAGCGCGAAAACCAAACGCTGGCATCCATCACCTTCCAAAACTACTTCCGTCTTTACACCAAGCTCTCGGGCATGACCGGCACCGCCGATACCGAAGCCTACGAATTCCAGAACATCTACAATCTGGAAACCGTGATCATCCCCACAAACCGCCCGATCAAGCGCAAAGACTACAACGACCAAATCTTCCGCACCGCCGAAGAAAAATACGAAGCGGTGATCAAAGACATCCAGGCCTGCCACGAAAAAGGCCAGCCGGTACTGGTCGGCACCACCACCATCGAAAACTCCGAGCTGGTGTCGCGCCTGCTTGATAAGGCCGGCCTGCCGCACAACGTGCTCAACGCCAAAGAACACCAGCGCGAAGCGCTGATTGTGGCACAGGCGGGCAAACCCGGCATGATTACCGTCGCCACCAATATGGCCGGCCGCGGTACCGACATCGTGCTCGGCGGCAACGTCCAGCACCAAAGCGATGCCATCCGCAACGACGAAAACCTGTCGGACGACGAAAAAGAAGCGCAAATCCGCGCGCTGGAAAACAGCTGGGAAGAAGACAACCGCCGCGTGCTCGAAGCCGGCGGCCTGCACATCATCGGCACCGAGCGCCACGAAAGCCGCCGCATCGACAACCAGCTGCGCGGCCGCTCCGGCCGTCAGGGCGACCCCGGCTCCAGCCGTTTTTACCTGTCGTTTGAAGACCCGCTGCTGCGCCTGTTTGCGCTTGATCGTGCCGCCGCGATTCTCGACCGTCTCGCCCCCGAGCGCGGCGTCGCCATCGAAGCCGGCATTCTCACCCGCCAGATCGAAGGCGCCCAGCGCAAAGTAGAAGGCCGCAACTTCGATATGCGCAAGCAGGTTCTGGAATACGACGACGTTGCCAACGACCAGCGCAAAGTCATCTATCACCAGCGCAACCACATCCTGACCGAAGCCGATATCGGCGAATACACCCGCGACGTGCGCGCCGACGTGATCGGCGGTCTGGTCGATCGCTATATGCCTGCCGACAGCGTGGAAGAGCAATGGGAAATTTCCACCCTTGAAGCCGTGCTGGCCGGCGAATTCCACGTCCATGCCGACATCCAGGGCTGGCTCAAGGCAGACAACACGCTGGAAAACGAAGAAATCAAGCAGCGCCTGATCCGCCAGGTGGAAAAAGACTACCGCGAAAAAGTCGAGATGGTCGGCGAAGAAAACTTCCGCCAGTTTGAGCGCCGCATCGTGCTCGATACCATCGATACCCAATGGCGCGAGCATCTGGCGGCGATGGACTATTTGCGCCAGGGCATCCACCTACGCAGCTACGCGCAGAAAAACCCCAAGCAGGAATACAAGCGTGAAGCCTTCGCCATGTTCCAAAACCTGTGGGCGGGCATCAAGCACAGTGTGGCGATGATTCTGATTTCCCTGCAGGTGCGCCCGCAGGAAGACGTCGAAGCCGAAGTGGAAAGCCACACTCCCGAACATGTGCAGGCCGTCCACGCCGAAGCACCCGGCCTGCAGCAGGTATTCGGCGAAACCCGCGACGAATACGTGCGCGACGCCTTCAGCCCCACGCAGGAAGACAACGGCGCCTACACCCCCGAAGCGCTGGCGCACGAAGGCGTGCTGGTGCATCGCAACGATCCCTGCCCCTGCGGCAGCGGGCTGAAATACAAGCAGTGCCACGGCAAACTGGCCTAAACGCCCAAACCGTTTTCAGGCTGCCTGCATCCCCTGCAGGCAGCCTGAAAACTTTTGTGCCGGACGGCAATCCACCACATTCCTATCGCCACACGGAAAAGCAGCCTGAAACCCGAAAGCAGCCTGAAAACCAAGCAATCTGTTTTCAGGCTGCCTTTTCCATGCCGCGCACCCTTATGCTGCCAAAGCAAAACCGCCGCGCCATTTCACATTTGTAGGGTGCGCCCCGCGCACCAGCCGTCAGTCAACCGCTGCAATGGTGCACGGTGTGCACCCTACAACCGAAGCCCCAAAAGGCAGCCTGAAAACCCAAAGCAGCCTGAAAACCAGTCCTACCCGTTTTCAGGCTGCCTTTTCTACGCTACACACCGTTATTCCGCCCAGCAAAATCGTCGCACCAAACAAACGGCGGTGCCGTTTAGCAGGCAGCCTGAAAGCCGATGGCGGTGGCGATTGCGCTATAATCGCACTTTTCCATTCCCACCCCCGAAGGACGCATCGTGAACACCGTTACCGCCGAAAAAAGAATGAATGTCGAGAGCTTCAATCTCGACCACACCAAAGTCAAAGCCCCCTATGTGCGCCTCGCCTGCATTACCGACGGCGACCACGGCGACATCATCTACAAATACGACCTGCGCGTGTGCCAGCCCAACCAAGACCACATGGACATGCCCTCGCTGCACTCGCTCGAGCACCTGATGGCCGAACTCTCGCGCAACCATTCCGATAAGATTGTCGATATCAGCCCGATGGGCTGCCAAACCGGCTTTTACATCACCCTGCTGAACCTGCCCGAATATCAAGACGCGCTCGATCTGATCGAAAAAACCCTGCACGACGTAACCACCGCCAGCGAAGTGCCGGCCTGCAATGTTGTCCAATGCGGCTGGGCGGCCAGCCACAGCCTGGAAGGCGCGCAGAAAATCGCCCGCTACCTGCTCGACAAACGCGGCGAATGGACGGAGATTTTCGCATGAAGCGCATCGACACCGTTGCCGTGATCGGCGCGATGGAAGCCGAAATCGACAGCCTGAAAAACCTGCTCGAAGCGCCGCAGACCCACCGTTTCGGCAGCGACATCGTGATTTACAGCGGCGGCTTTGCCGGCCGGCAGATGGTGCTGTGCCTAAGCGGCATCGGCAAGGTAAACGCCGCCATCGCCACCACGCTGCTGATCGAGCGCTTTAATCCCGACTGCGTAATCAACACCGGCAGCGCCGGCGGCGTGGCCGACGGCCTGAAAATCGGCGATGTGCTTATCGGCAGCCAGAGCGCCCACCACGATGCCGACGTTACCGCCTTCGGCTACCAATACGGCCAGCTGCCCGGCATGCCGCCGCGTTTTGACAGCGACGAAACCCTGATGGCCGCCGCCGAAAAGGCCGCCGCCGCTTTTCAGGCTGCCTCGGTGCGCCGCGGGCTGGTGGTCAGCGGCGACAGTTTTGTCCACAGCGAAAGCGAGCTGGCGCGCATCCGCAGCCGTTTTGCCGACGTGGCGGCGGTGGAAATGGAAGCCGCCGCCATCGCCCAAACCTGCACGCGGCTGCAAAAGCCCTTTGTGATTATCCGCGCGGTGTCCGACAGCGCCTCCGACGAAGCGCAGGTCAGCTTTGAAACCTTCCTGCAAACCGCCGCCGTGCATTCGGCGCAGATGGTGCAGGATCTGATCCGCGCCCTGTAAGCCCTAGGGCGTGTTGAATGCCAACACGTCCTAGGCAGCCTGAAAACTTTTCAGGCTGCTTTCTTTTCCCGTTTTTTGCGTTTCAGGCAGCCTGAAACACCGCATCCCCGATTACCGTGAAAATACTGATTTTAGGCAGCGGTCAAGTCGGTTCCGCCATCGCGCAGGAGCTGGCGAACATGCCCAACAACGACGTCAGCATCATCGACACCGACGAAAACGCCCTGCGCAACATCGGCAGCCTGGTCGATGTGCAAACCGTGGTCGGCAACGGCGCCTCGCCGGTGCTGCTCGAGCAGGTGGGCGCCGCCGACACCGATATGCTGCTGGCGCTTACCCGCAGCGACGAAACCAATCTGCTGGCCTGCAAAATGGCCGCCGATTTTTTCAACATTCCCAACCGCATCGCCCGCGTGCGCTCGTCGGACTATCTCGACTACGGCGCCGAAGACGGGCATATCCCCGCGCTCGATGCCTTCGCCGTAACCGATTCCATCCACCCCGAACAGCTGGTTACCCGCCATCTGGCCGGCCTGCTCGACTATGTGCGGGCGCTGCAGGTGCTGCGTTTTGCCGGCGATCTCGCCCGCCTGATGGTGGTGCAGACCCGCAACGGCGACCCGCTCAACGGCCGCAGCATCATCCAAATCGGCGACATGCTGCCTGAAAACACCGACTGCCAGATTTGCGCCGTTTACCGCGGCAGCCGCCTGATTGTGCCTCAGCCCGACACCCTGATTCAGGAAGGCGACGAAGTCTGCTTTGTCGGCCACAGCCGCCAGATCGCCACCATTATGAACGTGCTGTTCCAGCGCGAGCAGAGCAACCGCCGCATTATGATTGCCGGCGGCGGCAACGTTGGCTACCGGCTGGCCAAACAGCTGGAAAACCGCTTCGACATCAAAATCGTCGAACAAAACACCCAGCGCGCCGAATGGCTCGCCGAACATCTCGACAACACCCTGGTGCTGCACGGCTCGGCCACCGACGAAGCACTGCTCGCCCGCGAATACATCGACGAAATCGACGTCTTCTGCGCCGTAACCAACGACGACGAAAACAACATCATGGCCGGCCTGCTGGCAAAAAACCTCGGCGCCCGCCGCGTGATCAGCATCATCAACCGCTCGCGCTACGTCGATCTGCTCACCGGCAACCAAATCGACATCGTCGTCTCGCCGCACATGATCACCATCGGCAGCGTGCTCGCCCACATCCGCCGCGGCGACGTTGCCGCCGTCTATCCGCTGCGCCGCGGCAACGCCGAAGTCATCGAAGTCGTGGTGCACGGCGACAAAAAAACCTCCGCCCTGGTCGGCCGCCGCGTCGAAGACGTCAAATGGCCTACAGGCTGCCACCTGGCCGCCGTGGTGCGCGGCGAAGAAGTGGCGATGGGGCGCCACCACGACCTCGAATTTGCCGACGGCGACCACCTGGTCATCTTCGTGACCCGCCGCCGCGCCCTCGCCGAAATCGAAAAACTGATCCAAGTGAAAATGGGCTTTTTCGGCTGAGCAGCCTGACAGCAACGCCCGAATATCCCGAACCCCAAAGCAGCCTGAAAACCCGACGGCACGGTTTTCAGGCTTCTTTTTTGCCGTTTTATGAACGGAATAATAAGGCCGATACGCGATCGCCCATCCCGCCGCTGCCGCAGCAGGCGGCGGAACGACAAAGGCAGCCTGAAAGCTCGAACCGGCTTTCAGGCTGCCTGTTTTGTCATCCTTGGTCTCTTCCCGTAACGTCATTCCCGCGCAGGCGGGAATGGTGGGGTAAGTGTTTTCAGGCTGCCGCGAAGTTTTGCACAGGTTTTAGGCTGCCTGTTTTGGGCTTAGATAAGGAAAAGAAAACCGCCAATCGGAGATTGGCGGTTGTTGCCGACGGTTTAAAACTTCAGTTCTACAGAGAAAGAGTAGTTGCGGCCGGGTGCATAGAAACGCTCAAGACCGGGATAGCCGCCATAAGTACGGTTGGGGCGCGCTCCGACGGAATTGACCAAACCGCCGGTAATGTTCAGGCCGCGCAGGCTGTCCCAAGTGTGGTATTTGCGGTTAAACAGATTGTACACGCCGGCGCGGACAGTTAGCTTTTCCGAAGGCTTGTAATAGCCGAACAAATCAAATACCCAAGCGGATTTGTTGAGATGTGGCCAAACGCTGTAAATACATTTTCCTTCATCACGGTTGTCAGGATCGTTACAGTTTTTGTATTTGGCATCGCCTGCGTGTTTCGCGCCGGTGTAGGTCAGACGGGAAAGCACGCCCCATTTTCCTTCAGGCTGCTCGTAGTCCAAACCGATAACGGTTTTAAACGGCTGGATGGAAAGCAGATCCGCATCACCGGCCAAATTGCCACGGCTGTAGCCCAACGTGCCGAATAATTTCCAGCCTTCGGGCAAGGGGGTAATGCTGTTGAGGTTCAGGCGGCCTGTGAGCTCGATGCCGTAGATTTTGGCCTTATCTGAGTTTTGCATCTGCTGCATCGGTTTGTAACGGTAGGGATTGTTGCTATACCAAGGGTAAAACGGGTTGTCTTCGCGCTCCAAGACTTCCTGCTCGTAGAGAAAATCTTTGTATCGGGTGTGGTGCAGGTTTACCGCCAAATTCCCTGCTTTGCCGTTGCCGTTCAGGCTGAGATTTTGCGTCAGGCTGCGTTCGGCTTTCAGATTCGGATTGGACAACCATTCGCCTGCCGCATTTCCGCGGTAGTCGAAATACATTTCCGAAGCATTGGGTACGCGGAAACCGGTGCCGATGCTGTAGCCGAGTTTCCAAGAGTTGTTCAGTTTGGCATCCGCGCCCAATACCCAACTGAAACCTTTAAAAGTGCTGTCGGCGGGTTTGGGAACCAAGCAGTTTCTGCAAGAAAGCCCGTTCAAATCCTGCGGCTGTACCTTGCTGTAGTCGTAGCGGATGCCTGCGTAGCCGGAGAAGGTGTTGTTAAACACAATACGGTCGTGCAACGAAAAATTGTATTGCGTGGTTTTCACCGGATACATCATGGTTTCTTCTTTGTAGGGCAAATACGCACCGCTTAAGAAGTAGCGGTCACGGTGCAGAATATCAAATTCCCTACGAGCGGCGGCGGCTTTAAACGACAGCGTATGCCGCGTGCTTCCCAGACTTAAAGGCTGGGTATCGGCACGCAGCGACAGGCGTTTGAGACGGGTGGTGAAAATGCGGATGTTGTCGTCGCTGGGTTCCCGTTCTTTATACCTGCCCGCCCAGTCATATCCTTCGCGCGTACCTTCGTAGTTGTAGGCGGAAGAAACGGCTTTTTGATAATCCAAATCCGCTTTGACTAAAGAGAGCCAGTCGGAATTGGGCGTAAACTCATAAAAAGCATTCCAAGTGCGGCGTTTCGCGCGGTCATCTGACTCACGGTATTTGCTGGAGCTCCACACACCGGAGTCTTCGATAATGTAGTTGTTGCCCTGCTGTCCACTCAAAGATAACCCTGCACGATGATTATCGTTAAACTGCCATGCCCATTTGGCTAAAAAGCTGTGGCTTTTGTGTTTGGCAGCATCGGGAATCTGGCGGCTGCTGCCATAGTCACGGGTTTTCAGGCTGTCTTCGGGGATGGTGTAGCCGCCCCGGCTTTTCATTTCATGGCCGTGCCGGTGCGAATACAGCAATACCGCTTCGGCTTTTTCTCCCTGATAGCCGGTACCGGCAGTATTAACCCATTCGCGGTTTTTGCTGGCATAACCGCTACGCAGCAGAAACCCGAGTTTGTTACCGGGCTGCACGATATCGGCCGCCCCCAATGTGCGGTAATTGACTCCGCCGCCAAGGCTGCCGCTGCCCTGATTAAACGAATCCGCACCTTTAACCACTTCTACCGAACGGGCAAGCTCGGGGTCTATGCTTTGGCGGGAAGTGTTTAAGTTTCCGTAGCGTTTATAAAGGGAGTTTTCTTCCGAATCGGGCAGAGATACGCCATCGATGCTGATGCCGACACGGTTGTCTTCAACGCCGCGAATGGCAAAACCTTTCTGATGGCGGCCTTGATCGGCTACACCGACATCCGGCGAATAACGGACTAAATCACGGTTGTCGCGGATCATTTGATCCTGGATAACTTCCGCATTAACCCGCTCCACCGCTGCCGGCGCATTTCTGCGGCCTTTCACTTTCACCTGCTGCAATTCGGTGCCTTGGGCAGGCGTGTCGGCGGCGGCATAGGCCGCACTGCCAAAAAGAAGTCCAACTGTTAGGGCAATCGGCGTAATTTTCTGATGTTTCATGGTATTTCCTTGATTCAAGGTAAAAGCAAAAGAAAAATTCTAAGCACATCTGTAACAACTGATGATTGTTTTCTTCCCAATCCTGTAACTGCAAACTCTTTTCTTTATTGTTTTGCTAATTGTCCGCTAACCGTATGCAAATTGCAACTTTTCTTTACGTTCCATAAAACAAACTTAATATTGATGCTACCAAATTCAGAAATTTGTTAAGTTTGTAAACTTCCCCACTTTTAAAATTTTAGAAATAAAAACCGCCAGCAGTCCATTCTGCGGGCGGCTGTTTTTTCAGGCTGCCTGAAAGCCCCAACCCCACCGCCGAAATGCTTTACAATCCGCCGCTTTGCCGCCACCACCGAAAACGCCATGAAACACATCCAATCGCCCCACAATCCTGAATTGAAGCAGTTTGCCAAACTGCTGTTGTCGGCCAAAGAGCGGCGGCGCAGCGGTTTGGCGGTTCTGGAAGGGGCGCATTTGCTGGATGCCTGCCTGAATGCCGGTTTGCTGCCGCAGCGGGTGCTGGTGCCGGACGACAAACTGGCCGACGATGAAACTGCGGCTCTGCTGGCGCGGCTGCCCGAACGCTGCGCGGCGACGGCCGACAGCCGGCTGCTGGCGCAGGCAGGCAGCCTGAACGATGGCGGCGGGATATTGTCGCTGCTGGCCGTGCCGCCGGCACCGAAGCTGCCGCAGCAAGGCGACTGCGTGGTGCTGGAAGCGGTGCAGGATCCGGGCAATCTCGGTACGGTGCTGCGCAGCGCCGCCGCCGCCGCCGTGCGCACGGTAGTGCTGGGCAAAGGCTGTGCCGACGCCTACGCGCCCAAAGTGCTGCGCGCGGGCATGGGCGCGCATTTTGCTTTGGAGATTTGCGAACGGGCGGATTTGGCGGCATGGCGGGCGGACTACCGCGGCCGGGTGCTGGCGACCACGCTGGGCGGCCGGCCGCAGTCTTTATACAGCCTGGACTTGCGCGGCGCAGGCCATGCCTGGCTGTTTGGCAACGAAGGCAGCGGGCTGTCTGCCGAACTGGCCGGCTCGGCGGATGAAACAGTGCTGATTCCGATGCAGCCGGGCACGGAATCACTGAATGTGGCGATGGCCGCCACCGTGTGCCTGTTTGAGCAGTTCCGCCAGCGCCTGCAGGCAGCCTGAAAACTTGGCCGCATTCCCAAAGACGCCATTCCCGCAAATGCCGTCATTCCCGCAATACCGTCATTCCCGCGCAGGCGGGAATCTTGTTCGGTGTTCGGCGGTGCCGGAAAAACAAACCGTTGCCTGAATTTTCACCAAGATTCCCGCCTGCGCGGGAATGACGGCTTTTGGGGCGTTCCGCCACTCAATTTTTTTAAAGCCGGTTTTTCGCCGTAATCTCCGTTTTAACAAACAATAAAACCCTGCCCGCCGTAATCAACAACGGCGGGCAGGGTTTTTCAGGCTGCTTTTTGGGCAAAGGCAGCCTGAAAAAGCGGTTTAAACGATTTCCGCTTTGGTAATCACCACCGGCTCTACCGGCACGTCGTCGTGGTAGCCGTGGCGTTTGGTGGCGACGTTTTCAATCTGATCAACCACATCCTGGCCTTCGACCACTTTGCCGAATACGGCGTAGCCCCAGCCGTGCAGGCTCGGTTCGGTGTGGTTCAAAAAGGTGTTGTCTTTGGTATTGATGAAAAACTGGGCGGATGCGCTGTGCGGGGCTTGGGTGCGCGCCATGGCGATGGTGTATTTGTCGTTTTTCAGGCCGTTTTGCGCTTCGTTTTGGATTGGATCGCGGGTGGCTTTTTCGCCCATGTTTTCGTCCATGCCGCCGCCCTGGATCATAAATCCTTTGATAACGCGGTGGAAAATCAGGCCGTCGTAAAAGCCGTCTTTCACATATTGCTCGAAGTTGGCGGCGGTAATCGGGGCTTTTTCGTGGTCGAGCTCGATGCCGATGGTGCCGAAGTTGGTGTGCAGTTTGATCATGCTGGAATCCTTTGGTGGGACGGTTTGGGAAAGGGAAAAAGCAGCCTGAAAGCCTTTCAGGCTGCCTGAAAATTTATTTGCCGCCTTTTTTCAGAATGCGGACTTTTTCGATGATAACCGGTTTGAGCGGCACGTCGGAGAAGCTGCGCTGGTAGCCGGTGCGCTGCTTGGCGATTTTCTGCACCACGTCCATGCCGCCGGTTACTTTGCCGAATACGGCATAGCCCCAGCCGGCGGTGGTTTTGTTTTTGAAGTTGAGAAAATCGTTGTCGGCCAGATTGATAAAGAACTGGCTGGTGGCGGAATTGGGCGCGGCAGTGCGTGCCATGGCGATGGTGCCGGCGGTGTTTTTCAGGCCGTTGTCTGCTTCGTTTACGATGGCTTTTTGGGTGGGTTTTTCCAGCAGGTCGGAAGTCAGGCCGCCGCCCTGAATCATAAAGCCGTCGATTACACGGTGGAAAACGGTGTGGTTGTAAAAGCCTTTTTCGGCGTATTGGACGAAGTTGGCCACGGTTTGCGGCGCTTTGGTTTCGTCTAGCGACAGCTCGATGCTGCCCATATTGGTGTCGATCACGGCGCGGGTTTCGGCGTAGGCGGCCGGGGCGCCCATCAGCGCGGCAGCCAGCAGCAGTGTGCGGAAATTCATGCGGTTTCCTTTCTGAAAAAGGGGACTCGGAAAAGGCGGCGATTTTATCAGCAAAGCGGGGGCAGACCAATAAGGATCAAGGCAGCCTGAAAAGCGTTTCAGGCTGCCTTGGCGCTATAATTACCTTTTTATTTGGGAGTGTGCGATGGAACAGGCTCAGAGACTGGAAGCGCTGCGCCGGCGCATCGGCGAAGCGGCGGTGCAGGCAGGCAGGGAAGCGGTGGCGGTACGGCTGATTGCGGTTGGCAAAACCTTTCCCGCCGCCGATATCCGCGCTTTTTACGCGCTCGGCCAGCGCGATTTCGGCGAAAACTACATCCGCGAATGGCAGCTCAAGGCCGAAGAGCTGGCCGACTGCGCCGGTTTGCTCTGGCACATTATCGGCCACGTCCAATCCAACAAAAGCCGGCCGGTGGCCGAGGGTGCGCACTGGCTGCACACGCTCGACAGCGCCAAACTCGCCCGCCGCCTGAGCGATCAGCGCCCGCCGCAGCTGCCCGATTTGCAGGTCTGCATCGAAATCAACATCAGCGGCGAAGCGGCCAAACACGGCGTTGCCCCCGAGCAGATGCTGCCGCTGGCGCGCGAAGTGGCGCAGCTGCCCCGCCTGAATCTGCGCGGCCTGATGTGCGTGGCCGAAGCCACCGACAACCACGCCGCGCTGCGCGCCCAGTTCGACGCCATGCGCAATCTTTTGCGCGAACTGCAAACCGTCGCCCCGCAGGCCGACACGCTGTCGATGGGCATGAGCGGCGATTTGGAAACCGCCGTCGCCTGCGGCGCGACTATGGTGCGCATCGGCAGCGCGCTGTTCGGCCGCCGCGATTACGGCGCAAGTGAAAACGGTTAAAATCCTTTCAGGCTGCCCTGCCCCGCAGCAAAGCAGCCTGAAAAGCAGCCTGAAAAGCAGCCTGAAAACAGTTATCCCAAACTAAAGGACATCAAAATGAACAAACGTATCACGGCCGCAGCCGTATTCTTTCTTGCCGCCGCCACAGCTTTGGCCGAACCGGTGGGCGCCGAGCAGGCGGCGGAAAAAGTGGTTGCCGCGGTAAAAGCGCACAAACTCACCAGTTTGGAAACCGAATGCCTGACACTCGTTTACAGCAACGAAGGGCGCGAAAACGACGAGGGCTACTATGAAATCGCCGTGCATGAAAAACACGACGAACACTGCGGCGGCGACCCCGAAACTTCGCCGCGCCTGTTCAGCTTCCGCGTGGATGCGGCCAGCGGCAAAATGCAGACCGATGCTTCTGGCTGGCAGGGTGGTCCGCAGGAATGGACGGGTGATTTGCACGATATCGACTAAAAGCTGTCGTTTCAAAAGTTTTCAGGCTGCCTTGCGCGTATGCGGGGCAGCCTGAAAAAAAGCAGCCTGAAACCGGAATCTGCGGTTTCAGGCTGCCTTTTTGTGCTTGGCGCTTAATGTTAATGATGATCGTGACCGCCGTGGTCATGGCCGCCGTGGTTGTGGTCGTGGCCGCCATGATCATGGCCGTGGTCGTGCTTCATGGTGTCCTGCATTTTACGCACGCGCACGGTTACTTGTTTGCTGCTGCCGTCTTTGAATTTCAAAGTCAGGGGGAAGGTTTTGCCCACGGTCAGCGGCTGTTTCAGATCCATCAGCATCACGTGGTAGCCGCCGGGTTCGAGTTTTTGGGTTTTGCCGGCGGGCAGCGGGATGCCGTCTTTGACTTCGCGCATTTTCATCACGCCGTTTTCATTGATATGGGTGTGCAGCTCGGTGCTGCCGGCAATGGAGGGCTGAACGCTTGCGCCGACAAGGACGTTGTCTTTTTTGTCGGTATTTTTCAGGTTGACAAACACACCGCCGGCATTCTGGCCTTCAACGGTGGGGCGTGCATAGGCTGCGCCGGTTTGGATGCCTTTGGCCATAGCCATTTGGCAGAGCAGGGCTGCGCTGAGCGCCAAAGCGATTTTCTTCATGATTGCTTCCTTTGTCTTGATGGAAAAATGCCCGAACCGCCCGAAAGGCCGCGGGCCTGGCGCACCGGCTGCGGGTTTGCCGGCTAGAGCAAACTGTCGGTGCGCGGCTGATTATAAGTTATTCCGTAACGCCGTGCTTGACCAAAATCAAACCACCCTGCCCCTTTCGATAATTTTCAGGCTGCCTGCGCCGCAATTTGGCGCGCAGGCAGCCTGAAAGGTTTAGGCCGAAAGGTTTAGCGGCGGATGCAACACTTTTGCCGCTTTAGCCGGCCAGCGCCAGGCTGGTGGCGACAAATTCCTGCTGTTTGGCCAAGGCTTTGCCGCTGTCGATGGCTTCGCGCGCCATTTCCACGCCTTCTTTAAGGCTGGTTGCGCGGTTGCCGGCATACAGGCAGGCGGCGGCGTTGAGCAGCACGATGTCGCGGGCGGCACCCTTCGCTTCTCCGGCGAGCACGGCATTCATCAGCGCGAGCGACTGGGCGGCGTTTTCCACCGTCAGCCCGTCCAAATCGGCATAAACGCTCATGCCGAAATCTTCGGGGTGGACGTCGTACTCGCGCACGCTGCCCTGATGAAGCTCGGCGATGCGCGTGCTGCCGCGCACGGTGATTTCGTCCAAACCGTCGCTACCGTGCACCACCAGCACATGCCGCGAACCCAGCTGCTGCAGCACGCGCGACAGGATGCCGCACAAGTCGATATGAAACACGCCCAACAGCTGGTTGGCGGCGCCGGCGGGATTGGTCAGCGGGCCGAGAATATTGAACATGGTGCGCACGCCCAGCGCTTTGCGCACCGGCGCAACGTAGCGCATGGCGCTGTGGTGGTTTTGGGCGAACATAAAACCGATGCCGCAGCGCTCGATGCTTTGCGCCACCTGCTCGGGGCTGAGCGTCATCGGCACGCCCAGCCGTTCGAGCACGTCGGCGGCGCCGCTGGACGACGACACCGAGCGGCTGCCGTGTTTGGCCACCTGCGCGCCGGCGGCAGCGGCAACAAACATCGCGGTGCTGGAAATATTGAAGGTGCGCGCGCCGTCGCCGCCGGTGCCGACGATATCGACCAGATCGCTGCCGTCGCGCACCGGCACTTTGGCGGCAAACTCGCGCATCACGCCGGCGGCGGCGGCGATTTCGGATACGGTTTCCACTTTAATGCGCAGGCCGACCAATATCGCGGCAATCTGCTCGGGCAGCACCTGACCGCTCATAATCTGGCGCATCAGATCGGCCATTTCGTCGTGGAACAGCTCGTTGTTGTCGATCAGGCGGGCGATGGCCTGCTGCGGGGTAATCATGGTCTTCCTTTCGTGCGAAACGGGTTTGGGTTTTCAGGCTGCTTGTTTTTCAGGCTGCCTTTGTTAGGAAACAGGCAGCCTGAAAACGGATCGGGGCTATTTTTTCGGTTTTTCCGGCCGCACCCAGCCTTCGATAACGGTTTGGCGGGTGCGGGCGACGGTGAGTTTGTTTTCAGGGCAGTTGCGGGTGATGGTGCTGCCGGCGCCGGTGGTGGCGCGGCTGCCGACCGTTACCGGCGCCACCAGCATGGTGCCGGAGCCGATGCGTACTTCGTCGCCGATTACGGTGCGGTGTTTGTTCACGCCGTCGTAATTGCAGGTGATGGTGCCGGCGCCGATATTGCTGCCGCGGCCGATTTCGGCGTCGCCGATATAGGTAAGGTGGTTGGCCTTGCTGCCGTGCCCAATCGTGCTGTTTTTCACTTCGACGAAATTGCCGATGTGCGCTTCGTCGCCGATGTCGGCCTGCGGGCGCAGGCGAGCGTAGGGGCCGATGCGGGCATCGCGGCCGATGCGGCAGTTTTCCAGATGTGAAAACGGCTCGATCACGCTGCCGGCGCCGATCATGGCGTTTTTGATCACGCAGTTGGCGCCGATGCGCACACCGTCGCCCAATTCGTTGTCGCCTTCGATCACCACGTTTACGTCGATTTCCACGTCCTGCCCGTGTTTCAGGCTGCCGCGCAAATCAAAGCGCTCGGGATCGCGCAGGGTCAGGCCGGCTTTGAGCAGCAATTCAGCCTGGTTGTGCTGGAAAATGCGCTCCAGCGCGGCCAGCTGCTGTTTGTTGTTCACGCCCGCCGCCAGATAAGACGCGGCCACCTGCACCGGATGCACGGCGATGCCGTCGGCATTGGCCAGCGCAATCAGGTCGGTCAGGTAATACTCGCCTTGGGCGTTGTTGCTGTTGAGCTGCGCCAGCCAGCCTGAAAGATGGCGGTTGGGCAGCACCAGAATGCCGGTATTGGTTTCGGTGATGGCTTTTTGCGCGGCATCGGCGTCTTTTTCTTCAACGATGGCAACAACGCGGCCGTCTTGGCGGACGATGCGGCCGTAGCCGGTGGGATCGTCCAGCACGTCGGTGAGCAGGCCGACTTCGTCGCCGGCGGCATCGAGCAGGGTTTGCAAGGTGGCGGCATCAATCAGCGGCACGTCGCCGTAGAGCACCAGCGTGCTGCCGTCGGCGGGCAGCTGCGGCAGCGCGGTTTTCAGCGCGTGGCCGGTGCCCAGCTGCTCGGTCTGCTCCACCCATGCCACGTCGCGCCGCACCGTGTCGCGTACCGCGTCTTTGCCGTGGCCGATTACCACGCTGATGTGCTGCGGCTTGAGCGACAGCGCGGTGTCGATTACGCGCTCGAGCATGGTTTGGCCGCCGATGCGGTGCAGCACTTTGGGCAGCGCCGAATACATGCGCGTGCCTTTGCCGGCGGCAAGGATAACGATGGAAAGCGGGGCAGACATGGCAAATCTTTCTCTATATAGGAGGCGGATGAAAGGGAAAACGGTTTGGCGCGGGGCGGGCGTTTTTCAGGCTGCCCTTGGACAAAGCAGCCTGAAAAATACCGCCCGCCCCGATTCAGGCAGCCTGAAAGGCGTTCAGCCGGCAAAATCAAACTGCGGCAGAAACAGCTCGCTAATCTGCAGCGGACTGCCTTCCAGCAGCAGCATGGAGCGGCGGGCATAAAGCCCGCCTTCGTCGCGCCGCCATTGCAGGCTCTGGCGGCGGGTGCGGCGGGCAAACAGCCACGGGCCGATGGGTTCGTCGCCCAGCTCGGTCAGGCCGGCGGCGGCACCTCGGGCGCCGGACTCGGGCAGCAGGGTTTGGGCAAACACCCACGGCACGCCGTCGCCAAACAGCACCACTTCGCGCAGCCAAACGCGCTCGGGCGCCGCTGCCGCAACGCCGCCGGTTTGTGCCGTTTCCACAGCCGGCAAACCGGCGGCATCGGTTTTAGCTGCGCAGAAACTCGCTTCGTTCGTTTTAGCTTCGCAGAAACTCACTTCGTTCGTTTTCAGGCTGCCTGAAAACCAGCCTTGGCGCACGATACGCACTTTCAGGCTGCCGCAGCGGCCGCGCAGTTTTTCGGTGAGCGAACCCTGATGCAGCAGCCAGGCCGCGGCGGCGGCAGGCAGTTCTTCACCGCTGCCGCGCCAGCCGCCGCCCGCCAAAGCCTGCCGCCAAGCGGGATAGTGTTCTTCAAAAGGCATCGGCGGTTTACTTCTGGCCTTCTTCGTCTTCGCCGACTTCTTTTTCCGGCAAAATGGCGTGCTGCACCGGCCGCGCGGAGTGGTAATGGGTGTTTTGCGACGCGGCGCCTTCGGTGTAGTAGATGCCGGTGCCGGCGGGGTATTTCTGGCGCAGGCGGGTCTGGCCGGCCTGGTTCTGGTAGGTTTCCCAAGTGCAGCCGCCCAGTGCGGCCAGCGCCAGCAGGGCAATGATTCGGGTGCGCATCGCGTGTCCTTTGCGGAAAAAATATCAAGGGCGGCATTCTAATGTTTTTCAGGCAGCCTGAAAACGAACGCAGTGAGTTTCTGCGAAGCTAAAACGAAGGCGGCAGATTTTCAGGCAGCCTGAAAGCATCCGTCGCACCCGCCGCCACCTTAACACTTCCTTAACCCAACCTTGCGCAAGCAAACCGTTTTGCCTATCATCCCATCTTTCACTTTGCCGTTTTAGGAAACCACCATGCAGAAATTTGTCCGCCGCACGCTGTGCGCCGCCGCTCTCTTTGCCGCCGCCGCGGCTTCGGCACATACCGAAGTCAAGCTCGCCGTTACCGGCTCTTACAGCCTGCCCGCCGAAGTGCTGGCCAAGTTTGAGAAAAACCACGATGCCAAGGTAACGGTGATCAAAATGGGCAGCGGCAACGAAATGGTCAACCGCCTGATCCTGACCCGCAGCAACAGCCCGCTGGCCGACGCGGTGTACGGACTGGACAACAGCACCGTTTATAAAGCCCACCATGCCGGCATTCTGGCCGACAAACAGCCTGCCGGCGCGCCGGTTACCGTGTCGCTGCCTTATGCGCTGGCGGTCAATTACGGCTTCGTTACCCTGAATTACGACAAAAAATGGTTTCAGGAAAAAGGCCTGCCGCTGCCGCAGAGTCTCGACGATTTGACCAAACCGGCCTACAAAAACCTGCTGGCGGTGCCCAATCCCGGCACTTCCAGCCCCGGATTGTCGTTTCTGCTGGCCAATATCGGCGGGCTGGGCGAGAAAAAAGCCTTTGAGTGGTGGGGCAAAATGCGCCAAAACGGCGTGAAAGCCACTAAAGGCTGGTCGGAAGCGTATTACACCGAGTTCACGCTCAACGGCGGCTCGCGGCCGCTGATGGTCGGCTATGCCACCAGCCCCGCTGCCGAGGTGTACTACAGCAAAGGCAAGCTGAAAACGCCGAATATGGGCAATCTGTTCCTGCCCGGCGGCGTTTACCTGCAGGTAGAAGGTGCTGCGGTGCTGAAAAACAGCAAACAGCCGGCGCTGGCTGCCAAACTGGTGCAGTATCTGCAAAGCCCCGAAGTGCAGCAGGCGGTGCCGACCAGCATGTGGATGTATCCGGCGGTGAAAGGCACGCCAGCCCATCCCGCGCTCGTCCACGCCGGCGTGCCCAAGTCGCATTTCGCCCCCAAAGGTCAGCGCATCGCCCAAAATCAGAAAAACTGGGTCAACCAATGGATACGCACGGTGGTGAAATAAACCCCGTTTCGCCGGATAAGCAAGCCGAAAAAGCAGCCTGAAAACCCCTTGGCGTTTTCAGGCTGCTTTGCCCTTGGCGGCGCGCCACATGGCGGCAAAATGACACGAAACCCGCCAATATCGGGCAAAACTGGCGGAAAAGTTTGACAATCGTTAGCAATTTCAAACATAATCCGCCCGTTTTTAACCGATTTACCCACCCGTCCCATCTCAAAAGGAAAAGACTATGAACGACAACAAAACCCTGCTGATTATTCTGTCCGTCATCATCCCGCCGTTGGCCGTTTACCTTGCCAGCGAAGGCAATGACAAACAGATTTTCCGCACCATCGTAGCGGTGGTGGGTACTTGTATTTTCTTCATTCCCTCCATTGTCTATGCGCTGGACATCGTGCTGGACTGGAAAGCCGTTTATCCGAAACTGGACGAGCTGGCGAAAAAATAAGCCCCGTGTTTTGCACCTTTGCATGAAAATACCCTGCCGAAAAACGGCAGGGTATTTTTACTTCTCAGGCTGCCTGCGGCTTTCAGGCAGCCTGAAAATTGTAGGTAGCCTTGGCGATATGGAGTATCTGTCGCATCCGCTATACAATGCGCGCTTTGGCAATTAAGGACAAGCCCATGGAAACCGCCCCCGCAACGCAACGCAAACCCCGCCTCGGCCTGATTTGGCAGATTGTTATCGGCCTGGTGGCCGGCGGCATCATCGGCCAGTTTGCCCACCATCTGCTCGACCAAGGCGGTGGCGCCGAACAAAAAGCACAAACGCTGATCGGCATTACCGGCATTTTCGGCAGCCTGTTTGTCGGCGCGCTCAAAGGCGTGGCACCGTTTTTGGTGTTTATTCTGGTAACCGCCGCCATCGCCAAAAACAACAGCGGCACCAAAACCAATATGCGGCCGATTCTGTTTCTCTACCTGCTGGGCACTTTCGGCGCTGCGCTGGTGGCGGTGGCGGCGGCCTTTGTCTTTCCCAGCACATTGACGCTGGCTGACAGCAGCGCCATCGACATCGCCCCGCCCAAGGGCATCGCCGAAGTGCTGCAGTCGCTGCTGCTGAAGCTGGTGGACAATCCTTTCCACGCGCTGACCGATGCCAACTACGTCGGCATCCTGCTGTGGGCGGTGCTGCTTGGCTTTGCCCTGCGCCGTGCTTCCGACGCCACATTGCAAGTGTTTGACGACCTTTCCCACGCCGTTTCCGCCATCGTGCGCTGGATTATCCGCCTTGCCCCCATCGGCATTTTCGGCCTGGTATCGGTAACCGCCGCCACCACCGGCTTTGGCGACATGATTAAAGAATACGGCCAGCTGCTGCTGGTGTTGGTGGGCTGCATGCTGTTTGTGGCGCTGGTAATGAACCCGCTGATCGTGTTCCTGAAAATCCGCCGCAACCCCTACCCACTGGTGCTACTGTGCCTGCGCGAAAGCGGCATTCCCGCATTCTTTACCCGCTCGTCTGCCGCCAATATTCCGGTCAATATGGCGCTGGCGAAAAAACTCAATCTGCACGAAGACACCTATTCGGTATCGATTCCGCTGGGCGCCACCATCAATATGGCCGGTGCGGCGATTACCATTACCGTGCTCGCGCTGGCGGCGGCGCATACCAAAGGCATCGTCGTCGATTTTCCCACCGCGCTGCTGCTGAGCCTGATCGCCACCGTCAGCGCCTGCGGCGCCTCCGGCGTGGCCGGCGGCTCGCTGCTGCTGGTGCCGCTGGCCTGCAGCCTGTTTAATATTTCCAACGACACCGCCATGCAGGTGGTGGCCGTCGGCTACATCATCGGCGTGATTCAGGATTCCTGCGAAACCGCGCTCAATTCCTCCACCGACGTGCTGTTTACCGCCGCCGCCGACATCGCCGAAACCCGCAGGCAGGCATCGGCACCGTCTTCGCCATCGTCCTAATCCGCACCACTCAAACGCCGTCCGATGATTTCGGGCGGCGTTTTTTGTCTGAAAAAGCAGCCTGAAAAACGGTTTTCCCGCTTTCAGGCTGCCTTTGCTTTCAAACCCGCAGATATTTTCAGGCTGCCTCGGTCAAATCCGCAGGCAGCCTGAAAACAATAAACGGCATCGGCCGACAGCAAACTACCCGCGCCGCCGTGCCGCCATAATCTTGCCGATGGCGCGGCGCTGCTCTTCCGGTATCACTTCGCGGCCGAGATCAAACAACGGCTCTTCAATCGCAATATGCCGGTCGTAACCGCCGGTAAAGTCAGTCAATACCGCATCATCCAGCCCGCTGCGGCTGCCCTCGACCACCGCCAGCAGCTGGTTCTGTAAGGCTGTCCAGTTGCGGTGCAGCACAATGTGCTGGCGCTCCAGCTCCTCCACCTGCTCACGCGCCTCAGGCGCATAACGCAGCAGCGTGGGGAAAAAGTCCTGTTCCTCATCATCATGGTGCAGCGGCGCGGCCTGGTTGAAATAAGTGCGTATCTGCGTAACCGCCTGGCGCACGGCATCGTTGCAGCCGTGTTCGGCCAGATAGTCGGGCAGCATCTGCAGCTGCCCGCAAAAACGCTTGACCTTGCCGTGGCAGGCGTAAAGCATGTCGATGGGTTCGTCCCACGTGGCGGCTTTCTGTGTGCCGAGATTCAGCATATCTGTTTCCTAAAAATTAAATTCTGACGTTACAAGGTTAAATGAAATTAAATTACAACAAAATACCCGCACCAATACGAAAAATAACCGGCATTCGGACAATTTTGCAAACATCCCTCAAACAGCCGGAGCGTTCACAAACTCTCACAAATAAAATTTTACAAAAAATCCTTTTGCCCGTAAGCAAATGTAGTAGAATTATCCACGCAAAACCAAAATACTACAAAACCTTAATAATTTCTTAAATTTGGTATGGTTTTTGCTTGATTTTATCCTTAATCCAAGCATCCACTTAACCCAAGCCAATAAAGCAAAGTTTAAAACTTCAAGGAGTATAAAATGAAAACCGGACGGAAGCCCAGAGCAACTTCCTTGCGAATCAAGCCCATCTGCCAGGCGGTATTGGCGGCAGCAATGACCGTCGGCAGCGTATCCCAAGTTTACGGTATCGTAATTTCTGAAGATTTTACCCAGCCTAATACCACGCAGAAATGGCTGAGACCAACTCCGGGCGGCGGCCGTTGGGCAGTTCATGCCCCGCTCGCAGGCGGAACCCCCAACACTGACAACACAGCCTGCTTAACGGCTACTGGTAGCTCACCGGGATCAAACTCTCTCCCGCATTGCTCTGGAACCAGCGACGCACCTGGCAAAGGAGCGCTTCGCCTTACTCCTGCAAGACAACAAAAAGTTGGCGGCATCGTATCTGATTTTTCCTTTCCCACCAACGACGGTGTGGATATTACCTTTACCACCTATACTTGGGGCGGTAATGGTGCCGACGGTATGACCTTCTTTCTCTCGGATGCTGACCGCCCCCCGACACTGGGCGCTAGTGGTGGCTCCATCGGTTACTCCTGCTCGCAAACCAACCCGATTTTCAGCGGTGTGGATGGTGGCTATATGGCCATCGGCATTGACGAATGGGGCAACTTTGTTAACAAGGGTGACAATACCAATAGCGGTTTGGGTTGGATTCCCAATACCATCGGCATCCGCGGCAAAGGCAGTCTCAATTTTGATTACTTTGCCAACCCCAATCGCTTTTTGGCCGAATACTGGAAAAAAAGAGGTTGGGGAAGTGTATCACCTTCTGCAGAACGATCTTGGAAACAAGCTTGGCAGGATAATGATGCCGGATACGATATGCTGCGCAATGTCTGCAAAAACGGAGAGCTTACACTTAAGCGGGAATGGACTGGCAACAATACGGCAGTTAAGCTTTCGTCTGCACTTCCCGAAACCGATCCCAACCACTTAAGCAACTACAAATACATTACCCATAAAACCCTTAGATTCCCATTAGATACCAAAGGTGTGCGCAGCAGGGATCAGGCGATACCCATGCTCTACCGTATCCGCATTACCAAGGACGGTAAGGCCAATGTTTGGTACAGCCGCAATGCTGGAACCTATCAGCCGGTTTTGCTTGATTACGATGTAGTGAAAAACAACGGTACACTGCCCGCCCAATTCCGCTTCGGCTTTATGGGTGCAACCGGTGGTGCCTACAACAACCATGAAGTAACCTGCTTTAAAGCGGCACCAGCCACCTTATCCGACGGCAATGCCGAAGTAAACACTCCGGATTCGAAAATCGTATCCGAATCACAAGTTTACCTAACTTTCTATAACTCTTTCAACTGGACCGGCAGCGTAGTTGCACAAAACATCGTTAAAACCCCGGATGGTAAATATCATGTGGACAGCAAAGTCAACTGGGATGCCGGTTGCGGCCTGACTGGCGGTAAATGCGAACGCAGGGAAAACAGAACATTTACCGCGCAACAAGGCAGAAAACTCTTTACCTCCAGCAATAATTCCGGCGTAAACCTGACATGGGAGAACCTGTCTGCCCAACAGCAAAGCAGCCTGAAAGGTAGTGGAGACGATACGCTCGGACAACAACGTCTGGCCTATCTGAAAGGCGACCGCTCCCAAGAGGCCGTAAACGTTGGCGTAGGCTTGTTCCGTCCGCGTAAAAGCGTACTGGGCGACATCATCAATTCCAGCCCGGTTTGGGTAGGCTACCCTGCAACCCAAAATTATCTGAAAGGAGAATGGAAAGACGCCCGCAATCCTGCTGCGGCCATGCCCGAACGCACCGGCCAGTCTTACCAAGACTACGCAACAGCCAACGCCCGCCGCCTGAACGTTGTGTATGCCGGTTCCAATGATGGCTTCCTGCACGGTTTTGCTGCCGGCTCTTACTCCGCACCCAAGCAGTTTGACAATACTGACAACACCGGTAAGGAAGTCTTTGCCTATATGCCCGGAGCCGTATTGTCCCGTATGCACAATCCCGGCAAACCCGCCTTAGATTTCTTTAACGAACGCTACGCCCACAACTTCTACAATGATGCGGCGGTAGGAACCGGCGACGTATTCTATAACGGTCAATGGCACACTTGGATCATGGGTGGCTTAGGTGCTGGCGGCAATACTGTGTATGCTTTGGACGTTACCAAGCCGGATACCTTTAGCGAACAAAACGTTGTTGGCGAATGGTCTTTTGACGCCAATGATCCTATTTGGAGAAACCTGGGCAATACCTACGGCACGCCCGTATTCGGCCGTTTCCACGACGGTAACTGGGGCGCCGTATTCGGTAACGGCTGGTGTTCAACTACCGATGCTGCCAACGGCAACTGCACCGCAAGCGGAGGGCCTGCCGGTATTTATGTGATGTCGATCGACCAGGCAAGCGGCAGACCCTCGTTCCGCTTCATCAGCACCGGAGAGAGCGGCACACCCAACGATCCCAACGGCATTGCCCATGTTACCCCCGTTGATTTGGACGGCGACCGTATCTACGACTATGCCTATGCCGGCGACCTGAAAGGCAATGTGTGGCGCTTCGACCTGACCGATACCCAAGGTTCTTCTTGGGCAACGAAGCAACCGCAGAAAATCTTCACTACGCAATCAGGCCAGCCGATTTCCACCAAAATCGTAGTTTCCCGTGCGGAAAAAGGCAATCGTGGTGACGTACTGCTCAACTTTGGTACCGGTTTGCGTAAAGTTGGCTATACCGATGAAGCAACTACCTATGCCACAGGCACGCAAAGCATCTACGGCTTGCGCGACAGACAGGCAGCCGCTTTCCCGAACGGTGGCGGCACTACTGCTGCACAAATTAACGGCCGTACCAGATTGCAGCAACATAGGGTAACCGATAGATCCAAAGGCACGCTGAGCAACGACAAAGTCAATTGGACCAATTACGACGGTTGGTATATGGATTTGGAAACCGTTAATCTTGGCCTGGATGACAAAGGCAAGCCCAACATCCAGTATGAGCAAGTTATTTACAATCCCTATTTGGATCAGGGTAAATACTTTATCGTAAATACCTTTATTAACGGTAGCAGCCCGATTTTGACCTGTACCGAAACACAAGTTACCGGTTATACCTATCCGTTTGAGACTACTACAGGTTCCGTGGTTCGCGGTTTCTTCGATAAGAATACCGAAAATACAACCAAACGTTCTCAATATAACGCGATTGGTTCACCGCAACTGCTTAGAACCGTTGACGGGAAAATTTGGCTGCTGTCCAAAGACTCCGGCGGTAATGTCCGCCTGGATGAAGTATTCCTTCCTTCAGAACTGGGCACTTACAAAATCCGTCGACTTTCTTGGCGTGAAATCTATTAATTTAGATTGATAAAAGGCCGGACTGACAAACAGTCCGGCCTTTTCTTTTGGCACAATTTATCTTTGGATTCCCCGAGCATTCCCATCCCAACAAACCGCTGCTTGGCGATATAATCGTGCCCTGCCTTTTGCTAAGGCAGCAAGCAGTTTTTCGCCATAAAACCTAGCTATTCAGGCAGCCTGAAAATATTTTGCAGACGCCGCATAAAGCCCTGCGGCGTGTGCAAAGTATTTTTATCTTTTGGAATTTTACCATGTCCTTCGAAACCATACCCCTGCCCAAAGACATCGTCCGTCCGCCGGAAACTGTGCTGGTAAACATCACGCCGCAGGAAACGCGCGTGGCGCTTTTGGAAGAAAACGACATCTGCGAGCTGCACATCGAGCGCAACAGCGGTTACGGTCTGGTCGGCAATATTTATTTAGGCGTTGTCCGCCGCGTGCTGCCGGGGATGCAGAGCGCGTTTATCGACATCGGACTGGAGCGTGCGGCCTTTTTGCACATTATGGATTTGCTCGAACAGCGCCAGAATCCGGCCGCCGACCAACGCATCGAACAGATGCTGTTTGAAGGGCAGACTATTCTGGTGCAGGTCATCAAAGATCCCATCAACAGCAAAGGCGCGCGCCTGTCCACGCAGATTTCGCTGGCGGGGCGCTTTTTGGTGCATCTGCCGCAAGACGAGCACATCGGCGTTTCCCAGCGTATCGACAACGAGAACGAACGCAACAGCCTGCGCGAGCGGCTCGACCGCCTGCTGCCAGCCGATTCCTGCCACGGCTACATCATCCGCACCAGCGCCGAAACCGCCAGCGATGCCGAACTGCAGGCTGACATCGACTATCTGACCAAAGTCTGGAGCGACATCCGCAGCAAATCGAAAACCAATCCGCCCGAAAGCCTGCTCTACCGCGACCTGCCGCTCAGCCTGCGCGTGCTGCGCGATATGTTCAACGACAACACTCGCGCCATCTACGTCGATTCGCGCAGCAATTACGACTGCATGGCCGATTTCTGCCGTCAATACGTCCAGGGCGCCACCTCCAAACTGCAATTATTTACCGGCGAGCGGCCGCTGTTTGAAACCTACGGCGTCGAAGCCGAGATCAACCGCTCGCTGCAGCCGCGCGTCAATCTCAATTTCGGCAGCTATCTGATTATCGAAGCCACCGAAGCGATGACCACCATAGACGTCAATACCGGCGGCTTCGTCGGCGCGCGCAATTTCGACGAAACCGTGTTCAAAACCAATCTCGAAGCCTGCCACTCCATCGCTCGCGAGCTGCGTCTACGCAATCTCGGCGGCATCATCATCATCGACTTCATCGACATGAACCAGCCTGAGCACCGTGAAGCCGTGCTGCAAGAGCTGGCCAAAGCACTCAGTTTCGACCGCACCCGCGTTACCCTCAACGGCTTCACCAGCCTCGGCCTGGTCGAACTCACCCGCAAGCGCACCCGCGAAAACCTCAACCATGTGCTGTGCGAAGCCTGCCCCGTCTGCCAGGGACGCGGCCACTTAAAAACCGCGCAGACCGTGTGTTACGAAATCCAGCGCGAAATCGTCCGCGAAAGCCGCCGCTTCGACATGAAAGAATTCCGCATCATCGCCTCCTCCGAAGTTATCGACCTGTTTTTAGACGAAGAATCGCAGTCGCTTGCCATGCTGATCGACTTTATCGGCAAACCGATATCCCTGTCCGTCGAAGGCAGCTATTCGCAGGAACAATACGACATCGTCCTTATCTGAACCGTTTTCAGGCTGTCTGAAACACCCGCAACTTAAGGCAGCCTGAAAACCAAACGGCAAAGGCAGAGCAAACGTGAACCAAATTCCCCTGGACTTCGGCATCCCCGCCGCCTACCCCGAATTCGACAAATTCCTCGGCCGCGCCAATGCCGAACTGATCCACACCCTGCGCCAAAAGCACGAACCCTTCGTTTACATCTGGGGGCCGCCCGGCTGCGGCAAAAGCCACATTCTCCAAGCCTGGAGCGGACAAGCCGCCGCCGACGGCAGCACCGCCCGCTACAGCGACGACGGCAACCTCAGCCCCGACGACGAAGCCGACGCGCTGGCGGTGGACAACGTCCAAACCCTCACCCCCGCCGCCCAAGCCGCCCTGTTCGACATTTTCAACCACATGCGCAACAGCGGCCGCGGCCGCCTGCTGCTCGCCGCCGACGTCCCGCCCGCCGCCCTGCCCCTGCGCGAAGACTTGCGCACCCGCATGGGCTACTGCCTGGTTTACGAAGTCAAACCGCTGGGCAGCGGCGAAAAAATCGCCGCCCTCACCCACATGGCCGCCGCCCGCAGCCTGAAAATCGACCCGCAGATTTTCCACTACCTGCTCGACCACTGGCACCGCGACATGGACAGCCTCGTCGCCATGTTCAATGATCTGGCCGACTACTCCATCATCCTCAAACGCCCCATCACCCTGCCCCTGCTGCGCCAGCTTTTGAAACAGCAGGAGCACGGCCCGGAATCCCAAACATAAAAAAACGCCTTCCGAAGCATCAGCGCCGAAAGACGTTTTTCAGGCAGCCTGAAAGCCGCCCCGGCGCAAACCGCGCCCGCAAAAAAAAGGTGTGGAGTTATCGTCCACACCAAAACACACACACATCAAGAGGAAACCTTGAACAGATGGATTACATCTATCAATCAAATGCTGCCTGCATCTGAATTGATAGCCATTATAAGCGGGCGGGCGGAAACAGCTTTGATACAAGTCAATCTTTGCCGCAGATTCGGTATTTTCCCGGCAAAACAATCATAAGCGATTGTTTCAAAAAGGTTCAAAATCGAGACACTACTCAAAAAAACTGCGGCATGACTGGCGCAGGCAAAGCTGCTACACTTCCCGCCGCTGCCAAAAGGCGGCATTTGCCGTTTTTTCAGGCTGCTTTTCGGCCTGCGGCAAGCGGCCGACAACCTGTCCGCCGTCACACAAACCATAAGGAACCACCATGCTTTTGGGCGTCAATATCGACCACGTCGCCACCCTGCGCAATGCGCGCGGCACCAGCTATCCCAGCCCGCTGGAAGCCGCGCTGACCGCCGAAACCCACGGCGCCGACCTGATTACCCTGCATCTGCGCGAAGACCGCCGCCACATTAAAGACGACGACGTCGCCGCCATCCGCCGCGCGGTCAAAACCCGCATCAATCTGGAAATGGCGATGACCGAAGAAATGCTGGCCCACGCACTGTCGGTACGGCCGGATGACGTGTGCATCGTACCGGAGAAGCGCGAAGAAGTTACTACCGAAGGCGGTTTGGACGTATTGGCGCAGCTCGAGAAAGTCGCCCGTTTTACCGGCGAATTGCACGCCGCCGGCATCCGCGTGTCGCTGTTTATCGGTGCCGACCAAGAGCAGATTCAGGCTGCTTTTGATGCCGGCGCCCGCGTAATCGAGCTGCACACCGGCGCCTATGCCGATGCGCCGAGCCACCGCGAGCGCGGGCAGGAGCTCGAGCGCATCCGCCGTGCCGCCGAGTTTGCCGCATCGCTGGGAATGACGGTTAATGCCGGCCACGGGCTGACCATCCACAATGTCGCCCCCATCGCCCGCATCCCGGAAATCGTCGAACTCAATATCGGCCATTCCCTGATCAGCCAGGCGGTATTTATCGGCCTGCCCGCAGCCATCGCCCAAATGAAGGAAGCCATTTTCCGCGCCCGCAGCCAAATCGCGCGCTAAAGGCTTTCAGGCAGCCTGAAAACAAAAAAGACAAGGAGAAACCATGATTTACGGCATTGGCACCGACATTCTCGCCATCAAGCGGGTGGAAGCGCTGTATAAAAAATACGGCGCCGCGCTGCCCGAGCGCATTCTCACGCTGGTGGAAAAGGAAGACATCAAACTTGCCGCCGATCCCGTGCGCTTTTTGGCAAAACGCTTTGCCGCCAAAGAAGCCTTTTCCAAAGCCGTCGGCACCGGCCTGCGCGCGCCGGTGAGCCTGCAGCAGATCGGCATCGGCCACAACTCTTTGGGCAAGCCCGAATTTTTCTGCGAAGCGCCGCTGCGCGAATGGCTGGCCGCACAAGGCATCAGCCGCGTCCATCTGAGTTTGAGCGACGAAGCCGACTATATAGCCGCCTTCGCGCTGGCCGAAGCAGCCTGAAAAACGAATCCGCCGCCTTTCAGGCTGCCGATGCCGCTGCAGGCAGCCTGAAAGCCCGAAGCAGCCTGAAAACCCGTTTCACCACACACAAACCCGCCCGCTACCATGTCCCTACATTTTGATATTACCGCCGTTACCCCCTTCCGCCAAAACTGCACCCTGCTGTGGGACGACGAAAGCCGCGAAGCCGTACTCACCGACGTCGGCGGCGACGTGCCGCAGCTTTTAGAAGAAATCGACCGCCGCGACCTGACGCTCAAAGCCGTGTGGCTCACCCACGGCCATCTCGACCACGCCGCCGGCGCCGACGAACTGATGCGCCTGCGGCCGGTGCCGGTACTCGGCCCGCATGCCGACGACCGCTTTTTGCTCGAACAACTGCCCGTCATCACCCGCGAATACGGCTTTCCGGTATCGCCCGCTTTCGAGCCGCAGCAATGGCTGGCGGAAAACGACTGCCTGAGCGTCGGCCGCTACCGTTTCCAAGTGCTGCACATCCCCGGCCACACCCCCGGCCACGTTGTGTTTTACTGCGCCGAAGCCGGCCTGCTGGTGGCCGGCGACGTACTGTTTTACGAAACCGTCGGCCGCACCGATTTTCCGCGCAGCAACCACGGCGATTTAATCCGCAACATCAGCGAAAAACTGCTCACGCTGCCTGAAGACACCACCGTCATCCCCGGCCACGGCCGCATGACCACCGTCGGCCACGAAAAACGGCACAACCCGTTTTTGCGCTAAACCGGCGCTGCGGCATTTATCCGCCGCCGCCATTGATATTTCCGCATTTCACCCATACAAAGCGCAACACGCCGCCGCAGGTAGCCTGAAAACACCACAGCCCACGGAACCCAGCCGATGATAGGCATACTGATCATTACCCACGAAACCCTTGGCGCCGCTCACCAAAGTCTGGCGCGCCATTTTTTCCCCGACGCCGGTTTCGAGCATCTGCGCATCATCGGCGTGGACAGCTGCGAAGACCACGCCGACATCATAGGCCGCGCCCACACCCTGCTTGCCGAACTCGACAGCGGCCACGGCGTGCTGATTCTCACCGATATTTTCGGCGCCACCCCCTGCAACGCCGCCATGAAGCTGGTCGAACCCGGCCGCAGCGTCATCCTGACCGGCCTCAACGCCCCGATGCTGGTCAAAACCCTGCAGCACGCCCGCGACGAAACCCGTCTCGAACATCTGGCGCAAAGCGCCCGCGATGCCGCCGTCAAAGGCATTATGCTGTTCGACCAAGCCCTGTAAACCCGCCTTTTCCGCCTTTCAGGCAGCCTGAAACCCCGCTACGGAGACCCCGATGACGCCGCACCTGCAATACATCCGCAACCTGTGCCGCCAAGCGCAAAATTTTTGGGACGACTGGCAGCGCCAGCCGCCTGCCGCCGATGCCGACCCGCAGACCATCGCAGATTTCGGCAACCGCCTGCTCGATACGCACTGCCCCGACGTCCATCTGGAATTTGACGGCAGCGGCGCTTCAGGCTGCCTGATTTTCACCGCCGACGGCGCAACCGCCAACTTCCCGCTGGTGCAGCTTTTGGCCGACCACGCCCCCGCCGGCCTGCCTTGGCCGGTGCACGCCTTCCGCCAGCCGTCCGCCGGCTTCGCCATCGAAATGAACGGCCTGCGCCTTGATCCCGCCCAAGTTTCCGCCGCCATCGGCCTGTGGCACGAACACCCCGCGCTGATACTCGGCCTGCCCGCGCTGCCCGCCGAGCAGCAGGAAAACGCCCAACGCGCCGCGCTGATTCTGCTCGACCACATCATCGGCGAATGGGCGGCAGCGGTCAAAATCGGCGCCGTCGATTTCTGCAACGGGCAGCCTGAAGACGCCTTCCCGCTTACCGAGCTGCCCCAACAGCTCGACAAGCTGTGGCAGACGCTCGGCCGCGACGGCCGCTATCCCGAAGCCGAATGGCAGTACACCACCTACCAATGCGACCAGGAAAGCGGCCGCAGCCTGCTGATCCGCAACGAATCCGCCGCCCCGCTGGTCGGCCGCGCCGATATGCCGTGGTTTGTTTCCGTGTCCTGCCGGCTCGAAGGCGGCGACACGCTGGAACAGGCCTACGCCCTGCAGGATGCCTTTGAAGATGCCGCCGCGAAAAACCACGAAGGCATCGCCACCCTCAGCGTCAGCAACCTCGGCGCCGGCCGCCGCACCGTGTATGCCGCCACCGCCAACCCGCTGGCGCTGGCCGAAGCCGCCGAAGACCTGTGCCGCCGCTACGCCGCCCTCGGCGCCGAAGCCGTCTGCGAATACGATCCCGCCTGGGAGCACTACCGCATCGGTTAACATCCTTTCAGGCTGCTTTTGCACCAAAGCAGCCTGAAAAACACCCGCCCCGTTTCCCACCACTGCATCACATCAAAGGAAGAACCATGGATACGCTCGAACTGCTCACCACCCGCCGTTCCACCAAATCGCTCACCGCCCCCGCCCCCGACGAGCTGCAGCTCGAAACCATGCTCCAGGCCGCCAGCCAGGTACCCGACCACGGCAACCTTACTCCGTGGCGCTTTATCGTGATCAACAGCGAAAAAGGCAAAACCCGCCTGCACCAAGCCCTGCTCAAAGCGGTGGACGAGCTCAATCTCGGCGAAGACACCCGCGCCAAAACCCACAAAGTCATCAACCTCGCGCCGATGATTATCGCCGTGATCGCCAGCCCCAAAAGCGGCAAACCCGAATGGGAGCAGCAAATGAGCGCCGCCTGCTCCGCCTACGCCCTGCAGCTTGCCGCTCAGGCGCAAGGCTTCGACAGCATCTGGATCACCGGCCTGTGGGTCGGCACCGAGCAGGTGCGCGCCGCCTTTAACTGCGGCGAAAAAGAAAAAATCCTCGGCTTCATTATGGTCGGCACCGCCGAAAACGCCTGCCACCACGGCGCCAAAAACACCGACAGCACCGCCTTTACCGAAATCTGGTAAGCCGCGTTTTCCACTTTCAGGCTGCTTTGCGCCCGACGCAGGCAGCCTGAAAACCAAAAGCAGCCTGAAAACCGTAATAAAGGTTTTCAGGCTGCTTTTTATGCGGATTTAAAACGGCAGTCCGACCGGTTTTTCAGGCTGCCTAGGCGCCGAAGTCGCCCCACAGCGTTTGCAGCGCGGATATGGCGGCCAGCGCGGCGGTTTCGGTGCGCAGAACGCGCGGGCCGAGCGTAAAGGCGGCAAAACCGCGCTCCCGCGCCAGCGCTTCTTCCTGCGGCGTCCACCCGCCCTCGGGGCCGACCATCAGCTGCAGGCGGCGGCTTTCAGGCTGCCTGAAAGACGACAGCGGCGCGGCCTGGTGCGGGCTGGCCAGCAGGCGCAGCGCGGTGCTGTCGGAGAGCGCATCGAGTGCGGCGGGCAAGTCCAGCAGCGGCAGCACCTGCGGCACGCGGTTGCGCCCGCACTGCTCGCAGGCGGAGACGGCAATTTCCTGCCAGCGCGCCTGGCGCTTGTCGGCGCGCTCGCCGGAAAGGCGCACCACCGAGCGGCCGCCGAGCACCGGCTGGATGGCAGCCACGCCGAGTTCAACGCTTTTTTGCAGGGTGAAATCCATGCGCTCGCCGGCAGAAACGGCCTGTATCAGGGTGATGTGCAGCGGGCTTTCGCGGTCGGTTTCAACCGGAGCATCGACGCGGCAGAGCGCGCTGCGCCGCCCGAGCGACAGCAATACCGCCGGCGCTTCGCGGCCGCTGCCGTCAAACAGGATCAGCGCGTCGCCGGCATTGAGCCGCAGCACTTGGATGTGGCGCACCACGCGCTCGGGCAGTTCGGCCTGGCTGCCGGCTGCCGGCAGCTTGGGGATATGGAAGCGGGGCATTTTAAATCGGGGGTGGAAAGTGATAATATCGCGGCCTGCATTTTAGCAAAGAGCGCCTATGGAACCCACCGCAAAATTAGAAGAGCTGGTTCGCGAAATCGCCTTCAGCGAAGTGATGCCGCTTTTTTTAAACGGGCAGAGCGAGCGCAAGGCCGACGGCAGCATGCTGTCGGAAGCGGACTTGGTTTCGCAGGCGGCGTTTTCCGAGCGGCTGCCTGAAATTGTCGATGCGCCGGTGTTGGGCGAAGAGATGACTTACGAGCAGCAGCTCTCGCTGTGGCGCGCGCATGCGCAAAGCGGGCTGTGGGTGGTCGATCCGATCGACGGCACCAATAATTTCGTCAACGGCCTGCCCCATTTTGCCCTGTCCGCCGCCCTGATCCGCGCCGGCCGCGCCGAATTGGGCGTGGTGTTCGACCCCTGCGCCGGCGAATGTTTTTCCGCCGCCCGCGGCCGCGGCTCGCATCTCAACGGCGTCAAACTGCCGCTGCGCCGCGTGAAAAAACGCCTGCACGAAGCGCTGGCGGGCATCGACGTCAAACGCCTGCGCAGCGGCCGGCTGGTCAGCAGCCTGAACAATTTCGCCCCTTTCGGCACCCTGCGCTGCCTGGGCAGCAGCACGCTTGATTGGTGCTATCTGGCCGCCGGCCGTTTCGACATCTATATGCACGGCGGCCAAAACCTGTGGGACTACGCCGCCGGTGCCTTGATTTTCGAAGAAGCCGGCGGCATCTACGCCACGCTCGAAGGCGACGACTTCTGGAGCGGCCGCCACGTTTTCCAGCGCTCGGTGGTTGCCGCCGGCCAGGAAGAGCTGTTTCAAAAATGGCTCGCCTGGGTGCGCGCCAACCAATAAACCCCGCCCTTGTTTCCACTTGCAGGCAGCCTTCAGGCTGCCTTGTTTTACGGTTTTTACTTTATGTTAGTCCTCGGCATCGAATCCTCCTGCGACGAAACCGGCGTCGCCCTTTACTGCAGCAAACGCGGCCTGATCGGCAACGCGCTGCACACCCAGATGGCCATGCACGCCGAATACGGCGGCGTGGTGCCCGAATTGGCCAGCCGCGACCACATCCGCCGGCTGGTGCCGCTTACCCAAGCCTGCCTGGCCGAAGCCGGCGCAGCTTACGGCGACATCGACGCCGTTGCCTACACCCAAGGCCCCGGCCTGGGCGGCGCCCTGCTCGCCGGCGCCTCCTACGCCAACGCGCTGGCCTTTGCTCTCGGCAAACCGGTGCTGCCGGTGCACCATCTCGAAGGCCACCTGCTCTCGCCGCTGCTGGCCGACGAACGCCCCGAGTTCCCTTTCGTCGCCCTGCTGGTTTCCGGCGGCCACACCCAATTTATGGCGGTGCGCGGCATCGGCGACTACACCCTGCTGGGCGAAAGCGTGGACGACGCCGCCGGCGAAGCTTTCGACAAAACCGCCAAACTGCTCGGCCTGCCCTACCCCGGCGGCGCCAAACTCTCCGAGCTGGCGCGGCTCGGCACGCCCGACGCCTTTTCCTTTCCCCGCCCGATGCTGCATTCGCACGACTTGCAGATGAGTTTTTCCGGACTCAAAACCGCCGTGCTCACCGCCGTGGAAAAAGCCCGCGCCGCGCACGGCGGCAGCCTGCCCAATTCCGTGCGCAACGACATCTGCCGCGCCTTTCAAGACGCCGTGTGCGACGTGCTGGTGCACAAAGCCCGCCGGGCGCTGCTGCAAACCGGCTACCGCACGCTGGTGGTGGCCGGCGGCGTCGGCGCCAACTGGAAACTGCGCGCCGAATTGGGCAGCCTGAAAGTCAAAACCGCGCCCAAAGCGCCGGCCGAAGCCGTGCGCACCTTTTTCCCGCCGCTGCCGCTGTGCACCGACAACGGCGCCATGATCGCCTTCGCCGGCGCCATGCGGCTGCAACACCAAGTCCAAGCCGCGCAGCCGGCCGCCGCCTTTAACGTCCGCCCGCGCTGGCCGCTGGACGAGCTGGTGCAAACGGCCTGAAAGCTGCCCGCGCAAAAAAAACGCAGCCGGTCGCAGCTGCGGATACAAACTTCAGGCTGCCCGCAGGCAGCCTGAAAACTTTACCAATACCACCACGGATAGCGCAGCGGGCTGTACCAGTCGTCGTAAAAATCGCGCGCCCTTTGCAGGCGGATTTGCGAAATGTGGTTTTGCCAGGCCATTTTGTAGCAGGCTTGGAACATCGGGTTCGACACCTTGTCCACATAACGCAGCCTGAACTGCTCGCGCTGCTTGGCATTGGCAAAGGGCGGCGGATTAAACTGCTCGGCCATCAGCTTGGCGGTTTCCTCGTCGCACTGGCTGGCCAATTCCACCTGCAGCGCCTGCTCCTGCCGCTTCTGCGCCGCCTTGCGCGCCGCCACCTGCTCCGGCGTGGCCGCGCACGCTCCCAATACCAGCGCTGCCGCCAGCGGCAGCCATATTTTCAGTTTTTCCATATCCGCGTCCTTATCGGTCAAAACCGGCGCGCCCGCCAGCGGGAAACGCTGTAAAAACAAGCCTAAAACGGTTGGAATCATACGCCCGCCGCCCCTGCCGCGCAAGGGCGCGGCAGCCGCTTTTTCGCGCCCTACCAAGGGCAGGGAGATAGCCGCCGCCTGTGGACAAACGGCCGCCGTTTCGTCCCCTCCCCTGCGCTTGCGCGGGGGAGGGTCAGGGTGGGGGTGGCAGTTCGCAGAACTGCGTTTGCCGATATCCCGCAAAAGTTTCTACAGCGGCCTGCGCCCCCACCCCAGCCCTCCCCCGCAAGCGGGAGAGGGAGCTAGGCACCTACCGTTTTCAGGCTGCTTTTACCGCCTTAAGCCGCGCAGCCGCAGCTGCCACCTGCCCCGCCGCCGCAACAGCCGCCCCGTGCCGCCAGTGCGGCGGCGATGTCGCTGCCGTCGGTTTCAGGCTGCCTTTCAGGCTGCCCCGATGCGTCGTATTGCAGCGGGTACAAATCCAGTTTGGCCATCAGCAGGCGGTCGCTGTCGGCTTCGGGGTTGTCGGTGGTCAGGAGTTTGTCGCCGTAGAAAATCGAGTTAGCGCCGGCAAGGAAACACATCGCCTGCATGGCTTCGGGCATGTCGCTGCGCCCGGCCGACAGGCGCACATAGCTTTGCGGCATGGTGATGCGGGCAACGGCGATGGTGCGCACGAATTCCGTCCAATCCAAATCTTCGGCGTCGGCCAGCGGCGTGCCTTCCACTTTGACCAACTGGTTGATCGGCACGCTTTCGGGCTGCGGGTCGAGATTGGCCAGGCTGGCGATGAGTCCGGCGCGCTCGGGGCGGCTTTCGTTCATGCCGACGATGCCGCCGCAGCAGATTTTCAAACCGGCTTTGCGCACTTTGCCCAGCGTGTCCATGCGGTCTTCGTGGCGGCGGGTGTGGATGATGTCGTTGTAGCGTTCGGGGTCGGTGTCGAGATTGTGGTTGTAATAGTCCAGCCCCGCGTCTTTGAAGTCTTCGGCCATGCCTTCTTCGAGCAGGCCGAAGGTGCCGCAGGTTTCCATGCCGATACCTTTAACGGCTTTGATGATGGCGGACACGGTTTCCACATCTTTAGGCTTGGGCCCGCGCCAGGCCGCGCCCATGCAGAAACGGCTGGCGCCGCGCGCTTTGGCGATGCGCGCTTTTTCCAGCACGGTTTGTACATCCAGCATCTGCGATTTTTCCAGGCCGGTGTTGTAGTGGGCGGACTGCGGGCAGTATTCGCAGTCTTCCGAGCAGCCGCCGGTTTTCACCGACACCAGCGTGGAGAGCTGGATTTCGCGCGGGTTAAAATGGCTGCGGTGCACTTGGGCAGCCTGAAAAACCAGCTCGAGAAAGGGCAGGTCGAACAGCGCTTCAACGTCGCACTTTTTCCAATACTGGGCGGTGGGATGGGGACGGGTTTCGAGACTGCGCCGCAGCGCAACGGGGGAGAGTTTGCTCATCGGTGGCTTCCTTATGGTTTGCGGCGTCACAATGTCGCCGACGGGCGGCCGCGGGTCGCAATGTCCCGCACCGCCAGTTTGAAAAGCGCGCAGTATAGCGGTTTTGGCGGTGGCGGCGTATGGGATTTGGAAAACGGCGGCAACCTGAAAACCAAAAGGCAGCCTGAAAACCGAAGGCAGCCTGAAAACTCCGCCAAGCCCACCGGTAACGTCATTAGCTGCGCAAGTCCGCTACGCTACCCCCGCGCAGGCGGGAATCTTGGTGGCATCCCAGCAGCGGGTTGTTTTTTCAACCATTACCGCCTGCGCGGGGATAGCGTAGCGGACTGCGCAGCCAATAACGGTACTTTTGCAACGGCATTTCTTCTTTTCAGGCTGCTTTGGCATTTGCCCGTTTGTTTTGTCCCGCCCAAACAGCCGCCGTTTCGCGGCAGACGCGGACGGCGGCAGGTACAAACGCCTGCTTCCCAATCACAACCGGCTGCCGCGTAATTCCCTGCCCCGCGCTGGAGCGCCGTTTGTAGGTCGGGCATTTATGCCCGACAAATTCCGTTCACAAAACGTCGGGCATAAATGCCCGACCTACTGCCGGAAACCAAAAGGCAGCCTGAAAAACCTATAATCCGCCTTTCCCGCTTTCAGGCTGCTTTTCCCGCTGATGAAACCGTTTTTCCAACTGATACGCCCCCGCACCCTGCCGCTGGCGGTCTCGGTAACGCTGGCCGGTACCGCGCTGGCCGCCCGCCACGGCGCGCTGCGTGCCGATGTGTTTGTGCTGGCGCTGGCCACCACCCTGCTGCTGCAAATCCTCTCCAATCTCGCCAACGACTACGGCGACGGCCTGCGCGGCACCGACCGCCTGCGCGCGCCCGATGCTCCGCCGCGCCTGTCCGCCGGCGGCGGCATCAGCCCGCAGCGCCTAAAACGCATGATGGCCGCCACCGCCACAGCCACCGTGGTTTGCGGGCTGGCGCTGCTGTTTGCTGCCCTACCCGGCCGCTTTGCGCGGCTGGTTTTCGCCGCTCTCGGCGTTTTGGCGCTTGCCGCCGCACTCGGCTACACCCTCGGCCGCCGCGCCTACGGTTATCACGCTTTGGGAGAAGCCGCCGTTTGGCTCACCTTTGGTTTGCTCGGCATCGGCGGCCACTTTTACCTGCAAGCACAGGTGTGGGATGCCGCTGTGCTGCTGCCCGCCTGCGGCAGCGGCCTGCTCGCCGCCGCCGTGCTGCACATCAACAATATCCGCGACATCCACAGCGACCGCGCCGCCGGCAAACGCACGCTGGCCAACCTGCTGGGCTTTGCCGCTGCCAAACAGCTGCACACCGCGCTGACCGCCGGCGGACTGCTGTGCTACGCCGCCTACGGCCTGCTCCACCCCCCCGCCCTAGTCGCCTTTATCTGCCTGCCCGCCGCTCTGCCCCATCTTGCCCGCGTCCGCCGTGCTGCCGACTGCGCCGCCGCCGGCCGCGAACTCATCCCCGCCGTGCGCCTGCACACCCTCGCCAACCTCGGCCTGTCCGCGGGCTTGCTGTGGACGGCGTAACCCGCCGCAGGCAGCCTGAAAGCCATCAGCCATGACCAAACTCCACCTGCCTCACTGGCACCGCCCCGAAGACCTAAGCCCCATCCTGCTCGGCCTGCCCGAAAACAGGCGCAACCGCGCCCCATACCTGCTGGCGCAGCAGTTTGACTACGACCGCAACCCCCACCAACCCGCCGCCCCCATCCTGCTTGCCGCCCTGCGCCTGCTTTAGGGTCTGTTTGCATTTGGTGTTACGGCGGCTTTTTCGCCAGAAAGCAGCATCTGCTGCGTTGCAAATCCTCGCCAGGTGTTCAACCTTGCTGCGGTTTGCGCCTTGCATCTGCCGCTTTCTGACGCAAAATCCGCTTCGCAAACCAAATACAAACAGCCCCTAAGCTATCCGCATTTTCAGGCGCTGGAAAACATCAAAGAATGGCTGGCCGAAACGCTGTACAGCGACGCGGCGCACTGGATTGCCCTGCAAAACGACATCCTGCAGCTGGCAGACGCGCTCCACCCCGAAACCTGCCGCACCTACGGCGACTTCGGCGGCATGAACCACAGCGCCCAAACCCTGCAGCCTTTCGTCGAAAAACTCTTCGCCCGCCGCACCCGCCGCCCTAGGCATCGCCCGCGACTACCTGTATTGGAATGACGAGCTGTACCGACTGCGCCCCGATTGGCAGCAATGGCTTAACCAACAAACCGCTCAAAGCCACGCCCGATAGGCAGCCTGAAACGCATCGGGCTGCCGTTTCCCTCCTCCGCTCGCGGGGGAGGGCTAGGGTGGGGGCGGTGACCGCTGCGAAAACTTTGACGGTACGACAGCGACAACCAAAGCAGTTCTGCGAACTGCCACCCCCACCCCGACCCTCCCCCGCGCTTAGGGCGCAGGGGAGGGAGTTGGGCGCGCAGCTGTCCTACGCAAACACAAAAAGCAGCCTGAAAGTCCATCAGCATTTGCGTAGCGCCCGATTGTTTGCGCCGATACACGGTGCTGCCGCCTACCGCTAGCCGTATAATTAAGGCATAACAAAAACACCCAAGAGAACACTATGCTGCCCCTTTCCCGTTTGTGGCAACTGATTCCGCCGACGCTGGCGGCGGTGCTGTGCATGTATCTGGCCGCGCTGCCGCCGCTGGCGCAAAACGGCATCAGCCCGCTGACGCTGGCGATTGTGCTGGGCATGGCGCTGGGCAACAGCGTGGCGGCGCCGCATCTGCCGCGCATTGCCGAAGGCATTGCGTTTAGCAAGGGGCGGCTGCTGCGTCTGGGGATTGTGCTTTACGGTTTCAAAATCACTTGGGCGCAGCTGGCCTTTGCCGGCTGGCCGGCGCTGTTTGCCGATGTGGGCGTGGTCTGCGGCACCTTTGCGCTGGCGCTGTGGCTGGGGCGGCGGCTGGGGATGGAGCGCGACACGGCGGCGCTGGTGGGCGCAGGCAGCGCAATTTGCGGCGCGGCGGCGGTGCTGGCGGCGCAGCCGGTACTCAAAGCCAAAGAAGCCGATGTCGGCGTGGCGGTGGCGACGGTGGTGGTGTTCGGCACGCTGGCGATGTTTGTCTATCCGCTCATGGCCGCCCTGCTGCTGCCGGCGGACGGTGGCGGCGCGTGGTTAGGCTGGGGCATTTACACCGGCGCCAGCGTGCACGAAGTGGCGCAGGTAGCGGCGGCCGGTGCGGCGGTGAACCCGCAGGTGGCCGATGTGGCGGTGATTACCAAAATGATCCGCGTGCTCTTGCTGGCGCCGTTTCTGCTGGCGCTGCCGTGGCTGATGCGCCGTTTCGGCGGCGGCACGGCGGCACAGGGCGGCGCGCTAGCGCTGCCGTGGTTTGCGCTCGGCTTTCTCGGCGCGGTGGCCGCCAACAGCCTGCTGCCGCTGCCGCCAACTGTCCGCCACGCGCTGCTCACCACCGATACTTTCCTGCTCACCGCCGCCATGTTCGCGCTCGGCCTGGGCACGCACTGGCAGAGCATTCGCCAGGCCGGCGTGCGCCCGCTGCTGCTGGCGGGCATGCTGGCGCTGTGGCTGCTGCTGGGCGGCGGCACGCTGTCGTATCTGGCGCTGCGGCTGTTTGCTTGAACAGGCAGCCTGAAAGGCTTTGCCCCATTCCTTGAAGCAAGTTGCGTAGGTCGGATCCTCGAATCCGACAGCCGGCCGCAAGGGCGGCATTCGGGCGGGAACGGGAAATGTCGGATACAAGTATCCGACCTACGCGGCCGTATTTAAAGCGTTGGCACAAACATCTGTTGCGAGATAAAAATGGGCAAAAACATTTTCTTCAGCGTGGGGCATCCGAATCAGGATTACGGCATTCTCGGAGAATACATTAACAGCAGCGCTTGGGAATGCATCGGGGAACTGCTGGATTGGGCGTTGCTGGCCAAACATCCCAAACTTCATGAAATAATTAAAGGAGAATCTTACTTACTGGGGTTTTATTCCTTTACCGAACTGGATAAAGAGCAATTTAATGTGGTTGTCTGGGAAGTTAGGGCACTGGTTGCCAACTTGGAACATCCCAGTGATTTGGAAAAAAACTGCATATCCGCCTGGAATGAATACGTTGAGCCTTTTTTAGCGGCTGATTCCCGCTACGAAACGGAACCACCGTTTGGATAAACACACCGGCTGCTGCATAGCGGTTTTAACGGCACAAAGGCAGCACGTAGGTCGGATTCTCGAATCCGACGGTCGGCCGCAAGGGCGGCATGCGGGCAGGAACGGGAAATGTCGGATACAAGTATCCGACCTACGCGGCAGGGTGCCGCACCGCGCACCCAAAGCAGCCTGAAAAACCAAAGGCTGCTTGCTACTTCGCCCCCTCCCCTGCGCTCACGCGGGGGAGGGTCGGGGTGGGGGTGGCATTTCACAGAAATGCTTTTTGCCTACCTCTCCGTAAAAGTTTCCGCTATGACAACCGCCCCCACCCTAACCCTCCCCCGCAAGCGGGAGAGGGAACAAACGGCGGCGGAATCAGACATTGCAGGCAGCCTGAAAAACGGGAATTCCGTTTTTCAGGCTGCTTTGGGTTTGGCCAAAACCGTTTGCGCGTCCGATACCGGCAGGCCGATAAAAGGCGCCGCGGCCTGTAAATGCGGCGGCGCCGTTTTCAGGCTGCCTGCTGCTTTACATCACGTCCAAAACTTCGATGCCCAAGAGTTCCAAGCCCTGCTTCAGCACCCGGCCGGCGAGCTCGGCCAGGCGCAGGCGGCTGTTGCGCCGGGGGGCGTCGGCTTTGAGTATCGGGCAGGCTTCGTAGAAGCGGGAAAACAGGGTGGCGGTTTGGTAGAGATAGGCGGCCAGATGGTGCGGCTGGGCGCTGTCGGCGGCGGCTTCGAGTACGTCGCCAAAGCGCAGCAGCTCGAAGGCAAGCTGTTTTTCGGCGGCTTCTTCCAGCACGATACGGGCATCGTGCGGCCAATCGCCTGCTTTGCGCAGCAGGCTTTGCACGCGGGTATAGGCGTATTGCAGGTAGGGGGCGGTGTTGCCTTCAAACGAGAGCATGGCGTCCCAGTCGAAAACGTAGTCGCTGTTGCGGTTTTTGCTCAAGTCGGCGTATTTGACGGCGCCGATACCGACGGCGCGGCCGACTGCAGCGGCATCGGCTTCGGGGTTTTTTTGTTTGACCAGCGCGGCGGCGCGTTCGACGGCTTCATCGAGCAGATCGACCAATTTTACGGTGTCGCCGGAGCGGGTTTTGAAGGGGCGGCCGTCTTTGCCCATCATGGTGCCGAAGGCGATGTGCTCGGCGCGGACGTTTTCAGGCAGCCAGCCGGCGCGGCGGGCAACGGTAAACAGCTGCTCGAAATGCAGGCTCTGGCGTTTGTCCACCACATACAGCAGGCGCTCGGCGCCGAGCGTGCCGACGCGGTAGCGGATGCAGGCGAGATCGGTGCTGGAATAGAGAAAGCCGCCGCCCTGTTTTTGCACGATAAAGGCGGCCGGCTCGCCTTCTTTGTTTTTGAATTCTTCCAAAAAAACGACTTTGGCGCCGTCGTCGTCCACCGCCAGTTTTTGCGCGGCCAATTCATCCACCACCGGCTGCAAATCGGGGTTGTAGAACGATTCGCCGCGCACGTCTTCAGGCTGCAGCAGCAGGCCGAGCGTTTGGTAAACCGCCTGCGCGTGGCCGAGCGAAATCTCGACAAACTGTTTCCACAGCGCCAACACGTTTGCATCGCCGCCCTGCAGTTTCACCACATAGTCGCGGGCGGCGTCGGCAAAGGCCGGGTCTTCATCGAAACGCACTTTGGCGGCGCGGTAAAACTGCTCCAAATCGGAAAGTTCAAACGCGGCGTTGTCTTTTTGCTGCTCGACCAGATAGGCCACCAGCATGCCGAACTGGGTGCCCCAGTCGCCGACGTGGTTTTGGCGGATCACGCGGTGGCCGAGAAAACCCAGCAGGCGGGCGATGCTGTCGCCGATAATGCTCGAGCGCAGATGGCCGACGTGCATTTCTTTGGCCAGATTGGGCGACGAATAATCAATCACCACGGTTTGCGGCGCATCGGTTTGATCGACGCCGCAGCGCTCGCCGTTGAGCGCGACTTCGACCTGCTGCGCGAGAAATCCGGCGTTCAGGCGCAGATTGATAAAGCCGGGGCCGGCCACTTCGGCGCTGTCGATTTTCAGGCTGCCTGCAAGCGCGTCGGCTACCTTTTGCGCCAGCTCACGCGGGTTTTGCTTCAGCGCTTTGGCGGCGCCCATCACGCCGTTGATTTGGAAATCGCCGAACTCGGGGCTTTTGGCCGGCTGCAAAACAATCGGGCTGCCGCCGATGCCGGCCTGCGTAAAGGCGGCTTCGACTTCTGCGGCAACGGTTTGGTGTAGTTTCATGGTGTCGCTTTCCAAAGTTCAGGCAGCCTGAAAAGACTGCCTGCGGGGTCAAAACGGTTTTCAGGCTGCCGCGCGTTCGCGCAGAAACTGCATCAGCAGCGGCACGGGGCGGCCGGTGGCGCCTTTTTCCTTGCCGGATTTCCACGCGGTGCCGGCGATGTCCAGATGCGCCCAGTGGTAGTTTTGCGCGAAATGCGCCAGGAAAGTGGCGGCGGTAATGGTGCCGGCGGGGCGGCCGCCGATGTTTTGCAGGTCGGCAAAATTGGATTTGAGCTGCTCTTTGTATTCGGCAAACAGCGGCAGCTGCCAAACTTTGTCGTTGCAGCTTTTGGCGGCGGCGGCCAGGCTGTCGGCCAGCGGCTGGTGGTTGGCCATCAAGCCGCTGGCGATGTGGCCGAGCGCGATGATGCAGGCGCCGGTGAGGGTGGCAACATCAATCACAGCGGCGGGCTGGAACTGCTCGCTGTAAGTGAGCGCGTCGCACAGCACCAAGCGGCCTTCAGCATCGGTATTGAGGTTTTCGACGGTGGTGCCGTTCATGGTGGCAACGATGTCGCCGGGCTTGCACGAGCCGCCGTCGGGCATGTTTTCGCAGGTGGCGACCACCGCGCGCAGGTTAATCGGCAGCCGCGCTTTGGCGGCGGCAACGAAAGTGCCGATTACGCTGGCGGCGCCGCACATATCGTATTTCATCTCGTCCATGCCTTCGCCGGGTTTGAGCGAGATGCCGCCGCTGTCGAAGGTTAATCCTTTGCCCACCAGCACCACCGGTGCTTCTTCGGCATTTGCCGCGCCCTGCCAGCTCAGTTCCAAGAGTTTTGGCTCCTGCACGCTGCCTTTGGCGACTGACCAAAACGACGGCATGTTTTCGCGGATGTAGTCGCCGCCGAGAATTTTTGCCGAAGCGCCAAACTGCTCGGCTTCGGTCTTACCGCGCTCGGCCAGATAAGTGGGCGTGCAGACGTTGGGCGGCATATTGCCGAGGTCTTTGCACAGGTTGATACCGTACAGCAGCGCGTCGGCTTCGCCCAAAGCAGCCTGAAGCGCGGCGGTGTCGGCGTGGACAAACTCGGCTTCAGCAAGCGCGGCGGGCTGTTTTTCGGCTTTGAAATGGTCGAAACGGTAAACCGCTTCGCCCAGCGCCAGCAGCAGCGCGGCGGCGGCGCGGGCAGCGGCGGCGGCATCCAGCGCGCCCAAGTCGATGCTCAGCGCGTCCTGTTTCTGCGCCCAGTCGGCGGCTTCTTTGGCGCCTTTTTGCAGGGTTTCGATATTGTCGTCGGCCAAACGCAGCAGTGCGGCGGCTTTCAGGCTGCCTGAAAGCGCGATTTGGGCAGCAGCAAAACTGGTTTTGTCATCGAGTTTCGCCGCCAGCAGCGCGGCGGTTTCACCGGCGGCGGGGCGTGCCGGGGTGCAGACGGACAGTTGTGCCGCATCGGCGCGGCTGTGGCTGGCAACGGTAAATCGCATTGTTCTTCTCCGGATAAAAGGCGCGTCGGCGCAAAAGGCGTGCATTTTATAGCGGATGATTCGATTATTCCATACGCGGCGCAGGCAGCCTGAAAAGCGCCGGGCAAAGGTGCGGTTTCAGGCTGCCGGCAAAGGGCGCTCGGCAGCGAAAGGTTTTCATTTCCGAGTACGGCGTGGTATGGTTACGCCCTTTTAAACCCGTGCCGCCGCGTTGCCGCTTCGTGCCAAGCCCGTTTGGCGCTTTCAGGCAGCCTGAAAGCCGCGCCGGCCGTTTTTCGGAGTAAGCCACATGAAAAAATCCCTAACCGCCCTGCTGTGCGCCGCCGCCCTGGCCGCCTGCGGCCAACAACAGCCGGCCGACAATGCCGCTTCCGGCACTACCACCGCCGCATCGCTGCCGGCAGCGGCCGCCGGCATGGTCAATATCGACACCAACCGCGGCCCCGCCCAAGTGCCGCTCAAACCCGAGCGGGTGGCGGTTTACGACTGGGGCGTGCTCGACACCCTGGGCGAATTGGGCGTGGAAGTCGGCGCCAGCACCGAAGAAACCAGCATCGAATACCTGCGCGACACGGTGGCCAAAGCCAAGCACGTCGGCACGTTGTTTGAGCCGAACTACGAAGCGCTCAACGAATACCAGCCGCAGCTGATTATCACCGGCGCCCGCACCGCCAAAGCCTTCGACCAGCTCAGCCAGATCGCGCCCACCATCGAAATGACGGTGGACAACACCGATGCCGTTGCCAGCGCCAAACAGCGCATCGCCGCGCTGGGCACGGTTTTCGGCAAGGAAGCCGAAGCCAAAGCACTGGAAGAGAAGCTCGACAAGGCCTTCGCCGATGCCAAAGCCGCCGCGCAGGGCAAGGGCAAAGCGCTGGTGATCCAAGTGAGCGGCGGCAAACTCTCGGCCTACGGCGCCAACTCGCGGCTGGGCGGCTGGTTGCATAAAGACATCGGCGTCGAGCCGGTCGATACCGCCATCAAAGAAGGCAGCCACGGCCAGCCGGTTTCGTTTGAATACATCAAAGAGAAAAATCCCGACTGGCTGTTTGTGCTCGACCGCACTTCCGCCATCGGCGAGAAAGGCGAAGCCGCCAAAGACGTGCTCAACAACCCGCTGGTGGCCGAAACCACCGCGTGGAAAAAAGGCCAGGTGGTTTACATCCAGCCCGCCGCCTACCTTTCCGCCGGCGGTGCCCGCCAGCTGATCAACAGCGCCAAACAGGCGCAGGAAGCGTTTGAAAAAGCAAAATAAGCCGCCACGCAAAAGCAGCCTGAAACCCGTGTATCCGGTTTTCAGGCTGCTTTTTTGGGTTTTACGCACGCCATCAGGGCAAGAAAAAAACCACCTGAACGTATCAGGTGGCTTGAATCTGGCTCCCCGACCTGGGCTCGAACCAGGGACCTGCGGATTAACAGTCCGTCGCTCTACCGACTGAGCTATCGGGGAAAGAAGACGGCATTATAGCGTGGGAAACTTTTTCGTCAAGCGGCGCGCGGCAAGAAAATCAAACGCCTTTGAATGGACAAGGTTTATTTTTGCGGCTCGGACGCAAAAGGCAGCCTGAAAGGCAAAAAGCACGTTTCAGGCTGCCTGAAAAGGCCGGATTTACTGCTTAAAGGCTTCGATTTGAATTTGGATGCCGACGGTTTTGGTCATGCCGGCATCAACCAGATAGTTCACGCCCCATTTGCTGCGATCGAGCGTGGCGGAAAAATCGCCGCCGCAGGTTTCGACTTTTTTCATCGGGTTTTGGTAGCAGTTGAATTTGTTGGCTTTAAGGGTAACGGGCTGGGTCTTGCCGTTCATGGTCAGGCGGCCGGAGACGGCGCTGACTTTTTTGCCGGCGAAATGGAATTTATCCGAAACAAAGCGGATGTTCGGATGTTTTTCGGCGTTGAAAATATCGGCCGAGAGCAGTTGTTTGGTGAAATGCTCGGAGCCGGTTTGCAGCTTGTTCAGCGGGATGGTGATGTCGATGGAGCCGCTGCGTTTGGCAGCATCGAATTTCACCGTGCCTTCAAGCTGGTAAAAACCGCCGACATTGGTGCTGGTGCCGAAGTGGTCGATGGCAAAACGGGCATTGGCATGGTACGGGTCGATTTGGTAATCGGCGGCGCTGGCGGCCGCAGCGGTGGCGGCAAGCAGCGCGCACAAAATCGTTTTTTTCATGGTGTTTTCCTTAAAGCTCGGTTGTAGAAAAGGCGGAAAGCCGTTGCAGGCAGCCTGAAAGCCGCGAATGAAAACGGTTCCGCGCGCAGGATAACACAAACTGCGCGTGAAACCGCATTTGCCGCCAATAGCGCCTATTCGCCGGCCGCGCACACCGGCGCCGGCAGCTCTTCTTCGTGGCGAAAGGCGGTCAGACGGCGGCTCAGGATATTGAGCAGCACGCCGTAGGCCGGCACAAACAACAGCGTGCAGATGCTGAGTTTGAACAGATAATCGACAAAAGCGATGTGCGGCCAATGCTCCGCCATAAAGGCATTGGCGCCGCCGTGAAAGGCGATGGCGAAAAACAGCAGCGTGTCCACCGCATTGCCGGCAAAAGTGGACGCGGTGGGCGCCACCCACCACGATTTGAGCCGGCGCAGGCGGTTGAAGACGAAAATATCCAAAAGCTGGCCGACGGCATAGGCGGAAAAACTGGCCAGCGCAATGCGGAACACTACGCTGTCAAACACCGCCAGCCCCTGCCAGCCCGCCCACGCGCCGTCGGCAAACAGCACCGACAGCACATAAGAAAGCACCAGCGCCGGCAGCATCACCCAAAAAATAATCCGCCGCGCCAGACGCTGGCCGAAAATGCGCACCGTTAAATCGGTGGCGAGAAAGATAAACGGGAAACTCAGCGCCCCCCAAGTCGAGTGCACGACAAAACCGTTGGGCAGCGTGAAGTCAAACGGAAACTGCACCAGATAGTTGCTGGCGGCAATCACGATGATGTGAAACAGCACCAGCCACCCCAACGCGCGGCGCTGCTGGATGGCGGTAAAAACATAATGGCTCATAAAACGGGAAACTTTCGCAAAAGGGTTTTCAGGCAGCCTGAAAAACGAAACGGCACGGATTTACTGCATATCGTGGGCAAACAGCCGCTCGCGCGCCAAATCGGCAAAGGGCGTGCCCGGGCGGCCGTAGTTGGCAAACGGATGGATGGCGATGCCGCCGCGCGGGGTAAATTCGCCGAACACTTCAATGTATTTGGGCTGCATCAGCGCGATCAGGTCTTTCATAATCACATTGACGCAGTCTTCGTGAAAATCGCCGTGGTTGCGGAAGCTGAAAAGATAGAGTTTGAGCGACTTGCTTTCCACCATTTTCACATCGGGAATGTAGCGGATCACGATGGTGGCAAAGTCGGGCTGGCCGGTAATCGGGCACAGACTGGTGAATTCGGGGCAGACGAATTTGACGAAATAATCGTTGCCCGGATGTTTGTTGTCGAAGGCTTCGAGCACTTCGGGCGCGTAGTCGGCGCGGTACTCGGTTTTCTGGTTTCCGAGCAGCGTGATGCCGTCGAGCTCTTGGGGATTTCTCATGGATTATCCTAGTTTTGTTAACGCGGGAGGTTTGCGAACCGCGGATGGAAAAACTTTCAGGCTGCCTGATTTCAGGCAGCCTGAAAAACGAAAGGGGCGGATTGTAAACGCTTTTTAAGCAGCCTGAAAAGCCGTCGGTGCACCGGCTTGCCCGTGCCTAAAATATGCTGCGCAGGGCGAAAAAGCTGATTACTGCCAGCAGCGCGGCGGCCGGCAGGGTAACCACCCAGGCCAGGGCGATGGGTTTCATCATTTTCCAGTTGGCATTACGGTTGACCAAACCGATGCCGAGCACGGCACCGACCAGAATATGGGTGCTGGATACCGGCAGGCCGAACACGGAAGCGGCCATCACCACCGAGGCGGCGGCCAGCTCGGCGGCGAAACCGGAAGACGGGTGCAGCTCGGCCAGCCCTTTGCCGACGGTTTGGATCACTTCCTTGCCGATAAACCACAGGCCGACAATCAGGGCGACGCCGAAAGTGAGCATGGCCTCGGGCGGCACGGCGGCGTCACTGCCGATACTGCCGGTGCGCAGCACGTCCATAATCGCGGCAAAGGGGCCGATGGCGTTGGCGATGTCGTTGGCGCCGTGGCTGAACGCAAAACCGGAGGCGGTAAACACCTGCATCCACGAAAACATCAGGAAAGTGGATTTGCTGATGTCTTTGCGCTTGAGGGTTTTGGCGTAAATAAAGGTGCCCACCCAGATGGCGGCGCCGATCATCATAATAATCAGGGTATTGGTCAGCGTGCTGACGCCGAGCTTGAGATTGCTCAGCCCTTTGAAAATCAGCATCGACGAAATCACCATGCCGCCGATGGCGGAAATGGCCGGCACCCACGAATACATGGCCTTGTAGGCGTCGATGCTGTTTTTGCGGCTGTCGATGGCATACAGGCCGCGGTAGTAGGCGGATTCGAGTTCGGCGGGATCGAAGTCGTTTTCGCCGTAGATTTGCGCATCGCGCGCCATTGCGGAAGTAATTTCGATTTTTTCCTGCTCGTCCATCGCTTCAAAGCGGTGCTTGTGGCTTTCCTTATAAGCCTTTTTCTCGGCCTTGATCGCTTTGAGCTGCTCTTCGATGGAAGCGTTGTAGTCAAGCACGTATTTTTTTACCAGCGAAAACAGCAGATAGGCCACCGCCCCGCCCAAGAGCGGCGAGAGCACCCACGAGGCGGCAATGGTGCCGATTTTGTCCCACTGCACCATCGCCCACGGGCTGCTGCCGGGCGCCGCCAGCAGAAAACCCAGGCACAGCGAGCTGCCGACGATGCCGCCGACTATCGCATGGGTGGTGGAAACCGGCAGCCCTTTTTTGGTGGCGAACAGCAGCCACAGCGCCGCCGCCAGCAGCGCCGACATCATAATGAACACCAAATCCAAAGGGCGCAGCGGCAGCGATTCGAGATTGACGATACCGCTGCGGATGGTATGGGTCACTTCGCCGCCGGCAATCACCGCGCCGCTCACTTCAAACACCGCGGCGATAATCAGCGCCTGCGGCACGGTCAGCGTGCCGGCGCCCACCGACGTGCCGAAAGAATTGGCCACATCGTTGCCGCCGATATTAAAGGCCATAAACACGCCGAAAGCGGTGGCCAGCAGAAACAGCGGCACATGGTTGTGGTTGGTGTAGCCCAGCCCCCAGAAAACAAAATAGCCGACCATGCCGCACAACAGCACGGCAAAAGCGGCATTGGTTTTGTACATCGCCGGGGCGGCGGGTTTGGTTTGGGACATCGTCTATCCTCGTCGGTGCAAAATCGGCGCAAGTATAACCCAATCCGGCTGCGGAAATACCGCCCGCGCCGCCGTTTTCAGGCTGCCTGACGGCATTTTCAGGCAGCCTGAAAACGGCAGACGGAAAAAACCGGCCTCAATGGCCGGTTTGCCTGGTTCTGGTGGAGGCGGCGGGAATCGAACCCGCGTCCGAAAGTCCTCTACAAAGCGTTCTACATACTTAGTTGTGTCTATTTGGAAATCTTATTTCTATCGCGCCGACCAACAGGCTTTCAAGAAACCAGTTACCTTAAATCTCGCTCCCCGCCAAGTAACCCGACGGAAAGCCAGTCAATGTGAAATGACGTTGCGGTAGCTTTCGCTACACAGCCCATTGACCAGCTGCTGCAACGGCAGGCCTTAGGCGGCCAGTGCGTAAGTTTCGTCGTTTGCGACTATTTGAGTTCAGTGTTTAACGGGCTTCTGAGACCCCGGTATGCCCGCATCTGCTTCGCAACCCCCGTCGAAACCAAGATCGCCCCCAGATAGGAAAGGCGGATTATACGCACATCGAAGCAGCCTGAAAAGCGGCGGCATCTTGATTTCGCGTATAATCGCGCCACCCAAACCACCGGATTCCGCCACCATGTACGACGTCAATACCCACGACGTGCGCCGCTTTTTCGCCCATGTCTGGCAGCAGCGCCTGAACCCGCTCGCGCTGGACGGCCTGCAGCAGAAAGCACTGCGTATTCTGGAAGCCCATCCCGAATACGGCCGCTATCTCGACAATATCGAAGACTATCTCGACAAAAACTGGCTGCCGGAAGACGGCGAAACCAACCCCTTTTTGCATCTGTCGCTGCATTTGTCGCTGCAAGAGCAGGCGGCCATCGACCAGCCGCCCGGCATCCGCGCCATCCATGAAGAGCTGTGCCGCAAAAACGGCGGCGACTGGGTAGCCGCCGAACACGCGATGATGGACGCGCTAGCCGAAACCCTGTGGGAAGCGCAGCGCTACGGCAAGGGGCTGGACGTCAACGCCTATATGACCCGCCTGCGCCGCCTGATCGGTTTGGGACAGGAAGACGAGAGGCGCATCAATCCGCACGAAGTTGCGCCGTCCGACCAAATTAGCGCGCGCGACTAACCCTTTCAGGCAGCCTGAAACATGATTTATCCCTGGCACCGCAACGCATGGCGGCAGCTTGCCGAACACTGGCAGCAGCAGCCCAACGCCTGGCTGCTCGCCGGCCGCGAAAACACCGGCAAAACCGAATTTGCCCGCAGCCTGGCACAAGCCTTGCTGTGTGAAAAACCGCAGGCCGACCACAGCGCCTGCGGGCATTGCCCGTCCTGCCATTTGTTCGAGCAAGACAGCCATCCCGACTTCTACCTGCTCGAGCCCGACCAAACCGAGGGCGAGAGCGGCGCCCGCCGTCTGCAGCAGATTAAAATCGACGCCGTGCGCGCCATTTTGGAGCCGCTCACCCACAGCTCGCTGCGCGGCAACCGGCGGGTGGTGATGATCGCCCCCGCCGAAAGCATGAATCTTCAGGCCGCCAACGCGCTGTTGAAAATGCTGGAAGAACCGCCCGAAGCGGTGGTTTTCTTATTGGTCAGCCACCAGCGCGACCGCCTGCTGCCCACCATCCGCAGCCGCTGCCGCCAGCTTGCCCTGCCGCTGCCCGCGCACGAACAGGCGCTGGCTTTTCTGCGCGAACGGCGCGGCGGCAGCGAAGAAGCGGCCGAGGCCGAACTGGCCTTTCACGGCGGCGCGCCGCTGTTTGACGAACCGGAAGACTGGGCGCCGCTGCGCCGGCAGCTGCTCGATTTTCTCGCCGCCCCGCGCCTGCTGGCCGCGCTTGACTACGCCGCCGAGTTCGACCGCCACAAACAGCCGCTGGCCCTGCTTTTGGAATGGCTGCACAAATGGCTGGCCGACATGGCGCTTGCCCAGCACCGCCTGCCGCCGCTCTACTACCCCGCCCGCGCCGACGCGCTCTCAGCGGCCGCCGCCAAAGCCGCGCCGGATGCGCTGTTCGGCTTTGCCGACCGTCTCAACCGCCTGCTGCCCTACGGCCGCCACAGCCTGAACGTGCGGCTGCAAACCGAAGCCCTGCTCAGCGAATATTTGATGCTGTTTCAACGCAAAAAACGCTGAATTTCGCCTTTCAGGCTGCCTGAAACCCACCCGCCGCGGCCGCCGCGCCGCCTTTTACCAACCGATTAAGGACAAACATGAGTTCCGTTGCCTCCCACGCCGCCCAATCTGCCCAATCCGCCCCCGGCCGCATGCTCAACCTGCGCCTGGAGAGCAAACCGATTATCTACGCCAGCTATATGTCGTTTCTCGAATACGGCGGCGTTTTCCTGCCCACCACCGACACTTTCGAGATGCACGAAGAAGTGCTGCTGGTTTTGGAGCTGGTCGGCAACAAAACCGACAAACTGTTCGTTAAAACCAAAGTCTGCTGGATCAACGCCCACCCCAGCCCCGGCGGCCGCCCGCGCGGCATCGGCCTGGCGTTTACCGACGACGAACAGAGCATCAAAGCCAAAGTCCTGTTTGAAAACATCCTCACCGGCCTGCTGCACAACGAGCGCCCCACCTACACTCTCTGACCGATAGGCCGCCCGCCCCGCAGGCAGCCTGAAAGACGCTTATGCCCGCCTACGATTCCCAACTTGCCGACCGCGTCCGCCAGCTTCTCTCTGCCGAAACCGGCGTGGAAGAGCAGGATATGTTCGGCGCCCTGCTCTTCCGTATGCGCGGCAAAATGCTGCTGGCGGTGGGCGGTGCCGGCATGATGTGCCGGCTGGATGCCGACCGCTACCGCGAAGCCTTATCCCAGCCCGCCTGCCGGCCGGTGGTGAGCAACGGCACGGTGTACGAAGGTTATGTCAATGTCGCCGCCTCTGCGCTGGCCGACGAAACCGCCCTGCAGCACTGGGTCGGGCAAAGCCTGCACACCGCAGCTGCCGAGCAGGAAGCCGATACGCAGACGCCGGCAAACGACGACAGCGCGGACGACCAGCCGGAAAACGGCGGCAGCCAAACCGCCAATGTCCAAACCGACACACAGGAAAATCCGGCAGCACAAGTCGAATCCGAAAAAACTGAATCCGCCCAATCGGAAAACCCCGCCGGCTAACTTTCAGGCTGCCTTGCACCGTTCAACAGGCAGCCTGAAAGCATTTACCGTCCCGCCCGTACCATAGACGGGATGGGTTTTGTGCCGGCGGCGCCATGCCCAAAGCAATCCTGTCCCAAAACCAAAAAAGCAGCCTGAAAACCGCACTACACGGTTTTCAGGCTGCTTTTTCGTTTGCCAGTTGGGGGCGGACTAAATCGAATACTCCCCGCCAAACTCCAAATCCGAAATCTCCTTGCGCAGGTGTTTGAGCGCGGGGGTAACAATGGCGACGAACATCGCTTCGCGCACGCGGCGCTGTACCGGGCTTTTCATCAGATAGCCTTTGGCGCCGCTGTGCAGCGCGGCCGATTGGGCGGCGTCCAGGCACAGTTCGGCGGCGGCGGCGCGGGTTTGCAGGGTTTCCAGCAGGCCGGCGCTGCCTGCCCAGGCTTCGTCGGCCAGGCGCACGGTTTTGGCCAGCAGGGTGTCGTAGCGCTCTTGCAATTCGTCGATGCCGTTGTCGAGATAGAAATTGACTTCGCCGCTGCCGACGTTGGCCAGCTCGATTTCTTTCAGGCAGCCGTCGATGATGCCGGCGCCGATGCCGATTTGCAGCAGGATGAAACCGGCTTTGATGCTGCGGATGTAGTCGGCAAAAGCGGCGGGCTCGGCCAGCACGTCTTCATGCGGCACGAAGACTTTATCGAAACGCAGCGCCAGCGTGCGGGTGCCTTCGAGCGCGCAGAATTCGGGGCAGGGATTGAGCGTTACCCCTTCGCGGCCGGCGCCGGTGATAAACATCACGTAGCCGTCGCCGATTTGCGCGGTATTCGCCCAAATGTGGCTGTCGCCGAGATTGGACACCCACGGCAACACGCCGCTGACCAGATAGCCGCCGTCGGTTTTTTCGGCTTTGAGAAAATGCTCTTCGATGCCGACCAGGTGTTTGACGGTATTGGACATGCCGGTGCCGGCCAGCACTTTTGCCGACAGCACGTCGGCCAGATAGCGCTCCCGAACCGCCGCGTTGGCGCTTTGGTGCAGATACCAGCCGCAGGCGGCCTGACACCAGGCGGAAAAGGCGGTGGCGCCGCATTCTTTGCCGATTTCGCGCAGCACGCCGATTTGCGCGGCCAAACCCAGTCCGCTGCCGCCTTCTTCGGGACTGCCGACGGCGGCAAACCCGCCCGCCGCGCCGACTTTGCGCAGGAAGTCTTCGGGATACAGCCCTTTGCGGTCGATGTCTTCCACCAGCGGTTTCAAATCGGTTTTCACCAGTTTGGCAATGTTGTGCAACAGGGTTTCTGCGGATTGGGACATGGGGTTTCCTTTGCGGTGCGGCTTTCAGGCTGCCTATTGGGATTAAAAGGCAGCCTGAAAACCGGTTAGGCGTAGGCCTGCAGTTCGGGGTTAATTTCGGTCTGCGCCAGATTGTTGGTGTAGTTGCACAGGGTGGCCAGCGCCACGCCCATCACCACTTCCACCGCCTGCTGCTGGTTGTAGCCGGCATTCAGAAAGGCTTGCAGCTCGGCATCGGAAACCGCACCTTTTTTCGCCATCACCGCCTGGGTGAAATCGGAGAGCGCGGCCAGTTTGGCATCGTCGAAAGCGGCGGAATCGACGGCGCGGGATGCTTTAATCGCTTGCTCGGACAGCAGTTTTTTCAAGGTTGCCAGCTTGGTGTGTCCGGCCACGCAGAAGCCGCATTCGTTGGTGCGGGCGGCGATAATCTGCACCACTTCCACTTCGCCCGCGGTCAGGCTGTTGGCGCCGTTGAGCTTGCCGACTTCCTGGTAAAACGCCAGCGCTTCGGGCGCATTGGCCAGCACGCCGATCAGGTTGGGGATAAAACCGTTGGCATTCAGCGCGGCTTCTACGCGCGCTTTGGCGCCTTCGGGAGCGGTTTCGACGGTATGGACGGTCAGGCGTGCCATGATGTGTTCCTTTCGGGGGTGTGTTGGAATCGGATGCCGCACGCGGCGGCATCGGGAGCGCGGAATTCTATAAATGCAGCTGCGGCGGGGGAAAGATTTTGTGCTTCTGAATAATAGAACGGCGGATTATATTTGCGCCAAAACGGCAAAAAATCAGCGGCCAAGCGCTTTCAGGCTGCCTGAAAGCAGCGCCGGGTGGCCGCCGCTTCCTATCTGCCGCAGCGAAAAACGGGTAAAATGGCGCCCGCAGCCTAGTCTGCACACTACCAAAAGCAAATAAAACATCCATCATTAGGAGCACAATATGGAACACAAACTGCCGCAGCTGCCCTACGGCCTCGACGCGCTTGCGCCGCATCTGACCCGCGAAACTTTGGAGTTTCACTACGGCAAGCACCACCAAACCTATATCACCAATCTGAACACCCAGATTAAAGGCACCGAGTTTGAAGGCTTGCCTTTGGAAGACATCGTGAAAAAATCTTCCGGCGGCATCTTCAACAACGCCGCGCAAACTTGGAACCACACTTTCTACTGGCTGGGCTTCACGCCCGCCGGCAAAGGCCGCCCCACCGGCGAGCTGGCCGCCGCCATCGACGCCAAATGGGGCAGCTTCGAAGCCTTCCAAGAAGCCTTCGCCGCCTGCGCCGCCGGCACTTTCGGCTCGGGCTGGGCATGGCTGGTGAAAACGCCGGCCGGCGATTTGGACTTG
>ERZ773077.95-NODE-95-length-61043-cov-10.661491_pt1 | contig 61043 bp, 50 predicted proteins | sample MGYA00580612_ERZ773077 | MGnify/ENA primary metagenome ERZ773077 (study PRJEB29015, sample SAMEA2737971) | human oral metagenome | biome: human oral; feature: human-associated habitat; material: dental | place: China | collected 2021 ...
CCTCGTCGCTGTAGGCCAGTTCGTGGGGGGCGTTGGTCCAGCGCAGCCGGAACAGAGGCGGCTGGGCCAGGTACACATGCCCGGCGTCGATCAGGGGACGCATGAAACGGAACAGCAATGTCAGCAGCAGGGTGCGGATGTGGGCGCCATCGACGTCGGCGTCGGCCATCAGCACGATCTTGTGATAGCGCAGCTTGTCCAGGTCAAACTCGTCCTGGATGCCGGTGCCGAGGGCATTGATGATGGCCTCGACCTCTTTGTTGGCCAGGATCTTGTCCAGGCGCGCCTTCTCAACATTCAGGATCTTGCCGCGGATGGGCAGGATGGCCTGGGTCTTCGGGTCGCGGCCACCGCGTGCTGATCCGCCGGCAGAGTCCCCCTCGACGATGAACACCTCACAGTCAGCGGGATTGCGGGACTGGCAGTCGACGAGCTTGCCGGGCAGGCCACCGCCACCGAGAAGCCCCTTGCGGTTGCGGGCCAGGTCACGGGCCTTGCGGGCAGCGATGCGGGCGGCCGCCGCAGCCTGCGACTTGCGGATGATGTCCTTGCCCTCGGCGGGGTTGCGCTCAAACCAGTCACCCAGACGGTCGTTGAGGGCCTTCTGCACGAACGACTTGGCCTCGGTGTTGCCGAGCTTCGTCTTCGTCTGGCCCTCGAACTGCGGCTCCTGAAGCTTGATGGAGATGATCGCGGTGAGACCCTCGCGGATGTCGTCGCCGGAGACCCGGTCCTCCTTCTTCTTCACCAAACCCCAGGTCTCGCCCCAGCGGTTGACGGTGTTCGTCAGCGCAGCGCGGAAACCCTCCTCGTGGGTTCCACCCTCATGGGTGTTGATGGTGTTGGCGAAGGTGTGCACGGAGTTCGCGTAGGACGAGTTCCACTGCATCGCGATCTCCAAGCTCATGCCCTGCGCGTCGTCATGGGACTCAACATCGATGACGCTGGGATGGATCGGATCCTTCGACTGCGACAGGTAGCGCACATAGTCGATCAGGCCGTTATCGAAACGGAACGAGTCACTGCGATGCTCCTCCTCCAGGTCCTCACCCTCCCTGTCGACGGTGCGCAGATCGGTGAGCGTGATACGCAGTCCCTTGTTGAGGAAAGCCATCTCCCGGAACCTGGTAGCGAGGGTCTCGTAGTTGAAGACGGTGGTCTCGAAGATGTCGGCGCTCGGGTAGAAGGTGATGGTGGTACCGCGATCCTCTGTCGCCTCCAGCTCCTGCAGGTCACCCCTGGGGACGCCCAGCTCAAACGTCTGCGCATAGCGATGCCCGTCACGGCACACCTCGACGGTGAACTCGCGGGACAGGGCGTTGACCACTGAGGAGCCGACGCCGTGGAGGCCGCCGGAGACCTTGTACCCGCCGTCGCCGAACTTGCCGCCGGCATGCAGCACCGTCAGCACCAGAGTGACAGTGGGGATCTTCTCAACAGGGTGCTCCTTGACGGGGATGCCACGACCATTGTCGGCCACCCGGACGCCACCGTCGTCGAGGAGGACAACGTCGATCTGGTCGCAGTACCCGGCCAGGGCCTCATCGACGGAGTTGTCGACGATCTCGTAGACCAAGTGGTGCAGGCCACGTTCCCCCGTGGAGCCGATGTACATGCCGGGGCGTTTGCGAACCGCCTCCAAACCCTCCAAGACCGAGATCTGGTCGGCGTCATAGGCGGCATCCGTGTGGGTGCCGCCGCCAGGGCCTGTCTCGTCGTCGGGTTCCAGCTCGCTCACCAGATCATCCGTCACGCGGTGCTCCCGTTCCATGAAACAGCCGTCGGAGAACCGACGGCGTTGACAACGATCATGAGTCTACCGCGAAAATGTGTCGCTCGTCCTGCTAAAACGCCTCCCTAGCCGCTCAAAACCCGTGCTCTAACCGACTGCCAGGGGTGGGGGTGTCACTGGGTACGCACCCCGGGGGCTCCAGGACGCCTAGCGGGTTTCTCCCGAACTTGGGCGAAGAGAGGATTTCGGAACTGCACCTCACAACTGACCAGGTCTTGAGAGCACCTCCCCAGGGCACCCGGGGCATGAGCACCCACCAGCACAAGCACCCCAGCCACCATACGCGCAAGCCTTTATATTCTCAGCTGCACCACTCATCCATAGGTGTCCCTAGGGCCTCTTCCCCGAATGGAGCGTCGACCCCGCTTCCAGCTGGGCGCTCGTGGCCCCTGGATCTCCACCCGTTGGACGCTGGCATCGCCCAGCGCCCGGTTGAGCTTCCTCACCAGAGGGCCTGCATTGAACTTCATCGCAGAGGCCCAGGCCGTGGAGTCGCACTGAATGGTGAGGACCCCGTCGTGGAACTCGACGGGCGTGGAGTGCTCGGCATTGGCGTCGCCGACGAGGCCCGCCCAATCACGCAACACCACGGCTAGGGAGATCTGACGTTGCCAGCCGCGGCGGCGCGACACCGACTCCAGGACGCTGCCTATCAGCTGTGGATCACGGTCGTCAGGATGGGCGCCGGACCGCTGCTCACCAGTGTGACGACGACGTCGTGGAATCTTCGGCGGCTGAGCGACGGGATCCGGAAGCAACGGCGCCGTGCGTGCCGTCTGATGCGCAATCTCCGAGGCCAACTCAAGCCCTGTGGGATCATGGGGCTCATCAGGGCTGTCGATCTCAGGCGGCTCCGTCATCAGCTTCCCCCTCCACATCCTTCGGGGCGGGCTCCCAGTCGCTCCCCTCAGTCTCCTGACTCAAGGTCTCCTGACTCGGGGTGACGTTTCCGGCCTCCACCCGGAAACGCCGGGCTGAGGGAAAATCGGGCACGTCAGCGCCAACGGCGGCGGTGATCAGCACCTGTTCGGCATCGGCGATGGCCCCGGCCAGACGCTCTCGCCGGGAGGTGTCCAGCTCAGCGAACACGTCGTCGAGGACCAGAACCGGCTCGATGCCATCGGCACGCACCAGCGAGAATCCTCCCAGCTTCAACGCCAGCGCCAGCGACCATGACTCACCATGCGACGCATAACCCTTCGCCGGCAGGTCCCCAATGCCCAAGTCAACGTCGTCACGCTGTGGCCCAACTAATGTCACTCCGCGAGCAATCTCATCAGATCGCCGCTCAGCCATCGCCTCCAACAACCGCATCTCCAGGGTTGCCCGGACGGCATCAACGGGAATGTCGGCGAGATTCAGGGACGTCTTGTAGTGCGCGGTGATCTCATTGTTGACCGGCGCGATGCTCTGGTAGGCGTCAGCGGCATAGGGCAGGACATCGGCCAGGGTGTCGAGCCGGGCGTGAAGCAACTCTGCACCTATCCGGGCCAGGGCCTCATTCCACGCCTGGAGCGTGACCTCCTCATCGGCACCAGCATGTCGGAGCGACCGTCCCGACATCGCCTTCAACAGGGAGTTGCGCTGCCTCAGGATCTTGTCCAGGTCCGACCTGACACCCGCCATTCGTGGCCATCGCGTCACGACGAGGGTGTCGAGCCAAGCCCGCCGGTCGGAGGGATCACCGCGGACGACAGCCAGATCCATGGGGGAGAACACGACGGTGCGCAGCGCCCCCACCAGGTCACGGGGACGCGGCAGGGGGCCGCGGTTGAGGCGGGCGACGTTGCTGCGGCCGTTCGCGACCTCCAGTTCTAGGGTGATGAGCCGCTCATCGTCGCGACTGGCCTGCACTCTGGCGCGCAGCACCGCCGACTCCATGCCTGCACGAATGAGGGGAGCCGTCGAGGACACGCGGTGGGAGGACATCGTGGACAGGTATTCCACCGCCTCCACCAGGTTCGTCTTGCCCTGTCCGTTCGCCCCGACGAACACGTTCACACCGGGCAGGAGCTCCACCTCAGCAGCGGCGTAGTTGCGGAAGTCGGTAACCGACAGGTAGGTGACGAACATCGTCGATGATTCTATGCCGCCTGGGTTTCCCGCCACAGAGGCCGTGGAACCCCAGACTCACAGCTGGCAGACCGGCAGATCAGTTGGGCAGGCGCATCAACATGATGACGTGGCGGTAGTCGAGTAGCTGGTCGCCGTCGATGGTCGCCAGACCGGTGATGAGGCATGGCTTGCCGGGGGCGGTGAACGAGAAGTGCGCGTATGGGGCGTCAACAGCACCCAGCGCGTCCAGCAGATAGTGCGGGTTGAAGCCCGCGGCGCTGATGGACTTCTCATCGCCGGTGACCTCAACCTGTGCCTCAATGGCCTCGGAGGCATGGGCCTGGTCGCCTGTCGCAGCCTCCAGGGCGATGTGATCGTCCTCAATGAGCATGCGAACCGGGGTGTTGCGCTCCGCAACCAGCGAGACACGTTTCACAGCGGCCAGCAGGTCCGCGGTGGGGACGCGCACCGTCACCGTCCCGACGACGTCCATCAGGTGACGGACCTTCGGGAATGCCTGATTCAGCAGACGGGTGGTGGCCTCACGACGACCACGGGATCCCTCACCGATGAAACCGGCGAGACCCTCACCCTCCGACTCGGTGGTGGACAGCGACACTGTGACGGTCTTGCCGGAGGTCAGTGACTTGGCGGTGTCGGCCAGCACCCGGCCCGGCACCAGCACCGCACCCTCAATGTCGGGCGACGATGGCTGCCAGGTCAGCTCCTTCAACGCCATCCGGTAGCGATCAGTGGCCAGCAGCGACAGCTGGTCACCGTTGATCTCGACGCGCACGCCGGTGAACACGTTCAGCAGTTCGTCGCGCCCGGCGGCAATCACCACCTGGCTGACGGCCTTCTCAAACACGTTCGCATCCACAAGACCCGTCTGGGTGGGCATCTCCGGCAGCGTCGGGTACTCGTCGACGGGAAGCGTCTGCAAGCTGAAGCGCGCAGAGCCACAGGTCAGCTCCACCTGCGTGTGGTCGGACTCCATGTCGACGGGTTTGTTCGGCAGCGAACGAGCGATCTCGTTCAACAGTCGCCCTGACACCAGCACAGTTCCCTCGTCAGTGACCTCGGCTGGCATCGTGACCTGTGCCGACGTGGTGGAGTCGAAGCTGGAGAGCGTGACCTCGTCGCCCGCAGCATTGATCAGCAGCCCAGCCAGGATCGGTGCGGTGGGACGGTTCGGTAGGCTGCGTGCCACCCAGGCGACAGCATCAGCCAGAGCGTCGCGTTCCACTCGGATCTTCACTTCATCCCCTTTGCTTCTGGTGGCCGGTCACCACGGCGTGGTCACCTGTCAGCATACCGGCAATGATGGTTTTAAGCGCGCTTTGTAGCCTGCATCAGCAGGATTCTCATTCGTTGGCGATGGCCTGCAGGATGTTTGTGTGTGCTGCCCGCCGCGCCGGACCGACGGCTGATGCCACTCCGACCAGCACCGCGGCTCCCATAAAGGCAGCCAGCTGCAACCATGGAACCGCGAGAACCGTGAATTCAGGCAGAACCTTCACCAAAGAGCATCCGAAGACCAAGCCCAGCAGCACTCCCAGCACCGCCCCCAGCATTGAGATCACCGCCGACTCCAGGAAGATCATCCGTCGCAGCTGTCGCCGGGTCACACCGACGGCACGCAGCAGGCCGATCTCACGGGTGCGCTCCAGCACCGACAGCCCAAGCGTGTTGACGATGCCGAGCACTGAGATCACGATCCCGAGCGCCAGCAGTCCATAGACGGCCGCGAACAGCGTGGTGAACTGACCCACTCTGGCATCTGCGTATTCCGCGTTGTCGGTGACAACCACCGTCGGCTGGTCCGCCGTCACATCCAGGAGCCCCTGCTTAACTGCCGCCAGGTCAGCACCCTTGGCTGCAGCAACCTTGATCATGGCGAAGCGGGTGGGGTCGCCAATCTTCTGGAAGGTCTCACGGTTTGTGATCATTCGCGCCAGGGGAACGGGTGCGTTTTCCCCATCAATGACGCCTGTGATCAGCAGCTGGACGGGATTGCCGTCAACGCCCGGAACTTCGAAGCTCTTGCCCAGCGGCAGGTTCAGGTCTGCGGAGAGCTGCTGGTCGATGAGCACCGATCCACCCGTGGGGTTCAGTTGCCCCGCCAGCACCCTGAGGGCGCTGCCCTCCGTCACGCTCTCCGGAGAGGTCCCGGTGACCATGACAGGTTCCGACCCACCAAGGTCCACCAGTCCCTGCGAGTACATCCACACTGATTCGACGCCGGCAACAGCCTTGATCCGGTCGAGGTCGACGGCAAAGGGGCGGCGGTTGGCCGGTGAGATGACAAAGTCACCGCGCTGTGTCTCGGTCAGGGAGTTGCGCACTGCGGTCGTGGTGGAGTGGGCCATGATCGCGATGGTAGACACCAGAGCCAGACCGATCATCAGGGTTGCGGCCGTCACGGCTGTGCGACGAGGCTGTCGTGTGGCGTTGCGGGTGGCCAGCATCCCAACCTCTTTGAACAGGCCCCTGTTGATCAGGCCAGCCAGCCACAGCACCGGTTTCCCGATGATCGCAGCCGACATCACCGTCCCGATCAGTAGCGCAGCAGAGCCCAGACCAACCCACCAGAGCGGCTGCGGCACATTCAACAGCAGTCCGCAGACGATGGCGGCGGCGCCGGGTTGCGCCAGCACCAGGCCGAACCAGGCTGGTCTTCCCAACATCTCCGTCGCCGATGACTCCACCTGGGACATCGCCTCGACGGGGCGTGTGCGGGCACCTCTCAAGGCTGGAACCACGGCGGCAATGATTGTTGTGACAACAGCCAGCAACAAGCAGACGGCGACAATCTGCCAGGTCAGCTCGGGCTGGGCTCCGCCCAAGCCGATGCCGAAGTGAGTCAGCACCGCGTCTAGGCCCCAGACCATTCCATAGCCGACACCGATGCCCAAGGCTCCACCGAGCGCACCCATGACCAGAGCCTCCAGCAGCACCGACCCCATCACCTGGGAGCGTTTCGCGCCGATGGCCCGCAGCAGCGCAAGTTCCCGGCTGCGCTGGGCCACTAGGACGGAGAAGGTGTTCAGGATGAGCAGAGAGGCCACCAGCAGGGAGATTCCCGCGAAGATCAGCAGCAACGTATTCACGAACTCCAAGCCCACGTCAAGCTGGCTCTCCAGATCTTTCGCGAGCGTCTCACCACGATAGGCGTTCATTCCCTCCGGAAGCAGATTGGCGATGGCAGCGCGGATGCTCTCCTGGTCGCGAGACTGATCGGTCTGAACCCAGGCGGCGGTGTAGAGGTCCTGGCCGTTGAGCACCAGCCGTTGCATTTCGGACAAGGTGAAGAATTGATAGGTTGCACCAGCCGTTGCTCCCTGACCATAGGTGGCGGTTCCGACGATCCGGTAGCTTCTAATGCCGTCCCTCGGTGTTGCGATATGCATCACATCACCGATGGCGTAGTTGCCGCGGGTCAGGGAACTGGGATCGATCGCCACCTCATCATCGGCTTCTGGGACCCGGCCCTCGGTGATCCTGGCACCAGTCATGCCTCCGGTGGCGGGAGCGTCGATGAAGTTCGTGGCGACGCCTGGGGCACCGCCGAACGCCAGGATGCGGTCATCGCGGTCAAGAGCGTAGATGTCGTTGGCGGTGACGGCAGGGGATGCGCTGACCACCCCGTCGACGGCAGCAATCTTGGACAACGTCTCAGGATTGATGAAAACCGCTGCGCCTGAGGTGCCGCGAACGAAGGCACCGGCACCGGTATTGGAGACTACGACGTCAGCCAGGGTGGATTTGAGGATCTGCTGGAATGTCGAGTTCATCATGCCGGTGAACATCAGTGATCCGGCGACGAAGGCCACCCCGAGAATGATGGACAGGGTGCTCAACAGCAGCCGTATCTTACGGCCGAGCAGCGATTTCCAGGCGGCGCGCAGCATCTTCAGTCCCGGATGGCGCGGCGAGCTGCCGTGGACTCAAGGTCGGTCTCGATGGGGAAGTCATCTGGCGCCAAGTACGGGGAGTGTCCGCCGTCACGAAAGATGCTGCGCTCCAAGCGGGGCGGGGTTGGCTGACTGCCGGGGTCCGGGCTTGGCTGGCTGGTGGGCTTGTGACTCGGTCGTGGCGGCGTCGGCTGACTGGCAGGGTCCTGATTCACCCGTGGTGGTGTGATCTGGCTGCCTGGATCGGGGTCCGAGTGGTCGTCGGGCATCTCGGCGGGCTGCTGTGGTTCCCAGTCGCGTTGGTCATCAAGGTCGCGGTCTGCCTGTTCGAAGGAGTCACTCTTCGGTCTCTCAGAGCGCTGACGCGGATAGATTCGGGATATGGCGTGCAGCAGCTCCTCCTGGGAGGCACCCCGAACGATCTCGACGATGCGACCATCAGAGAGAAAGACTGCGGAGTCGGCGTAGCTGGCCGCCAAGGCGTCATGGGTGACCATCACGACCGTCTGGTTGAACTCGTCGACGCTGCGACGCAGGAACTCCAGCACCTCAATGGCGGACGTGGAGTCGAGGTTGCCGGTGGGCTCGTCCGCAAAGATGATCTGAGGCCTGTTCATTAGGGCCCGAGCACAGGCGACGCGCTGCTGCTGACCGCCTGAGAGCTCAAAGGGCTTGTGATTCAGGCGTGGCCCGAGTCCGAGCACTTCGACGATCCGGTCAAACCAGGCATTGTCCACACGCTTGCCCGCGATGGTCACCGGCAGCACGATGTTCTCCCTGGCCGTCAGGGTGGGAACAAGGTTGAAAGCCTGGAAGATGAAACCGATGCTGTCTCGGCGCAACTTGGTCAGCGGTGCGTCACGCAGTGTTGCGACGTTGACATCGCCGATGTAGACAGAACCGGAGGTCGGGGAGTCAAGGGCGGCCAGCAGGTGCATCAGCGTCGACTTGCCGGAGCCCGAGGGACCCATGACAGCTGTGAACTCACCTCCGACGATCTCTATATCAACATCATCTAGAGCAACCACTTGTGCTGTTCCAGAACCATAGGTCTTTCGTAGCTTTACTGCGCGGGCTGCGATCGTCACAGTGCAAAGCTACCCGTCTGCGAGATCGCAGTTCTTCCACAGTTGAACACGATGTGAGTTTGAAGAACTGAGTCTGATTACATCTCAGTACTCGTAGTAGCTCCTGTGGATGCTGTGGATAAAACGCAAAATCCCTTGTCAGAGCCACTTTGAGGCTGTGGAAGGGGTGTGGATACCTCGAAAATGACATGGGGAGGATCTGTGGGATACCTCGCGGACACCGCGTCCTCACCGCTCCGTCCACTGGTGGGAGCACAAGATTGTGGACAACTGGACGACACACAGATGTGCTTCGTGTCGCCCGTGGGGGTGGCAAGACAGTCGTCGCCGAGTCCCGCAAGGGGTGGCGGGACTCGGCGACGACTTCGTGTGGTGAGTGGGTCAGCTCTGCTTGATGCGGTTGGTCAGCTCTGTCACCTGGTCAAACAGCTTGCGGTCCTCACCCATCTTGCCGTCGATCTTGCGCACGGAGTGCATGACTGTGGTGTGGTCACGCCCACCGAACCGGGAGCCGATCTTCGGCAGTGACAGGTCAGTGAGCTCACGGCACAGGTACATCGCGATCTGACGCGCCCGAGCCAGGGCTGCGACACGGCTGGCACCCGTCAGCTCCTCGGGGGAGATGCCGAAATAGGCGCAGGTGGCCGTGATGATGGAGTCGACGTCCACGTGGACTCCCGTGCCCTCCGGCATCAGATCCAGCAGCACCTGCTCGGTGAGCTCAAGCGTGATCTCTTGTTGGTTGAGGCTGGCGAGGGCTGCGACGCGAGTCAGCGCACCCTCCAGCTCACGGATGTTTGTGGGGATCTTGGAAGCGATCAGCTCCAGCACCTCGGTGCCTGCCGTCAGACGTTGCCAGGCGGCCTTCTTCCGAAGAATCGCGATGCGGGTCTCCAGGTCTGGGGGCTGGATGTCAGTCATCAGACCCCACTCGAACCGCGACCGCAGCCGTGGTTCCAAAGCCTCCAGCAGCTTCGGCGGCCGGTCTGAGGTCATCACGATCTGCTTCTGCGCGTTGTGCAGCGTGTTGAAGGTGTGGAAGAACTCCTCCTGCGTCTGGATCTTCGCTTCCAGGAACTGGATGTCGTCGACCAGGAGCACGTCCACGTCGCGATAGGCGCGTCGGAACTCGGCAGTCCGGTTGTCCGAGATGGCATTGATGAAGTCGTTGGTCAGCTCCTCGGTGGAGACGTAGCGCACCCGAAGCGTGTCGTAGTAGCTGCGAACGTAGTGTCCGATGGCGTGCAGCAGATGAGTTTTCCCCAGGCCTGAGGGGCCATAGATCATCAGGGGGTTGTATGCCTTGCCGGGTTGCTCGGCGACGGCGGCAGCTGCGGCGTGTGCGAAGCGGTTCGACGATCCTGCGACGAAGGACTCGAAGGTGTAGCGCGGGTTCAGCTTCAGATCAGCGTTCGGATTGGTTGAGCGGTGCTGGCGCAACTCTTCGTCGAACAAGGATTCCTGAGGTGTGGCGGCAGGCTCCGGGGTGATCTCAATCTGCAGTGAGTCGTCGATCATGAATGCCAAGTAGGTGCTGTAACCCGTAGCCAGACTGAGTTTGGACTCAATCTCGGTGCGCAGTTTCGACTCGATGCGCTCCCGCGTGGTCTCATCTGAGACTGCCAGCATCAGCGTGCTGCCGTGGACCGCAATGGGCTTGGTGCGCCTGAGCCAGGCGCGCGACGAGATCGGCACCTCGCTCACGACCTGCTCCCACAAGGCGTCCAGATCGGACCTGGGAGACACGGACACGAGCGACTCCTTCCCCTCACTAGCCGTTGCATCCAAGGTTGGCTGATTTCCACATAGTTGTCCACAACAGGGCATAAGTTCCCCCACTGAAGGCCATGATCGGCATCACTGTGGATAATCAGGCCACCCAGCACACGAAACTAGTGCCCGAGCAGGGGTTCTGCAACACAGCAGTGCCCTCCGATTGGACTTACAGCGGTGTGATTTACACAGGCTGGGTGTCGCTGCAGCCCGGCTGCGCGGTGGTTTGTGGAAATCATGGGTGACCGCGTATCGTTGGACAGCCGCTGCCCACGGTCGCGGCGCCCTGCAGGGCCCCGAGTTCAAGAGCATGGAGTCATCGTCATGAGCAAGCGCACCTTCCAGCCGAGCAACCGACGCCGGAGCCGCACCCACGGCTTCCGTGCCCGCATGCGCACCCGAGCTGGCCGCGCCATCCTGAGCGCCCGTCGTCGCAAGGGCCGCGTGGAGCTGTCCGCCTGATTCGACTGTGCTGCCTCGCGTCCGACGACTTCGTCTCTCCGGTGACTTCACCGCGACTTTCCGTCAGGGGTCGCGAGCTGGCAGTCCCAGCGTGGTTGTTCATGTGGCAGTCGGCCAAGACCGACCATCCGAGGTGACTCGGGTGGGTTTTGTCGTGTCCAAGGCTGTTGGCAACGCCGTCACGCGGAATCGTGTGAAACGTCGCCTGCGGCATCTTGTCACTGCTCTTCCATGCCCTGTGAGCGCGGACGTTGTGGTGCGTGCGCTGCCTCAGGCGGCAACCGATTCCGGGCGCCTGGCTGGGGATCTGGCGTCGGCTTGGGATCGAGCCTTCAAGAGGGCGACGTGCTGAAGCATCCCCTGTTGTGGTTCATTCGGGGCTGGCGCAAGTTCATCTCCCCGCTGTACGGGGATGTCTGCAAATTTCATCCGACCTGCTCCGCCTACGGAGAACGGGCCGTCGAGTTCCACGGGGGCCTCAAGGGAGCGGCCCTGACAGTGCACCGGATCGTCCGGTGTCATCCGTGGTCGATGGGCGGCGTCGAATATGTACCTGGAACTCCCGAGGCCGCCCAGTGGGCTCGGGAGCAAGAAGCAGAGGCCCGGGAGATCGCCGGGCAGAAGGTGTCCTAGATGATCGACCTGTTGGTGTCCCTGTCCATCTGGGACGGCATTTATGGTTTCCTGTCCGCGATGATGCAGCCCCTGTATTGGGCAGTCTCTGGGATGGTGGTGCTGTTCCATTCGTTGTGGAGTCCAGTGTTCGGCCACGACTCCGGGGTTTCCTGGGCGCTGGCCATCGTCTGTTTGACGCTGGTGGTGCGGACGCTGATGATCCCGTTGTTCGTGAAACAGGTCAACTCAGCTCGAGCCATGCAGCTGTTGCAGCCAAAACTGCGAGAGCTGCAGAAGAAACACGGTCATGACCGGAACCGTCTGGCCCAGGAGTCGCAGAAGCTGTATGCGGAAGAGGGGATCAACCCGCTGGCCTCCTGTTTCCCGATGCTGTTGCAGGCTCCGGTGCTGCTGTCCCTGTTCAGGGTGTTGCAGGGCATCGCTGACAACCAGGTCCGTGGATATTTCTTCCAGGCCAACCCCGAGCTTGTGACATCGCTGCAGAACGCCGAACTGTGGGGGATCGGGCTGTCGCGACGGATCTTCCCACTGACCCCATTCGGCATCACACAGATCGCAGGCATCGTGCTGGTGGTGCTCATGGTGCTGACCCTGGTGGCGACCCAGCTGCAGAACATGGGCAAGAACATGCCACCCGAGGCGCTGACCGGGCAGATGGCGCAAACCCAGAAGATGATGCTGTATCTCTTCCCGGTGATGTATGCCTTCTCGTCGGTGGTCATCCCGATTGGTGTGCTCATCTACTGGCTGACAAGCAACATCTGGACGATGGTTCAGCAGTGGGTGTTGATCCGCAACAACCCGGCGCCCAATACGCCCGCCTACATTGAGTGGGAGGAGCGGCTGCGCGCTGCCGGGAAGGACCCGGACGCCATCTACGCCGAACGCATCGCCAAGCGGCGCAAGGTCAGGCGACCCGCTGCGACTCAGGCGGCAGCGGCGACGGATGAGAACGGTCGGCGCAAAGTCGCGCGGCAGCAGGTGAGCCGTTCCACGGTCCGGGAGCCCGATGAGGGGAACGGAAAGATCACGGTGCGCCGTCAACCCAGGAACACCACGCGCGCAGCGCGCAAGAAGAAGTGATGTGGCCCGCTCAGGGCTATTGGATCGGAGACTGGCATGAGTGAAGACAAGGACAACGAGACGCTGCTGGCCGAGGGCGACCTGGTGGCGGACTATCTGGAAGAGCTGCTGGACATCGCCGACTTGGACGGCGATATTGAGAACTCGGTGTCGAACGGGCGGGCGCACGTCGCCATCGATACCGATGACGACCGGCTCGTCGGCAAAGACGGTGAGGTGCTGGACGCGCTGCAGGAGCTGTCGCGGCTGGTGGTGATGACGGAGACTGGGCAGCGGACCAGGCTTACGCTGGATGTTGGCGGCTTCCGAGAGAGGCGCCGCATCGAGGTGGTGGCGATGGCGAAGGACGCCATCGCAGAGGTGAGCGAGACTGGTGAGTCTGTGCGGATGGCTCCGCTCAACGCATATGAGCGCAAGATCATTCATGACGAGGTGGCCGCAGCCGGGTTGACCAGTGAGTCCGAGGGTGAGCCCCCGTTCCGTCGTGTCGTGGTCTCCGGGAAACCGCAAGAGGGCTGACGACGGTCTTGTGCTCAGGGGGATTTTCTCCTGTTTGATCCGGATGGAAACCTCGTCGTCTAGGGTTGTCGCCTCCTGGTGCTGACCGAGATGAGATCGGAGTTTGATGACTGAGCAGCTTCGGCAACGTTTCCCCGACGGCGCTGACATGCTGGATGCCTATGCCGGCATCCTTCACACCCGCGGCATCGAGTGGGGCCTTCTGGGTCCCCGGGAGACAGACAAGATCTGGAGTCGGCATATCTCCAATTCGCTGGCTTTGGTGGATGTTCTCGGTGAGGGCCTGGACATTGCGGATATCGGGTCGGGTGCTGGCTTGCCGGGGATCCCGTTGGCGATCTGCCGTCCCGATCTACGGTTCACGTTGTTGGAGCCACTGCTGAGGAGATACAACTTCCTGAATCTCGCGGTTGAGGAGCTTGGCCTGGGTGATCGCGTGCGGGTGGAGAGACTTCGCGCCGAGGATTGCGATGAGGTTTTTGACATTGTCACGTGTCGTGCCGTCGCACCTCTGGAGAGGCTCCTGAAGTGGTCGGTGCCACTGTTCTACCCGCAGGGTGAATTGCTGGCCCTGAAAGGGGACAGTGCAGAGGATGAGATCAGAGCTGCCCGGAAACTTCTTGAGCGTTCACGTTTGCGTGCTGAGATCCTGCATGTGCGTGCAGCTCCTGGGGTGGAGGGCACCAGAGCCATTCGTGTGATGGCACGGCACTGACCATGTAGCCGGTGATGCCAAGGCTCAAGACTGCATGAGCGACGGTGCGTGATCCGCGACGTGATCTGCGGACTACCCACAGTTTTCCCCAGAGTTATCCACAGCTGGGTTTTGTTGTTCTCTCAACGACGGAGTCCGATACCAATGGCTTGGTTTGTGATGGCAGAGCCTGTCCATCATGATCGAGCTTCCTCCTCGCCGCGCAGGTGTGATGTGACGCAGAGGCCCTGTAGACGGGGCTTTGCGGGCTATGAAGAACTCCACTGATGTAATTCGAGACGTAGCGGTCGACGCTTGCTGAAGGGCGTTTCACGTGAAACGAGGACTGCATCGCAGCTACGCTTTTCAGCTCAACAGAGTTGCGCGGTGAAATGTTTTCAACAAAGTTATCCACATTCCGCATGATGCTGTGGGCTACCTGTGTGGAGAGTCCTGCGGCATCACGGAGGGGCGATGTGCAGTGGGGTGCGCGGCACCGCTGATGGTGTGGCCTCACGACGACGCCTGTCTGGGTGATGCCTGTGATGCCTGTCCGAGAAGGAGTGGAGAGGAAACGTGTGTCGTTGTTTCGTGGAGTGTTCTTCGGTCCCGGATGTGGTGTCTCGCATCATTCATGGTAGGGCACGTGCAGTTTCGTGTAGTTGCTTTGGCGTGGCATCCGTCCACAAGCTGTGCCTACCACTGATGCCTTCCGACACACGACACTAGAAGCATATATCATTATATCGATAAGCATGCAGAGCTGTGCCTCGCTACATCTGCATCTCTGCATGGTGGGGGTAGTATTTCTGCTTCCTCTCTGGACACTGGGGTGGTGCCAGATGATGAACTGACCAGCTTCCTCTCGTCTGCTAGAGCCGCCTATATCCATCAGATCTGCGGCTGTCTTGTCAGTGTGGTGATGACAGTGCTCTTGGGTGTATTGCCCATGCCACTCTCACAGAGACATGAGCTGCCTCGCCCCATAGCTTGTTACGGAGTGAGGGTGTGTGGGTGGACGGGCTTGCTGACGCTGGGATCGCCAGCGGCAGGTAGAGAGTCTCCTCCGCGACGTTTTTCCTGGTCAGCGTGCAGGTTGACGGGGCGGCTGCATTGCTGAGTGAGCCCTCAACGCTTTGGCCTAGGGGGTGCCTGCTGGCATTGCGCATAGATGGATGCTCTGGAGCCGGCGTGTGGATTGCTGCGGATAGCTGCCAGTCGGCCGATCCCACAGGTGGGACGGCTGGTGCGGCAGTGTCACACTGACCACAGCTCTGCTATCCGGAACACCCTGCTGATCGAGGCAGCATCCAGGGATGAGCGCATGATCTGCTTGGATCATTCTTTGAGATCCGTGCGTCAGTGCTGCCAGGGTCTTCGTCCCAGGCATGGGAGGGGTGAGGGGATGTGACATGAGTGCTGAAAACTTGATGGTTGTGAGAGCTGGATGTGGAGTGCAGAACCTGTGCGAGGTGGCCTGCTGGGTTATGGCTGATGGTCCACAGGGGCTCCATAGTGACCATGTATGTCCACCTCTAAGGGAGAGTGTTCTTCCATGTGCTCAGCTAATCGGAGAAGGCAGCTGTGCATGTGACTCAGTCGTATTCTGAGGTGTCGACGCATTGGCCTGTTGAGTGACTAAGCCGAAGACTTCCGGCCCATGGAGTTTTATGCCCTCGCGAAGCCACGATGATGGAATGTAGGTCTGCTGGCGCGTTCACCCTTCGATCCACATCACCACGAGCTTCCGTGGTACCCGTCGCCTGCTGTGTATGGCATCCAGAGTTCACGTGACCTGTGGATGAGCCAAGTTCTTGGCGAGGTATTGCAGGTGTGGAGGGGCTGACGTAGATGACCCATCAGCATGATCACTGTGGGCAGGCGCGTATATCTGCACTTGCGGGAAGTGGAATGGGCTGTGAGCTGTGTTCCGACCATCGCTGGTGTCTTGTGTTGTGAGCTTGTCGGGGGATGTGTGAGGCAGGCGAATGGACGGTGTTGTCGTACCCAGGGTGCCTGGGCTACGTGCCGTGTCCGAGTGAGGAACACCGGCGAGACGACGACATGCGACATTGGCTGGCAACGCAGGATCATACAGGCCTCGACATCTCATCATGACGTGGTTCTTCGAGCTTCACAGCGAGATGACCTGTTGCCTTGATGGAGCACCTGCCTCAGTGCGACCCCTCGCTTCGAGAGGTTTCCATGCGTGCCTACTGCGGAGACCGGCGTGCCTGGTGTCGTTTCACGTGAAACGGTTCTAGCGATTGCCCCGGTATACCTTTATAAGGTTTAGCAGATTTAGCGATATAAATATTAAAAGTTTTATCATGTGATGGTGGCGTTCAGATTCGCCGGTTCCTAGATGAGCTACGTCAGAGCTTCATCGTGTGTTATCTGCAGAGATCATGCCAGGGGTCCCAGGTTCATCCGTGGGCTCTGGTTCGGAACCCACTCCAATCACGGGACTTCGTCGTAGTGATGCGGTCGGTCATCCCACTACCTGTTCTGTGGCCAGATTGTGGCGTTCACTATGCAAGTCTGTCCCATAAACCTGGCTCGCTTGGCCATGAGGCCAGCCAGCTGTGAGAGTAGAGTATTCATCCCAGGCGACCAACCACTGACATGTCACCTTGGAAGGCAGGTTGACTGTTTCGGTGGGAGGATTCTGAGTCAATGTGATTCCAAGATTTGATGAGCTGAAACCATGGAGTGACGACGTCGCAGTACCCAAGTCCTATGGATTACCACGTGAAGCCAGCTCACAGTGGAGCCCCTTTGATGTCAGGTGAGCGGCTCTTTAGGGAGGCCCTGCCGTCACTTCCCCATGTTTCGGGGCTCATCGGGTCCCGGCTCAACCTCAAGGAATGAGTGAGGCAGCATAGCAAGGCACTGCACTTGCCAATGCATATTCGACGGGAATGCGGCAGGCCGTCACAGCCATCAAACCCTGCCACAGCTTTTTGACCGCCTCTCCCGCCGATATTCTCCAACGTGTCAGTAGGGAGTTTGCGAACCTCTGAGGCCGCAGCGTTTCACGTGAAACGTCCTTCCAACCGGTGTCGCATGGCGGGAAGCCCTCTGGAGGGAGAGCCTCCGCGAATGCATTCGGTCGATGTGGTGCTAACTGGGTTGGGTATGTGCTCGTGGATTGACGCTGAGAGATGCTGTATGTGGGCTGAAGTCGCTCATGCGGCTTGGAGATGCTGTCGAGGTCTGCCGAATGATCTTCACCTGTGCATCATTGACTGGTCTACAGCTGATCTTGTTGAGACGTGATCCGGGAGTGCCCTGTGATGTAGGCCATCCCGAGGGAGCAGGTGGAGATGTTGGCCATGAGACGTCATACTCATCATGTGAGTTGAGGTGATGGCTGAGTTCGCTCCTGAGGAGGCTCCCGAGGCCTGGGAGATCGAGGCATGCGCTGTGTTAGGGAGGATGCGGATGACGTTAGCTTGGCGCAGGTGGATGTGTCAGGGCAGTAGAGAGCAGACTGCTGTGAGGCTGTCGATGAGTGGGTTCAGGCGGAAACCCGCCGGGAGTGGCTTTAGCAGTGCGGGGTGATTCCCCTCTTTCTCACTGTTTCTGGCGTAAGAGAATCTGCTCCGGATCGTGCACCACTGATCTGTGGGATTCTCGCGATCGATGCTGTCTGTTGAGATGGGGAAGCTATCAGCGCTGTGGGGGCTCGAAGGGTCCTGTGCTTCGAGTTCATGAGGGTCCTTCGTCGTACTCCGCTTGAGCCACTGGGAAGGGTGTCCAGCCTTGTCCGTTTCACGTGAAACGGACAAGGCCAATCCCTTTTACTTTCAGCCTGGTCTGTTGAGCTGTTGGAAGGATTGTGAGGTGGGGGGCCTGGGGTCTGTGCTCTACGCCAGTCAGTCCAATCGCTGGTGCGGTATTGCTGTGCGTACGTACCGGCAGTGCGGGTCTTGGCTTGTTCCCTCACTCGTTCCTTGAGGTTGAGCTGGGGCCCGATGAACTCCAAGGCATGGGAGGAGGAGGTGACGGCAGTGCCTTTTGTTGAGAGTGAGAGGTCATCGGGGTAGGTCAGACGTGCATATTTCACGTGAGATGGATACCTCACATAGGACCTGCTAGATGTTCCTCTGCTGATCTTTCGTTGTTTCTTGGTGGTGGCGAGCTGAGGGGACCAACGAGAAGGATGCCAGCAAACTGGCGTATCACGAGGCATATGTAAGCGATGCAATGATATAACTTTATATCGCTAAATCATTATAAGTCTATCTTGCTTTGATGCCTCAGTGTCGGGTGCGGGTAGCTCGTCAATGGGAGACCGGGTCCGGGGTAGATGCTGTGCCATGGATGGGCAGCCGAAAAGAGATGGTGCTAGGTGCACCGTGAGTGAGGTGAACGAAGCGAGGCACCGCATCCGGGGGGGGGCGTCAAAAATACTCAACGAAACAACGACACGTGACACCAGGTCTTCCGCTCTTGGCCAAAGACAGCAGGCCGATGGCATGAAGCACAATGTTGACGAGAAGTGGAGTCTCTGTAGGGGTGGTGCCTGGTGCGGAGCTCCGCGATTGACCTCTGGCTGCCACGTGGATTTAGTCGCCGGATCCCTAGCGATGCGCCCCTCCCCGCTGAGATGCCCCTGGAGCAACCTGAAATCCAGTATGCGGGAGCCGAACTTCGATGTCGTTGAAGCCTAGACTCTCACCGACCCCGCAGCTGGATGGGGGAACTCACGCCTCCATCTCCATGTACCATGCCCAGTACTCTGCTGGAGAGCATCGCAGATGAAAACGGCAGCACATTCAGGTGTGAGATACCCCATGAATAAGGGGTACAGAGCTTCCATCAGGTCAAGGGAAGGTGAGGGCTAGGCATCCACGAGCTTCACGTGGCATCCTGAACCATATGCGCTGAAGCTGGTGGTGCCTCTCGTCCGCTCCTCGACAGCTGGCTCTGGGATCTCTCCCCACTGAGTGAGGGAAAACTATGTGCGATGGTCACAGAAGGGCTGCGAAGTGAAGTCAGAAGATGACTCTGGGTCTTGGTGTCATGCGCTAGACGCCGAATTTTTTGGGTCTTGGATGCGGAACCTTGCTTCGTTCACCTTGCCCACGGTACTTTCAGTACGGCTTCATTCGGTTGCCTTGGCGCAGTATCCACCCCGCACACGGCCTCCCACCGGTGAACTTCTGAGACAGGGCACCAGAGAGTGGTGGCTCATGTATCCTCCCCGAGCCCGTCAAGAGCCTTGTGATGCCTGAACCTCCTGACCGAGAACCCTGCCGTGGTGATAACGGATGCGGTATGGAACCCCTTCCTATCGGCTGGATCTCCCAGGGTCTCTACTAGTGGATATGGAAAAGGTTGTGAGATAGGCGCCCACAACGGAAGAGATGAGTGGCAGAGGTTGTCGTCATCCATGCGTACTGCCTCTCATCACGGTCTCGTTGGGGTATGGCATTGGGTAGAGAGGCGTTTCACGTGAAACGCATAGATCACGGCACGTGAGATAGGACGCCTGGCTTTGAAGCAATCGGCCGAACCGGACTCCAGGCTGGCGATGCTGGGGCTCATGGCATAGATGTACCCTGCGGGACTCCCTCTGCTCCCCTGGAGTGCCCCCCGGGGAGACCCGACAGACGGCTTCCGATGATCATGTGATTCCTGATCTGGGGAGCATCACCGACACATGATTTTGCTGACTCCTGACAGGGGATGTGGAGTGGTGCTGCTATCTCGATTGACACCTCGGTGCTGCTTTCCTTGGGTGTGTCTGCGACTGTGGTCGATGTGCCGCAGCTCAATATGACCTTCAACAAGCACACCCCTGGCATCCTATGCTTGGAGTTCCTCACATGGGAGGCGGTCTGCGGGTAAAGCTGCGTGAGGCAGTCGAGCGTGATGGTTGCTGGGCACGACGTCGTGAGCGAGGTTATATGAGGCGAGGTTGTGCCTAGGGGTGAAAAGCGTCTGGAGGATCGACGACACAGGTCGCCACCAGCTGTTGTACTCCCTATCGACACAGAGAGCGTTTGACCATCCACTCTGACTTGTATCTGGGACACTCTCCACCGCGTTGCGCCTCCTTCTCCCAGGAGGCGAGCACCTGCGCAAGCTCACTTCGTATGCAATACGGTCGCCGCCACCTTGTTGGTTGCGTTGGGCGACCAACCACTTCAGAGTGATTCCGCAGGTCGCATGCCCTGACGGGAAGGGGTTCGGAACTTTCTGATGCAGGGGCCTCTACTGTTTTTGCCAGGGGAAGCTGAGAGGTTCTGCCGTGATGCTTGATGCGGTGGCTGTGTCTCGGGTGAGTGTTCCTGAGCAGTGGCGTTTCACGTGAAACGCCTCATACTCTCTCACGTTCTGCGGTGTTGCACTCCGCTACTCCTGCTTCAACGATTCCCTCCGGTCCTTGGGTGCCCAGTGCTGGTGGATCAGAGACTCCTGGTGCCGAGGGAGGCCCCTCACGAGGTGAGCTTGCCCCGGCAGAATCTCACGGGGTTGTCTCATGTTGTCTTGAGCATATGCCTCAGCCACAAACCCGCACTCACTATTGGGCGAGTGGGCACTGCTCGAGCTGTGCATGTGTTGTGACGCAGGAATGCGCGAGTCTCCACTTGGAGCTTCGGTAAAGGAGGTCTCTGGAAGATGCTGCCAACATCCTCGTAGCGTGAAATTGCTAAGACGAAATATCGATATATATTTAAAAAGCTATAACTTGGTAGCGTCGAAGGAGCGACGATCGTGATAGCTGGCTTGGTGGGCGGGAAGAGTGCCGGAGAAGTCTTCCCCTGGACCAGCGGAATCGTAGCTGAGCTCCCTGGGTGCTGTACTTGCTCTCTATCGCATTGCTGAGTAGCACGGACGCTACCAGAAGAGGCCTGAGCGTGTGCTCCAACGATGGGTTCTGAAGGTGTGTTTTCATCTGCGCAGTGCAACTCCGGGGGCGTGAGCCTGCCGCAGCATCGGAGTCACGGGTGACGCTACCCCAGTCCTTCGCCCAACGGATGACGTGAAGCTCAAGCAGCGGCTGAGCTTCGCTCAACCGTTTCACGTGAAACGCCGTGGCTCTCGGGAATCAAACAAATCGACGGCTAGAGTTGGCGCATTGAAGGAGGACTCAATGGCTTTGTTCTTTCGCAAACGAAGGCGTCCCCAGGCCGATGTCGATGTCGAGCCATGGAAGGATCATGCAGCCGTTTCACGTGAAACGGCCATCCAGACTCCTCCGGGACCGCGAAGGGCACGCTTTGATCGTGATGATGATGACTGGGACGCTGACGATGAATACGGTATGGAGCAAGACGTGACAGAATCCCCTGCACTCCCCACGCCGAAAGAGCCCCGTGTCTTCGTGGTAGTGAATCAGAAGGGTGGCGTGGGCAAGACCACCACCACGGTCAACATCGCCACAGCTTTGGCCTTCGGGGGCTTGAATGTGTTGGTCGTCGACATTGACCCACAGGGTAACGCCTCCACGGCGTTGGGGATCGACCATGACCCAGGAACGCCTGGCACGTATGAGGTGCTTCTGCACAATGCCCGGATCGATGATCTGGCCAAGCAGTCGCCGCACAACTCCAACCTGCACGTGCTACCCGCTGCGATCGACCTCTCGACGGCAGAGCTGGAGCTTGTCAATGAGAGCGGGCGGGAGACCAGGCTGAAGCGTGCGCTGGCCGCCTACATGGAGCAATCCGGGGTTGACTACGTGTTCATCGACTGCCCCCCATCGCTTGGCCTGTTGACACTCAACGCGCTGGTGGCTGCGACGGAGATCATGGTCCCCATTCAGACGGAGTACTACGCTCTGGAGGGTGTCTCCCAATTGATGCGTACCATCCACAAGGTCAAGGGCAACTTGAATGACAACTTGGAGTTGAGCACAGTCATCCTGACGATGTTCGACAACCGCACAAACCTGTCGCATGAAGTCGCTGGTGAGGTCCGCAAGCACTTTGCCACGCAGACTCTGGACACAGAGATCCCGCGCTCGGTGCGCATCGCAGAGGCCCCCAGCTACGGGCAGAGCGTCATCACCTATTACCCGAAGTCGCCTGGGGCCGTTGCCTATCTGAAAGCTGCCCAGGAGATAGCTGATGCCGCGACTGCTGAGGAGGGTAACTGATCATGGCCAAACCCAAGCAAACTGGCCTTGGCAAGGGGCTCGGTGACCTCTTCGCACGTACTGAAGGCACCGAGGAAGAACCGTCGCAGCCTTCCCAGAAGCTCCGTGATGGCTCCTATTTCATCGAGCTCCCCCTTGATGTCATCGTTCCAAACCCCCGTCAACCAAGGCATGTCTTCGATGAGGATGACCTGAACGAGCTTTCCGCCTCCATCGCAGAGTTCGGTGTCCTACAGCCTGTTGTGGTGCGGGAGGTTGAGCCGAGCACCCGATTTGAGCTCATCATGGGTGAGCGACGGTTCCGAGCATCCAAGATGGCTGGCAAGGAGACCATCCCCGCCATTGTCCGCGGAACTGACGACGATGATCTCCTCCGTGACGCGCTGCTGGAGAACCTGCATCGAGCCAACCTCAATCCCCTTGAAGAGGCATTGGCCTATCAGCAGCTGCTCACTGATTTCGATTGCTCCAAGGAGGAGCTGTCTCAGCGCATCCACCGCAGCCGACCGCAGATCTCGAACACACTGCGGCTGCTGAACCTCCCCTCCACCGTTCAGACAAAGGTTGCCGCCGGAGTGCTCTCAGCAGGACATGGCCGTGCTTTACTGGGTCTGACACACCAGCGATCGCAGGAGCTGCTGGCCGAACGCATCGTGGCTGAGGGCCTATCTGTACGCAGCACCGAGGAGATTGTGCGGCTTGGTGATGAGCCTGAGGCCGCCCCGGGCGAGCCGACGCCGCGCGTGCAGCGCATCCCTTCCGAGCGTGAGGCGGCCGTCGCCGCGCAGCTCTCGGATCACTTCGACACCCGCGTCAAAGTCGCCATCGGCAAGAACAAGGGCCGAATCACTATCGAGTTCGCCTCCACGGATGATCTGGAGCGGATCATGGCGGTGATCGACGGTCGAACCGTGTAACCACATGCCAGCTTAGAAACTTAGAGCTTTATCGATAAAACAGCAAACTTGCTCTGTCTGTGTGGTACCACCTCACGGTGTTACCCGCGTGCTTCAGTCGACATGGTCACGTATGGTCTCTACGCATGAAAGACCAACAGACGCAAGGGCTGCATTCCCACTCGTATACCTGCCGCGTTGGTGACCTGGTCAACGGCGTGCATGAGCTAGTCGCTCGGGTTCTCCTGCCCATGCAGCGCGACGGCAAGGACGTGACCTGGTCGCACTTCATTCCGCACGACCAACTGTCAGCAACCCTTTCCTGGCTGCAAGTCTGCGTGACCCTCGGGAAACACCCGACGATGGACTACGAGCCTCCGTTCGCGCACATGACCTCGCTGCTGAACACAGCCTTGGCAGGTGTGCTGACGCGCATTTTAGAACCCGACGAACAGTGCTGGTGGGCCCTGTGGAAAGGGTATGCCACCACAGCCGCCGACCTAGCCGCGCCAGGGTTTGATGCGGCACCGCCGCTGCTGCGCACCCTACCGCGAAATGTGGTGGCGGACCTCGCCTTTACGTCATCCGGGAACCTGAGCGATAGCGCGGTGTTACGCCACGAGCCTCCTGCGTGGCTGCGCAAACCCGACGGAAACCTCCCAGGGCATTCGCACTACCCGCTGATCGCCTGCTCGGACTCGCTCAGCGTGGTCATGGCCTGTCCCGCCTACCACGATTCGCTCTACATCAGCGGCCCCGAGGCGCTGCTCGTCGAGCTCACCGCTGCCGACCTTGAGGTGTTCGTCATCGACCCCGACCTGCCGCTGCCTGGCTCCGGGGAGATCTTTCCTTAGGCGGCGCGGACCGCGTCGGGGCCGGTTGCTTTAGCCTCGCACCTACCTCGTCGCTAGCGGCCGGAGCTCCCCGAGGACCTCGTTGAGGGCCTCCGTGGCCGACGGGTGGGTGTAGATCGCGTTGTGCAGCGCTGATGCCGGGATTCCGTGGCGCATGGCCATGGCCACCAGGTTGATGACCTCGTCGGCCGCGTGATGCATGAGGGTGGCCCCAAGAATCTGGCCAGTGTCCAGGTCTACGACGAAACGCACCAGACCCCGGGCGTCGCCCTCGATCTTCGGGCGCGGCATCATCGCGATGGCTGCGACCGGTTTCGAAGCCACGCCAATGTTGCCCGGCAGCTCACGGGCCTGACGCTCGTTGATGCCGACCCGTGCGATCGGCGGGGTCGTGTAGATCACTGTCGGCACCGCAGCCCGGTCCGCGGTTGACCGCTTCCCCTCCCCGGCCAGCTGGCCGACGACGATCCGGAAGTCATCCAGGGAGATGTAGGTCTGCTGCGGACCTCCATTGACATCGCCGACCGCGAACACGCCCTCGACGCTGGTGCGCAGCTTCTCATCAACACGGATGAACCCGCGCTCATCAGTGTCGATGCCAGCGGCATCCAGACCGAGGGAGACCGTCGCGGCAGTCCGTCCCGTTGCCAGCAGCACCGCATCGAACTTCTCTAGGTGCGTACCCTCGCCATCACGCCAGGCCACCTCGACGCCGTCCGCGCCATCCGTGATCTCCGTGATCTCCGTGATCTCCACCTGATTGACCAGCTTCACCCCGGCATCCTGCAGGGCTCCGACGGCAGCGGTGGCGACATCCTCGTCCTCATTGGGCAGGATGCGCTGACCGCGGTCCAGCAGCGTCACCTCGGAGCCGAACTGCCCGAAGATTGACGCAAACTCCAGGCCAATCGGCCCCGCCCCCACCACCGCGAGGCGGTCAGGCCGCTCCGTGAGCTGCTGGATGGTGGTCGAATTGTGGATGCGACCACCCCAGCGGGCACCTGGGATGGGCGGCAGCACCGGGATGGACCCCGTGTTGACGATGATGGTCTCGGCCGTGATGGCGACCTCGCCATCGGAAGTGGTGACGCGCACCTCGTGCGGCCCGGTGAAGCGAGCCTCGCCCAGGATCACCGTCGCCGTGGGAACCGTCTCGATCATCTCCGCGTTCTTGGTGCGCATCGCACCGGTCAGGGTGTTGCGGCGCGCAACAGCCCGCTGCCATGCTGCGGCGCCATCATCGTCGGAACGCACCTGCTCGGCATCATGAACCAGCGCTTTCGTCGGCACGCATGCAATGTTGATGCAGGTTCCGCCGATCATCTCGGGGTCACGCTCAACCACGGCCACGGACTTGCCGGCCAGTCCCAGCTTCCGGGCCAGCGTCTTGCCGCCCTTGCCCCAGCCGATGACGAGCAAGCTGACATTGAGTTCAACAGTCATGTGGGACTCCTTCACGTCTCAGGTCAGGCACCGAAAAACTCCGGAACCTCCTTGACAGTATGTGCCCCAGCCAAATGCGAGTGCTGATGCCACGCGGGTCAGTGCCCGCGCAGCCGGGCCTGCTCGATCAGGCCGGCATAGACCTCGCCCAAGTCCAGGCCCGCGGCCTCAAAGGCCAAAGGAGCAAGCGACGTCTCAGTCAGGCCAGGCGCGACGTTGCTCTCCAGGAACACGGGCCTCCCGTCGCGGATGATCGCATCAGTGCGGGAGACATCACGCTGCCCCAGGGCCTGGTGGGAGTGCACGGCGAGCTCCCTCGCAGCCTCCAACTCGGCCTCCGGCAGCTCACCCGGTGTCACGAACCGCGTCGCTCCTGCGGTGTACCGGGACTCATAATCGTAGACCCCAGAGGCGGGATGGATCTCGACGGGCGGCAACGCCACCAGCCCATCCGGCCCGTCGACCACGGTGACCGCGACCTCAGTGCCCACGATGAACTCCTCAATCACCACCATTTTCCCGTACGCGAATGCCCCGACGAGCGCACTGGGCAGATCTTCTGGGGCATCGACCTTCACCGCGCCCAGCGCCGACCCCGACCGGGCGGGCTTGACCATCAACGGGAAACCCAGCTTCTCCCCGACGGCGGTCATGATCGCCTGCGCGCCGAGCTCACGGAAGATGTCGTCGGGCAACGCCACCTGCTGCGGCACGGCCAGGCCAGCCGCATCCACTAGGCGCGTCGCAATCGACTTGTCGAAGGTCCGGCGAGAACTGGCCCCATCGCTGCCGACAAACGGCACACCCAGAGTCCACAGCACCTCCCGCAACGCCCCATCCTCACCGAGCCCCCCATGCAGCACCGGAACGGCCACGGGATCGTCATCTGCCAGAAGCTCCGCCACTAGGTCCGCGTTCACGTCGAGCTCTCGAACGTCAAGCCCTCGGTTTCGCAGCGCATGCGCGATACGCCGCCCAGAGCGCAGCGACACATCACGCTCATGGCTCAACCCGCCGGCGATCACAAACACAGTCATGGGTTCTCCTAGTTGATGTCGGGGCCTGGACCGAAGGTGCGATGGTGAGCGGCCGGGGTGTGCATGCCGAAAGTCTGCAGCATGTCCAACTCGCTGCGAACGACCTGCGCGAACCGCTCGACGCCCGTGGTGATCCGCTCCGGCGTCGGGAAGCAGTAGGACAGCCGGACGTTGCGGGACCCCTGCCCGTCGGCAAAGAAAGCGGGTCCCGGCACGAAGGCGACGCGCGCGCTCACCCCGCGCGGCAACATCGCCGATGCATCCACGCCCTCCGGCAGCGTCACCCACACAAAGAACCCGCCAGCGGGGCGCGTCCACGAGCAGCCCCCCGGCATCTCCCTGCCCAGGGCCGACAGCATCGCGTCGCGTCGCGCCCGGTACATGTCCCGGAACACCTCAATCTGACCGCGCCAGTCGATGCTTTCCAGATAGTTGCTGATGGCGAACTGCGAGAACACGGGCGGGCACAGCGTCGCCGACTCCTGGGCCAGCACCAGACGCTCCTTGACCGCATGCGGCGCACACACCCAGCCGACGCGGAACCCTGGGGCGAATGTCTTCGAGAATGATCCCAGGTAGATGACGTTGCCATCCAGGGAACGCATGGCCGGGAGTGGGTCACCATCCAGCGACAGCAGCCCGTAGGGATTGTCCTCGACGACAAGCACTCCCTCCGCCGAGCAGACCTCCAGGATCGCGCGTCGACGCTCCACGGGTTGAGTGACGCCGGACGGATTGTTGTAGTTCGGGATCGTGTAGAGGAACTTGATGCGCCTCCCGTCGGCCCGCAGCCGCGTGATGGTCTCCCGCAGCCCCTCCGGGCTGACGCCCTCGTCGTCGCAGGGCACGTGGACGGTCTCCGCCTGGTAGCTGTGAAATGTTCCAAGTGCACCCACATACGATGGCGACTCCGCGAGGACCACATCCCCTGGGTCGCAGAAGGTGCGGGTCACCAGGTCGAGGCCCTGCTGGGAGCCGGCGGTGATGACGACCTCGTCGGGATCGGCGGTGATGCCCTCCTCAGCCATCACCTCGCAGATCCCCTCGCGGATGGTCAGCTCGCCCTGGCCTGAGCCGTACTGCATCACCTGGGTTCCGCGCTCCTTGATGAGCTGCGCGATGTGCTCGCCGATGACCTCGAGCGGGAGATCCTGGATATTCGGCATCCCCCCTGCCAGCGACACGATCTCCGGACGGTTCGCCACCGCAAACAAGGCTCGCACAGCGGAGACCCTCAGGCTCTGGGTGCGTTCGGAATAGTGCTCGACGAAGGGGTCGAGTCGTGTGTCGTGTCGGCTCACCTGGCCAACGTTAGCCGTCTCCCGTGGCCTGCGGAAAGCGCCCTCACTTCGAGGCGAGCGCCTCATAGACGGTGTCCACGGTCTTTGCCAGGGTCTCGTTGTCCTGACCGGACAGCCCGGCGACCAGGATTCCGGTGAAATCCACGATCCGCAGACATGCTGGAACGTTGGTGTCAGCGGTGGTGCCGCACACCGACTTGCCGACTTTCGTGGGATTGGTGAGGCCTATGCTCTCCGCGAATCCGGGGGCGCTGATCTCGGACCGGGAGGTCACCAGCACAAACTTCGATGCGCCGTCGGAATACTGGGCTGTTACCACCGCCTGCGAGCGGTTTGGGGACGACTCGTCTTTGACGTCCCCGACCACGAAGTTCCCGATCTGCACGGGAGGTTTCGTGGACCAGCGTGCCGCATGGGTTGATGGCTTGCCGCCCGCGAACCACAGCCCCAGCAGGGCGGCGAGCACCAGCACCACGACGACGAGCCCAAGCCCTATCAGCTTCACGACCATGGGGATGGGGGGTTTCCCGTCATGCTCAGCGTCGTCGTCTGTGTCTTTCTTGGGGACGTTGTGCCATCCGGGTTCATTGGGGGAATCCGCAGAGCGACGCGGCGCTGCCCTGTCTTTGCGTCTCGACCTGGGTGTGGGCGTCGCACCCGTGTCCTGCGGGCCGTCCTGCGTCCTCTTCTTCTTTGGGGCTTTGGACTGGGAGTCTGTGTTTTGTGCGTCGGCTCTCGTGCTGGTCTTGGGCTTCGGCTCCGCCTTCAGGATGCTGGCTGTGATCTTCGGCAGCGTGGTGGTCGCATCAATCCTCGGGAGCGCGGTGGTCTCCGTGACTGAGGCGGAGGGGCTCACGGCGCTGCTGGCTGTGCGTCTCGGCAGGGGTGCCTTCGGCGGTGTCGGGACGCTCCCTGCTGTGCGACGCGGCGCCGGGTACGACGGTTCGGGAGGCGAGACCGGGCTCGTCGCACTGCGGCGGGCCCGGGGTTCGTCGCGACGCGGCCAATGGGAAGGCATCAGATCAGCTCGTCAAGGACCTTCTTGAGGGCGTTCTTGGACTTGCCTCCGCCCAGCTGCTTCTCCACCTGGCCTGCCTTGAAGAACTGTAGTGTTGGCAGCTGGAGAATGCCCTGCTCGGCCGCCAGGCCTGTCTGGGCGGAGGTGTCGACCTTCACGAACTTCACCCTGCCCTCGTATTCCCGTGCCAGCTCGTCGATGATCGGCGCCAGCTGCTTGCACGGCGCGCACCAGTCCGCCCAGTAGTCCACTACGACCAGGCCGGGGCTCAGCAGGACCTCATCGGCAAAAGTGGCCTCGGTCACGTCCTTGACTGCCATCTTCCACAACTCCTTACGTATCCGGGCGAGTGTAGTCAGTCAGCCTGCTCGGCCAGCCAGCGTTCGGCGTCGAGGGCTGCGCGGCACCCCGAGCCAGCGGCTGTGATGGCTTGGCGATAGGTGTGGTCCACCAGGTCCCCGCATGCGAACACACCCGGCAGGTTCGTCGCCTGGGAGCCTTCCGCGACCTTGACGTACCCGGCGGCGTCGAGATCCACCTGCCCCTTCACGATCTGGCTTCGAGGGTCGTGCCCGATGGCGACGAACACCCCGGAGACACCCAGCTGGCGAGTCTCTCCCGTGACGGTGTCGCGGAGTGTCAGGGACTCGACCTTCGTTTTGCCGTTGACGCTCTCGACCACCGAGTTCCACGCGAAGTCGAGCTTCGGGTCCTTCTCTGCGCGAGCGACCATCGCCTTCGAGGCGCGAAGCTCGTCGCGACGATGCACCAGCGTCACCCGCGACCCGAAGCGGGTCAGGAAAGTGGCCTCCTCCACGGCGGAGTCGCCGCCGCCGATGACCGCGATGGGCTTGTCGCGGAAGAAGGCCCCGTCGCAGGTGGCGCACCACGACACGCCCCGTCCGGACAGCCGCTCCTCGCCGTCAATCCCCAGCTTCCGGTAGCCGGATCCCATGGCCAGGATCACGGCCTTCGCCTCCCACACCTTGCCGGCGGAGTCGGTGACCTTCTTGATTTCTCCCGTCAGGTCGACGGATGCGGCGTCGTCGGTGATCAGCTGTGCCCCGAACTTCGTGGCCTGGGAGCGCATCTGCTCCATCAGGTCAGGGCCCATGACGCCGTCGGGGAAGCCGGGAAAGTTCTCCACCTCCGTGGTGTTCATCAATGCGCCGCCGCCTTCAAGGGCCCCTTCGAAGACGATGGGATTGAGCGCTGCTCGTGCGGCGTAGATGGCGGCTGTGTAGCCGGCGGGTCCGGAGCCGATGATGATGAGTTCGTGGACGGTCATGGTTCCCCTCTGTCAGTCCTGATGCCAGGTCAGTCTATGGGGCGAGGCAAAAGACACGCGCATGGCAGACCGGGACCCGCCGAGGCAGACGAACGGACGGCAGTCAGGTGGTGGAGTTTGGCGACATAGTCATAGGATTAGGTCGCTAACAAAGAGGAAGGACTGTTGTGCCCAAGATCGCAGCCCCCACCGTCGCACAGCACCGGGCGATGGTGCAGCGTCGCCTGGTTGATGCCGCAGAGGACATCATGCGCTCTGGGGAGCCTGAGAAGCTCACCGCTGGGGCTGTCACCTCTGCCGCAGGCATTGCGCGCAACAGCATTTACCGTTACGTGGACTCGGTCGACGATCTGCGCGGCATGGTTCTCGCTCGCCATCTGCCGGCCTGGATTGAGGCTGTCTCCCAGGAGCTGGAGGAGGTTGAGGACCCGGCTGAGCGGATCGTCGTCTGGGTTCGCGCCAACTTGCAGCAGGCCGCGCGGACCGGGCACGGCTGGCTGATGGGACTCAGCCGCTCCATCACCCCCTCCCCGGCGACTGCGAAGGTGATGGAGGCCGCTCACGCCGTGATGCGGGACGCTGTCGCCCAGGCCTGGGGGCAGCTCATCGCCGACCCGGTGCGGATGCGTTCCGCCGCAGGCCTGACCCGTGGTCTGCTGGAGGCCGGGTTCCGGCAGCTCGACTCGGGAATGCCGGTCGGCCTGGTGGTTGAGGTGGGTGAGAGCGCCGCCCGTGGCCTCGTCGCAGGCATTGTGGGTCAGGGCTCGTGACCTCTGATCAGGAGAAGACCTCCACTGCGGCCACGTGGCGGATGGCCATGTCGGTTGCGGTGGCGACGGGGGCCTATGGGGTGTCTTTCGGGGCGCTTGCCGTCGCGGCTGGGCTGAACCTGTGGCAGACCATGGTGCTGAGTCTGGTGATGTACACCGGCGGGTCGCAGTTCGCATTCGTCGGGGCGTTGGCGGGCGGAGGGCTGCCGGCGCTCGGTGCGGCATGGCTGGTGGGGTTGCGTAACGCGGTCTACGTGATGCAGGTTAACTCGTGGTTTCATCCGCGCGGCCTGTGGCGTCTGCTCATGGCGCACGTCACCACTGATGAGCCGACGGCGGTGGCGGCAGCCCAGCCCACCGAGAGGCTGCGGCGGCTCGGGTTCTGGGCGACGGGACTTGGGGTGTTCGTGCTGTGGAACCTGATGACGCTGATTGGGGTCCTGCTCGGTGACTTCCTGGGGGATCCGAAGGCGTGGGGGCTCGACGGCGCGGCCCTTGCGGCCTTCTGCGGGCTGCTGTGGCCGCGGCTCGTGGTGCGTGATGCCGTCGCCATTGCAGTGACGGCAGCGGTGGTGACGATTGCGCTGGTGCCGGTGCTTCCTGCGGGCCTGCCGATCCTGGCGGCTGTGCTGGTCGGCGGCGGCGCTGCGGTGCTGCGGGTGAAGACGAGCGGGGCGCGCTGATGTGGGGGTGGGTGATTGCCGCCAGCCTGGCGTGCCTGGCGACGAAGCTGGCTGGTTTCCTGGTGCCCCGTCGCCTGCTGGACGATGAGCGCACGGTCATGACGATGGCCGGCATGACCGTCGGTGTGCTGGCGGGTCTGATCGGGATCTCTACGTTCACCACTGGCCGGGAGATCGTCGTGGATGCGCGGCTGGCGGCGCTGATCGTCGCGGTGATCGCGCTGCGGCTGCGGGCCCCGTTCCTGCTGGTGGTGGTGTTGGGCGCAGCGGCCGCGGCCCTGGCCCGGTGGCTTGGGATCGCCGCCTGAGGGCTGGTGTCCTTCGAGCGGTTAGGTCTGCGAGAGGAACTCTCGCATAGCCCTCAAACGTGCAACAGCTCGTTCCAGACTTGGACTGACCTGCGCTGCCGCCTCAATGTCCCAGCGTTTGCTGGCGAATTCGTTGATGTGGTGAACGTACAGTGAGCCCGTCCCCCCAGACTTGCTACACACCTCTTCACGTATCTGACGGCGTCGTGATTTCAAGCACAGCTTGAGCAGGGCGTTTTTCGCATGAGGTAACTTATCCGGATCCTGGGGCATGGCCTCGGATCTGACAGCGAAGAAATCTGTGAAACCCGTTATGTCAGCCAGCAGCCAGGCTTCCATCATGCTGCCTGCAATTCGTAGCTGGAAGGCAGGATTCGGTGGTGTCTTGCCCAGCAGCTTCTGGCGCAGTTCCACGGGGCAGTTCAGATCTGCATCCCTGAACACCACCCAGGGGTTGTAGGTTTCTGTCTTGGCAAGTTTGGGGATGAGGGGATCGAGATTTCCTGTGCCACGTTTGGTCAGGGGTTTGTCTATTATTTCCAAACCGACATGTCTCAGCAGCGCCTGAGCCATTCCCTTGTCGGATTCACCCTCGACGGCGCATCTCACATGGATGGGCATCACTTGCTCCGGGCAGCGCCCAGAAGGCCATCAAGGTCTCCGGGTGAGATCAGGTTTGCCACGATCTCTGACGGTGCGAAGATGCCCGACTTCAACTCCTCCACGGCTTTGGGAATGCTGCTCAACAGATCTGCCTTGGTCCCGTCGTTCGTGACCCGGAGTACCAGCACCTCATCTGGGGAGATGCCCTCATCGTCCAGGAGATCCGGGGCATGCGTGGAGAGCATCACCTGCAGATCGCTGGATCGCTGGGCCATGGCCAGTATCATGGGCAGCAACTTGACGATGGCAGAATTCAGCGACAATTCCGGCTCCTCAAGGAGGAGCATTCCAGAACCTGTCGGCGCCTTGATGATCGTCCACAGCAAGCCGATCAGCCGCAGGGTGCCGTCAGAGAACTCCGTTTCGTACTGCGCAACTGGTGATGACCTCCAGTTGCGGTATCCCGCCTTGAGGTGCGGCTTGCCGGATGAATCGACTACAAGCTCCAGTGACTCGAATTCGGGAACAGCCGCCTGCAGGGCTGTCTGCATGCGACGCATCCAGGCATTCCGTGTTTTCTTTGGTGTGTCGTTCATCTGTGCGATGAAGTCGCCTCCGAAAGGATCCTTGTGCATCATGCCTGCGCGAGAGGGGTCGCGGATCACCTGGGGGACCAGATGGAAGTACTGAGCCTTGGCAAAGTATTCCGCGATGACCCTGAATTTCTGATTGGCCGCGATTTGCTCCAGATGGGTCTGGGTCAGGCGCTCCGGATCCTGATTATCCTCCTTGTTGGGGCGTTCCAGCACAACACGGCCGTCCTTCTTCACCAACTCCTCATCGACGATGGGGCGGTTGCGCCCTCCTTTCTCACCTTTGACCACCAGCCGGTACTGCCAAGAGGTCTCGGCATCCTCCAAGTGAATGTCTAGGATCAGGCGGCCACCCTTGTGGTTGCGGGCAAACAGACTGCGTACCCTGCTCAGCCCACCCCGCTTCTGCATTGCGCTTGCGAGGCCGCCGCCGTCAGAGGCAATGTCTCCGAGAAAGCGAAAGAGGTCCAGCAGGTTGGATTTTCCTGCGGCGTTGGGGCCTACGATGAAGAGCCTGCGATCCAGCGTGAAATCAAGCTCTTTGAAGTTCCGCCAGTTTGCCGCCTCAATATGGGTTATACGCATCCTAGCCTCCGATGGTCTGGTGGAGGAAGGACCAGATCAGCGCGTTCATCTTCGCCGACTGTGCGTTGTCGGCTGCGCCGCCGTGGCCGCCCTCGATGTTCTCCCAGTAGCGGATATTCGCCCCGACAGACTCCAGCGCGGCCGTCATCTTGCGGGCATGACCGGGATGAACTCGATCGTCGCGGGTGGAGGTGGTGATGAGCGTCGCCGGATAGTCGACGTCCTCCTCCAGCAGCTGATACGGGCTGAAGCCGCGGATGAACTCCCAGTCGGTGGTGTCGGGGTCGCCGTACTCCGCGATCCATGATGCCCCTGCTAGCAACTGCGTGTAGCGCCGCATGTCCAGCAGCGGAACCTGGATCACGATCGCGCCGAACAGGCCTGGGCAGCGCACCAGCATGTTGCCGGTCAGCAGCCCGCCGTTCGACCCGCCCCGGCAAGCCAGCCGCTTCCGCGTGGTGACCCCCCGCGACACCAGGTCTTCCGCAACCGCCTGGAAGTCCTCGTAGGCGCGGTGCCGGTTTTCCTTCAACGCAGCCTGATGCCAGCCGGGACCGTACTCCCCGCCGCCGCGGATGTTCGCGACGACGTAGGTGCCTCCTCGCTCCAGCCAGGCCTTCCCCGCCAGGGGGCTGTAGGCCGGGGGCAGCGACACCTCGAAGCCCCCGTAGCCGTAGAGCAGCGTCGGGTTCTCCTCAGCGGGCGGCAGCTCGGTTCGTGACACCTGGAAGTACGGGACGCGCGTGCCGTCGGTGCTGATGGCGAAATGCTGCGTGACCTCCAGGCCGGTGGCGTCGAAATGCGATGGCTCTGCTTTCATCTCCACCAGATCCGACGGCTCCCCACCCTCCAGGATGGGTGCCAGATCGGCAAGATACAGCGTCGGCGGCTGCAGGAAACCCGTCGCCGTGATCCAGATCTCGTTGCTCACCACATCATCCACCGCAGAGACGTGCAGCGACCCTGGCAGGTCCTGGTAGATGCGACGTGACTTCCAGGCTCCGCCGGCCTGCCAGTGGACCTCCAGGAAGTGGCGAACATGCTCCTGCCCAGTGACGACGATGAAATCCGCCGTCGTGAAGTAGTCGGAGATGGAGACAGCCTCCGTGGGGGCGAACAACACCGTCACGCGGGGCCCCTCACCCTCCCACCCGGGTAGGAACGCATCCAGCGGTGCGACGCCCAGCGCCCCGGCGGGCACCGTCATCCCATCGACGTCCCAGTCGGTGCGGGGTGTGAGCAGCAGCAGGTCTCTATGCGGCTCCGCCTGGCAGTCGAGGGGGACATTGATGGCGGTCAGGGTGTCGTCTGGGTTCAGCAGCATCATCTCGGTGTCGTAGAAGTCGACGAGACGGGAGACCCAGTCGCGCACGAAGCCGGGTGTGTGGTCACGTCCGGCTGCGACCAGTGTGTCCGTCGGCTCAGCCTGGTAGAGCAGCTCTGCGTCGGTCATCGGCGTTCCGCGACGCCACCGTCGCACCTGCAGCGGATATCCCGACGCGCTCACGGAGCCAGGCCCGAGATCGGTGGTGAGGAACACGGTGTCGTGGTCGATCCAGCTGAGCGCCCCCTTTGCCTCAGGCCGTTCGAAGCCACCGTCGGCTGGGGTGACGAACTGGCCAGTGACCAGATCGAACTCCCGGGTGACGTCGGCGTCGGATCCGCCATGCGACAGCGTGATCAGGGCATGCCGCCATGGGGCGTCGTCGGTGGGTCGCAGCACTGTGGCCCCGTGCCACACCCAGTCCTGCTGTTCGGCTGCGTTGAGGGCGTCGACGTCGATCAGCACCTCCCAGTCGGGGTTGTCGGTGCGATACGACTCCAGCGATGTGCGCCGCCACAGACCTCGCGGATGGTCCGCATCGGTCCAGAAGTTGTACAGGTGCTCACCGCGCTTGACCACCGTTGGGATGTTGCCGGGCGAGTCCAGGATCGCCTTCAGCTCCGAGGCGAGCTTGGCCACCTCGCCGTCGCCGTCCAGCTCGTTCTCTGCTCGGGTGTTGCGCTCCCTCACCCAGGTCAGGGCATCGGCCCCGGTGACGTCCTCCAGCCAACTCCAGGGGTCGGTGGAGCCGTCGCGGGCGGGGAGAGCGGGATGGCGGTGCTGACTCGAACTCATGGTTTGAGCCTAGTCCGCTGGATCTGCTTGCGAGAATCAGTACGAGAAGACGTCGTCCACAACCGCGGTGGGAACGTCCTCCAGGCGGGCATAGCGCCAGGCCGGCTGGTTGTCCTTGTCCACTAGCAGAGCCCGCACACCCTCCACGAAGTCGACGGGGATCATCCTGTCCGCCAGCCGCAGGTCCTGATGGAGGACGCCGTTCAGCTCCAGCTGGGCCGCGCGTCGGACAGCCCGCAGCGCAACCAGCACTGCGAAGGGAGAACGCGCCCGGATATCACGTCCCGCCTGCTGCGCTGCCGGGTCAGGATGCTCCTCAAGGCGTCGTACGATCTCGACCGCGTCGTCGCCCACGTAACACTCCTGGATCCAGGAGGCCTGGGACAGCGGGGCCGGCAGGTCGCCGTCGGCGGACTCGTCGGCCAGGCCGATGGCCATCGCATCACCGCCGCCAATGGTTCCCGCAGTCATAGTCAGGTGTGTGCCCAGCGCCCCAGCCCGGGAAAGCCAGCGCATCACGCCCGCGTCGGGGAAGAAGCCGATCTTGGTCTCCGGCATTGCCAGCAGCGACGTCGAGTCGACGATGCGACGATCCGCCCCGACGGTCAGGCCGAGGCCGCCCCCCATCGTGATGCCGTGAAGATGCGCTGTGATGTGTTTCGGGTACTGCGCCACCATCATGTCCAGCAGGTACTCGGTTTCGAGGAAACGCAGCCAGGGACCGCCCTCCTGGATGGCCTGGGACAGTTCGCGAACATCGGCGCCCGCGCAGAAGCCACGGGTGCCGTTGCCGCGCAGCACCACCTCACGGATGGAGTCATCGTGGGCCCAGGAGTCGAGGATCTCGGTGGTCTTCGAGAGCATCTCAAGGTTGAGTGAGTTGATGGCGCCGGGGCGATTCAGGGTCAGGGTGGCTTCGCCGTCGGCCACGGAGGTGACGATCAGATCAGTCATAACGCCCAGCCTATGTGCGCCAAAGGCCGGAGTGCACGAATTCTGCCGGAACTCCTGTCAGCCGGATTGCTCGTCCAAGCGTAGCCCGGGACGCATTTCGAGGAGCACAGCCCGGGCGGTCTCGTCGTCGATCACCAGGTCCGTCGCGACTCCGGCCCGCAAGGCGGCCAGGACGGGAACCGCCTTTCCGACGCCGCTGACCACGCAGATGCGGCGGGGAATGGTGCGAAGCTCTGCGGGGGTCATGCCCGTGGCGCGGCTGTTGAGGGGGATGTCCTGCCAGGAGCCGTCCGCCCGCAGCATGACGGTGCAGACATCGCCGACGACCCCTGCGGCGCGCAGCCCGGCGACGTCAGCCTCGTCCAGATAGCTTGCGGAGTACACGTGCGACTGCAGATCAGCGCCCAGGCCTCCCACCCCGAAGACGGCTTTTGTGCAGCTGGCACGGACCTTCAGCATGTATTTGGTGGAGCGCTCCGCCCACATGGCGGTGCGTGTGCCCGGGTTGTCGAAGAAGGCGGGCAGTGCCAGCAGCTGGTCCTCGCCGTGGAAGGCGGTGGCGAAGCGCTGGAGGATGGAGCCGACGTACGGCAGGCCCGTCGTGCGATGGTTGGCGCCGCCGTTGAGGCTGACGACGGTGACGCCGGTGAGGTCGCGGGGCCGCAGCTGCTGGGCGACGGCGGAGATGGTGATGCCCCAGGCAACCCCGACCACGTCGCCGTCGGTGACTGTCTCGTCCAGAAGTCGGGCCGCCATCTTCGCGACCTGCTCCAGGCGCAGCATGGAGCTGGAGCCGGGACGGACGCTGACTAGGTGAGCCTCGACGTGAAAGTTTCTGCGGAAAATCTCCGCTATGCGGTTCATGGGGCGGTGAGGATCGGTGATGGTGACCCGGACGAGGCCGCGCTCCCTGGCCTCCTTGAGCAGCCGCGACACCGTCGAGCGTGACACCCCAAGCTGATGGGCGATAGCCTCCATCGTCTCAGACTGCACGTGATACATGCGGGCGACGCGGAGCAGCAGTTCGGTGTTGCGTTCCATGGTGCTCTCTTAAGACTCCTCTGGCTCCTGTCAGCGTAGCCGGTCGAGGCTAACGGCTTATTGACCCTTGTCGGCGTAGAGTGAGCGGCAGTCGAGTGAGAAGGGGGAAGTTGGTGAGACGCGAACCCCGGCTGAGCATGCGTGAGGTGGCTGAGCGGGCCAGGGTGTCATTGGGTACCGTGTCGAATGTGGTGAACAACCCCGACAGGGTACTTCCAGAGACCCGCAAGCGTGTAGAGGATGCCATCAAAGAGCTGGGCTGGGCGCCGAACCTGCGCGCCAAGGAGCTTCGTGCGGGCCGAAGTACCACAGTTGGTCTGGCGGTGATGGATGTTGCAAACCCGTTCTTCGCGGATGTGCTGCGTGGCGCGCAGATGTATCTGGAGACCGAGGGCCTGCACGCCATTATTGGCGACGCCGACAACCGGCTGGAGCGAGAGGCTGCGGTGCTGCGATCTTTCCGGGATCAGCGGCTTGCAGGCGTGATCCTGGGACCCATCGGGGCGCTTCCGGTGGAGGTCGACCTGTTGAGCAATGCTCACATACCGACGGTGCTGGTGGACCGTTCGGAGTGTCAGGAGCACTCCACGGTGGGGGTTGACGACGTGGCTGGCGGTGAGTTGGCTGGACGGCATCTGATCGAGCGGGGGCACACGTCGCTGGCCTATATCGGTGGGCCGATGGATTTGGCGCAGGTCCGGGACCGGCTGACGGGGCTCCTGCGGGCCGCGGAGGCCGGCGGGGCGTCGGTTCTCACGATTCCCGTCGAATCTCTGAGCTTCGCCTCCGGTCGTTGGGCTGCTGACCGGTTTCTGGGCCCGGGACGTCCGACCGCCGCGTTCTGCGCCAACGACGTCTTGGCTATCGGGCTGCAACAGGGGCTTCTTAGTCAGGGCATCCGGGTGCCGGAGGATGTCGCAATCGTCGGTTATGACGACATCGACTTCGCCGCGGCGGTGTCTGTCCCCCTGACGTCGGTGGCGCAGCCTCGCCGTGAGCTGGGTCGGGCGGCTGCGGAACTGCTGCTGGCTGAGATCGCTGGTGAGAAGCACCGGCATGTTGTGCACCAGCCGACGCTCGTCGCCAGGGCATCCAGCTGAGAGGTTCCATCACCAGGGGTGGCTGCCACCCGCCGGTGCTGAGTCGTGTGCCCTCTGATCGCTGATCTAACACACCGCCCACAGCACGGGAACGAGCCATCCTGTGCACGAAACGCCGGGCACTCCACACTTCTGTGATCCCCACTCTCCCTGGCAACGCCCCACCAACGAGAACAGCAACGGCCTGATCCGGGACTTCTTCCCCAAAGGCACCGACTTCACCCACATCACCGACACCCAGGTCCAACACGCTGAAGACCTCCTCAACACCCGACCCCGCCGAGTACTTGACTGGGCCACACCAGCCGAGAAAATAGAACAACTACTCAACGTTGCACACAACACTTGAAACCGCCCCGTCGCTATGGTGCGTTCGTTGCGCTGCAGACGGCGATTCGTGCCACGCCACAGCATCCTGGCCCAAACACTCCCGGACCCCCAGGGTATGGGGCCTCACCGTTGCCTCAAGGCCCCAAGTGCAAGTCTCTGCGCACATACAAGAGACATCCGTGAGGCTTATCCACAGCTACTAGCAACCGGACTCTGACAAGGGGTTTCACTGTTTCCGATACCCCCATGAATAAGCCTCAAGGCATGCAATTCGAGAATCAGCCCACAACCCCTTGGGGGCATTCGTCATGTTCTGGATTCTTTGTGCCGTCATCGTTGCGGCAAGCGTTCCAATGATTATCGGGATGGGCGTCACGGCCCTCACGCCTTGGAGATGCCATCCGGAGGCCGCTACTGCGTCGGAGCCATCAGCCTCGGCGCACCCCCACCCAGCTGACGAACCGCTGATTCAATGCGCCTGTGCCCAGGTGAGTTCCTCGCCCCATCTGGGTGCGGGTGTGTGTGCACCGTCGTCCCGCTAATCTGCGGTGTGGGCAGATGCGGGCGCAACTCGCCGGCCTCAGCCCTCCGGGCTGAGACCCCAGCACCTGCCCGCTATAATACCGCTATTTATACGTTTCAAAACTTCAGGGAGACGGCATGACTGACGCAACGAACCGCGTCTTCGACGAGCAGACCAGCGACCTCCTGGCACGGCAGGAGATTGAGGTGCCGTCCTGGGCCTACGGCAACTCCGGTACCCGGTTCCGCGTGTTCGGGGCGCCAGGCGCACCCCGCAACATCCACGAAAAGCTCGCTGACGCCGCCCAGGTGCATCGCCACACCGGGCTTGCCCCCACCGTCGCCCTGCACTACCCATGGGACAAGGTTGATGACTGGGCCGGCCTGGCCGAGGAGGCCTCCGACCTGGGAATCAAGATCGGGACCATCAACTCCAACACCTTCCAGGATGAGGCCTACAAACTGGGCAGCCTCGCCCATCACGACGCCGGGGTGCGTGCCAAAGCCATTGAGCATCACCTCGAATGCATTGAGGTCATGAACCATACGGGCTCCCGTGACCTCAAGATCTGGCTTGCCGACGGCACCAACTACCCAGGCCAGGGGGATCTGCGTCGCCGCCAGGAGTGGCTGGCCGAGTCGCTGGCGACGATCTACGCCGCACTTACCCCCCAGCAGCGTCTCGTGCTGGAATACAAGTTCTTCGAGCCGGCGTTCTACCACACCGATGTTCCCGACTGGGGAACTGCATACGCACATGTCACAGCTCTTGGTGAGCGCGCCGTCGTCTGCCTCGACACCGGTCACCATGCCCCCGGGACAAACATCGAGTTCATCGTCGCCCAGCTGCTGCGGCTTGGGCGGCTCGGGGCCTTCGACTTCAACTCCCGGTTCTACGCCGACGACGACCTGATCGTCGGCGCTGCCGATCCCTTCCAGCTGTTCCGCATCCTCTACGAGGTGCGGCGCGGCGGCGGCTTCAGCCTCGACTCCCCGGTGTCGTTCATGCTCGACCAGTGCCACAACATTGAGGACAAGATCCCCGGCCAAATCCGCTCCGTCCTCAACGTGCAGGAGATGACCGCCCGCGCCCTGCTGGTGGACCTTCCTGCCCTGGAGCAGGCGCAGGCATCCGGCGACGTGCTGGGTGCGAACGCCATCTTGATGGACGCCTTCTACACCGACGTTCGGCCACTGCTCGCCCCGTGGCGTGAGTCCCGAGGCCTGCCAGCAGACCCGATGCGCGCCTTTGCCGACAGCGGATACCTGGCCAGGATCACGGCGGAGCGCGCAGGCGGTGTGCAGTCCAGCTGGGGCGCGTGATGTCATCGGTTGTCGCGGTGGATCTGGGCGCCACCAGCGGACGTGTCATCCTAGCCACCTTTGGCCAGCGCCTAGAGCTGCAGGAGGTTCACCGCTTCTCAACGGCGGCTCGCCTGACCAAGATGGGGCTCCGGCTGGATGCTAAGGCCCTCATGAAGGAGATTCAGACCGGTCTCGGCGTGGCGATGCAGGCCGCCAGGGGTCCGGTGAAGGCCGTCGGCATCGACTCCTGGGCCGTCGACTACGGCCTTCTGTCCGACGGGCAGCTGCTGGATGAGCCGTTCAACTATCGTGATCCCCGATGTGAGGCGGGACGTGACTGCGTGGCCGCAGTGATATCCCCAGAGCAGCTGTACGACCGGACCGGCATCCAGGACCTGCCGTTCAACACCATCAACCAGCTGGCATGCGATCTGGCCACCGGACGACTTGACGGGCAGCGCCGTCTCCTGCTGCTGCCTGATCTGTTCGGCTACTGGCTGACAGGATGTGAGGTCGCCGAGCGCACAAATGCCTCCACCACAGCGCTCCTTGACCCTGCGACCGGAGACTGGGACTGGCCGCTGATCGACAAGCTGGGGCTTCCCCAGGGCATGTTTCCCGAGGTGATCGCGCCGGGAGACGTCATCGGCCCGATCCTGGAGGGGCCAGCGGCCGGCGTCCCACTGGTCGCGGTCGGCTCTCACGACACCGCGTCGGCAGTGGCTGGGGCCCCGCTCAGCGGCCCCGACGACGTGTTCCTCTCCTCAGGCACATGGTCGCTGGTGGGCATGGAGCTGCCGGAACCGATCCGGACCGAGGCCTCCCGCAGCGCCAACTTCACCAATGAGATGGGTGTTGACGGCACCGTGCGCTACCTCAAAAACATCACAGGCCTCTGGCTGCTGAGCGAGTCCATGCGCGCCTGGGCCGGGCAGGGTCGTGAATACACCGTCCCGGAGTTGGTTGAGGCCGCCCGGAATGTGCGCTCCGCGCCGGTCTTTGACGCCAACGCTCCCCTCCTGACAGCGCCCGGTGACCTGCCGGGGCGCATCCGGGCCCTGGTGGGTGACGACCGGCTCGGCGATCCCGCTGTCCTGACCCGCTCGATCCTGGAATCCCTCGCCGAGGCATACGCCCGCACCATCAGGGAATTGGCTGGGCTCACCGGCCGTCAGCCCAGCCGGGTGGTCATCGTCGGGGGCGGTTCTGCGAACACCCTCCTCAACCAGCTCACCGCAGACCGCACTGGCCTGCCCGTGAGCGCAGGTCCGCAGGAGGCCACGGCCATCGGAAACGCCCTGATCCTGGCTCGCGCCGTCGGCCTGGTCTCGGGGTCGCTGCGGGAGCTGAGGGACATCGTCGTCGACTCCTGCCAGATCACCGAGCATCGCCCAGCCCCAGCCCGCCCAGCTGCGCTGCTTGAAGACATCTGCGCCCTGTCCAACGAGTTCGGGGCCAACCCCGCTTTCACGCGCGCGGGTGGTGGAAACTCATCGGCCACCTCCGATGGCGTGCTGTGGATCAAACCGAGCGGGGTATCGATGGCCACCCTCGCGCCGGGCGACATGGTGCCGTTGCGCGTTGATGTGCTGAAGGAGGCGCTTGAGCAGCCCGCTCTCATCCCGGCCCACGGCGACCCCGTCCAGCACCTGGCGCACCTGGCAAGCCTCGATGACGGAGCACGTCGGCCGAGCGTCGAGATCCTGTTCCACGCTCTCATCGAAGACCCCCTGGTGCTGCACACCCATCCGCTGCTCATCAACGCCATCACCTGCAACGCCGACGGGGCGGAGCTGACCCAGACGCTGTTCGGCGACGAGGTGCTGTGGGTGCCCTACGTCGATCCGGGAATGCCCCTTGCCCGTGAGATTGCGGACCGCCGACGCGAGTTTGAGGAGCGAACGGGACAGCCCGCGCCGAAGGTCACCTTCCTGATGAACCACGGAATGATCGTCTCCGGTGATTCCCCGCAGGCCATCCGTGAGGCCAGCTATCGAGTCCTGGACCGGATACAGCGGGCCCTGGACATTGCGGGGGGTGGGTTGCCCGCCATCGCGGAGGAGTTCCGGCAGGCGGTTGCAGCCGAGGCCGTGGTCTGGGATGAGGGTGAGGTGGCGTCACGCTTCCCCACCACCGAGGACGGGGCAAGGTTCCTGGAGCAGGGGCCGCTGATCCCCGACCAGATTGTGTATGCGGGCTCCTTCCCTGTCGTGTTGGGCGACGACGTCGCCGAGGCCGTGTCCAGATATCGTCAGGTGCATGGCGTCGATCCGAAGGTTGCGGTCGTGCCCGGGGCTGGGGTGATTGCTGTGGGGACCAGCAGGTCACAGGCGGTCACCACCCTGGAGGTCTACGTGGACGCCCTGACCGTCGCTCAGGCGGCATCGCTGTTGGGCCGGGTCCGTGCGCTGAACGAGCGGGAACGCCGGTTCATCGAGACCTGGGAGGCCGAGGCCTATCGGCGGCAGGTGGCTTCCGGCACGTGAAAAGCCGACCGGGGCTCCGCCCCTCTGAGGCGAAGCCCCGTGCATTTCCCGGTTGGTCACTGTGATGTGGCTTCGCGCGCCTGTTTCATGGTGCTGAGGCCGAGGCTGTTCTTGCCCTTGGCCTGTGCGAGGCTTTCCCCGTCCACGAGGTACATTCCCTGCTCGGGATTGATCAGGTCGTAGCGGTTGTCCGGCATCAGGTTCAGGAAGAGCAGGGTCTCTGATGAGCTGACATCTGGTAGAAGGACGGTGCTCTCCTCAGAGTACTCAATCTGATTGTGCTCTCCGCCAGGCTGTGCGACCTCAATGATGTCGCCCACCATGATGCCGCCCTTCAGGGACTCGGTGACCTCGACTCGGCTGATGGTCTCCACGACGCCCATCTCGCTGGGGTTGATCTCATTGCTGGGGACGCCGCGTTGCGGATTGGCCAGCTCGTCCCCGTCATTTTGAGAGGTCTCTGGCTGCAGCAGCTCGACGCGGGAGTCAAGGAACTTTCCCTTGACGATGACCTTCGCGGCGTCTTCTGCGTCGCTGAGTGAGTCGTAGGTAGGGTAGTCGGCGCTCATCTGAATTGTCCGAGTTGTTGGCGAAGGGGCTGTGGTTGGGGGCGCTGCACTGGGTCCTGAGCAGTTCACCAGGCCCACCATGGATGCGGCTGCCAGGACGATGACGGCCTTCCTCACGTGTCCATTCATGGGTAGATCCTCCTCACCTCGTCGATGTCGTACTGCTGCGGAGCCAAGGTCGTCGTTCTGTCTCTGCTGTGCTTCATCAGGGACGGCTTGTCTGTGGATGGATTGTCGGCGAGGCTCAGGGCATGGCCCAACTCGTGAGTTGAAGTGCTGGCAGCCCACTCCTTGAAATGGCTTCCTGAGCTTGCCTTCAGCGTGATCGTGTTGACGTAAATACTGAAAGTTCTCTCGCTCGTACGCTGGCCTGCTGGGGAATACAGCCCAAACCAGTTTCTTGGATATTGGGCAGCGGTCATGGTCCCCTGTGCCTTGTCGTTTCTCTCGATCCTCAGGTTGGCTGTCGCCTTTGTTTGATTCCATCGGTTCCGAGCCTCGTCGAAGAGCTGCTGCCAGGCCTGGTTGACCCCCGTGTATTGAACGTTGAATGATGGGGTCGGCACGCCCCCGTCATAATAATCTGCTTTTGCGGTGCCGGCTGGGGCGAATGCTAAAAGTGCGGCCAACGGCAATGCGCTCCAAAATCCCTTCCTTCCTCTCTTCTGCCGCCGCTGGGAAGGACGTTGTCTCTGTGTGATATTCAAAGTCATGGTTCCTTTCTTCTGTCATCTGGAGCTCCATCGACGATTGATGGGGAAGCCGGGTTTGATGTGGCATTTCACGTCGCAGGCAATCTGTGAATAAGCCTCACGAGAGATGCAACTGGATTTTCCATCCTGTTGTCGGGGACCTCGAGGATCAATCAGACCTTGACTATCGTTATGGTTCTGTTACCATCGAAAGTGGATGTATGGTTGGGGCTTGAACGTGAAACGTTAAAACTTGCGGATGCAACATTCCGGTGAGGCCTCACGCACCCGCGTCAGCGAGATCTGGTGGTCATGCGAACTCGTCTGATGGCGCCTTCAGTCTCATCGTCGCCTGCCCTTCCACCCCCAGTGGGGGCGGAAGGGCAGGCAGGGCTTGCCGGCTGTCAGCTCTCCTGGGTCGGCCTCACTGGCGGACGTACTCTCCGAGCAGGGGATTCCCGTCCGGGGTCCTATACGATTCCAGCAGCTGCTCCATGGGCAGGCGCAGCAGATGTGAGCATTCTGCCAGGTTGTGGCATTGGGGAAATATCGAGCGCAGCTCCATGGGGATCAGGCCGCCGTCTCGCACCAGCCGCCCGGTGATCAGAGAGATCTGCTGAACCTGCCAGCCCGGATCCATCTCCTCAAGCGTGTTCGGTATGGATATCCAGGGCAGGCCCAAGGCCGCGCGGGCATCGGCTCCGATGCGGCTGATCGCCCATTTCACTGCGATCTCCAGATGAGGGGTGATCATCGTCGGGATACGTGAGCTGCCCCGTTCGCTTTTGCCGTAGAACCACTCGCCTTCTGAAGTCCAGAGATGGTGGGCATACATGCCGTGATCCCACGTCATGGAATGCCCTCCCGGTGTCTCGGAGACGGTTGCCTTGGCCTCCGAGGCGAAGGCAACGAGGTCATCAATGATCGTCATCTCAGGCGGCTCCTTCCAGGATGTTCAGTTGCAGGCATTCCTCTGCTGACAGCAGGATGTCGCCGAGCTGGAAGAGCACCTGCCGTGCGCCGCCTGGAAAGCCGAACCAGGGGGCGATGATTCCCGTGTGGATGGCCACTCCGGGTGGTAGGTCGAGCAGCCGGTATCGGTAGTAGGGGTCGTGAACCGCATAGACCGGCAGTGACCGCTGCTCAAAGGAGAAGGGCTTCGGCCCCAGGACGGCGCAGAAGTAGCTGCCCCGTGGGGCGCCGATGCGGTCTATCTGATCGCCGTATCTCGCGATGTAGTCTCGTGCCGAGGTGAAGACCTCAGGTGCTGGTTGTCTCTGGGCTTCGGTCATGGGGGATCTCCTTGTGTGCACATCGTGGCCAGTCAGGCGTTGGTCTCGTGCTCCATGATGTCATGCAGCTGCCCACCGTCCTCTGCCAGGAAGCTGTCGATGACCTGACCGGGGGACAGGGTCATGAGATGGGAGAGGAAGTTGAGCTCCTCATGCTCAGGGAAATGGGTGTTGAGCGTCATGACCAATGGAACACCGTCCGGACTGATCAAGCGGCCGTAGGAATAGATGAGCTCTTCTGTCTCCCATCCAGGAACAATGCTGGATTTTTCAGCTGAAATGTAATCCCATTTCTTCAAAGCCCGAACAATATTGAGCATCTTGTGTGAAACCCAGCGCAGTACCAGGTTCATGTCGGTGCTGCTGATGTGGTCGTTGCGTATCTCGCCTCGTTCCGTCTGGCCAAAACGCCAGCAGCCATTCTCGAGCCAGAAGTGATGTGTCAGGGACCAGTGGTAGAAGCTAAAACCGTCTTCGTGAGTGGATGTCGATTGACCCGCCTCCTGGAGAGCCTGTGTGAGTCGTTGGAAATCTGGGCCTAAAGTTGCTCTTGGATCACCCTGCTCGATGAGGTGGCTCAGGTGTGGCATCCCCTCAGGATGGAGGAATGAATCTAGGACATCGTCTGGACTCAACTCCATAAGATGAGACAGGGCCGCCAATTCGATGGCACCTGGAAAGGCGGTGACCATCTGCATGTCCACAGGGTCGCCGTGGGAGTCTACGAGTCGTCCAGTGGCGCTGACCGTGGCTGTGAACTCCTGCTCTGAGGTCTGCTCGGCTCCCCAGCCTGGGGTGAACCCGGAAACGCTGCGCAGAGGGAATAGCCAAGGCCAATTATGCTCCTCACGGTACCGGTAGGCCGTTCGGTACACCAGCCATCGCAGCGCCACATCCCGGTTCGGAGTGGACAGCGTAGCGATGGGATCACCGGAAAGGCTGTGACCTGGGTGCCCCACGTGCCACACGCCCCCCGTCTCCCAGAACTCCACGGGACGGATATTCTGACCCCGCCATATTGTCAGATGGTTCCCCTCCTGCGAGACAGCGTCGACTGCCTGTAGAGTGCTCACCAGTCGATCAAGGCAATCCGACAAAATCTTCCACTCCCTCCAAAATGCCATCTTTCAGGAGTTGATAAACCGGAACTGGCTTATCCCCGTTAAACACCTGAACTTGTCTGGCGCCGCCTTTGGCTCCATGCCATGGGGAAACCGTTCCTGTCTCAATCCTGTAACCGGAAGGAAGTTTCTCTCCGGAAAACTTGTACTGGTAGTACGGCTCATGAATGGACTGCGGTGAAATAGAGCGCTCCTCGAAGGAAGGAACCCTTCCCTTCTCGACGCCGCCAAGATAGCTCCCGTTTGGCCCTCCGATTCGATCAAGCGTGTCTCCATGTTTGCTTATGTAATCATCAACATTCGTATATTTTGTTGGGGCGTCCTCCATGATCTCCTGGCCTGGTTTAGGCCATCTCGTCTCTCGCTCACCGTTCTTGCCAATTTGCGTGTATTCATCCACCCAGTCCTTGTAGGATTTCCCTTCCCCGAAGAACTCTCGAGGGTTCTCCACGAGAGAAGAGCTGTCGGTTAGAGGTGTCTTGCCTTCTTGCGCATAAGGTGCCGCATCCGAGCTCGGGGGCCGGGTCTCATCTGGTATCGCCTGAAGCAGATCTTCAGTGGATTCTGGTGGCTGGCTTCGTAGGCGCTCCTGTTCAGCTGGATCTATGGGATCGGCTGGCTTGTCTCCCTCCTGTGGGGAGCGGTTGCCCGTCTCGTCACCAACCTTGTCTGAGCCATGTGAGGCGTCGGCTGTCTCATCTGCTTTCCCTGCTCCATGTGAGGCGTCGGCTGTGTCTTCTGCCTTGCGAGCTTGAGCTGCGTCATCTACGGTCTCCGACCCACGTGAGGCCCGGGAGGCATCATCTGTCTTGTCTGCTGCGCGGCCGGCATCAGCGGCATGGTCCGTGCTGCGAGCTGCCTGTGAGGCATCTCCCGTGCTTCCTGCTCCTCGTGAGGAACCACTGCCCCCAGGAGCGCTGTCGGCAGTGGTGGTGGGCTTTTCCGTGGCTCGACGAGCATCGGTGGAGTCTGTGGCGTGTTCAGCTCGACGAGCATCGGTGGAGTCTGCGGCGTGCTCAGCTCGACGACCAGCCTTGCTTGCATCTTTGAGGTCGTCTGCGGCATCGGCGATCTTCGATGTGTCGGCAGCCGCGTTGGCCCCTCGAGTGCCACGTGAGATGTCATTGGCGGCGTCCGCCGCGTCAGCGGCTCGGTCGGCGGCACGGATCCCGTCGCCGATGTCATCAATGTTGTCCGCGATTTTGGCTCCACGGGTTGCAGCGGCGCTGCTGCCACCGCTGAAGACTGCTGCGAGAACATCGGGGACCAAATGACCTAGGGCGCGCGCAGGGTCATCCTTCCAGGTGTCGACGTCCAAGACAGCACTGATCACGTTGGCGCCGAAGCCGATGGGGTCGTTTTTGAAAGCCTCGAAAGCCTGCATGGCGGTTTCAAGTGGGATTTTCTGTTTTGCCGCCCATTCTTCGAGGGTGAGTTCGCCGGTGGCGACCTTATAGAGGTCCATCAATGGCCCATATTGCAAGTCGATGAGCAATTTGGCGATATCGACCACTGCCTCGACTGCCCCCATGACGATTCCGCCCAAGAACGCTAGGCCGGATTCTAGCCAGTTGCGGGCGGCGTCAGCGCCATCGCAGGCGGAGCGCACATCGTTTGCTGTGGTTCCAGCCTGCTTCTCCAGATTGGTGATCAGTGAGGCGAAGTCGGAGACCGCCTTGTCGCGCAGTGCCTTGCCGGGATCCTCAAAAGGTTGGATCGTGAGCGTGAATGTTCCAGGACCATTTTTGGCCTCCCAGGCATCCTTTTTTCTATACCCCTCAGCCACGTCATTGTCATATTGTTCTTTGGCAATCTCGGTCTGGCGGTTTCCCTCGTCATAATTCTGTTTGCATATCTGGGCGGATTCCTGAGCCGAGGAGAGGACTTCTGCATATGCGTCAAGGGAATTTGCGGCATCTCTGAACTCAGAGGCTGCATTCGACCATCTATCAGGTTCAACCTCGAAACGGGCGCGGAATCGGTCAGCAGCACGGCCGACCCACCCGTCAGTGCTCAGCGAGCGCAGGGAATCAGCCAGCACGTCGAAATCTGATGCCCTGGCTCGCATGACCGCAGTCCGTTCGTGGATGGCAGCGGGTTCACCCTCGATCTTGAATTCGGGGGCAGATGTGTATTTTGCGCTCATCAGGATTCTCCCATCAGCGGACTCGTCGGCAGGGACTCTGCGGCTGACTTGACAGTGTTCATCTCTTCTTCTGCGGAGGAATTGTACTCTGCGTAGTTTGAGGCAACCTTGCCCAGCCGTCCTGCGACTTCTTCAATATCCTCAGTCATGGAGTTGATTGTTCGCTCCCAGCGGTCCTGGAACTCGTCAACCGCATCCCACACCACGTCATTGGCCAAGGCGTCCTCGGTAGGTACGTAGTCCTCGACGTCCTTGTCCTTCTTCAGCTGCACTATCTCGGCAGCTTTCTTGGCCCCATTGATCAGAGACTCTAAATCAACCTCAAAATCATGTGAAGACATGCTATCGATCCTTGTCAGTCCAGTACAGCTACGTTAGAGACCTCGGCCTCATGGGCCAAAGAGCGAATCTTGCCCATGGCCGTTGCAGCCTTGTCCAGGACTTCGGCAAGATCTTCAGCTCGTTCCGTGAGCTGCTCGCCTTTCTGCTTCTGAGCTTGCCGAGAGTCGGTGTCTGAGCCCCAGCCGGAGACCTCTGAGTCAACCCGGGTGTTCATCTCATCCATCTCCTCCCGGAGATTCGAGGCCATCTTGGTGAAGGCATCCTCTAGGGCCTGGGCGCTGGCTTCTTTGAAGATGAAGGTTCTCTCTGCCATGTCAGCCCCCCATCCGATGTGCCAGATTGGAGCTGACGTCTGAGAATGACTGATTCTGATTTGATTCTGTCTGGGACACCTCGCTGTCAACTGCTGCCAATGCCTGAGCATACTTCTGCAGGTCGCTGTTGAAGACCTTCAAAGACTCAGACCAGAGCGTCGTCACCTCACCCATCACTCCCATGGCTGATCCCGTCACGTTCGGTGCATGCTGTTCCAGCGCATCACCGAACGTGCTCACATCCTCTGAGATCTCCTCGCAGGTGTTTCCCACAATCCCTGCGGCCCGCTGCTGAGCTCCGATTTGCAACTGCAACCCTGTTCCCACAGAGTCCTCCCTTTCCCTATGCCAGCTTTCGTAACGCAACCACCACCTGAACGCGACGTGACTGCGGCCGCGACAACAGGGTGAGCGGAACTCTACCCGGAGAGGGGGTCATGAGCTGCCGGTGACCACTCAGCAGGCCTCTGCGGGCTGTGTGGATGACGTATCACCGGTTTCTCGATGCTACGCAGCTGAGGTGGAGGCGCTTTCGGGTTGGGCAGGGGCCTCCGGGCTGGATGGCGCGACCACCAGGGCCGCGATGCCCGTTGTGATCGGGACGCTCAGCACTAGGCCGATGGCACTGCCCAGGGTGCGGACGATCTCGCCCGCGAACATCTCCACATTCAGCAGGTCCAAGGCGTTGCGGTTGGTGAAGAACAGCAGCAGCAGCACCGCGAGGGAGCCTCCCGCGTAGGCGAACACGATGGTGTAGATCGTGGATGCGATGTGGTCGCGCCCGATGCGCATGCCCGCCGCGAACAGCTTCCTCCGGGACATCGACGGGGCTGCCGCGCGCAGCTCCCACACAGATGAGCTCTGGGTGATCGTGACATCGTTCAGCACGCCCAGCCCGCCGACGATGATGCCTACCATCAGCAGCTGCCTCAGGTCGAGGCCAGGCAGCACCGTCGCCAGGTCGTACTCGCTCTCATCGGCGAAACCCGACAACCGCGCCAACTCGACCGAGATCGCGCCCAGCCCCGTCGTCACCGCCAAACCCAGCAACGTTCCAGCCAAGGCCGTCGACGTTCGCAACGACACCCCATGGGCCACGTACAGCACCACGAACAGGATGGCCGTCCCCCCCACCAGGGCGACGATCATGCCGGGCTTGCCCGTTATCAGCGCCGGCATCATGAAACCGACCAGCACGAAACCGGAGAAAGCCAGCCCGAGCAGCGCAAACAGCCCCTTCCACCGGGCAACGGCCACCACCACCACGACGAACAGCAGCACCATGCCGATCAACGCCGGCGTCCGGTTCGCAGCGGAGAACGACCACAGAACCCCGTTGGGGGTGTCGATCCGCCCCAGCTCCACATCGTCACCGGCACGCAGACCCGCATAGGCGAACGGTCCCAGCAACTCGACGGACACACTCTGACCCTCATCCTCGCCGGTGGTGACCCTGACCGTCGCGGTGGAGCACCTCGTGTGACCGCCCTGGGCTGTGGCGCAGCCATCCTGCACGTCGGTGATCGTGCCGTGCACGAACGTCATGCCGGGGGCGTCGGTCTGCTTCATCGTGCTGTGGCTGACCTGCGACGGAGAGGGCCACAGCCAGATCAGACCGGCGACGGTCAGAAACGCAACCACCGTCAGGAACCCAATCAGAACCTTCCGTGCTGCCGCCCCGACGGCGACATGCTCCACGTCGGCTGCTCCATGCGAATGCCCTGCTCCCATGGCACGCACGATACATGGCCCGCCCAGGTAGCCTTACCGCCATGCAAGACAACGTCTGCTATCGCCACCCCGACGAACCCACCGGCATCGCATGCCAGCGCTGCCACCGCCCCATATGCCATCGCTGCATGGTGGCGGGCTCCGTCGGCTTCCAATGCCCAAGCTGCGTGGAGATGGGACGGCGCCAGACCCGTCAGGGCCAGCTCCCCTACGGTGGGGTGCAGAGCTCACACCCTGCCCTGACCTCGCAGGTGCTGATCGGCATCAACCTGCTGATCTGGGCGGTGATCTTCTTCACCGGCGGGTCGCAGAGCCCGCTCGTCAGGCTTCTCGCCATCCGCGGACGGGGCTGGTGCCTGGTCAACGACGCCTACCTGGTTCCCGTCAACGCCTCCCAGTGCACCGGCGGCGACGTCTGGGTCGACGGTGTCGCCACCGGTGCCTGGTGGCAGGTGATCACAAACGCCTTCGTGCACGCCGACATCCTCCACATCGCCTTCAACATGGCCGCGCTGTTCATCCTCGGGCCGCAGCTGGAGGGCGTGCTCGGGCGGGTCCGCTTCCTGACGGTCTACCTCGTCTCCGCGCTGGCGGCCTCGGCCGTGGTGCTGTGGTTCACCGAACCCTATGTCACAACCCTGGGGGCCTCGGGAGCGATCTTCGGGATGATGGGCGCGGTGCTGGTGATCGTGAGGAAACACCGCGGCGACCTGCGACCCATCCTGGTCTGGGTGGGTTTGAACGTGGTGATCACCGTCATCGGGGCCTCCCAGATCTCCTGGCAGGGGCATCTCGGCGGGCTGGTCGGCGGCCTCGCCGTGACTGCCGCGCTGCTCGGGCTGCCCCGTGAGCGACGTGAGCGCTGGCAGTGGCCGCTGGCGGGCCTGGTGGTCGTTGTGATCGCCGCAGCCATGATCGTCAGGGTGCTGCAGCTGGCCTGACCCTGCGCAGCCCCGCTCCGCTGGCCTGACGATCAGCTGAAGAGCGCCTTGATGATGGGCGCAGCCGACGAGGAGCCCGACACGCCCTTGTCGACGAAGACCGCGACCGCGTATTTGTCGTTGTACGCGATCATCCAGGCGTGAGCATCGGAGGTGTTGGCGGCGTCGGCCCCGAACTCGGCTGTGCCCGTCTTCGCTCCCGTCATCACCCCCTTGAGGGCCATGCCGGAGCCGTAGTCCACCACAGCCTGCATGCCGGTTTGCAGCTGCGTCGCCTCGTCGGGGCTCAGGGGCGCGGCGGTGGAGGTGGCCTGGTGATCCCTCACCAGCCACGGGATGGTGGTTTTCCCCGAACCGACGCTGGCCGCCACGGCCGCCATGCCCAGCGGCGACATCTCAATACTGCCCTGGCCGATCATGCTGATGGCCCGGTCGATAGGGTCGCTCTCCTTGGGGGCGACCTTCCCGAAGTTGGAGGTGAACCCGGCCTCGTAGTCAGTGCCGACCCCCAGGCTTGCTGCCGCAGACGCCAAGGCCTCGGGGGTCACGCTCTTCCCGGCGCCCGCGAAAGCGGTGTTGCAGGAATAGGCCAGGGCGTCCTTGAGGGGGATGCTTCCGGTGTGCTCAGCCGAATAGCCCTGGTAGTTGGTGACGGTGTGGCCACCCACATCCAGCGACGCCGGGCACTCCACCGGCGACGCGGCCGTCAGCCCACTGGTGCGGATCATCGCCAGCGAGGACGCCACCTTGAACGTGGAGCCGGGCGCGAAACTGCCGTAGGTGGCCTGCGGGAACTCCCCAGCCCCCTTGGAGTTCGCGGCGGCGAGCACCCCGCCGTCGCTGATGTCCAGGACGACGATGGCTGCTGTCTGATCATCGGGCACCTGCTGGGCCAGCACCGTCTCGGCTTTCTCCTGCAGCTCCCGGTCGAGGGACAGCTGGATTGGTGCGCCGACGCTCTCCTGCTGCTCGAACACCGAGGTGGTCTCAACCGTTGCTCCGGAGCGGGCGACAATGTCGATCTGCACCTGCGCGACGCCCCGCAGCTGCTCGTCATAGCGGGCCTGGAGGCCGCTGACCCCGACCATGTCGGAGGCGGCGATGGCCCCACCGGACTTCTCGATCTGCTCCGGGGTGGGGTTGCCCACCCGCCCCAGCAGGCTGGCGGCGAAGGTGTCGCTGGGGCCGACCATCCCGGTGGTCTCGTGCACGGCCCCTCCCGGGATGCCGCTGACAGCGGCTGGGATCTTGTCCTGGGACAGCGTTGTGGCGATCACGAACTGCTTCGGACCGCCTGCGAGCACCTTCTGGGTGAAGGCCGTGGCGTCGATGCTCAGCAGCTCCGCCAGCTTCGTGGCCGATGCGCTCCAGTTGGGCTCCTCCACCAGGGACTTGTCGATCCCAACCTGGTAGAGGGTGCGCTCCTCCACCAGGGCCAGGCCCTTCCCGTCGTTGATGGCGGAGCGTTTCGGCTGCTTGCGGACATGCCGGAGGCGCGTGTCGGGGGTCAGCTTCGGATGTACCACCGCCGGCGACCACACCGCCGTCCAGTTCCCGTTGACGTTCTCCAGTGGCAGGGCGCTGGTGTACTGCAGGGTGCCTGGTGCGAGCTGGTAGGTGTACTTCAGCTGGGCGGTTGCGGTCTTGCCATCGGCCTCGTAGGTGATGTCCGCGACCTCGACGGTGGGCACGATGCCGTCCATCCCAGCGAAGATGGTGTTCAGGTCGGCGGTGGCGTCGGCGGGCGATGTCGTCAAAGCTGCGGCTGACAGATCCAGCTTGGGCAGGCCCTCCACGACCTTCGCGACGGCGCCGTCGGCGGCCTCGACGCCCTCCGGAGGAATGGACGGGTCACGCGGGGTGCTGGGTGCGCATCCGGCCAGCAACAGCGTCGCTGTCACCGCGGCGGCCAGCATGCCCCGCAGTCGCGTGCCCCATGTGCTCTGAGAACTCACGGTGATCCCTTCCCATCGGCCTGTGCCCGGAAGCGGCTGGCTCCCTTGCTTTCCACGAGACTACCGGGACAGCATGGCAGGACTCTCAGGCAGGCCTCCGAACTGCGCAGATGCGGTCATCTGATGAGTTGCGTTTCCGTAGTCCCCGCAGGGCGCGTATGTGATTGGTGGTGATGTCGTGGGCAGGTACCCTAGGAGACGGTGACACCCCGTCTCAGCGGCGGGTCACGCCTCATGACGTCCTCATCCAAGGAGTGAACCCGGTTGTCCGTCCCCTTGTGGGTGTGGGCTCTGACCATCGCCCTCATCGCCGTCCTGTTCGCCTTCGACTTCTTCTTCCACGTCCGTCAGGCGCATATCCCGACCATCAGGGAGGCTGCGGTCTGGTCGGCGATCTATGTCGGGCTGGCCGTGGCCTTCGGCATCGCCCTGTGGATCTTCGGCGGCCACGACATGAGTTTTGAGTACTTCAACGGGTGGCTGGTCGAGAAGGCCCTCAGCGTCGACAACCTGTTCGTTTTCCTGGTGATCATGGGGTCATTCGCCGTTCCCCGTGAGGACCAGCAGAAGGTGCTGCTGTTCGGCATCATCTTCGCCTTGGCCTGCCGCTCCGCGTTTATCGCGGCGGGCGCCGCCATCATCACGGCATGGAGCTGGGTGTTCTACATCTTCGGGTTCTTCCTCATCATCACGGCCGGGAGGCTGCTTGCCCCCGACGACGGGGACTCCGACGAGGCCGACAACCTCGTCATTCGCATCGCCAAGAGATACCTGCGTACCACCGACCACTACGACGGCGACAAGCTGTTCACCGTCCAGAATGGCAAGCGGGTGCTCACCCCGATGCTGCTGGTGATGGTAGCCATTGGTGGCACTGACCTGATGTTCGCGTTCGACTCCGTTCCGGCGGTCTATGGCGTCACCCAGAACCCGTATCTGGTGTTCACGGCGACGGCGTTCTCACTGATGGGGCTGCGCCAACTGTATTTTCTCATCGACGATCTCCTGGACCGTCTCATCTACCTCAAATATGGTTTGTCGGCGATCCTGGGATTCATCGGCGTCAAGCTCATCCTCCACGCCCTCCATGACAACAATCTGTCGTTCATCAACGGCGGCAACCCCATTCCCGTCTACACCTTCGGCAACGTTGAGGCCCTCCTCGTCGTGGTCGGTCTGCTGGCCGTCACCATCGTCGCCTCGCTGCTGAGCCCCAAGGGGGTTGTTGCCAGCGAGGTGCGATCCCTGGACCGCAGGGCCCACGCCTACCTTCACACCGAGTATCGCGGCACCGATGAGGAACGCAACATCTTATACAGCGAGATCGTCGCCCGCGAGGCGAAGCTCAAAGAGATGAAGCCGGAGCTGGTTGCCCACTACATGGAGGCCGCCGGGGTGGACAGGGCGCTGGCGAAGGTCCACGAGATGCACGAAGACCTGACCTGACATGGCCGTCGAGTCAGCCCTGAGCTGACGCTGCCCGTCACAGGCATCCAGGGCCATTTGCTGTCAGCGGTGATCCTGCTGTGGGCGCTGCTGGCCGCCGCGTTCACCGTCGCCTCGCGACGCATCGGCCCGGAGGCCTTCGGCAGGGGCACCGAGGATCTCACGTTGTCCTCTCCCTGAAGCGGTGACAGAGTGAGCGGGAGTCCGATGACATCATCTGTGAAGACCACCATCTGCCAGCTGCCGAGGAGAACCTGTGTTCAAAGAGCTTCGTTCAGCCGTCAAGGGCCTGCGACGATCCTGGATGTCGCTGCTGAAGTACCTGATCGTTACGAAGGCGCTTCAGTTCTTGGTGTTGTTCCCGCTGTTCTGGTGGTTGGCGGGGCGGCTGTTCGCCTGGCGGGGGTTGGTCTCCCTCAACAGCGCCAACGCGGCCGGTTTCCTGCTCTCAACGCCCGGCCTGTTGTTTGCGCTGCTGACTTGCGGGATGCTGCTGCTTACCCTGCTGATCGAGATCGGCGGTTTCGTGACGCTCAGCGCCACTGCTGTGAAAAGTGATGTGCAACCCGGATATCGCGCAATCCTGGGCACTGTCTTCCGGTCTTTCAGGACGATCATCGGGCCGGGCCTAGTGGTGGTGCTGGCTCTGGTCCTGGTGGTCATGCCGCTGACTGACTCCGTCCTGAATGTCAGCTTTCTTTCCGACATCCGTATTCCGAACTTCATCACCTCCGTGATCCTGGCCCATCCCGTCTACAGGATCGCCTATTGGGTGCTGCTGGCTGTTCTGCACGTCGTCGCCGTCCTGATGATGTTCCTGTTTCACTTCATGCTGCTGGGGCATCTCAGATTCGGGGCAGCCGCTCGGGCCAGCGCCCGGCTCATCAAGAGGAACCTGCTGCGGCTTGTCGGCTTCATGCTGATGGCGGGAGCATTTCTCGGCGTGGTCGTGACGGTGGTTCTGCTCGGAATCATTCTGCTCCTCAATGGCGTGAGTCTGGCTGTGCAGGAGAATCCGGGGGTTGAGCTGTTTCTGGGGACGACGTGCCTGCTGCTGATCGGGGCGGTCATCGGCTTGACCACCAGCCTGCTGCTGCCCTCGCAGCTCTATCTGCTGACCAACCGGTACTACACCTATCTGGAGGCGCTTCCCGACGACGATGCCCTGCGACCACTTGCCGACAAGGCTCCGGTGATGGAGGCGAAGACGAAACCGAGTGTGCTGGACCGCGTCATAGAGCGACGCGGCATGCTCGTGGCTGTCTTCCTCGTCCTCGTGCTGGCGTCGGCGGGCATTTTCACGGTGGTGGCGGGTGAGGTGACGAAGGCGCCGAACATCGCCGTGGTGGGGCATCGCGGCGGTCCAGGGGACACGGCTGTCGAGAACACCCGGGAGGCCATCGAGCAGTCCATCGCCGCCGGGGCGCAGTACGTGGAGGTCGATATCCAACGCACTCTCGACGGCCAGTACATCGTCTTCCACGACAATGACTTCTCGCGTTTCACCAGCGATAGGCGCAGCCCCCAGGAGATGACGCTTGCCGAGATCAAGGCGCTCGACCTCGGTGAGAAGTCGGGTGGCCGGTACGTCGATGTCAGAGTCCTCAGCATGAATGAGCTCTTTGAGCTGACAAGGGGGCGCATCGGCATCTTCTTGGAGCTGAAGGGAAAAAGCGCCGACACGCAGATGGCTGACGACGCAGTCTCCGCGGTGAAGGAGGCCGGGATGCTGGATCAGGTGGTCGTGATGTCGCTGGACTACGGGCTCATCGAACACATTGAGCATCACCATCCGGAGGTTGTCAGCGGCTTCACGTATTTCCTGTCGCTGGGCAACACCTCACAGCTCACCGGCGACTACCTGATCCTTGAGGAGGATGCCGCCTCCGCTGAGCTCATCGACCAGATCCATGCCGTCGGCAAACGCGCCGCGGTATGGACGGTGAACACGGAGGACTCCATGGAGAGATTCGTCAACTGGCCCGTGGACGCGGTGATCACCGATTATGTGGACGACTGGCAGAGGGTCGCGGAGGAACGTCGCCACGAGGATCCCCTGGTCAGCTTGGCTCGGCAGCTGTTCGGCTGACCTGTGGGATGGGGAGACGTTAGCTGGCGTTGTGGCGCTGGTAGGCGGGCTCCCGCAGTCCGAGGAGAGCCTCGGTCATCCGGGCGGCTTCGACATGATGGGCGACGTCATGCACCCGGATCATGCGCGCTCCCCGCTCAATGCACCAGGCTGCGGCGACGAGCGACCCTGTGAGCCGCTGATCCTTGGGGCGGTCCAGGGTCTCGCCGATGAAGTCCTTGTTGGAGCACGCCGCCAGAACAGGCAGGCCGAGGACGGTGAATTCGTCGAGGCGATGCAGCAGCTCCAGGGTGTGGCGGGTGTTCTTGTTGAGGTCCGGCCCAGGATCGATGACCAGTTGGCCGCGCCTCACCCCGGAGGCTTCCGCCAGCGCGACCCGCTCACGCAGGAACGCCAGGACCTCCGTCACCACGTTGTCATAGCGGGGGTGTCGCAGATGGGTGCGCGGGGCAGCCAGACTGTGGGTGACGATCAGGCCTGCGCCGGTGCGGGCGGCGAGGGGAGCCAGCTCGGGGTCGGACAGGCCGGAGGTGTCGTTGATGATGTGTGCGCCGGCCTCAATGGCGGCGGAGGCGACGGCGGAGCGGAAGGTGTCGACGCTGACCATCACCTGCGACTGCTCCGTGATGGCCTCGACGAGGGGACAGATCAGGTCTGTCTCCTCCGCCTCAGAGACCTCCTGCGCATCGGGTGAGAATGGAACCCCACCGACGTCGATGACATCCGCGCCCGCATCGGCTGCTGTGAGCGCGGCATCGACGGCTGCGTTGAGCTCGAAGGTGCGTCCACCGTCGAAGAACGAGTCTCGGGTGCGGTTGACGATGGCCATCACGGCGACGCGATGATCGAGGTCCAGGCGTGATATCACCTGTCCATTCAATCAGCCAGCCTCCGCCGGCTGCCTCGCGATCTTGTCATGTTGAGGATTTGCGTCACATGGATCCGATAGGGGTCCTTGCCGTCTGGCTCACCTCGGCGACGATGCCCGTCAGGGTCTCCTCCAGTGGTGTGTGGGTTTCGCCGAGCAGGTCCCGGGTATCGGTGTCGTCGGAGATGAAGGGCCCAGACATCTGGTAGACGGTCTGCCCGATTGCGCGCATCGTTGGTGAGAACCAGCCGAGCAGACGCAACGCCGCAGTGGGGATGACGCTGATTCTCGGGTCCCCGTCGATCCCGGCGATCTGGAACAGCAGCCGAGCCAGCTCGCGGGCGCTGAGGGCGGGTGCGTTGGGGACGTGCCAGGCGCGACCGAGCATCTGCGGGTCGGTGGCGGCGCGGGCCAGCAGACGCCCGAAGTCGGGGACCGCAGTCCAGCTGTGTGGGACGTCGGCGCTGCCGATGATACTGGCCTTCCCCCTGGACAGCAGGGGGGTGATGATGCGATCCCCGGCGTAGGAGGCCGTTCCCGCGCCGACTCCGAGGTAGGACGAACCGCGCACCTCGACGGCCCGGATTCGTCCCTGCTCATGGGCTTCGAACAGGCGATGGGTCACGTCGGCTCGGATCTCGCCCAGTGTCGACGGCGGGTTGAGGGGGTCGGTGGCGTGCATCGGCATGACTCCGCGTGCGTAGGAGTAGTGGTTGCCCGCGAGCACCAGGGTCGCGTCCTGCCGCTCTGCCAGGTGGATGAGGTTCTCGATGGCCAGGGGCCAGCCGCGACTCCACCCGGCGATGGTGTAGGTGAAGTTACAGCAGGCAATGATCGCGGCGCTGGGGGCGAGGGCATCCAGGCCGTCGCCCGTGACGACGTCGATCTTGGCGGTCTGCGCGCCGGGCAGCTGCGTTCCACTGCGGGTGGCCACCGTGACCTGGTGGCCGGCGCTGATGAGGGAGTGTGTCGTGGCCCTACCGAGGGGGCCGGCGCCGATGACCGTGATGTGTTCCATGGTTTCTCCTTGAGGTGAGACGAGCTGTAAAACAGTAAACACCGTTCACGTTTTTGTGGCGGCATTCATGCCAGACTGGGGGTCATGGCAGCCACCCCACGCAGCGAGGCCCGTGACGCCTTCAGCCGACGACTGCTGGAGGTCGCGCACCGGCACCTGGCGGACAAGGGAGCGGCGGGACTGGGGATGCGCGCCCTCGCCCGCGATCTCAACGTGACGCCTGGTGCCCTGTATCGCTACGTCAAGAGCCGCGACGACCTCCTGACGCTGCTCATCGTCGACGCCTACGAGTCGCTCGGGCGGGCTGTGGAGGAGGCCGAGGAGGCGATTCCCCGCGACAACCTGGAGGGTCGCTGGCTGGCGGTGTGGCGCGCGGCCCGCACGTGGGCGTTGGGGCATCGCAATGAGTACGGCCTGATCTACGGCACCCCCGTCCCTGGATACCAGGCCCCGCCGGAGACGATCCCAGCCGCGTCCAGGATCTCCCTGCTGCTTGCGCGGATTGCCTCGGAGGTGGCGGCCTCGGGTAGGGGCGCCCCGTCGTCAGGTCAACCAGAACTGGCCCCGGGTGTGCTGAAGGACATTGAGAGGGTGCGTCTTTGGACCATTGAGCAGGGACTGCCTGCGAATGCCTCGGATGAGATGATCCTCGCCGTCCTGAGAGACTGGACCGAGCTGTTCGGCTGCATCAGCATGGAGCTCTTCGGCCACTATGTCGGCAGCATCGAGGCTGGATCGGCTTTTCTCGACGAGGTGGCCCGGCGCAGCTTCGGCGAACTCCAGGAACTGGCAAGGTCCTAATCGTCACCCAGAAATGCTCATCGCACGGTGAGACTGATGTAGCTGGAATATCAGATATCTCTGAAAACAAGACCAGCTCACGGGTTTTAACACGCACTCAATAACACGCGAGGCGACCACTGAAGGGAGGCCATGAGGCTTATTCATAGGGGTGTTTCGGTTTTCCTCAGCTAGCGCTTTGTCCTGAGGGGGATGCGAGGGCGGCTTGCCTGATCTGAGACAATCAAAGTGTCCTACCACAAAGACTCTCAGATGAAAGACAAGCCGCCGCCGTGAATACTACCACATGCCTTGACCGTGGCCAGATCCTTGACCTGTGCGAACTGATCCACACCGCCTGCTCCGGAAACCTTCCC
>ERZ773077.97-NODE-97-length-60856-cov-9.055821_pt1 | contig 60856 bp, 49 predicted proteins | sample MGYA00580612_ERZ773077 | MGnify/ENA primary metagenome ERZ773077 (study PRJEB29015, sample SAMEA2737971) | human oral metagenome | biome: human oral; feature: human-associated habitat; material: dental | place: China | collected 2021 ...
CCGCCGGTGAAACCTATCTGCCGGAAGGGATGCGCGAACCGGGCTGGTACAAGCCCGTGCCGCGCGGACTGGAGCTGAAGATCGGCGAGAAGCTGACGCAGCTGCGGGCGTGGGATGCGGAAGCTCGGCGTCGTGAAAGGAGCAAGGCGAAAGGCACTGCGTCGCCTCATGATACGGTGTCGAACCAGGAAGAGCAGTAGAGCAAGCAGTGGTGCAGCTTGTTTCAGGTGCCTTTGGGTGCTGCAGGGGCTGCGTTGCCCCTGCATTTCCCAGCCGTGAGAGAAGGGGCCTGAACCGGTTTACCTTCCCTGTGTCTGGCGCCGCTTGCGCACTGCCTGTGCCAGTGTCTGCAACACGGGGATGGTCTGTTCCATGCTCAGGCAGGCGTCGGTGACGGAGACGCCGTATTGCAGTGGCTGGCCGGGCTGAATGTCCTGGCGGCCTTCGTTCAGGTGGCTCTCGATCATCACGCCGGTGATGCGGGCATCGCCTGCGGCGATCTGGCCGGCCACGTCCTGAGCCACGTCGATCTGGCGGCGGTGCTGCTTGCTGCTGTTGGCGTGCGAGAAGTCGATCATCACCTGTTCGCGCAGCCCCGTCTTTGCCAGCAGCTGGCAGGCGGCGTCCACATCGGTGGCGCTGTAGTTGGGGGCCTTGCCGCCGCGCAGGATGATGTGGCAGTCGGGGTTGCCGTGGGTCTCGAAAATGGCGGCCACGCCCAGCTTGGTCATGCCCATGAAGGCGTGGCCGCTCTGGGCCGCCAGAATGGCATCGGCCGCAACCTTCACGCCACCGTCGGTACCATTTTTGAATCCCACCGGGCAGGACAGGCCACTGGCCAGCTGGCGGTGGCTCTGGCTCTCGGTGGTGCGGGCGCCGATGGCACCCCAGGTGACCAGTTCGCTGATGAACTGGGGGGACAGCAGGTCGAGGAATTCGGTAGCCACCGGCAGGCCCAGTTCCAGCACATCGAGCAGCAGGGCGCGTGCCATTTCCAGTCCGTCGTTGATGGCGTAGCTGTCGTCCATGTGGGGGTCGTTGATGTACCCCTTCCAGCCGACGGTGGTGCGCGGCTTTTCGAAGTAGACGCGCATGAGGACCAGCAGATCCTTGTCGAGTGCGTCTGCGTGGACCTTGAGCTGGCGCGCGTATTCCATGGCCTGGGCATGGTCATGGATGGAGCAGGGGCCGACGACCACGAGCAGGCGGTCATCCTCACCGTTCAGGATGCGGGCCACAGCAGCGCGGCTGTCTTCCACCAGCTGGGTGGCGGCGTCGGAGGCGGGCAGCCATTCCTGCAGCAGGGCCGGCGTGATCAGCGGCCGCACGGCCTTCATGCGGGTGTCGTCGACGCGGCGCGTCAGGGCGGGGTCGTGGGGTTTGCGGGCGCGGGGTGTGGCAGTCATGGCAATACTGTCAGAAAGTTTTTCTTGCTGACAGTATAGTGCGTGTCATGGACCCGTCTGTCCCCGTGCTGGCCCGGATCGATGGTGGCTCCCCATTCGCTGGCGAGCCACCGGGCGCGTTCCGTCGTGACGTGTATCCTCAGTACGTCAGCTCCAGAAACACCACGTGCTTGTCGGCCAGCGGCCAGGTGCGGCCGGCGACGCGTTCGTTGTTGAAGCGGGCCACCACGGTTTCGGGTTCATCGCTGACGGACTTCATGCGCGACATCGACACGCCGGCGCCCTGAGAGGGGATGCCGGGCGGCGGGACGGCGCGGCCGAACGACATGGTGTCGCGGCGCAGGTCGAAGTAGCCGCGCGGGCGCGTCATGATGACGATGGCCCGGGCGTCCGGGTCGGCATGCACGATGCGCTGCAGCCGGAAGTTGACGATGTTGCTGCTGCGCGGGAAGGGGCTGCGGTAGATGTGATGGGTGGGGTAGCCGCTGGCGCTGATCACGAATTCGTAGGTCTGTTTCGGATCGGCTGCAAAGCCGCCCCAGCGGCCGTCACGTGTGGTGGTGTAGGTGTAGGCGGGTGTGGTGGTGGTGCGGATGCCGGTTTCGGCATTGACCGGCCAGACCTCGATGTGTGCGCCCTTGAGCGGCAGGTTGCTGGGGAAGCCCGCGCTCTGGCCCTCCACGCCACTGATCACACCATCCAGCGTGGCCTGGGTTTCGGGCTTGATTTCGTAGGTTTCGGGGGCCTTGCCCATCAGGAAGTTGTACATGGCGCCGAACGCTGCCGGCGAGTGGGCGGCCTCGCGGTGGTCCACACCGGGCAGCACCACGTTCTGTGCGCCCTTGAGCGCCTGGCTGGCGGGGCCGATGTTGGTGTTGAGGGACGGATTGCCGATCCATTCACCGGTGGGCTGGGCGTATTTGTCGTTGCGGTCGGAGCGCAGGGTCTGCCACTGCACGCCGGCGGGGACTTCGTTGCCGGTGGCGTCCTTCGGCTTGTTCAGTTCGGTGAGAAAGCGCGACAGGCCCGAGAATTCGCTCTGTTCGCGCAGACCCTTGACGGCCCAGACGCCGTGGGCGGGCGTGCCGGCCAGCACGGCGTGCGAGACGCTGTCGGCACCGTCACCGTTCTGGATGTAGTTGCGGATGGCGTTGCCACCCCGGCCCGCACCGACCAGAATGACCTTGTCCACACCGTCGTGCTTCTTCACGTTGGCTACGCTGGCCTTGAGGTAGGCCATGTAGTCGGCGCTGCTGCTGCGGCCGGCCTGGGGCTGGGTGTCGTCATCCCGCGCGAAGGGGTAGGGCAGGTCCAGCGTGTGCAGTTTGGAGGCGGGCCAGCCGTTGGACTCGAAACGCCACAGCGTTGTCTGCCAGCTGGCGGCACTTTCGCCGTTGTCGTGCACGAAGAGGATGGACGGGTGTGTGTCGACGGGTGTGGGCGTGATGGCCTTGCAGCCGGCAAGCAGCAGGGCAAGCAGGCCGGCGCCCTTGAGGGTCAGGCGCTTCGGGGCTCGAAACTGGGGTTTCGATGACACGGTTTCCTCCGGATCGGACAACGGACGACGGTGGGTTGCATGGGCGCGACAGGGCCGCGCTGCGGGGATTATGCCGGACATCGGCGCCGCCGTCGGCCATGGGCTTCAGGCGTGCCGGGGCAAAACCCGGCGGCGGCAAAGGCGCCTGGCTGCAGGTGTTCCGGTTCCCTTGTCATGGATGATACGGCTTTGGCGATCTGGCGCCTCCCGTCTGGCACGATTGCGCCGACAAACGACTAGAATCGCGGGATGATCGATATTCAGACACTGCGCCGGGACGCCGCACAGGTAGAAAGCCGTCTCAAGACCCGTGGTTTCACCTTCGACCGAGCCGCCTTCGAGGCGCTGGAGGCGCGCCGCAAGACGCTGCAGACCCGGGCGGAATCCCTTCAGGCCCAGCGCAATGCGCTGTCGAAGCAGATCGGCCAGGCCAGGGGGAAGAGTGAGGACACCTCTGCGCTGATGGCCGAGGTGGCCGCCGTGTCGGCCGAGCAGGCGGGTATCCCGGCCGAGCTGGAGGCCGTGCAGGCCGAACTCGATACGCTGCTGGCCACGCTGCCCAACCTGCCGCACGAATCCGTACCGGTGGGCAGGAGCGAGGCCGACAACGTCGAGGTGCGTCGCTGGGGTACGCCGGCCACGTACGACTTCGCCGTGAAGGACCACCTCGACGTGGGCGAGCCGCTGGGGCTCGATCCGGCGGCGGGCGCGAAGCTCTCGGGTGCGCGCTTTACCGTCATGCGTGGCGGGGTGGCCCGGCTGCACCGGGCACTGGCACAGTTCATGCTCGATACGCACACCGGCCGGCACGGTTATACCGAGTGCTACACGCCGTATCTGGTCAACGCATCGGCGCTGTTCGGTACCGGGCAGCTGCCCAAGTTCGAGGAAGATCTCTTCCGGGTGCAGAAGCTGGGTGATCAGGGGCCTGGGGCAGCGGGCAGCACGATGTACCTGATTCCCACCAGCGAGGTGTCACTGACCAATCTGGTGGCGGGCGAGATTCTGGATGGCGCGCAGCTGCCGCTGCGGCTGACGGCGCACACGCCGTGCTTCCGGTCGGAGGCGGGTTCGTATGGCCGCGATACGCGCGGGATGATCCGCCAGCACCAGTTCGACAAGGTGGAGATGGTGCAGGTCACCCGTCCGGAAGACTCCTACGATGCACTGGAAGCCATGGTCGGCCATGCCGAGGCCATCCTGCAGGCGCTGGAGCTGCCCTATCGGGTGGTAGCGCTGTGCACGGGCGACATGGGCTTTTCGGCTGCCAAGACCTACGATCTGGAAGTGTGGCTGCCCGGTCAGCAGGCGTACCGCGAGATTTCCTCCATCTCCAATACCGAGGCGTTTCAGGCGCGGCGCATGCAGGCGCGCTTCCGGCCGGCCGATACCGAGGGCAAGGCTGGCAAGGGCAAGGCGAAGCCCGAGCACGTGCACACGCTCAACGGTTCCGGCCTGGCCGTGGGCCGTACGCTGGTGGCCGTGCTGGAAAATCACCAGCAGGCCGACGGGTCGGTGCGCATTCCGAAGGCGCTGCAGCCGTACATGGGGGGGATCGAGGTGCTGCAGGTCTGAGAACGCCTGCCTCGTTGGGGGCGGGTCGTTCTGGGGGGGGCGTGCTGCATGGTGCCTTGCCGCGCAACGCGTGCGGCTGGCCGGGGCGTCTGCCTGTCCCGGATTCGCCCGTGCCCGGTACGTGATGCGCACGGCCGGGCCTGATCTTATGAAAAATCAACCTGTTGCGCCGAAAGGCGCGTTACGCTCGAAACTGCCGTCAGCGTTCTGCGGATCTTCGTGACCCGCGCTGGCCGCGGCGGCACTGACGTGGTCTGGCCCATCCTGTTGCATGTACTGAACAATGTCTTCACTCTCACCCTTCATCGTCGAGTTCGTTTTTCCGCTGCTGCTGTGCATCGGCATCGTGGTGATCGTGTTTCGGTGTTTCAGCCCCCGCAAGCGGCAAGGGGAGCCCGAGCCTGGGGAGGCCCGGGATGGACGCTCGACGGCCGATCCGAATGAATGGAAAACCGCCTGGCCCATCTGGTGGATGGTGCTGGGGGTGTTCGTCGTGATGGTGAGCATCTGGCTGGGGCTGCTGATGATGTTCGCCAACCAGTAATCCCTCCGGGGCGCTCTGGAGCGCGTCATGAATGCATCCCTGCGCTGGAGTCAGGGAGCCGCGTTGAAGGCACTGATTCATGACACGCATCAGTCCGGCCCATCCTCCGGCCGGGTATCCGGGCCTGCGTTCGCTCTGGCGAAGGTCCGTTTTCCTGTGTGATCTGTTACTGGCGGGTGCAGCGTGCCCGCTGGCTTCTCTCTGTGCGCATCATGTCTGCGTCTGTTGATATCGTTATCGAGTTTGGCCTGCCCTTGCTGGCAAGTGCGGGCATTGCGTTTCTCGTTGTGGCCGGCGCCCGTTCCGGCCATCTGGCGCGGCTGATGCAGCGCCGCGGGCCATCGTCTGCTCCGGAAGGCGAGGGGCAGACCAGCATACCCACGCCGGTGCCGGAAGGTGCGGAAGCCGTTCCGTCGTCCACACCGTCGGCGCTACGCGCCCTGGCCCTGCTGCTTGCGGTGGTGCTGGTGCTCTGGGGTGTGGTTCGGGTTCTGGTGTGAGTGTTTCGGAGGGCTGGAGAGCCTTTCGTTGCTGACTGGTGGGATGTCCGGACATGATGTTTCCGGGCGTCGCGTTCCCGCCGCGGGTCACAGGTCCGCATACACCGACCGGTTATCGGATGGCGGCCGGATGAGTGTCTCATTTCGCCGTGTTTTGTTGGATGCGGACGATGCGCTGCCTACACTGCCGTGCGTGTTGAAGGCATGCGGGAGTGCAGTTCGTGGGCAAGGCAGATATGGCGGGGGTCGATTTCCGTCGGCGTACCCTGCTCAAAGGCAGCATGGCGTCAATGCTGTCACCCATCGTGTTGTCCGGTTGCAGCGGGGGCGGAGCCCATGCCAATGTACTGACGGATGGGGAGGCCGGGCAAGCGCAAGACTCGGTTTCGCTGCAGCAGGCAGGTTATCGCGCCCGGTTGTACACACCGACGATGATCACCAGGCTGTTGGGCACGTATTTCATCGTGGACTGCTGGCACCACCGCATCATCCATTCGCGCAACCTGCACGCACCGCTGGTGCGCTGGAAGACGCTGGATGACGACATTGCCGGTCCGCACTCCATTGCAACCGACGGTACCTTTCATGTGGCTGAAGACACCGGCCGGCATGGGCTGTTTGTGTACCGCGAGACGGCACCCGATCACTTCGAGCGGGTGCAGCATGTACCCGATGTTGGTATACGGCCCCATCGCACCCTGTACGATGCCGAACACCAGCAGTTTCTGGTGGTGGGTTCGGCGGATCAGTCCATCAACCTGCTGGAGGTGCAGGGCGGCAGGCTGGTTCGGACTCTGACCCGGATCATTCCTGAACTGGGGCGTCAGTATTGCCGTTCCATTACCCTGCACGAGGGGGTGCTGTATTTTGTGGGCGAGGCGGACATTGTTGTCTATGGGGTGGACCGTGGCCGGGTGAGCCCGACTGGTTCGGTGATTCATCTGCCCGAGGTCTGGCAAGGCAGCAACGACCTGTTCTTTCTGGGGCGCCGACGCGGGCTGTTCATGTCCACACCTGGCAAGGCGTGTGCATTTGATAGCGTGGACGCGCTGGGCCGGGGTGAGGTTCAGGACCTTTCCGCCACTTTCCGGGGGACGCCGTACTTCGTTACGCAGTTTGACGGGCGGTTGTGGATTCCGGAGATTACCGAATATTCGGCCCTCCGCAGCTATCCGGCGAGCGGTGATGCCGTCACGGCCGAATCGGCCCAGACGCTGTTTGACTTCGGGCTGCCCGACGAGGCTTCGCTTGAGCGCAAGCGGGCGATCGTGACATGACGGTATGCTGACGGATGAAGGCTGGGCACACATCCCTGATGTCCGCCGGCAGTCAAGGATGGTCATGCCCCGTCGAGAGGGGCCGCCGGACGTCAGGGGCGTGCCTGTACGAGCGGCATGGAGGTCAGTCGAACACCCAGTGCAGGCAGGATGGCCAGCATGGTGCGAAGCGTGGGGTTGCCCTCGTTGCTGAGTGATCGGTAGAGCAGTTCACGAGAAACACCGGATTCTTCTGCTACCTTGCTCATGCCTTTGGCTCGGGCCACGACGCCGAGCGCATGTGCGATATAGGCGGCGTCGCCCGTCTCCAGAGAGGCGGTCAGGTACTCGGCGATCTGTTCGTCATCGTCGAGAAAATCGGCTTCGTCAAAATCATGAAGTGTTTCAGTGGTTTTCATCGTCATCTGTCCAGTTTCTGGCCAGCTGCCTGGCTTCTTTGATTTCAGATTCGAACCCACGGTACCGTTACCGGTACGCCTGATTTCGAGTTTGGGATATATGTCAAGGAAATCAATCATATAGCGTCTAAAAATCTCAAACCAAGACGCTTCGTGGTGAGATCCAGGGCAGGGTGCCCTGGTGTGCGCCTTGCTGAACCAGGCGCTGGCCAACCTGCTGCGACTGGGCACGGTGACCGTCAGCGGGGGCCTGACCGACAACGGCACCGATGTGGGGGCTGATCAACTGGCACTTTGGGGTCGAGTCTGGCGACAAAATGACCGGGCCACCGATGTGAGGCGCGGCGGCAGGTTGTCCATAGGAGGCGGCACTATGCCTTGTCATGTCGTAGTTTTTGAATTACGATGACGGCATGATAATTCTTCGCCAAACACGAATCTTTCGCAGCTGGCTCAAAAGCCTGCGGGACAGGCGAGCAGTGATGGCCGTTGCTTCGAGGCTTGACCGGCTGGAACGAGGTCACGAAGGTGATGCCAGGTCGGTAGGCGGCGGTGTCACAGAGCTGCGAATTCATTATGGTCCCGGGTTTCGGGTATATCTGCATCGGCGCGGGGATGTGTTGATCATCCTGCTTTGTGGTGGCGACAAGGCGTCGCAGGATCGTGACATTCGCAAGGCCATCGAGATGGTGCGCAACGAGGAGTTTGAAGAATGAAGGAAAAACTGACGACCTTTGACGCAGCCGAGTACATCGAGACGGACGAAGATGCGGCGGAATTCATGGCGCTGGCCTTCGAGACCGGTGATGCGGCCTACATCGCACACGCTGTGGGTGTCGTGGCGCGGGCCAAGGGAATGACTGAGCTGGCACGGCAGACAGGGCTGTCACGTGAGCAGCTGTACCGCTCGTTGAGCGAGGGAGGCAACCCGACGCTGCGCACGATGCTGGCGGTGATGAAGGCACTGGGAGTAGAGTTGTCGGCACGGCCAGTCAAGCAGCCCGAACCGCAGGCAGTCGGCTGATCAGGCGCCCGGCAGGGCAGGTCCACTTCATCCGGAACACGGGAACCAGAAAGGTTGCAATCGAGCTACCCCCGCGCCGCGCGGACCAGGGGCTGGGAACAGTTACATGAGGACATCGCCCGCAAAAGCCGCCAGCATGCATCAATCCCGACGCAGGCGGAAAGAGAAAACGCCCGCCGAAGCACAGTGCAACGGCGGGCGTTTGGGTATATGGCGGAGAGGGTGGGATTCGAACCCACGGTACCGTTACCGGTACGCCTGATTTCGAGTCAGGTACATTCGACCACTCTGCCACCTCTCCGTGTCCTTGCGGTCAAGCGCAGCATTATGCCACGTTTTTTGGCGAGCGCAAGTGGGCGGCCACGGAACGGGCTTGTTCGTGGCTGTCTGCAGATCGACAATAGCAGGCATGCACATCTCCTATCTGCTCGTTCCGTTTGCCCTGTGTGTGGCACTGGTCATGCGTCCCTGGCGGCTGCTCAAGGGCGGGGCACTGGTCACGCCGCTCATGGCGTCGCTGGTGCTGCTGCCCTGGCTGTGGGCGCTGCCACGGCTGCACATCACGCCGGTGCAGCTGCAGTGGTCGGGAGCCTGTCTGGTGCTGCTGATGCTGGGCTGGCCGCTGGCCATTCCGGTGCTGTGTCTGGTGGGGGTGCTGTCGGGCTTCTTTGCGCCGCAGGCCTGGCCGGATGTGTTCGACAGCATTCTGTGGCTGGGGGTGGCGCCGGCGACATTCGCGCTGGTGCTGGGGGCGCTGATTCGCCGGATGATGGGCGAGCAGCTGTTTGTCTACATTCTGGGGCGGGGCTTTCTGTGCACGGTGCTCTGCCTGTTTGCAAGCGGCGCGCTGGCGCAGTGGACGGGCATTCGCATCGGCCAGAGCAATGACGCGTTCTCGTCGATGGTGGCACGCTGGCTGCTGGCCTGGGGTGATGGCTTTTTCACGGGGATGTGCACGGCCATCTTCGTGGCCTTCAAGCCGGACTGGCTGGCCACGTGGTCGGACCGGCTGTATCTGCGCAAGCCGGAGCCGGGCCAGGAGCGCCCGTCTGGGCCGGTGGCACCAGCGCTGGACCTGATCGAGCTGCATGAACCGGAGGAGACGGCGGCAGCCCGCGGGCGTGATGAGGAAGACGGCCGCCGCGAGCATGGGGCCGATGGCGCTTCGGGGGAGCGCTGAGGTGATGACGCGGGCTGGAGCACATGTCATGGACTCGTTCGTTCCCGTGAAACTCCTTTGAGCGTGCCATGAACGCTGTCATTCGCGCAGAACTCCCTGGGGCGTGTCGGACAAGGCGGCAGGGCCGCTGAATTTCCGATGGCTTCAGGGATGCAAGCGGACTGTTCCCATGAGCCCACCAGGCCAGTTGAGCCAGGCGTACCAGGCCATGTGGCCTAGGCCACATGGCCATCGGCGGGCATCGCTCCTCCCGTCTGGCCGAGGGTGGTTCTAGTCTGGCGGGATGAGTCTGCCCGCCCTTCGTTCCCTGTTGCTGATGCTGGTGCCTCGCCTGTCGTGGCTGGCCGTGTGCGTACTGGTGGCGGCCTGTGGTTACCAGTTCTCCGGCTGGGTATTGCCACAAGCGTGGCTTGTGGGAGGCATGGCGCTTGGCCTGCTGCTGATGGTGCTGGCGGCGGTCATGGCTGCACTTCGGGCAGCGATGAAACCGGTGGCGATGAAGCCGGAAACAGCGAAACCGGAGACAGCGAAACCGGTGGTGACGAACCCGGTGATGGTGAATCCGTCGGTGATGAGTCCGGCGATGATGAGTCCGTCGGTGATGAATCCGGCGACAATGGCATCGGCGGCAATGGCATCGATGGCGTTGGCGGCGGCAGTGAAACCGGAGCGGGGGGCTTCTGGAGTGCGTACGCGGGCTGCCGGGATGCTGACGCACGGGCTGCATCATCTTGGCGTGCTGCTGCTGGCCGCCGTGTGGGTGGCACATTCGATCCATGACGGCCTGCAGTCCCGCCTGGCCCCGTCACTGGAAGACGTACCGCTGCAGGTTCTGGGTACGGTGGCCAGTCTGCCGGTGCGTCAGGGGGCGGGTGACCGGGTACTGTTTGCGGTGCAGCGATGCGTGTCCCTGTCTGGGGAAGACGGGCATGGTGTGGATGGCCTGGGATGTGGCGGTCTGCGCCAGATTTCGCTCTCGTGGAGCGCGCCGCGGGACGGTGGCTGGCATGCCGATACCCAGGCACGCGTTCTCAACCGCTCGCACGTGGCACAGGTGGTGAAGCATGACGGTTTTGTGAGGCGCGATCATGCGGCGGGTGGTGCGCAGGCGTCAGAGACAGAAGAAAAGGCGGAGCAGGAGGCAGGGGGAGAAGCAGAAGGGGAAGCAGAGGGGGAAGCTGGTGGCGTCGTGAAGCGGGCAGCGGATGCTGGCAGGGGTGTGGAGGGAAGCCCGGATGCCGGCTGGGACGATGTGTGGCCGGAACCCGGCCAGCGCTGGCAGCTGGTGGTGAAACTCCGGCGTCCGGTGGCGGCAGTGAACCCGGGTGCCTTCGATACGGAGCTGCGGATGCTGCAGGATGGCATCGATGCCAGCGGCCGGGTCGTGCAGCGTCACCGGCTGGGGTATCCGCCACGTCTGCAGGGAAGCGGGCGCAGGGCGGTGCCTGAAAGAACAGGGGGCACAGGGGGCGGCGCAGTGCTTCGAGCACCGGGAGATGCAGTGCATCGATTGGGGGAGGTAGCTGTAGCGGGAGAGGTGGCGTCAACGGGTGAGGCGGCTTTAGTGGGTGAACCAGTGGGTGAAGCGGCTGGTGAAGTGGTGGGTGAAGCGGCATCAGCGGCTGATTGGGGCTCGGTGCATGCACCGGATTTTCCGGATCATGCCGGACTGGCGGATCACATCATGGTGTGGGTGCAGTCGCTGCGGGCGCAGTTGCGGCAGCATCTGGAAACGCTGCAGGCAAACATCGATCCCCAGCGGGGAGGCGATGCGGAGCGCTGGGCGTTGCTGGGTATCGTAACCGGGCTGTCACTGGGGGATCAGGCGGCGATGGGGGCGGATGCCTGGGGACTGTTCAGCCGGACCGGCGTCAGTCATCTGATGGCGATCTCCGGCATGCATGTGACGCTGCTGGCGCTGGTGGTGTCGGGGCTTTGCCTGCGTCTGCATCAGGCGGTGGCCATGCGGGCGAAGGGGCGCAGGCTGCAGCGGCTGATGCGGGTGCCAAGACCCTGGGTGGTGCTGGTGCCCGGGGTGCTGACGGCCTTTGGTTACGCGCTGCTGTCGGGCTGGGGTGTGCCTTCACAGCGGACGTGCTTCATGCTGCTGGCCGCTGCCGTGCTGCGGGCGGGGGGACGCTCGCCATCGGCGCTGATGCCGGTACTGCTGGCCGCGGCGGCGATCATCGCGCTGGACCCATGGGCCGTGGCGCAGGCCGGCTTCTGGCTGTCGTTCTGTGCCGTGCTGGCGCTGATGTGGTGTGCGCAGGGCAGTGGCGGGCATGCTGGGGAGACTGTCATGGCCGGGATGGCAGGCGCTCCGGGTGCCAGTGGGCATGCAGGATCAGAAGCAGGATCAGAAGCAGGATCAGGAACAGAACCAGGATCAGGGTTGGGGGCAGATGATGGCGCTGGCACCGATCATGGCTTCGCTGCTGATGATGGTGTTCATGCTGATGATGGCCGTGGTGCCGATGGCGTGTCGGGTGCTGGGGAGGGGGCGGCGGCGTACAGGGAAAGCAGCACTGTATCGGGCGCCGGAAATGACGCCGTACCGTCAGCCGCTGCGCGACTGCCCGGGCAGCGTATTCGTGCATGGTTTGCCGGCGCGCGTGTTCAGGGCTGGCTGCAGGGACTGCGGGAGGGCGCGCGCAACCAGTGGGCGGCGACGGTGCTGCTCACGCCGCTGACCATCGCGTTCTTTTCCACCTGGTCACTGATCGGCCCCGTGGCCAATGTGGTGGCCATTCCGTGGGTGGGGCTGGTGCTGACGCCGATGGCCATCGGGGTGATGCTGCTGGCGCCGTGGTGGCCGTGGCTGGCAGGCTGGATACTGAAACTGCTGCTGGTGCAGCTGGGCTGGCTGATGCAGATGCTGCGGACACTGGATGCGCTGCCGATGGCCAGTATCCAGCTGCCGCAGCCCGGTGCCGCCGTGCTGGGATGTGCGCTGCTGGGGGCCGTGCTGATACTGGCGCCGCGCGGCTTGCGTCGTGTGCGGCTGGGCCTGTTGTGTCTGCTGCCGATGGCGCTGGCGCCGGCGCAGCCGGCGCCGGACGATGCGCTGGTCGTCACGGCACTCGACATCGGTCAGGGCAGCATGGTGCTGATCGAACAGGGAGAACGGCGACTGCTGTTCGATACGGGGCCTTCCCGCATGGGCGGCCGCAGTGCACTGGAAGGGACGCTGCTGCCCTGGCTGCATGGGCGCGGGCTCCAGGACATCGACGGTCTGGTGGTGTCGCATCTGGATGCCCGCCATGCCGGCGGCACCCGTGCTGCCATGGCCCGGCTGCGGCCGCGCTGGTGGATGATGCCAATGAATCCACGTCTGCTCGGACTGGAGGCGGCGTCTGCAGGCTTCGTGCCCTGTCTGGCCGGGCAGACGGTCCAGTGGGGACAGGCCGTCATCGAGGTGCTTAACCCCGAGCGCCTGGCTGGCACGGCGAACGCGGCGAAGCAGGATCGTCAGAGTTGCGTGATTCGCGTGCGCAGCCCGGCCGGTTCGGTGCTGTTGCCCGGTGATCTGCCACTGACGGCCGAAGCGGCGCTGGTGAAGGCACAGGGAGGGCGGCTGGCGGCCGACGTGCTGGTCCTGCCACAGGACGGAAGCCGCAAGGGCAGCGGCGACCGGTTGCTGGAAGCCGTGTCGCCGGCACTGGCGATCCTGCAGACCCGCTATCGCAACCATCAGCAGCAGCCGCATGCGGAGGTGCTGATGCGGCTGAAGCGGCATGACATCCGGTTGTTGCGCACCGACTGGCATGGTGCCGTGCAGGTCGTGCTGCGGGCGGGTACCGCGCCGCAGGTGATCCGCAGCCGGATCGATGGGGCGCCCTACTGGCGGATTCGTACAGGGAATATGGAAGATGACGCTGGATGAAATCCGGAGGCGCGGAAATCCGGTAGGCCTGGCCCAGGATACCCCGGCGGTACACGGATCCGGAGACTCCTTGCCGGCACGCGGATTCGCGGGCAGCATGGTGGCGAACATCTGCACGTGGAGTTGCGGGCGGCATGGCGGCGAGCGGCTCCACGGACACGCTCCAGCCGGCAGGCGTCAACGGCAGGCCATCAGGGGGCGGGCGAGGGATGGTGGTAATCTTGCCGGGGGCCGCACCGTGTCCGCCAGCGCCGTGCCGGCGGAAGGGCGAACCCCCATTCCATCGACCTGACAGGAGGAGATCTGCATGGAAATCAAGCGACTGGAACCCGGCAAACGCATGTCCGAAGCTGTGGTGCACAACCATGTGGCCTATCTGGCTGGACAGATTCCGGAAGACACCAGCAAGGGGCCGCTGGAGCAGACCCGCGAGGTGCTGGCCGCCATCGACAGCGTGCTGGCCAAACTGGGCACCGACAAGAGCCGGCTGCTGAGCGCCACGGTCTATCTGTCGAACATTGGCAACTTTGCGGCCATGAACGAGGCCTGGGACGCCTGGGTGTCACCCGGCAACCCGCCGGCCCGGGCCACGGTGGAGGCGCGCCTGGCCTCGCCGGACATTCTGGTGGAAATCGTGGTGACGGCGGCAGTGGACTGAACGTCGCCGTCTGGTGGCGGCAGACCCGGGCCCGGGCGCCGTGCGGCGAGGGCTCGAGTCTGACCGCACCAGAAAACAGGCTCCCGGTTTGGGGTTTGCTGGACAGAAGGCCGCCGGCAGCGTTGGCTGATGTTCACATCCGCGCGGTCTTCATGGGGCGGCGGCCACCATTGAAGCGGGTCAGCCAGTAGCGGCGGTTGATCGATTCGACCCGCACCAGGCTGCCCGATGAAGGGGCGTGCACGAAGCGATGGTTGCCAATGTAGACGCCCACGTGGGAGTTCGGATGGCGGCCGGTCTGGAAGAACACCAGGTCGCCCGGGGCCAGATCCTTCAGGGCGATCCATGAGCCCCGCTGGCCCATCTGCCGGCTGGTGCGCGGCAGTTCGATGCCCAGTGCCTCGCGGTAGACATGCTGGACCAGCCCGCTGCAGTCGAAGCCCTCCCGGGGGCTGCTGCCGCCCCAGCGATAGGGCCTGCCCACCTGGGCCATGGCCTGCCGCGTCACCTCGCGGGCCGCCCGGCTGGGCATGGGCGGTGGTGGAGCAGGGCGCGATGGCGTGCTGGCACACCCGGCCAGCAGCAGCCCCGGTGCACCCAGCGCAAGACCCAGCAGCTGCCGGCGCTGACGGCTGGTTTGCCGGCCTGACGGCAGGCCCGGGCGCAGAAGGGCACGCAGGGCATGCCCCGTTCGTCGGATACGTGTGTGCATCAGAGCCAAAGTCGGAAAAGTTTGCGGTTGTTCCGTGCAGTCTGGCGGAACGCCGGGTTAGGATTCGTTCGCCGCTGAAGCAGCGGCAGCGAATGCTGTCTGGCCTTTCTCCGGGCCGGTCTGGCATGCTGGGGTTTCCGCCAGCCGGGGCATTCCAGACATGGCGGGAACGGATCCCACCATTTTTGCCATGTCTGCACTGGTATTTTCGCTGCCGCAGGTTCTGTTCATGTTTCATTCATCCGACAAACGTATCATCCGCAGCGACCGGATGACCGTTACGGATCCGGCATGACCAGGGCGGGCACCCGTGCCGGATGGCGCCGGTGCATACCGAACATGCAGGACACCTGCGGGGAATACTTTCATGAGCCTTTTCGACCAGCGCGCGCTGCAGCCTGGTGTCACCCGACGTGAGGTGCTGGCCTGGGCCGGCTACGACTTTGCCAATTCGGGCTACACCACCGTGGTGGTGACCGCGGTGTTCAGTGCCTATTTCGTGGGCGTGGTGGCCAACGGAGCCGACTGGGCCACGTTCGTGTGGTCGCTGATCCTGGCCATCTCCAATCTGGCGGTGATGCTGACCATGCCCGGCATCGGGGCACGGGTGGATGCCAACGGGTCGCGCAAGCAGTGGCTGCTGGGGGTGACGCTGGTCTGCGTGGTGTGCATTGCCGCCCTGTACTGGGTTCGGGCCGGAGACGTGGCGCTGGCGGTGGTGATGATCATCATCTCCAATTACTGCTATTCGCTGGGTGAGACCTTCTGTGCGGCCTATCTGCCCGAGCTGGCCCGTCCCGAGGCCATCGGGCGGGTATCCGGCTGGGGCTGGAGCTTCGGCTACGTGGGCGGCATGCTGACGCTGGGCCTGTCGCTGGCCTGGGTGGCGTGGGTGAAGGGGCAGGGCGGTGAGGTCGAGGACTACGTGCCCGGCACGATGCTGATCGCCGCCGTCATCTACATTCTGGCGGCCATGCCGATGTTCCTGGTGGTGAAGGAGCGGGCCAGGCCCCGTGCCCAGGAGGCCAGCCGGATGGTGCAGTCGCCGGTGGACTGGCGCACCAGCTGGCTGCGCATCCGCGCCTATGGGGACTTCCAGCGGCTGCTGTGGGTGGGCTTTTTCTACAACGCGGGCGTGGCGGTGGTGATTGCCCTGACGGCCGTGTATGCCGATCAGGTACTGGGCTTCGAGCCGGCCGACACCATGCAGCTCTTCTTTGCCGTCAATGTGGCGGCGGCGATAGGTGCCTTCCTGTTCGGCTATCTGGAAGACCACATCGGGCACCGCATGTCGCTGGCGCTCACGCTGGTCGGCTGGGTGGTGGTGGTACTGGTGGCGGTGTTCATCGAGGGCCGTCCGGCATTCTGGTGTGCAGCCACGCTGGCCGGGGTGTGCATGGGGTCGAGCCAGTCGGCCGGCCGGGCGCTGGTTGCCACCATGGCCCCGGGGCACCGGCTGGACGAGTTCTTTGGCCTCTGGGCCTTTGCCACCCGGCTGGCCGCCATCGTGGGGCCGCTGACCTATGGGGGCATCAGCTGGGCCACCGGCAACAATCACCGGCATGCGCTGCTGTTCACGGGCATTTTCTTCGTGGTGGCGCTGGCGCTGCTGGGGAGGGTGAACCTGACACGCGGCGTGGCGCAGGCCCGGGCCGACGATGAATTCGAGGTCAGCGCGGCGGATCCGTTCGGGGGCTGAGGGAAGGCGCTCTGCCATGCCGGCACGGGCATCGTAACAGTGCGTGCCATGGATCATGCGTTTCTGTGCCCCCTTTGGACGTGAAGAACGCCGTGTGGTGGCTGACTGCCCGTGCCGGATGTGAGACCATCGGTCATTGAATGATCAGGCCCGCCGGGCCTGAACCGCAGCCTTGCGGCATCCTTGAGGAGACAGACCCATGAAGACCAAACCCGCCCTGGAACTGAGTGATGTGGAAACCGGCCTGAAGGCCGGGCTGCTGAAGGCCACTGAGAAGGGCTGGCTGGTGACGGTGTCGGTGGTGGACGATGGCGGCCACCTGCTGGGCCTCAAACGCATGGATGGCTGCCCGGCAGTGGCAGCTTACATCTCGCCCGAGAAGGCACGTACCGCGGCGCTGGGCCAGCGTGGCAGTGGCGGCTACGAAAGGATGATCAACGATGGCCGTACGGCCTTCCTGTGCGTCGACGTGCTCAAGGGCACGCTCGAAGGCGGCCTGCCCATCGTGGTCGACGGCCAGATGGTGGGCGCCGTGGGTGTGTCGGGCGTCAAGCCGCATGAGGATCTGGAGATTGCCCAGGCCATGGTCGATGCCATCGTGGCGTAGAACGCGTACGGGCACATTCGTCCACGCGCTGGCTTCCGAATCCGTGTGCCAGGGAAGGCATCGTACAAGGCTGGTCACTTTGGCTGACAGGGACGCAGGCTGCCCGCGACCGGGCAGGCGGGGACGCGAACGGGTGCATGACATGCGCCGGTGTCCGGGTATTCAGGCCCGGCTGTGTCAGGTGACGGGCCGGGTGCATGATGTGATGGGCGGGACATGTGAGGGAGTGTTGCGTGGGCATGTGGGCTTTTTTCGTCGTGCTTGCCACAACGCCCACAGATGCTGCTATACTGCCGAATTCCGGAGAGATGGATGAGTGGTTTAAGTCGCACGCCTGGAAAGCGTGTAAGGGTTAATAGCCCTTCGGGGGTTCGAATCCCCCTCTCTCCGCCACCGTTTCCGGCGTGCGCCCGCTGAGGCGGCACGCCAAACCCCAAGTTCACCCCCCAAAGGCCTGACCTTGCTGGTATGCTGCCGGCAGTGTCGGGCTTTTTTGTTGCTCGGTTTTCTGGATTGTCCGGTTTCCTGGATTTCGTTGCCTGCCTGGTGGTGTCGTGGACTCATTCGTTCCCGCGCGCCCAAAGGGGGGCTCTTTCCGGGCAGACCCTGAATCCGGGCGATGCCCGTATCCTTTCGTGGAACGCCCCGCAAAAGCGCTGTGGCAGGCTGATTTCCATGTCCGGGCGATCCAGCTTGTTGCCATTTGCCGCCAATAGCGCGCCGCTGTTGTCGACAGGGCGTCTTATGGCCCGGCCCGATCATGGACTCTGGCACTCCCATGCAGGGATTCTGGCGCTCCCATGCTTTTGCCGCGGGGGCTTCGTGTTGTTTCTTTGAATGGAAAGGGGAAGGCCCTTGATCAGACAGATTTCACTCGACAAATACTACCGGCTGATGAACACCGGCCCTACGGTGCTGGTATCGGCTAGAGCCGGTGGCCGCAGCAACGTGATGGCCGCGGCCTGGGCGGGCATCGTCGATTTTGCGCCCACACCCAAGGTCAGCGTGGTGCTGGACAAGGCAACATACACGCGCGAGCTGATCGAGCAGAGCGGCTACTTTGGCCTGCAGGTGCCGGTGGTGTCGCAGGTGGACATGGTGGCCGCACTGGGCAGCCGCTCGGGCCGGAACGACCCGGACAAGGTGGCGCGCTGCGGAGCTGAGCTTTTCTACCCCGAAAAGTTCGACGTGCCGCTGGTGCGGGGCTGCGCCGGCTGGATGGTGTGCAAGCTCATTTCCGAGCCGCACAACCAGCAGGAACACGATCTGTTCATTGGCGCCGTGCTGGACGCCTGGGCCGATGACATCGTGTTCGACGGCCACTGGAAGTTCGATTCTGCCGGTCCGCAGTGGCGCACGCTCCATCACGTGGCTGGCGGCCACTTCTACGCCATTGGCGAGGAAGTGACGGCCAGATTCTGAGAGACGGGGTTCATGGCACGCCGATCCGTGCCGGAATGACACGTCGATTGGTGCCGGAATGACGCGCCAATCCGTGCTGGACGGGGCCTGAATGCGTGTCAGCTGCGCTGAGGCTGTTTGCCAGCCATATGGGTCCCGGGGCCATCTGTTCACCATGAGATGCCGCAGCCTTCCCGGGCGTGGGGTGGAGCAGGGGTGGACGCCCTTCCCGCGCCACCGGCAAAGGCCGGCGATGCAGGAGCAATCCACGATTGCGCAGATGGCCCTTCCCGCTCCACCGGGAAAGGCCATATCGATTGCGCGATACCAGAATCAGCGGCTGGCCCAGCGGTTCTTCTTGCCCTCGAGCTGGCTGTCCAGCGAATCGACCAGCGTGAAGCCCTTGTGTACCAGCGCCTGGCCCTTTTTGAAGCCAGACGGCACTTGCCACAGGTTGCAGTAGGTGCGGCTGGTCTTTGGCAGCTTGTAGGTCCAGCAGCTCTGGGCCGTGTCGGTGCCCGTGACCGTCACGCTCAGCTGCACGAAGTCCGTACCGTTCTTCCATTCGAAGACGTGCTTGCCCGAGGCCACTTCCTCGTCGTACTTGACGGTTTCGGCCGTACCGGTGAAGGTGGTGCCCTGACGGTAATCGAACACGCCTTCCTCGGTGGCGGTCAGCGTGGCGGGCAGCGTTACGCCATCGGTGCCGTTGATGACCTGCATGGAGCTGGTGATCTGGTTGACGGCGAAGTTGGCATTGCCCCCCTCGCCCGTGGCCTTGCCGCCGTTGAAGGTGAAGTAGGTGTAGCTGCCGCTGGCGGGGGCATAGGTGCCCAGCACGCCCCGGCCTTCACCGGTATAGCCCGGTTCACGGCTCTGCGTGGCCAGAACGGGAGGGGCCTCGTCATTGCCCACCGGATAGCCGATGGACTGCGGGTCGTTGGCCACCGTGTCGCTGTGCTGGTCGAGCATGGCGGCCAGCACGGCCCCGTTGACGCCACCGGGGTGGATCGGGTCGCTGGGGTGGGTCAGGTTGGGGCGGTTGATGGCTGTGTTGCCATTGTTGCTGTTGTTCGCTGCCGCTTCTGCTTCGGCCTTGGCAGTTGTGGCTGCTTCTTCGCGGGCCTTCTGGGTGGCAAGGGCTGCTTCGGCCTTGGCTTTTGCCTCAGCCGCTTCACGTTTTGCAGCGGCGGCAGCCGCTTCGGCTGCTGCCTGTGCTTCAGCAGCCTTTTGTGCTTCTGCGGCTTGTGCAGCGGCGTCAGCTTTTGCTTCACGAGTCGCTTTCTCGGCGGCTTCCTGCTTTGCTTTGGCTTCTGCTGCTGCCTTTTCGGCTGCGGCAATTTTCTCCGCGGCTGCCTGTTCTGCGGCCGCTTCTTCCTGAGAGGCCTGAATGGCTGCCTGGACAGCTGCAGTCAGAGCGGCTGACGCTTCTGCCGCTTCACGTGCAGCTTTGGCTGCGTCCTGTGCGGCCTGGGACTCTGTACTTGATTGCGTTGAAGTGCTGCTGGATGCACCCGGCGCAGCAGGACTGGACGACACGGCCTTGGGAGCTTCGCTGCCCCCGCCTCCGCCGCCGCAACCGGCCAGCAGGAGCAGAATGGCAGCGCTGATCTGGAATGTATTGGATTTGGTCACCATGGTGTTTACCCATTAGGCCCGCCACGCGGGCGGTGATTGCAGACAGAAGGCTGGACGGTCCAGCGAGAGCGCGAGTCTATCGCCAAAAACCGGCCGCCGATCAGGCTGCAATGGGTATGCAACAATGATTAATTATGTTTGCCTCCGAATGTTGTCTGGCGGTGACAGCCGGGTGTGAGACAGCCGTATGTGAGATAGCTGGTTGAACATGATCGGCGGCGTGATGCCATGGAAAGAAAATGCCGGCAGGAGGACATGATGCCATGACCAAAAAAATGCCAGCGTCAGGGCTGGCGATTGATGATGTCGAATCATCCGGTCAGACAGGAGCTGGTGTCAACGCCGATTGAAAACTGACCCAGGGTGCCAGGGCGTAAAGCCAGAATGGAAGCATGCCCCGGTCCGGGGCATGCTACCGGGGGATGAGGTTCGCAGATGGAACTTGTTTCCCCGATTTTTCCGATACTGATGGTCTGCCTTGTTACCCTGTTTACTTGCTGGCCCAGCGGTTTTTCTTGCCGTCAGCCGTGGCGTCCTCGATGCTGTAGCCGAGGTGACGCAGCGGTTTGCCGTGTGCAAAGTCGGCCGGTACCTGCCAGTTGTTGCAGTAGGTACGCTGGGTTTTCGGCAGCTTGTAGGTCCAGCAGCTCTGGGCTGTGTTCTCGCCCGTGACCATCACCATCAGCTGCACGAAGTTGGCACCGTTCTTCCATTCGAAGATATGCTTGCCCGAAGCCACCGATTCATCGAATTTGATGGTTTCGGTACGGCCGGTGTAGGGGGTGCCGTCCTTGGGATCGAAAACACCCTCGTCAGTGGCATGCAGGGTGGAGCCCAGCGTGACGCTGTCGGCCCCATTGGTGACCTGCAGCTCGCTGCTGACCTGGTTCACATCAAAGGCGTTGTTGCCGGTCCCTTCCACCTTGCCACCGTTGAAGGTGATGTAGCTGTAGGTGCCGTTGGCCGGTGAATAGTTGCCGATGACGGCATTGCCCGAGCCGGCATAGCCCTGATCCCGGGTCTGGCTGGAGCGCAGGTTGGGCGCTGCCAGTCCGTCCAGCGGATGGGCGATGGATTGCGGATCGTTGAGGACACTGTCACTGTGCTGGTCCAGCATGGCGGCTAGCACGGCACCGTTGACTCCACCCGAATGGATCGGGTCCTTCGGATGATCGAGGTTCGGCCGGTTGATGGCCTCGCCATTGGGCTGCTGCGGGCTGGGCTCGTCACCCTTGGCCTGCTGCTGGTTACCGTTCTGTGCGTTGCCGTTCTGCTGGTTGCCACTTTCGGCGTTGCTGTTCTGCTGGCCGTTGTTCTGCGGCTGGGTAGCGGCGGCGGACTTGGCTTTCTCCTCGTCGGCCTTGCGTTTTGCCTCGGCAGCCGCATCGGCCTTGCGCTTCTCTTCGGCGACGGCTTCGGCCTTGCGTTTCTCTTCCGCAGCAGCTTCTTCTGCCTTGCGTTGCTCTTCAGCCCGGGCCTTTTCTACGGCTTCCTGCTTCTCTTTGGCGAGCCTGCTGGCTTCTTCCTGGGCGAGGCGCTGTTGCTCTTCTTCGCGTTTGGCCTCCTCCTGCTTGCGGAGTGCCTCTTCTTCCTTCTGCTGACGCTCGGCGGCGTCTTTCGCAGCCTGCTCGGCGGCCTGTTTTTCCAGTGCGGCCTGGCGGGCAGCTTCCTCCTGCTCGCGCTTCAGGCGCTCCTGCTTTTCCTGTTCTTCGCGTTCCTTCTTCAGGGCCTCTTCGGCTTCCTGCTGCTTGCGCTCGGCTTCGGCCTGGGCCTCACGGGCTTTGCGCTCTTCTTCGGCCTTCTGCTCGGCAGCAGCCTGTTCGGCCCTGGCCTTGATGGCGGCAGCTTCAGCAGCGGCTTTTTCTGCTTCGGCTTTCTTGCGGGCGGCTTCTTCCTCGGCACGCTTCTGGGCGGCAGCCTGTTCCTCGGCAGCGCGTCTGGCAGCGGCTTCGCGTTCGGCAGCCTTGCGGGCTTCCTCGGCCTGGGCGGCACTCTGGGCAGCAGCGTCTGCCCTGGCAGCGGCAGCCTGGGTGGCCGCATTCTGGGCAGCAGCCTGCGCGGCGGCGGCCTTGGCAGCAGCGGCATCGGCCGCAGCTTTGTCGGCGGTGGCCCTCTGGGCAGCAGCGGCCTGGGCGGCGGCGGAACTGGTGTTCTGTTCAGCGGAGGCCGCGTTGCTGGCGGATGCTTTGGCTTTCTCGGCCTCGGCAGCTGCTTTCTTCGCGGATTCGTCAGCAGCCTTTGCGGCAGCCTGGGCTGCAGACAGTTTCTGGGCGGCCTCCCGCTGCGCAGCGGTGCGCTCGGCAGCACTGGCGTTGGCCTGGTTGATCAGGCGGGCAGCGGCGGTCTGTGCGGCGGCGGCTGCTTCGGCCGCAGCACGGGCCTGGGCAGCAGCGGCCTGCGCCTGATTGGCAGCCTGAATGGCGGCATTCTGGGCCTGGGTGACGGCAGCCTGGGTGGCCGGATCGGTGGTGGTCGTGCCGCTGTTCGTTGCGGCCGATGCGGTGTTCGACGTGGTGCCCGAAGTGGTTCCGGTACTGGACGACGAGGGGGCCGTGGGCGCAGCCGGGCTGGGCGAAACAGCCTTCGGAGCCTCGCTGCCGCCACCGCCACCACCGCAACCAGCCAGCAGGAGCAGGACAGCAGCACTGATTTGAAGTTTGTTGTTTTTCGTCAACATGATTCCACCCATACGAATCCGCCACGCGGGCGGCTGAACCGGATAAAAGGAGGCAATTGCCAGACAGGGCGGGAGTTTATCCCCAAACCCCTACCATTCATCCGGGAATAACGTGGCTGACACATTTGTTAAGAATGTGAAGGTGAAATTGTCGTTTTTGGCTGACGGCGACTATTGGCGCCACGAATGATCAGGGAGCGTTCGTGATGTGCAGGGCCGACCCATGACAAAATGCCGCCAGCGGATAGGGCTGGCGGCTGGGGCGCCGCAACGGACTGCGGCGGTGGCTGGTGAGGGATAACCAGCCGGATAAGGGTATGGGCCTGTCAGGAGACTGCGGCCGGCAGGGTGCTGGACCTGTCGAATGAGTCCATGACACGCGCTGGGGTCCGCGCCTGATGACGGGCGGGGCGGGCTGTTCTGTCAGGGCCCGCTCCGGCCCGGGGAGGGATTACCGGCTCACTGGTTTGGTGTGCCAGTAGAGTTTTTCGCCGTTGCGGTCTTCGACCAGGTAGTAGCCGGCATGGACCAGCGGCTGGCCGGCTTTCCAGTCGGCAGGCACTTTCCACTTGTTGCAGTACAGGCGGCTGGTGTTGGGCAGGTGGAAGTTCCAGCACAGGGCGGCCTGGTCGTCGGCAACCTGTGCGATGCTGATCTGCACGCTGTGGGCACCGTTTTCCCATTCGGTCAGCACTTCGTTGTAGCGGATCAGCTCGTTGTCACCCACCTTGTAGCCGTGGCTGGTGTAGTGGGGGCCGTTCTGGTAGTTCTCGCCGTTGACATCCAGCGCAACCAGTTTGGTGCCGAGCACGACGGCATCGTCGGTGCGGTTGATGTCCAGGTCCATGCCGATGGAGTTGACGGCGTAGGTACTGGGGTTGTCGGTGTGGACGGTGCCGTTGAAGGCCGTGTAGGTGTAGATGCCGTTGGCGGCGCTGTAGCTGCCCGGTGCCCCCGGACGCTCGCCCTCACCGGCATACGGCGTGCTGCGGAACTGCACCGACTGCACGGACGGAACGTGGGTGGTGCTCAGGAACTGGCCATCGAGGGTGGAGGGCCAGGCCAGGGCACTGTCCTGCTCGCCCGGTTCGACACTGCGCTGGTCCAGCATGGTGGCCAGCACGGCACCGGTGATGCCCTCGGCGCTGATGGCAGCGCGGACGGCCGGTGCAGCAGGTACGGCAGGTGCCGGGGTGCTGGCGGATGTGTCGGGCTGCTGGGGTGCCGGTTGAGCGGGCTGTTCCGGTTTGGCGGGCTGTTCCGGCACGGTGGGGGCGGCCGGTTGCTGCGGGGTGGTGTCGGCCTGGGCCTGCGGGGCCGGTGTGGCCGGTGCCTGGGGTGCTGGTGTGGCTGGCGTCTGGGCATTCGGCGTCGTGATGGCGCCTGCCTGGGTGTTGCCGCCCGGCGCGGTGGCCAGCGGCTCGCTGGTGCTGCCGCCGCCACCGCCGCAGCCGGCGAGGGCCAGCATCACGGCAGCACTGATCTGGAGTTTGCGGGTAGTGGTCAACGTCAACATGGGGCTCACCTCGTTCCGGTTGGCCTGGGCGGGCCAGGCAAAAATGGGTGCCGGGATCGGCACGCACGGCGATGGATGTTTGTCCGGAAGGCTGTGCGGCCGGCTGGCCGTCTGGACTGTCGGGGCGCTTGCGCGGCGCCGTCCGTCGGGCTGTCAGTGCCGTGCATCCTACGGAAAGGCGGCGTTCCGGGCGCGGCAATAAGTCACGGCGGGTGGCAGACCGGCGGTGCGTCGGACGGGATGCGTGGTGGATTTCACGGACTGGGCGGCAGGGTGGGCGCGGGTGGTGCTGGCGGGGAGGGGGTGAGCAGGTGAGGGCGTTACTGGATGGTTCCGGGCGGGTTTGAGACGCTGGGCTTTGGGCTTTGGGCTTTGGGCTTTGGGTTTGGGCTGCGGGCCGAGCAGTTGTGTGTGGGGGGGGGGCGAGCACAGAGGTCTGGAGGCTGCCCGAAGGGAACCACCTCGATGTGCACGAGTCCTGTGGCATGGCAGCCACTGGGTGATGATTCTGGCGCGAACCACCCCGGTGCGCATGAGTTCTGCGCGTGCAGGTCGTTCCACAGGTGACGAAAAAGCTTTGCCATGGTCCTGCGAGTACCCGCGCATCAGTGTCACGGCCGCTGTTCCTCTGCCGGTTTGTGATCAACGTTACGGCTGCTGTTTGCCTGCGTGCCCATGTCAGCCCTGCCCGCCGTTCATCTGCCCGTCTGTGGCTGATGTGATGGTGCGGCTGCCGTCTGTCGCCGGTGGTTTGGTTGCGCTCATGGCGGCTGGTTAAGGTGAGGGGGCTTTTCAACCGGAATGGAGCAACCAGGGAAATAACATGGTGAGCAAGCGCAATCAATGGACCGTGAGTGCCGCAATGCTGGCAGTGCTGGCGGCCTGTGGCAGTGGTGAGAATGGCAGCGATGCGGCGGCATCGAATGCGGTGTCGGCCAGCAAGGCCGTGGAAACGGTCCAGTTCGAGGGCGAAGCGGCGCAGGCTGCGACGCTGGCGGCCGTGGTCAAGGCGGCGGGTGGAACGGATGCCGATGTGACCGAGCTGCAGGACAACGTGTCCCGTGCGGGCGATGCACCGCCGCTGCTGGCCTCGGTGGGCCAGACGGTGGTGGATGTGCTGCCGTCGACCGGGACGGTCGCGCTGAAGGCTGCGGACGGAGCACCGGCACGCGGGCCAGCAGGTGAGCTGGTGCGCGCCGGTGGTGTGGCGCGTGACGCCTCCGTGGCGGCCGGCCAGGCACCGTATTCGGTACAGGGCGTGAGCGGTGCGCTGCTCGCGACGCTGCTGGACCAGCATGCGGGCAACCCACTGCACGAGATCGGTCCGACCGACCACACCTTCCTGGTGCCGGTGGCGGCCCGCAATGGTTCGGTGATCAATGACACGGCGCTGCCGATGGTGACGGCCGGTTTCGGTCTGACACCCGCCAATGACGGGTTCCAGGGCGGCCTGCCGGCAGAGCGGCGCAGCCAGCTGCAGATGTACATGCGCGTGCAGAACCTCTATGGCTCGAGCAGCGCTGCCACCCGTCCCTTCGGCGAGTTCAACATGAACACGCTGCTGGTCTCCGGCGCCGGTTCGGTGTCGGTGGGCAAGATGCTGCACGTGATGTCGTGGACGCCGAACAAGCTGGACAACGGCCGCTATGACCGTACCGGTGTGCCGGGCGTGCCGGTGCGCGAAGGGGCTGCGCCGGTGCCGTTCTGGCGGGCCAATCTCTATGGCCAGAACATGCCGCGCTGGCGCGATGAGCAGCTGGTGCCCTACGGCAGCCTCGTGCAGCAGTGGAGTGCCGACAACACCTATGTGCAGCTGTGGCTGCTCAAGAACGGCAGCAGCAGCCAGCCGCAGCTGTGCTGGAACTTCTGGCTGCCCAACCTGAAGCGCACGTACTGCCAGGCCTGGCAGGTGCCGGGGGGCTGGCAGCCGGGTGGCGCACTGGCCAACGGGGGCAATTTCGTGAATGACAACCGTATGGCCCAGGGTGAGTCCGGCCATCTGTACTGGCAGCAGCTGACGGCTGGCCGCTGAAGGGAGCAATGAACAACATGAAGCGCAACGACAAGCAGAACTGGATGATCTCGGCCGGTGCCCTGGCGGTGCTGACGATGGTGGTGGCCGTCCGGGCCGGTGCGGCCGGCAGCGAGGGCGTGACGGTGCAGGGGCCGGTGCTGCACGCCGAGGCCGTGGCCCGTGCGCCACTGTCGGCCACCGGTGTGAGCGGTGCCGTGCTGGCCACGATGCTGGACCAGAGCAGTGGCAGTGCGGCCACGCATGCGGCGGAGGTGCATGGTGCGGGTGGCGTGGTCACGCACGATGTGCTGACGCCGGCGGTGGACGTACGCAGCGGTCTGACCGACTATGCGCAGCCGTCGAATCCCACCGTGCCGCCGGTGTACAACGTGGCGGATGGCTATCGCCCGATGCCGGGTGCCTACCGCTATGACCAGCGTCATGTGGTGCAGAACGACAACCAGCGCAGTGCCGGTGCAAACCGTCCGTTCACGGATCTTTGGGCATTGACCTATTTCTCGCAGGACGACCGTGGGCTGGCCGTGGGCAACTGGCTGTCGGTGCGCACGATGCGCTCGGTGCGTCAGGGCGCGCAGTACGGTACGCAGTTCATGGTGCCGGCCCCTGCGCAGACGCAGACGGTGATGCTGACGGCGCACAGTGCCTTCCGGGTCCACAGGGAAGCGGAAGTGCCGTTCGGCAAGGTGCTGCAGCAGTGGCAGAACGGTCCGCAGTTCGCCCAGCTGGTGCTGCGTGAAGGCCCGGGTGCCCAGGAGGCGGCCCTGTGCTGGAATTATGCGCTGGCCACGGCAGGCCGTCTGGTCTGCCAGGTCTGGCAGGTGCCCGAACAGTGGCGTCCGGGCCAACCGCTGGTGGACAAGGGCATCTACATCGACGATGATCGCGAGTATTACGAGGGAGAAAGCGGTCACCGTTACTGGCGCCGGGAGGCTGCCCGCGCGGAGTGATCTGCAAAAGAACGCATGAAATCAGGCTTCGAATCGCCCTGGCGGCCGGCTGGTGAGCATCGGCAGGCCGTGGGGTCTGCCGTATCCGGCACCGCTGTGGCTGGCCGTACGGCATCTGCCGGTGCACCGGCAGCCACGCTCGCACCGCCGGCACGGCGCCGGCTGCTGCAGGGTGCCGGTCTGGGGGCAGGGCTGGCGGCACTGTCCCTGGGGCCGTCGGCGGCACGGGCCCGCACGGCCATGGCTCGTGCCCGGGCGGAGTCGCAGCCGGCACCGGTGGTCTGGCGTTGCCAGATGGCCTGGACACTGGAAGATGATTTTCATGCGTACATCACCACACTGGCCGAGGTGCTGGGCACGATGACCGAAGGCCGGCTGCAGCTCGAGGTGCTGCCGGCCGGTCGTGAGGTGCCCACCGAGGCGCTGTCCGGGGCCGTGTCGCGGGGCAGGCTGGAGGCGGCCCATCGTGTGCTGAGCCTCGATGCCATGCGCCAGCCGGCCATGGGGCTGTGGGGCAGTGGCCCGGCCTTCGGGATGGACGGCATGACGCTGCTGTCGTGGCACCAGCACGGTGGCGGCGAGGCCATGCTGCAGGAGCTGTACGAGGCCGAGGGGCTGAAGGTGCATTCGCTGTTGTACGGGCCGCTGCCCACGCCGGCCTTCGGCTGGTTCAAGCGGCCCATTTCGCGTACCGAGGACCTGGCCGGCATGCGTTTTCATGCCGGGGGGCCGGCGGCGCAGATCTATCAGGAGCTGGGCGCCACGGTGTTCCAGCTGCCGGTGGACGAGATCGTGCCGGCGCTGCGGCGCGGCGAGATCGAGGCGGCCGAATTCAGCACCATTTCCAGTGACCGGGCGCTGGGCCTGCCGGATGTGCTGAAGGTGTGCATGCTGCAGAGCTTTCACCAGATTACCGAACAGGTGGAGCTGCTGGTCAACCGCGATGCCTGGAATGCACTGTCGCCGGCCTGGCAGCAGGCGGTGAACATTGCGACGCAGGCCGTGACGGCCATGATGAGAAGCCGTCAGACCAATGCCAATTCCACGCATTACATCGAGATGCGCGAGGTGCAGGGCGTACGCTTCTACAAGACGCCCGAGTCGGTGCTGAAGGCGCAACTGGTGGCGTGGGACCGGGTGACGGTGCGCAACAGCAATGGCGATCCGGTGTTTGCTCGCGTTCTGGATTCGATGCGCCGTTACGCGCAGCGCTGCGTGGGCTGGCAGAACGACGCCTATGCCGACCGGCGCGTGGCCTACAACCACTATTTTGCACAGCGCGTGGCGAGCAAGAGCGGCGCGGAGTGAGGCCGGAGCATGCCCGGGAAGGCGTGTGTGGTCTGCGTGCCTGGTCGTGCCGCCTGGGGGGCCGCTGTGCCCGGCTGGCGGTTGCGGGAAGCCGGGGCGCACGGCGCTGGCTAGCATCCTGCACCATGCATGCTGAAACGGTGTATTTCCCGGGGAGAATCAATGAGGGGCAGGGCGGTTTCGAGGGAGGCCGTGCGGCCCGGAATGGCGCGCGGGGGTTGAGATGAGTTCCTTCTTCCGGATTCTGGTCAGGCTGATGATTCTGGTGGCGCCCCTGTCCCTGGCGGCAGAGTGGCCGCTGTCTGCCGCGTTGCTGGTAGCCGCTCCCGTGGCGGGGGGCGTGCTGGTGCTGGTGATCAGGGTGACCCGTGCCGCGCTGAAGGAAGGCTGGCTGGCTGAAATCTAGAGACTGTGCCGGCAGTGCCGTGAGGCCATCGGGGATTCTGCGGTCTTGCCACCCTGTCCTGTACGTTCAAATGGCAGTTTCGCGCAGAAGAATGGGTCCATGCCCATGCCTGATGGGTCCATGCCTGCGCCACCCCACTGGCAGCTTGTACCCGTCTGTTGCAGCCACGGCGATTTGCCCCCATGCTGCGGGCAACGGCGCGCATCTCGAATAAACTACGGGGATTCCTCTCTTTACCGACCAGGATCCCATGTTTGATTTCATCCGAACCCACCAGCGGCTGGCGCAGGCGCTGCTGCTGGTGCTGATTCTGCCCGCGTTCGTGTTCTTCGGCATATCCGGCTACGACCAGATGTTCGGCCACGGCGATGCGGTGGCCTCGGTGGAAGGCGAGCCGGTGCCGCGCGCCTATTTCGACAACACCTACCGGCAGCAGGTCCAGCAGATGCAGCAGATGCTGGGCGACAACTTCGATGCGGCGGTGTACGACTCACCCGCCATGCGGGCCGAGGTGCTGGAGAACATCATCACCCAGCAGGCCATGCTGGTGGATGCACGCAAGAACCGCATCACCGTGGCCCGGCCCGAGATCCAGCGCGCCATCCTGCAACGCCACCAGGACCTGCGCACCGACAAGGGGCAGTTCGACATCGAGGCCTACCAGCGTCTGCTGGCGGCCAACCAGATGACGGCCGCCCAGTACGAGGCCTCGATCAGCCAGCAGCTGGCGCTGGGGGCCGTGGAGCGCGCCGTGCGTGAATCGGCCATGGTGCCGCAGGCGGTGGTGGACAGTCTGGTGGCCACGCTGGAGAACCGGCGCGTGGTGCGCACCCTGCTGCTGCCCACGAAGGACTACGAAAAGGGCCTGAACCCGACCGATGAGCAGCTGAAAGCCTGGTACGACGCCCATGCGGCCGAGTTCGACCAGCCCGAGTCGGTGGACATCAGCTATGTGGCGTTCAAACGCGCCGATATCCTGCCGAAGGATGCCGAGCCCTCGGAGAAGGATCTGGAAGCCTTCTACCAGAAGCACCGCAATCAGTTCAACGATGCCGACGAGCGTCAGGCCAGCCACATCCTGCTGAAGGTGCCGGAAGGGGCCGATGACGCTGCCCGGAAGAAGGTGAAGGAACGCGCCGAGGCGCTGCTGGCCGAGGCGAAGGCCAATCCGGACGGCTTTGCCGAGCTGGCGAAGAAGAACTCCGAAGACCCGGGTTCGGCCTCGCAGGGCGGTGATCTGGGCTTTTTCGAGCGTGACACGATGGTCAAGCCCTTTGCCGACGCTGCCTTTGCGCTGGACAAGCCAGGCTTCACCGACGTGGTGGAAAGCGAGTATGGCTATCACGTCATCAAGGTAACGGGCGTGAAGGGCGGGGGCGAGAAGCCGCTGGCGGACGTGAAGCCCGAGCTGCTGAAGATGTGGCGTGAGGAAGAGGCCGCCAGACGCTACAACGCCGAGGCCGAGAACCTGTCGAACATGGTGTACGAGCAGGCCGACTCGCTCAAGCCCGTGGCCGAGCGCTTCAAGCTGAACATCGAGAAGGCCGAAGGGCTGCCACGCAAGCCGGCCGCCGGTGCCCAGGAAGGTTCGGTGGAGGCCAATGCCCGCCTGCTGGACCAGCTGTATGCACCCGAGGCGCTGGAAGAGCACCGCAACACCACGGCCATCGAGATTGCGCCGGGCGTGCTGGTGTCGGCCCGCGTGGATGCTCACCATCCGCAGCATCGCCAGACCTTCGACGAGGTGAAGGACACGGTGAAGCAGCGCTGGATGGCCGACGAGGCCGCCCGTCTGGCCCGCGAGGCCGGCGAGAAGCAGCTGGCCGCGCTGAAGGAAGCCGGCAAGGATGCGAAGGCACCCGCGGGGCTGAGCGAAGAGAACACCGTCAGCCGTGCCCAGCCGGGCCGTCTGCAGCGTGATGCCCTGCAGGCCGCCTTCGGTGTGCCGGCAGAGCAGCTGCCGGCCTGGGTGGGGGCCGATCTGGGCCATGCAGGCTACCAGCTGATCCGCGTGGAAAAGGCGCTGCCGCCGGATGATGCCGCGAAGCAGCGGATGGATGCCTACAGGGGCCAGCTGCGCCAGACCCTGGCCAATGCCGAGACGCAGGCCTGGATTGCCGCACTGAAGGGCAGCCTGAAGATCGAACGGCATCTGGACAGCGACGACGCTTCGGGGGATCATCAGTGACCCGTGCGTCGGCCCGCTGATGCACGCGGCCCTTCGGGGCCGCTTTTTTGTGCGCCCCTCGCCTGTGGGGGCTGGCACCGTATGTGGCGTGCTGGCGGGTCTGTGCGCGAGGGGCTGGACGAGGCCGGGGTGCCGGCGCAACGTCAGACGCGCGTTCCCCCCGCGCGTGGGGGCTGCCTGTGGCCGATGTGCTGGATATCCTGAACGCTGGCATGTTCTCCGCGCGCCTGGGGGCTGGTTGTACAGGCGCCAGCAGGTGCATGTTCCCTCATCTGTTCCCTGTCCCGCGGGAAGGGACGCTACAGGAGGCCATTCTGAAAGTCTTCGACCTTTGCTGTGAGCATGAGCATGCCTTCGAGGGCTGGTTTGCCTCGGCGGATGATTTCGAGCATCAGCGCGAGACCGGACTGCTGGAATGCCCGATGTGCGGCTCGCGCCAGGTGCGCAAGCTGCTGTCGGCGCCGCGGCTGAACCTGTCACATGCCGGGGAGACCGAAGGCCGCCGGGGCAGTGGTGCAGAGGCGGGAGCACAGGGGCGCGCGGAGGGTGCCGAAGGGGAACGTGAGCGGGGGCAGAAGGGGCAGGAGATGCCTTCGTCCGGTCTGTCGGGTGGTGCGGAGCAGATGCGCGAGCTGCAGGGGGCACTGATGCGGGGGCTGCGCAAGCTGGTGGAATCCACCGAGGACGTGGGCAGCCGGTTTGCGGAGGAAGCCCGTCGCATTCATTTCAGGGAAGCACCGGCACGGGCCATTCGCGGCACGGCCACGGCGCGGGAGACGGCCGAGCTGCGCGAGGAAGGTATCGAGGTGATGACGGTGCCGCTGCCGCCGTCGCTGAAAGGGCCGTTGCAGTAATTACTCCCGCTCCACGGCCTCCAGCCGTTCCTGCTGTTCCAGCCAGTCGTTTTCCAGGGCCTCCAGATCGGTGCCGATCTGGGCGCGCTCGCGCTGCAGAGCCGTGGCGGCAGCCCGGTCACTGAAGGCATCGGGGGCGGCCAGCGCCTGGTCGATCTCGTCGGCGCGGGCCTGCAGCTGTTCCATCTGCTGCTCGATCTGCCGGATGGCCTGTTCGATGGGCTTTCTGCGGGCGGCCAGCGCGGCACGCTGCTGGGCGCGCTCGCGGCGGTCGCTGGCGCGGTTGGTGGAACCGGCGCTGCCGCTGGCCATATTGGCGGCAGTCGTGGTTCCGTCCCGTTCGCCGCTCCTTTCGTGATGGTCCGGGTGGCTGCCGGCATGGCCCCCGGCTGCCGCATTGGCACCGTCTGTGCTATCCGTGGTGGTCGCGCCGCCCTTGCCCGCGCTGCCCTGCGTTGCGGCATCGGCGGCAGCCTTGCAGCTGCGTTCCTTCTGCAGCCACTGCGCATAGTCGTCCAGATCGCCGTCGAAGGGACGGAGCACGCCGTTGTCCACCAGCCAGAATTCATCGACGGTGCTGCGCAGCAGGTAGCGGTCGTGCGAGACCAGCAGCAGCGGGCCTTCGAATTCGGCCAGGGCGTCGGCCAGGGCGTCACGGGTGTTGGCGTCGAGGTGGTTGGTGGGTTCGTCCAGCACCAGAAAACCGGGCTTCTCCCAGGCCAGCAGGGCCAGACACAGGCGGGTCTTTTCGCCGCCGGACATCGGCCCGGTGGGGCGCAGCGCGTCGTCGCCCGAAAAGCCGAAGGCACCCAGGAAGCCGCGCAGCACCTGCTCGCGCTCCTGCGGTGCCTGGCGGGCCAGGTGCTGCAGCGGGGAGTCGTCGGGACGCAGGTCTTCGATCTGCTCCTGGGCGAGGTAGCCGGTATCGAGGGCGGCGGCACGGGTAAGGTCGCCGGAGAGGGGTGCCAGATCGCCGATCAGCGTGCGGATCAGCGTGGTCTTGCCGGTGCCGTTGCGGCCCAGAATGCCGATGCGGGCGCCACGGCGCACGATCAGTTCGGGCAGCGTGACGACGGGCTGCTGCGGGCTGTGGCCGCAGGCGAGGTGCTCGGCGCGGATCAGTGGATCGGGGCCCTCGGGTGGTTGGGCAAACTCGAAATCGATGCCGCGGGTGGCACGCAGCGGGGCGATGGTCTCCATCCGCTCCAGCGCCTTCAGGCGGCTCTGCGCCTGCCTGGCCTTGGTGGCCTTGGCGCGGAAGCGGGCAATGAACCGGTTGAGGTGCTCGATGCGGGCCTGCTGTTCGCGGCGTTCGCGTTCGCGCTGGGCGGCGCGTTCGGCGCGGATGTTCTCGCTGGCGGTGTAGCCGCCGGGGTAGCGGTTGAGGGTGCCGTCCTCGATGACCAGGCTGGTGGTGGCCACGCGGTCGAGAAAGTCGCGGTCGTGCGAGACGATCAGCTGGATGGCGGGGTGGCGCATCAGCTGCCGTTCCAGCCAGAGCACGGCGTCCAGGTCGAGGTGGTTGGTGGGCTCGTCCAGCAGCAGCAGGTCGCTGGGGGCCATCAGCACGCAGGCCAGATTCAGGCGCATCTTCCAGCCGCCCGACAGTTCGTTGACGGTGCGGGAGAGCTGCGCCTGGCCAAAGCCCAGACCGTCGAGCAGTTCGGCTGCGCGGGCCTCGGCCGAGGGGCCACCGGCGTCGATCCAGTGGGCGTAGGCTTCGCCCATGGCCTCTCCGTTGCCGTTGGCCTCGGCCTGCCGGATGGCGGCTTCTGCGGCGACCAGGGCGGCATCGGCGTTCATCACGAAGCGAACGGGGTTGATGCTGGCCTGGGGCGCATGCTGGGCCAGCCAGGCGATGCGCAGCTTCGGCAGGTCGACATTGCCCTGTTCGGGCGAGAGATCACCGCGCAGCAGGGCCAGCAGCGAGCTTTTGCCGCTGCCGTTGGCGCCGATGAGGGCCACGCGCTCACCGGGGTTGATGATGAGCGAGGCGTTGCCGAACAGCGGGCGCCCGGCGCGGGCCAGGCTGAGGTTGTCGAAGCGGATCAAGGCGGGATTCCGGGGACGGCGTTCTCCCGATTATCCCAAAATTTCTCAGATGAACGCGCCGTTCGAAAGCCCTTCCTCTGCAGGCTGCTGGTCACGCCATTGCTTCAGGTCGTCGGCGGTGATCAGCACGATGCGGTCGTCTCCCTGGGCCACGGGGATGGCCGTCCACACCAGGCCCGGAAAACGCCGGCGGAAGTTGGGCATCTCGTGGCCGATCTCCAGGGCCAGCACGCCGCAGGGCCAGAGGTGATCCGGTGCTTCGGCCAGCAGGCGGGCGATCAGGTCCATGCCGTCCTCGCCGGAACCCAGCGCCTTTTCGGGTTCGGCCCGGTACTCGGAGGGCAGGGCCGCCATGGAGCCGGCGTTGACATAGGGCGGATTGCACAGGATGAGCTTGAACTGCTCGCCTTCCAGGCTTTCGAACAGGTCGCCGCGACGCAGTTCGATGCGGTCTTCGAGCTGGTAGTCGAGCAGGTTTTCGGCGGCGAGCTGCAGGGCATCGGCCGAGATGTCGCTGCCGATGACCTCGGCACCCGGGAAGCAGTGGGCCGCGATGATGGCCAGGCTGCCGCCCCCGGTGCACAGGTCGAGGATGCGGTAGGGCTGGCTGGACGGGGGCGGCTGCGTGCGCACGTCCTGATCCAGTTCATCGGCCAGATCGTGGAAGGGCTGCAGCATGTCCTGGTTCAGCCAGGGGTCGAAGGCGTGGTGCACCAGCGCCTCGCCCAGCAGCGAACGCGGCACGAGTGCCCGGGCATCGGCCCGGAACCGGAAGCCCATCAGCCAGGCCTCGCCGGTCAGGTAGGCCAGCGGCTGGTCGCACTGGCTGCGGGCGTCGATGAGGTTGCGCAGCTTGCGGCGCTCGTCGGGCAGCAGGGTGGCACTAGCCAGATCCTCGTACTGTTCGACGGGCAGGTGCAGGCACCAGCAGACCAGCCAGATGGCTTCGTCGTAGGCGTTGTCGGTGCCGTGACCGAAGGAGGCACCGGCGGCCTGCAGGCGGCTGACGGCATAGCGGACCCAGTCACGCAGGGTGCGCAGGCTTTCCTGGGCGTCGATCAGGCTGGCGGACTGGGGGCTGTAGTCGGTGCGGTACGGCGAACGTGGCACGACGTGGGCGAAGGCGGGGAAATGGGCTGTCATGCGGGAAGCAGGAAGGAGCGCAGGGCCTCGTCACTGAAGCCCACCTGCAGGGCATCGGGGCGCTGGCTGGTGGTGATGACGGGGCGTTTGATGAGGGCAGGATGGGCCTGCAGCAGGGCAATGGCCGTGGCAGGACTGGCCGCGGCGGCCTGCTGGGTGGCGTCCAGCCTGCGCCAGGTGGTGCCCCGGCGGTTGATCAGGGTGTCGAGACCGGTACGGCGAACCCAGTCCTGCAGGGTGGCGGCATCGAGGCCCTCCTTTCGGTAGTCGTGGAAGCGGTAATCGATGCCGTGCTGGTCGAGCCAGGCCCGGGTCTTGCGGATCTGGTCGCAGTTGGGAATGCCGTAAACCGTGACTGTCATTCGTCGAGCCTGATCATGAATTCTGCAAAGGAGGCACCCTGGGAAGGTGGTGGCGCCGACGGACCGCCCGCTGCACCGGCATTGCCACCCTGCGGACCTGTGCCCGGCTGGCCTGGAGACGTGCTGGGATGACCGCCCGCCGGAACACCCGCCCCACCCGTGCCGGGGGGCAGTGTGCCATGTTTTGCGGTGTTGATGGGGGGTACCGTTGAAAATATCCCGCTGACCGGTGCCTGGCTGGCCACAACGGGGGCCGGCGACTGCGTGGCAGGCGGCTGGGTGGCGGTTGGCGGGAAGATCTGGCTGGCCGGGCCGCCGGTGCCGTGCTGGGCGGCTGTGCCGGCGGCAGCCGCTGCTGCGGTGGCGGCTGCGCTGGCGGGCGGCTGGGGGGAGGGCGGCCGGATCAGGGTATCGGGGCCCTGGGTGGCCAGCGCGCCGGCGCCCGGTGGCGTGCCCAGCTGGGAGGCGCCGGGCGCCGTGCCGGCTGGTGCACCGTGCGCGTCGTCCATGTCGGCCAGCGTGGGACGGGAGAATTGCGGGCCGCGGGTGGCCGGGCCGCGCTGCCTGCTGAAATCGGCAGCCTGCTGGGCCAGCAGACCCGGCAGCTCCAGTTTGCTGTCGCCCTGTCCGGCATCGGCGGCCGGGACTTCCTCGGTGTAGTTGTCCAGCAGCCAGAGCAGGTTGGTGGGCGAGTCGCTGTGCTGCAGCGCGTCTTCCTTCGTGATGCGGCCGGCGCGCAGCAGGGCGGTCAGTGAGCGGTCGAAGGATTGCGAGCCGGCGGCCAGACTGTTGTTGATGGCGTCGGGGATCTCCGACAGACGCCCGGCGGCGATCAGCTCGGCCACGTGGTTGGTGTTGATCATCACCTCGGCGGCCGGTACACGCCCTCCCTCGACGGTGGCCAGCAGCCGCTGCGACACGATGCATTTCAGCGTGGTGGACAGATCGGCCAGCAGGGCGGCACGGTTCTCCGGCGCATAGAAGCTCAGGATGCGGTTCAGCGCATGGGCGGCGTTGTTGGCGTGCAGCGTGGCCAGCACCAGGTGGCCGGACTGCGCGTAGGCAATGGCGGCGGCCATGGCCTCGATATCGCGGATCTCGCCGATCAGGATGCAGTCGGGTGCCTGGCGCAGCGCACTCTTGAGCGCGGTGTGCAGGTCACGCGTGTCGGAGCCGATCTGGCGCTGGTTGACGATGGAGAGCTGGTTGCGGAAGACGAACTCGATCGGGTCTTCCAGCGTGAGGATGTGGCCGGTGCAGTGCGCGTTGCGATAGTCGATCAGCGAGGCCAGCGTGGTGGTCTTGCCCACGCCGGTGGCCCCTACCATCAGGAAGAGGCCGCGCGGCTGCAGGATCAGCTCCTTCAGCACGGCCGGCATGCCCAGCGTGTCGAACTCGGGGATATCGCCGGGAATGTAGCGGATGACGGCGGCGGCCGTGCCCCGCTGGCGGAACAGCGAGATCCGGAAGCTGCCCACGTCCTTCAGGCCGTAGCCGATGTTGAGTTCGTTCTCGTCCTGAAAACGCTTCCACTGCTGGTCGTTGATGGCCGTGCGCAGCAGGGCCTCGGCCTGCTGCGGGGTCAGGCGCTTGTCCGGAGCGGTCAGCGCATGCATGGCGCCGTGGATCTTGATCTGGACCGGGGAGCCCACGGAGATGAAGAGGTCGGAGGCCTTCTGTTGGGCCATCACTTCCAGCAGCTTGTTGATCGCCATGATCGGTTCGGGTGCCTGGTTGGGACGGAAACGCACGCACGGGTCCAGTGCGGGTACGTTTCCGCGGAGGCGCTCCGGATGCAGCCGGCCCTGTGGTAGCCACGGGCAGGCGCCCACCCGCGGCTTCAGGGTCGGGTGCAGTGCGAGGCTGCCTCCCGGTTTGAAACGCCAGTCCGGCTTCCCGGACCGGAATCAGGCATCCGCCCCGCGCAGCAGGTCATTGATGGCGGTCTTGGCCCGGGTCTGGGCATCGACACGCTTGACGATGACGGCACACGCGAGATGGACGCTTCCATCCTTCGACGGCAGGCTGCCCGGCACCACCACCGATCCGGCCGGAACACGGCCTTGGTAGATGCGGCCGGTCTCGCGCTCGTAGATCTTGGTGGACTGGCTCAGGAACACGCCCATCGCCAGCACCGAGTTCTCTTCGACGATCACACCCTCGACCACCTCGGAGCGCGCGCCGATGAAGCAGTTGTCCTCGATGATGGTGGGGTTGGCCTGCAGCGGCTCCAGCACGCCGCCAATGCCGACACCGCCCGACAGGTGGACGTTCTTGCCGATCTGTGCGCACGACCCGACGGTCGCCCAGGTGTCGACCATCGTGCCTTCGTCGACATACGCGCCGATATTGACGTAGGAGGGCATCAGCACGACGTTCTTTCCGATGAACGAACCGCGGCGCGCGACGGCGGGCGGCACCACGCGGTAACCTGCACTTGCAAAGTCCTGGGCGCTCATGCCGTCGAACTTGGTCGGCACCTTGTCGAAGAACTGCAGCATGCCGGCCTGCATGGGAACGTTGTCCGAGAGGCGGAACGACAGCAGCACGGCCTTTTTCAGCCACTGGTGCACGGTCCAGCGGGCTGCACCCTCGGCAGCACGGTCGGTGAGGGTGGCCACGCGCAGGGCGCCGGCATCCAGGTCGGCCAGCACGGACTGCACGGCATCACGGATGTCGGCGGGGGCAGCGGTGGGGCTGAGCGTCTGGCGGTTGTCCCAGGCGGATTCGATGATGGCTTGACGGGCGTCGGTCATGGGGTCCTCGTGTTGGAAGGGGGGATCGGCTGGCCGTCGGCGATACGGTACGCGTCGCCATCCCGGGCCAGCAGGATGGGGCCATTGTAGTGGCGGGCGATCTCGGCCCGGCTCTGCTTCTGTACGAGCCGGGTACGCTGCATGAAGTGTGACAGCAGCAGCGCACGCGGCCGGGCGGTCGCGGCGATGCGCCCGATCTCGGCCGGCGGCATGTGCAGGCGCAGGGCGATGGCATCGGTGCTGTCCTGCGGGACGGCATTGGGGGCGACGAACAGGTCGGCATCCTTGATCAGCGCATCGAGCGTGTGGCCGATGTTGCTGGTATCGCCCGAAACCACCACGGCACAGCCGTCCTTCTCGATGCGCCAGGCAAGCGAGGGCAGCAGCCCGTGGGTGATGGGGATGGCCGTCAGGGTGTAGCCGTGGATGGTGGCCCGGTAGTGCGGCTGGGACAGGAAGGAGGGATCGCCGGAGGCGTCATTCCCGGTGGCAACGGCTTGCGGCTCTGAATGGGAGGGGGCTGGTTGCTGGGAGGGTGCCGGCTGCGGCGTGTGTGTCTGCAATGCGCCGGCAGGCGCGGCCGGGAAGCGCACCAGGGCGTCCACGACGACAGGCTTCAGCGCAAAGTCCCCGTCGCCGGTCAGATAGTCGGACAGATACGACCACGCCCCCTGTTCGCCGAACAGCCGCTGCAGGAAGGTGGCGGTATCGGGTACCGTGTCGTTGCCGCTGGGGCCGTAGATGGGCAGGTCACGGCTGCGGGTGGAGAAGAAGGACGCCTTGACCAGGGCCGGCAGGTCGTTGGTGTGATCGACGTGCAGGTGGGTGAACAGCACGGCATGCAGGTCGGCGATCTGGGCACGCACCCGCTCGAAGGTCTGCGAGGTGCCGGGGCCGAAATCGATGAGGAAGCGGGCGCGGTCTCCCTCGCGCAGCAGGTAGCCGCTGCCGGCACGCTGGTCGGTCAGTTCCGGGCCGCCGGAGCCGAGCACGACGAGGTTGAGATCGGTGCGGGTGCAGTGGGGAGCCGGGGCGGAAGTCGGGGTTGGAGACGCGGTTGGAGACGTGGCGGCCGGTGTGCTGGCGGCCTGGGCTGGTACCACCATCAGGGATGGCAGCAGCACGAGGGCATGGGCGAGGGCGCGTGCGAGCGTATGGGTGACGGTGCGCAGGGAGGAGCGGGCAGCGAAGGCGTGCGACATGGAGGCAGGATACGGACCGGGAGGCGCAAGCGTATCACTGTCGGGCTGGCAGCGTTACTCTGACTGTCCGGGTGGCTGCATGCTGCAGGGCGCTGTGTCAGCCCTTGTTGTCCTTGTCGTATTCGCGGCTGGCACAGGCGTTCATGACTCGCTGGATGGTGTTGCCGCACCATGCATCACGCTCGGAATGTTCAGCGCTGCTGCTGGCCGTTTTCCAGCACCCTCAGCCAGACGGACAGCGCTTCGTCCAGCGCGTGAACCATGCCGGCTGGCAGCGCGGCCAGCATCTGCCGTTCGTTGTCCACATGGGTCGCCACGGCGCGGTCGATCAGCGCCAGCCCCTGTGGCGTGAGCTGCACCAGCAGGCTGCGGGCGTCATCGGGGTTGGGCAGCCGGCCTATCAGTCCACGTTTTTCGAGCTGTTTGAGCCGGTGCGTCATCGTGCCGGACGTGACCATCAGTGTGGAGAAAAGCGCCGTGGGACTGAGACGGAACGGGGCGCCGGCACGGCGCAGCGTGGCCAGCATGTCGAACTCCCAGAGCGTCAGGCCGAAGGGCGCAAGGCCGGCTTCGATGCGCGCTTCCAGCAGTGCGGCGCAACGCTTGAGGCGCCCGATGGGGGCCATCGGGGTGCAGTCCAGGTCGGGGCGCTCGCGCTGCCACTGGGTGAGGATGGCGTCGACGGCATCCCTGGGGCGTGTGCCGGCCATGGGCATCCAGCCGTTGCTTTTCGCGGCGCCAGGGGCGGTGTCGGGCGCATTGTGGGATACCCCGATCGTGGGAACCGTGTCGGCGCAGGAGGGCTCTGCGGGCGTGGCAGGGGGCTGCCGGGTGTCCGGGGCAGTCGGGGGGGAGTCGGCATGCGGGGGAGCTGACATGGCGTAATCAGGGCAAATACAGGGAGCAGGTCAGGGCAGATCCGTACAGGTCAGTACAGGTCAGTGCAAGTCAGTGCAAGTCAGTGCAAGTCAGTGCAAGTCAGGGCAAGTCAGGGCAAGTCAGGGCAAGTCAGGGGGCTGACGTGCTGATGATGAGAGCAGATCTTCAACTCCCATGATATCTTGACTTAAAGATATCGGTGCGACAGAATCATATATCTTGAATTGAAGATAAATGCGGAGCGCCATGTCTTCCTCCCGTTTCCCCTGGCCCGATCTGCTGCTCACCGCGCTGGCACCCATGATCTGGGGCTCGACCTACATCGTGACCTCGCAGCTGCTGCCGCCGGACCGGCCGTTCACGGCGGCCTGTATCCGGGCGCTGCCGGCGGGGGTGCTGCTTCTGCTCTTCACCTCCCGGATGTTTCGCCGGGAAGAGGGTCGTCGTGCCGGTGGTTTGTCCCGTTTCGTCCGGTTGCTGATACTGGCCGCACTCAACATCGGTGTCTTTCAGGCCCTGCTGTTCGTCGCGGCCTACCGGCTGCCGGGTGGATTGGCGGCGGTATTGGGCTCGGTGTAGCCGCTGATCGTGATGCTGCTTGTCTGGGCGGTGGATGGCGTCAGGCCGCTGGCCGCCACGCTGCTGTCGGCTGTGGCGGGTGTGATCGGCATGGCCATGCTGCTGCTCTCACCGCAGACGGTGTTCGATGGGCTGGGCATTGGCGCAGCGCTGCTCGGCGCCGTATGCATGGCGACGGGCGTATGGTTGACGCGTCGCTGGCAGATGGACATGCCGGTGCTGGCGCTGACGGGCTGGCAGTTGCTGCTGGGTGGGCTGATGCTGCTGCCACTGGCGCTGTGGGTCGATTTGCCGCTGCCGGTGCTGACACCGGTGCAATGGGGCGCCTACGCCTACCTGTGCGTGGTCGGTGCGCTGGTGGCTTATGCGCTGTGGTTTCGGGGACTGGGCCGTCTGCCGGTGGAGGCGGCTGCATCGCTGGGACTGCTCAGTCCGCTGACGGCGGTACTGCTGGGCTGGGTGCTGCTTGGGCAGTCGATCACAGGCGTGGCAGGGGTGGGGCTGGTGATCGTGCTGGCCAGTGTGTTTGGCGTGCAGTGGAGCACGGCGCGGCGGCGGTGAGGAGGATCATGGGCCAGGAGAGGTCTGCTGGCGGGTGTTGCGGGTCTGTGCGGATGCCTGCAAACGGCATGGCGCCTTGCTGATGCAGGGGCCTGGAGATGATGCGATGTACTCATGACTGAATTCATGCATTCACATTTTTAATGAATTTTCAAAAAATTATTCTTGAGAGTGATTTCATGAACAATGCCATCAGAGAGACGCTGGTATCGCGCGTATCCGCCAACCGTTTCGTACCCGGTCAGACGCTGGATGAACACACCATTCAGGAACTGGTTGCGCAGGCAACCCGCGCGCCCACGGCATGGAATCTTCAGAACTGGCGTTTTGTGGCCGTGCAGTCTCAGGACGCAAAGACAAGGCTCAGGGATGCTGCCTTTGGACAGCAGAAGATCGTCGATGCCGCCGTGGCCTTTGTGATCTGTGGCATGCTGGACGATGCACCGAAGCTGGCGGCACGGTTGCAGCCCAGTGTGGATGCTGGTCTGCTGCCGGCCGATGTGGCCGCAGCCTGGGCGGAGCATGCACGTGCAGGCCATATGCACAATTCATCGGCACGCCGGGATGAGGCCATCCGTTCCGCCTCGCTGGCCGGCATGGCATTGATGCTGGCCGCGCATGGCATGGGGCTGGACTCTTGTCCCATGAGTGGCTTCGATGCGCATCAGGTACGCGAGGCGCTCGGGCTGGCGGACGATGCGTTGCCGGTGCTGATCGTGGCAGTGGGGCGCGCCACGGCGGATCAGGGACCGCAGAAACATCGCCGGCCGGTGGCAGAGGTGCTGCAGATCCTGTGAATTGCACCATCCTTCCGGTTCAATCCTGCGCAATGCTCCGCGCGATCATGGCAAGCAGCCGTCGCCGTCAGTTCCATTCTCTCGAGGCTGGTTTGACGGTCCATGTGTGGCGTTATTCTGGAGGAGACGTTATACTTGTATAGCAGTTTGACCAGGAGCCAAATCCATGCTTGCCATTCGCCTGCCTGCCGAAGTGGAGAGTCGCCTTGACGCCCTGGCCAAGGCCACTGGGCGTACCAAGACTTTCTATGCCCGCGAGGCCATCCTCGAGTATCTGGATGATCTTGAGGATCTGTATCTGGCAGAGCAGCGCCTGATCGACATTCGGGCCGGAAAGACCCAGACTGTACCGCTCGATGAGGTGATGAAGCGTCATGGCCTGGAGGGTTGAAATCGACCCTGCGGCAGTGCGCGAGCTGGACAGGGTGGACCCGCAGGTTGCCCGACGCATTCTGGCCTTTCTGCATGGTCGGGTGGCCCAGCTCGACGATCCGCGCAGCATTGGCGAAGCGCTCAGGGGGGCGAAGCTCGGTGCGTTCTGGAAGTACCGGGTCGGGGACTACCGACTGATCGCCAGCATCGAGGACAGCGTGCTGCGCATCCTCGTGGTGCGCATCGGCAACCGTCGGGACGTGTACCGGAAATGAAGCCCAGGGCGGGATTCAATCGGAATGGCCGTGGCAGAAGCTGACAGACCGTATCTGCCGGTGGCGGAGGTGCTGCAGATCTGTGAGTTGCAGCATTCTGCCCGTTCAATCTCCCGCAATGCTTCGTTCGATCATGGTCCGTCCATTCCTGGGGCGCCGTCTGGTTCTGGTCCCGAAGTACGTCTGTCAGGAACTCCTGAGCGGTTACCCATACAGTCTCGTAGTCGATGTCGAAATAGCCGTGCGCCATGCGGTTGCGCATGCCACGCATCTGACGCCAGGGAATCTCTGGGTGGTTTTCAGCGAAATCCGGGTAGCGGTTCAAGATTCTGGTGGCTGCCTCCCCCATGACGATGAACTTCATCATGACGGCATCCTGGACGAATTCGTCTTCCAGAAACTCCGACAGCTCCGTCCCTTCGAGGTATTGCTGCGCCCCTGTTGCGGCCCGCCGTATGTGGTCGAGGTAATCCGGCAGTCGGGGGTCACTCATATCGGCTGGGCCTCTGCCACGACTTTGGCCCGAAACCTCTTCGGCAAATCACCGGGTGTCAGCACATCCACCCTCACGCCCAGCAGGGCGTTCAGGTCTTCGTACAATCCGCCCAGGTCGAACAACGTCGCGCCCGGCAACTTGTCCACGAGAATGTCGATATCGCTTCCCTCACGGTCGGTTCCATGCAGGACCGAGCCGAAGATGCGCGGGTTTGTGGTCCGGTATCGGCTGACCGCTTCGCGTACGGCGGCGCGGTTGGCATCAAGAATTTCTGATGGCCTCATGATGGGGGGCGGTTTCGTTCAGTAGAATGATCTACTTTGCCATAGCAGGCCGGTTCAGTCGACCAGGCGTTGCTGGCCGCGTCGTTCATGCCGAGGACAGCGTGTTGCGCATCCTCGTGGTGCGTATCGGCAACCGTCGGGACGTATACCGGAAATGAAGCCCAGGACGGGATTCGACCGGAACGGCCGTGGCAGAAGCTGACAGACAGACCGTATCCGCCGGTGACGGAGGTACTGCAGATCCTGTGAGTTGCAGCATTCTGCCGGTTCAATCCTGCGTCATGCTTCGCTCGATCATGGCAAGCAATGTCGCCGTCAGCTCGGCCACGGCCTGATCGCGGGAAATGTCCCCCCGGACTGCGGCATCCGACAGGGCATCGGCAGCCCCCAGCATGGCCCACAGCGCGGCGGATGACAGAGCCGACCCGCGGCAGAAGGGGGCAAAGAAAGTCCGGCATTTTTCCATGAAAGCCATCTGGTAGCGGCGCTTGACGGCCGCCAGTTCCGGCGAACCGCTGAGAGCGGCCAGCACGTCCGGTATCTCGCGTCCCTGGGTCAGCACGCATTCCACATAGCGCTGCGCGACGATCGCCGCCCGTTCCTGTGGCGTTGGTCCTGCCGATGCCATGGCTGCATCGATGATGGCGTTCTGCCGCACGTCGAAGTCTTCGTACAGCGCGGCCAGCAGGCCATTGCGGCTGCCGAAGTGATCGTAGGCGACCGGTTTGGTCACACCCGCCGTTTCGGCCAGACGTCCCAGCGTCAACGGGGCCGTACCCTCGCTGCGGATCAGTGCCCATGCGGTATCGAGCAGTTGCCGCTGGCGGTCGGGGCGCGACAGGCGGCGTTTCGTGCCGGATAACGGCGTTGCTGTGGTCATTGTTGCCTCTGCAGCAGCGGAGCCGGCAACGACAGTGCTGATGGAAGCATCTCCGGAATACGCCGGCCGATGTCCCGGGCGCTGGCCAGCGCCGAATCGGGGTAGCCATCGTCCGAGGCCAGCAGCAGTGTCGAGCTGGCCACCGGCGCACCGCAGTAGTCGAAGATGCCATGCTCGATCTGTGTGCGCATGGCACCGAAGTAGCCGTGCCGCGCATAGGTGCGCAGCGTGGCACCTCCCAGGGCGACCAGATGCACCGGCAGGTGCCCAAGCTTTTTGACGAGCGTGCCGTCGGCATGCTCCTCATAGGCCCAGCCCTGCGTGAACACACGTTCGATCCAGCCCTTGAGCAGGGCGGGGAACGACCACCAGTACACCGGATAGACCAGCACCAGCGCATCGGTGCGGGCCAGGCGCTGCTGTTCGGCCAGCACATCGGCCGGCGGCTGGCCGGCCTTGATGTTGACCGCAATGTCGGCCGCGGTGATGCGTGGATCGAAGCCTTCGGCCGCCAGATCGGCGATGTCGGCAGTGTGGGGCGCCGGCAGGCTGTGGGCGATTTCGGCGGCCACGGCGTGGGTGAGGGACTGGGGATTGGGGTGAGAGACGACGATGAGGGTGTGCATGGCAGGGGCTCCTGAGTGTTGGCGCGTGTCGTGGGCCCATTCGTCTCCGTGCTGGCGCATGAGTCCATGACACGCTTTAATCTACCCATGGTAACTTACCAGGAGTAAGTTGTGCCCGTGTTGCTCACCATGCTTTCCCGTCTCCTGCACTGCCAACACAGTCATGCGCGCCCAGAATGCGCGCCCAAAGGGGAGCCCTCCGCTTCCAATGGGAGGCTGATGGCCGCCGGGGCGCAGAAAGCCGGCGGGTGCAGCCTGCTGACAGAATCTGACACTGATGTCCACTATAGTCATCGTGTCGAATCTCTGGATGGGAGTCGATCATGACCGATGACCGCCGTCGTGCCTTGCTTGCAACCGGTGTTGCCGCCATGCTGGCCACGCTGGTGAGGGCCACATCCGCAGCACCCTTGCAGGCTGGCACGAAGCGGGAAGACATGCCACCCAGCCCGTCTAGCACGAAGCAGGAAGGCATGCCACCCAGCCCGCCTGGTATGAAGCAGGAAGGCATGCCATCCAGCCGGATTGGTACGAAGCAGGATGACACACCATCCAGCCAGGGCAGCAGGAAGCAGCGCGACACATCATTCAGCCCGGCAACGCACAGGACACACGCCATGACCAGCAGCCTTCATTACCAGAATGCCGAACTCGTCTACCGCACCGGCGGACAGGAAGGGGCGCCCACCATCGTGCTGCTGCACGGCGGCCTGGGCTCGATGGAAGACTTCGCCCCGCTGCTGCCACGCCTGCAGCAGCAGTTTCGGACGGTGGAGATCGATACGCGCGGGCACGGCCTTTCCACCCGCGGCGACGCACCGCTGACCTACGCGCAGATTGCCGATGATGTGCGGCACATCGTCGATGCCATCGGGCTGGCGGCTTTCCTCCTGTTCGGGTTCAGCGATGGCGGCACGGCCGCCTACCGTATCGCGGCAGAGGATGGTCGCGTGCAATCGGTGCTGACCGTGGGCGCCCAGTGGCACAGTCGTGATACGCCGCGTGACATGTTCGAAAATCTCACCGTGGCCGACATGCGCGAACACATGCCCACACAGGTTGCTGCCTACGAAAAACGCAACCCCAAACCTGATCTTCCCTCGCTGGTTGCCGATCTGCGCCGCCTGTGGATGGATGACACGGCCGCGGGCTTTCCGGATGAATCGGTTGCCGGCATCGGGGCGCCCGTGCTGGCGGTGCGTGGTGAGGCCGATTTTCTGCTGTCACTCGATGCCCTGTCGGCCTTGCAGAAGGTGCTTCCCGATGCGCACCTGATGAACGTGCCGTTTGCGTCACATGAAGTGATCAGGGAGCAGCCCGACATGCTGTGGGCGGCGATGAAGGTGTTTCATGCGGGGTGAGTCTGACCGGCTTCCTGCCTGACAAGCCCGCCCGAGATTGCTGCCGGGAAGTCATCGTTGTCAACGCTGTGTCAGGTCCTGTGCGCCATGGCGAAAGTCTTCTTTCCGACGTGGTTCATTCGTTGCTGCCCTGGCAGCTTCACGCCGGTAAGCCTCGCTGACGATTTCGCGAGCCCTGCGCATTACCTCCTCATGTGCTATGGGCTCTCCACCTTGTGCTCTGTTGCGCAGGATGCTCGCCTCCACATCAGCGTAAAAACGGGCCTCCGCCTCGGCGTCTACCATTCGCAGCGGGACTTCAGAACGTTTCGTCATCACTGCCTCAACAGCGCTGCAATCCGCCTCGCCCCCTCCACACAATCCGCCGGCGGTGCCACCAACGCAATGCGCACGAACCCGCGACCCGGGTTGCTGGCCAGCTCCTCCGGCGTGACACGGCCGGCCAGCCCCTGTCCGGGGGCGGCGCTGCCCGCCTGACCCCGCCCGGACGTGGCACTGGTGGGCCGGGCCAGGTACGAGCCCGGCAGCACCTTCACCTGCCATTCATGGAAGAGGCGTGCGGCAAAGCGCTCGTCATCACCACCGGGCACCGGCAGCCACAGGTAGAAACTCGCCGAAGGCGCCTGCAGGGCCGGCACCACCGGTTGCAGGATGGGCAGCACCTCGTCGAACTTCTGCCGGTACAGCCGCCGGTTGTCGGCCACGTGCGCCTCGTCGTTCCAGGCCGCCATGGAGGCCTGCTGGAACATCGGGCTCATCGCGCAGCCGTGATAGGTGCGGTAGCGCAGAAAGCGGGCCAGCAGGGCGGCGTCGCCCGCCACGAAGCCACTGCGCATGCCGGGCACGTTCGAGCGCTTGGACAGGCTGGAAAACACCACCACCTGCCGGTAGTCCGGACGGCCAAGCTGCTGGCAGACAGCCAGTGCGCCCAGCGGCGGGGCGCTCTCGTCGCGGTAGATTTCGGAATAGCACTCGTCCGAGGCGATGATGAAACCATACCGGTCGGCCAGTGCCAGCAGGGTTTTCCAGTCATCCAGCGTCAGCACGTGGCCGGTGGGGTTGCCGGGGCTGCAGACGTAGACGAGCTTCGTCTTCTGCCAGATGGCTTCCGGTACGGCCTGCCAGTCCGGTGCGAAACCGTTTTCGGGGCGCTGGTCCACCAGATACAGGCGGGCGCCGGCCAGCAGGGCAGCCCCTTCGTAGATCTGGTAGAACGGGTTGGGGGCGATCACGACCTGTTCGGCGCCGGTCTGTACGGCCGCTGGTTGTGTGCCGTTCCGGGTTACGGGCGTACCGTGGCTGGTGGTGTTGCCCTGTGAGGCCGCATCTTGCGTGTGCCAGCCCGGCGCCGGATCCAGCATCGCCTGCGCAAAGGCAAACAGCGCTTCCCGCGAACCGTTGACCGGCAGCACCTGCGTGGCCGGATCGACCGGTGCGCCATAGCGTCGCCCGATCCACCCGGCGATGGCCTCGCGCAGCGCCGGTGTGCCGGCCGTGGCCGGATAGCTGGCCAGCCCGGCGGTGGCGCTGGCCAAGGCATCGAGCACCACGGCCGGGGTGGGGTGGCGCGGTTCGCCGATGGAGAGGTCCACGAAGGGCAGGGGGGAGCCGTCGGCGCCGGTCTGCACGGTACCGGTCCAGGGCTGGCCCAGCAGCGCCCGCAGGCGCTCGAACGGGTAGGGCTGCAGGGCGTCGAGGCGCGGGTTGGCGGGCAGGGCTGGGGTCACGATCGTAAACGGCAAGTAAAACAGGGGGTGGAGATCAGGCAGGGCAGCCGGTGTGGGTATCCCGGGCAGGCAGGGCCCATGAGGCTTGCGGGTGGGGTGACGAATCCTTTCGGCAGCCCGGCCCGTGCAACAGCGTGTACGGCAGGTGTACCGGATGCAACTGCCGATGTGCGGCAGGCGCCTGCCGATGGAAGGGCTTGTTATTATACGGACCGTTCGGAGATGGACGATTCGTGCCAGAGCACCCGGCCTGCACGGTACAGCCCCTTTCCGGCGCCCTTTCCATGGTTTTGCGGCATCGCGTCCCGAAAGCGCCCGCGCCTGCTGGCTGGCCTCCGCCCGGCCCCGGCAGGTCGGCGTTTTCGTTTTGTGCTGCAGGGGTTTCCCCGAAAAGAGAGTCCACGTGCGCCTCAAGCAAGTCAAACTGGCGGGCTTCAAGTCGTTCTGCGATCCGACCACCTTCGAGCTGCCCAGCCAGCTGGTGGGCATCGTGGGGCCGAACGGCTGCGGCAAGTCGAACATCATCGATGCCACCCGCTGGGTGCTGGGCGAGTCGCGCGCCACCGAGCTGCGCGGCGAGTCGATGCAGGACGTGATCTTCAACGGCTCACTGGAGCGCAAACCCTCGTCCCGCGCCAGCGTGGAGCTGGTGTTCGACAACAGCCTGGGCCGCATCGGCGGCGCCTGGGGCGGCTTTGCCGAAATCTCCGTCAAGCGTGTCCTCACCCGCGAGGGGCAGTCCACTTACTACATCAACCAGCAGCCGGTGCGTCGCAAGGACGTGCACGACATCTTCCTCGGCACCGGGCTGGGGCCGCGGGCCTACGCCATCATCGGGCAGGGCACCATTTCACGCATCATCGAGGCCAAGCCGGACGAGCTGCGGGTGTTCTTCGAGGAGGCCGCAGGCGTCTCCAAGTACAAGGAGCGCCGCCGCGAAACCGAAAACCGCCTCGCCGACACGCGCGAGAACCTCACCCGTGTGGAGGACATCCTGCGCGAGCTGCAGGGGCAGATCAGCAAGCTGGACGCCCAGGCCGAGGTGGCTGGCCGCTACCGGGCCATGGAGGCCGAGCGGGTGCAGAAGCAGCAGTGGCTGTGGCTGATCAAGCGCGACGACGCCCAGGCCGAGCAGCAGCTGCTGGAAAAAACGGCCGAAAGCCTGGACCTCGAGATCGAGGGCCTGCAGACGGGGCTGCGTTCGGCCGAGAACCGCATGGAGACGCTGCGCGAGGCCGTCCATGCGGCCAACGACGAGGTCAGCCGGCGGCAGGCGGCCTTCTACGAGGTCAACAGCAGCATCTCGTCGCTCGAAACCCAGATCCGCATGATCGTGCAGAGCCGCCAGCAGGCCGAGAACCGCCTGCGTGCGCTGCAGGAGCAGATCCAGTCGGCCAGGGCGCTGTCCGAAACCGGCGTGCAGCGCCGGCAGGAAGTGGAGCAGCAGCTCGAGGAGGCCCGCGAGCAGCAGGCCGAGGCCGAGATGGCACTGGCCGAGGCCGAAGAGCAGCTGGCCGCCTGCGAAGAAGAGGAGCGCGGTCGCCGCGATGCGCTCGATGCCGCACGTTCTGCGGCCAGCAACGCCCAGCAGGCACTGCAGGTGGGACGCGTCGAGCGCCGCTCGCACGAAGAGGCACTGGCGCAAATGCAGGAGCGCCGCCAGCGGCTGCAGAACTCGCTGGACCAGCTGGGCGACGAATCCACCGAACAGCTGGAACGCCTGGCCATGGAACTGTCGGCCGCGCAGGAAGAAGAAGCCCGCACGGCCGAGCAGCAGGCCCAGCTGGAAGCCCGGCAGGCGGATGTGCAGGCCGAGCGCGGCCCGGCGCAGGAGGCGCTGCAGGCGGCGGTGACACGCACCACCACCATCGAGGCGCGCATCACGGTGCTGGAGCAGCTGCAGGCGCGCATGCAGGGCGAGGGCCAGATGCGGTCCTGGCTGGACAAACACGGAGTGAGCGAAAGTGCCGAGCGCATCTGGCAGCACATCCGCATCGAACCGGGCTGGGAAACGGCGGTCGAGGCGGTGCTGCGCGAGCGGGTGCATGCGCTGGAAGCGGCCAGTGTGCAGCAGCTGGCCAGCATCCTGAAGGACCAGCCGCCCGGCAAGCTGGGGCTGTTTCTGCCGGAGCTGCCGGTGGGCGCCACGCCTCTGCCGGCCCGCCCGAGTGGGCAGCTGACGCCGCTGGTGTCGCTGGTGCGCTGTCAGGACGTGCGCCTCAAGCCCCTGATGAGCGAATGGCTGGATGGCTGGTTCAGTGCCGAATCGGCCGAGGCCGCCTTTGCCGGACGCGGGCAGCTGCCACCGGGCGGGCGCTTCGTGGTGCGCGAGGGCCATGCCATCGGCCGTTTCGATGCCGCCCTGTACGCCATGGACTCCGAAGCCGACGGGGTGCTGGCCCGCCAGCAGGAGCTGCAGAATCTGGAGCGCGAGCTGCGCGCCCAGCAGCTGCTGGGTGACGAGGCCCGCCAGCAGGCCGAGCGGATAGAGGCGCAGGCCGCCCAGCTGACCGAACAGGTGCGCGCCGCGCGCGATGCCAGCGCGCGGGCCGTGCGCCGGGTGTCCACCGCCACCATCGAGCACGAGCGGCTGGCCCAGGCCGTGAAGAGCCGGGCCGAGAGCCGGCAGCGTCTGTCGGACGAGATCGAGGAGCTGGCCATGCGCCAGGCCTCGCGTGAGGAAGCGCTGCAGGCCCTCATCGACGGTCTGGCCGAGGCCGAGGAAAAGGCCGACGCGGCCACCGAGGGGCTGGATGCGGCGCGCGAGGCCGCCGAGATGCTGGCTGCCACGCTGTCTGGCCGGCGTGACCATGCCCGCGAAAGCGAGCTGGCCGTGCGCGAGAGCGCCTATACGGTGCGCTCGCTGGAGCAGGAAATCACCAACCTGCAGGAACGCATTGCCCGGGCCAACGAGCAGCTGGCCCAGGCCGACGATACCCGCGAGCGCCTGATGACCGAGCTGGAAGGGCTGTCGGACGAAGCGCTGCGCGAGCAGCTCGATGGCATGCTGGAACAGCGGATGCAGGCCGAGGAGGCCCTGTCGGAGGCCCGAGGGCTGGCCGACGAGCGTTCCGGCGAACTGAGAAGCCTCGATGAAGAGCGCCTGCGGGCCGAGCGTGGCCAGGAGCCGCTGCGCCAGCGTCTGATGGAACTGCGCATGAAGGAGCAGGCCGCGCGCCTGACGGCCGAGCAGATGACCCAGGCGCTGGACGAGGCGGCGGCCGATCTGGAGGCGCTGGCCGCATCGCTGGCCGAACAGGTGCAGCGTCCCAAACCGTCGTGGCTGCAGGCCGAGGTCAACCGGCTGGCGCAGGCCGTGGCCCGGCTGGGCCCGGTGAACCTGGCGGCCCTGGACGAGCTGACGGCGGCGCGCGAGCGCGAGGTGTTCCTGAACACCCAGTCCACCGACCTGCAGGAGGCGATGGCCACGCTGGAGAACGCCATCCGCACCATCGACCAGGAAACCCGGTCGCTGCTGCAGTCCACGTACGATACGGTCAATGCCGAGTTTGGCCGCCTCTTCCCGATGCTGTTCGGAGGCGGCGAGGCGCGGCTGGTGCTGACCGGGGGAGAGATCCTCGATGCCGGGGTGCAGGTGTTCGCCCAGCCGCCCGGCAAGAAGAATGCGTCCATTCATCTGCTTTCGGGCGGTGAAAAGGCTTTGACCGCAATTGCGCTGGTCTTTGGTATCTTCAAGCTGAACCCGGCGCCGTTCTGTCTGCTGGACGAGGTGGACGCGCCGCTGGATGATGCCAACACGGAACGTTACGCGAAGATGGTGTCGTCCATGTCCGACGAGACACAGTTCGTCTTCATCTCGCACAACAAGATCGCCATGGAAATGGCCCATCAGTTGATCGGCGTGACGATGCAGGAAAAGGGAGTCTCCCGCCTGGTGGCGGTGGACCTCACCTCTGCAGTCGAGCTTGCCGAGGCAGCCTGATCCGGGTGGGGCGGGGCATGGACGCAGGGGTGAAAGCCACTGCACCGGTGCTCCGGTCTGCCGGGCGCAGGTCGTCGTTTTACAGTCAGGGGAAATCTTTTGAGCACGCTTAGCTGGAGTATCGTCGCACTGGTTGTGCTGGTGCTGGTCATCGTCATCGCCTACAACCTGTGGCAGGGCAGCCGTCGCAAGGAGCAGTCATCCGGCTTGGGCCTGCGCAAGGGCTATTTCGACGACAATCCCGAAACGCTCACGGGCGAGCCGCAAGAGCGCAGCGCAGGCCGGCGCGAAGGACGCGAAGGACGCGAGGGCCGTGAAGGCCGGGGCCGCGGCCGCCGCGAGCCGGTGATGCGCGGAGCCGACCGCAACCGCCAGGTGCCGCCCGAGCTGGCCGCCCGTCCGGCAAGCTTCGATGACGACGGGCGCGGGCGGTCCATGGATGCCATGGCCCAGGGGGGCCGCAACGGTGATCCGGCCGAACGCCATCCGTCGCTGGCCCTGCACGACGAGGACTACATCGAGACCCCGTTCGAGAACCCGGCCGCCGTGCGCCCCTGGAGCAGCCGTGACGAGCGCCCCGAGCCGGCCCGCCGCAGTGCCACGTCCGCCGGTGATGCCCGTGCCCATGGCCTGCCGGCCCGTGACGATGCCCGCACCCACGGCCTGTCGGCCCGCGATGACGGCCTGCACGCCGCCCGTGGTTCGCGAGGCGATGATGCCCGCCGTGCCTCTCCGGACGAAGCACGCCGCCATCTTCATGATGATGCCCGCCGCGACGCTCATGATGAAGCACGTCGCAGCCGGCACGACGAGGCGCGCCGCGCCTCCCGTGATGACGACGGATACGACGCACCGGCACCGTCCGGCCGTTCGCTGCCGGCCAGCCTGCGCCGTGATGGCGGTCGGGATGGTGCTCGGGATGGTGGCCGCGATGATGGCCGCGACGCGAGGCGTGATGCTTCCCGCGGCGCCGGGCGCGACGACGGCCGGTCTGCCCGCCCGTCCTATGTTGCCGCCCCGCGTGACGGGGAAGGCGCAGATGACGGCCACGATGCACGCCGTGGCCAGCGCGCGGCCTTCGCCGACCGCGATGCCGGCTGGCAGGACATCGACCATGCCGCCCGCGACCACGTGGCGGATGTGAAGGCGCACCTGCAGGTCAGCGGTGGCTCAACCCATGGTGGCCCTGCCGCCCACCCCGGCGCTGCCCACGCCGGTGGCCATGCCATCTCCCGCAGCGGCGCTGTCGCAGCAGACGGGATGGGCCCCGACATCATCGACGACGAAGACGGGGCGACCCCGGCGCCCGCCCCGCGTACCGCCGATGCGTTGGCCGGTGACGACAGCCACGAAGGCGCGGCATACGATGATTCGCCGCTGCCCGACGCCCCGGTCGAACATGTGGTCACGCTCGAGCCGCCGGCCCCGGTGAACACCGACCGTCTGGTGGCGCTGGCCTCGTCGCTGCGTCACGTGGGCAGCAAGCCGGTGCGCATCGAGATGGAACGGCTGGGCGGCCACTGGGCACCGCTGTCGGCTGGCGACAAGGCCGTGCGCGTGCGCTTCAGCCTGCTGCTGGCCAACCGCCAGGGGCCACTGAATGCCGTCGAACTGTCCGACTTCAACGCCGCCATCGAATCGCTGGCGGGCAAGCTGCAGGCCCCGGTGAACATTCCCGACATGGCGCCGATCCTGCGCAACGCGCGTGATCTCGACACGCTGGCCGCCCGCCTCGACACCCAGATCGAGGTGCGGGTGGAGCTGCCCGAAGCGCCCGAGGCGTCGAAGGTGTCGGGCATCGTCCGCCATCTGGGCCTGTCCGACCGGGGCAATGGCCGCTACGAGGCCTTTGCCGACTCGGGCGACTCGCTGTTCGCCCTGGCCTTCAACAAACCGCGTGACCAGATCGACTTCGTGCTGGACGTGCCGCGCACGGCCGAGCAGTACGAGGCCTGGGAAGGCATGGTGGCCTGTGCCCAGAGCATGGCCCAGGCGCTGGGGGGGCGTCTGGTCGACAGCGCCGGCCGCGGGCTGTCGGTGGGCATGATCGGCACCGTATCGCGCCAGCTGGCCCATCGCTATGCCGAACTGTCCCAGGCTGGTCTGACGGCAGGCGGTGCAGCAGCGCTGCGAGTATTTCACTGATTGATCACGTCGGGCTTGTTACACTCGCGCGATGCGATCCGAAAACGACCCGACCTCCGCGCCAGATACGCCGGCAGCGACCGCTGATGCCGCCGCAGCCGGCATGGTTCCAGCGGCGCCTGCATCCGCGGCTCATGCGCAGACTGGAGATGCTCTGGCCGGAGATGCGGCGGCCGGCGGCGCCTCCACAGCCGACGTGCCACCCGATGTCCGCGCGCGGGCAGACGCGCTCCGTGCCCAGCTGCAGGCCCACAACCGGGCCTACTACGAAGAAGACGCCTCCACGGTCGACGACAGCGTCTACGACGGGCTGTTCATCGAGCTGCAGCAGCTCGAGGCGCAGTGGCCTGCACTGCTGACGCCCGATTCACCCACCCAGCGGGTGGGGGGCGCTCCCTCCGGCCGTTTCGGTACTGTCACCCACCGGGTGCCGATGCGCTCGCTGGCCAATGCGTTTTCGGAAGGCGACGTCCAGGCTTTCGACCGTCGCCTGAAGTCGCTGCTCGACCTGCAGGGCGAGCAGGACTACAGCGCCACGCCCAAGCTCGACGGTCTGGCCGCCACATTGCGCTACGAGAACGGCGTGCTGGTCGAGGGCGCCACCCGCGGCGACGGCATCACCGGCGAGAACATCACTGCCAACCTGCGCACCGTGCGCGGCGTACCCGAACGGCTGAAGGGCCCGGCCCCGGCCGTGCTGGAGGTGCGTGGCGAGGTGCTGATGCTCAAGGACGACTTCCTCACCCTCAATGCCGCGCAGGAGGCTCGGGGCGAGAAGCGCTTTGCCAACCCCCGCAACGCGGCCGCCGGCAGCCTGCGCCAGCTCGATGCCCGCATCACCGCCCGGCGGCCGCTGACCTTCTACGCCTATGGTGTGGGAGAGATTGCCGGGGAAGCGCCAGCGTCTGGCACGGATATGTCCATTCCGCCCGCCGGGCAGACGGGGGATCTCGCGTCCGGTGGGACGGCTGAATCCGCCGCGTCCGGCACAGGGCCGGTATCCGGCTGGCAGCCGGCCGGTCCATCGGTGGTACCCACCCACCAGCATGCCCTGCTGATGTGGCTGGGCACACTGGGTTTTCTGCCGCCGCCGGGGGCCGCCCGCGTGCACGGCGTGAGCGGCATGCTCGATTTCTACCGCAGCATCGGCCATGCGCGGGCCACGCTGCCCTATGCCATCGATGGCGTGGTCTACCAGCTCGATGACCGTGCCCTGCAGCAGCAGGCCGGCTTCGTGGCCCGGGCGCCGCGCTTCGCCCTGGCGCACAAGTATGCGGCCGAAGAGGCCGTCACCACGCTCAACGACATCTTCGTGCAGGTGGGGCGCACCGGTGTGCTGACGCCGGTGGCGCGGCTGGAGCCGGTGTTCGTCGGCGGCGTCAACGTCTCCAACGCCACCCTGCACAACGAGGACGAGATCCGCCGCAAGCACCTGCTGATCGGTGACCGCGTCATCGTCCGCCGTGCCGGCGATGTAATTCCCGAGGTGGTGTCGGCCGTGCTGGAACAGCGTCCGGCCACCGCCCGCATCTTTCACATGCCCACGCAGTGCCCGGTCTGCGGTTCGGCCGTGCAGCGCCTGCCCGACGAGGCCAACTGGCGCTGCGTGGGCGGGCTTTTCTGCAGCGCCCAGCGCAAGCGCGCGCTCTGGCATTTTGCGCACCGCCGCGCCATGGACATCGACGGCCTGGGCGACGTGCTGGTCGAACAGCTGGTGGACCGCGACCTGGTGCACGAGCCGGCCGACCTCTACCGGCTGGACGCCGAAACCCTGCAGAACCTGCCGCGGATGGGCCAGAAATCGGCTGCCAACCTGCTGGCGGCCATCGACGGCTCGCGCCGTCCGCCGCTCGAGCGCTTCCTGTTTGCGCTGGGCATCCGTGCCGTCGGCGAAGAGGCGGCCCGCGTGCTGGCCCGCGCCTTTGGCGATCTCGACACCTTCCTGCAGGCCGACTGGACAACGCTGCTGCAGCAGAAGGCCGACGCCGTCAAGGAAAACGAGCGTCGCCGTGCCCGGGGCGAGGCGCCGCTGCCCGTGCCGCTCGACGGCATCGGCCCCGAGATCATCGGCAGTGTTTCCGCCTTCCTGGGCGAGGCCCACAACCGCGACTCCATTGCCCACCTGCGGGCGGCCGGGGTCGATCCGCGCCCGGTGGCGGGCCGGTCCGGCGCCTTCGGTGCCTCCCTGTCGTCCCAGGCAGGTTCTGCCGGTGAAGGTACGATCATGTTGCAGCTGGGTGATGACCATGTTGCAAACGCTGCGGATGCTGGCAAAGTGGTAGCAGGTGTGACGAATGGCTACACCACGGAAGGGGGTTCTGTGGCATCGTTGGCGGGTTTGTCCGAACCTGCACATACGTCCATCACGGCAGGTGAGGTGGCTCCACCTGCCGGCATGGCGGCCGGGGACTGGGCAGCGGCGCTTGCGCGGCAGCCCTTCGCCGGCCAGTCGATCGTCGTCACCGGAACCCTGTCGCGCCTGACGCGCGACCAGGCCGAGACGATGATCCGGGAACTGGGTGGCCGGCCGGCAGGCTCGGTGTCCGGCAAGACCGCCTTCGTCCTGGCGGGCGAGCATGCCGGCTCCAAGCTCACCAAGGCCCGGACACTGGGAATTTCCGTCATCTCCGAAGAAGACTTTTTCAATCAACTCGGTAATTGATCATGGCTCACAACCGCGTTCGCAAAGCTGTTTTTCCGGTCGCCGGACTGGGAACCCGCTTCCTTCCTGCCACCAAGGCCCAACCGAAAGAAATGCTGCCGGTCGTCGACCGTCCGCTGATCCAGTATGCGGTGGAAGAGGCCGCTGCCGCCGGCATCACCGAGATGATCTTCATCACCGGCCGGAACAAGCGCAGCATCGAGGACCACTTCGACAAGGCCTACGAGCTGGAAGCCGAACTGGCGGCCAAGGGCAAGGACAAGCTGCTCGAAACCGTCAAGGACTCACTGCCGGCCGGTGTCAACTGTGTCTACATCCGCCAGGCCGAGCCGCTGGGTCTGGGCCACGCCGTGCTGTGTGCCCGTGAGGTGGTGGGCAACGAGCCCTTTGCCATCCTGCTGGCCGACGACCTGATGCAGCCCGCCCCCGGTGGCGACCCGGTGCTGAAGCAGATGGTCGACCTGCACAACCGCCAGCATGCCAGCGTGCTGGCCGTGCAGGAAGTGCCGCGCGAAGAAACCAGCGCCTACGGGATCGTCTCCAGCACGCCGTGGGCCGAGCGCACCAGCCGCATCACCGGCATGGTCGAAAAACCGAAGCCGGAAGAGGCCCCGTCCACGCTGGCCGTGGTGGGCCGCTACCTGCTGTCGCCGATGATCTTCGAGCACCTGGCCAACGTGAAGCCCGGCGCCGGCGGCGAAATCCAGCTCACCGACGCACTGGCGCAGCTGATCCACGACCAGCCGGTGCTGGCCTATGCCTTCGAGGGCCGCCGCTACGACTGCGGCTCCAAGATCGGCTACCTGGAGGCCACCGTCGAGCTGGGCCTGCAGCACCCGGACGTGGGTGCCGAGTTCCGGACCTTCCTCGAGCAGAAGGCAGCCGAACTGGGTCTGGTGAAGTGATCGACGGTTTCGACGAAGGCATCGCCCCGGCACTGACCGGGGCGGCCGCACCTGCAGCCCCGGCCGATGCGCCGCTGATCGGCATCATCGGTGGCAGCGGGCTGCTGCAGCTGGCCGGCCTCGAGGACGTACACCGCAAGGTGGTCCGAACGCCCTGGGGGCAACCCTCCGGGGCGCTGTCGTTCGGCCGGCTGGGTGGCGTGCCGGTGGTGTTCCTGGCGCGGCACGGCTATGGGCACACCATTGCGCCGCACGACATCAACTACCGCGCCAACATCTGGGCACTGCACGAGGCAGGGGTTTCACAGGTCATCGCCTGCTCGGCCGTGGGCGGCATCCGTGCCGATCTCACGCCGGGCCAGCTGGTGGTGCCCGACCAGATCGTCGATTACACCTGGGGGCGCGCCGTCAGCTATTTCAGCGGCGAGGACCAGCCGGTGGTGCACATCGACTTCAGCCACCCGTTCGATGCCCGCCTGCGTCACCAGCTGATCGGTGCGGCGCTGCGCCTGAATCTGCCGGTGGCCGACACCGGCTGCTACGGCTGCACGCAGGGGCCCCGGCTGGAAACGCTGGCCGAGGTGCGCCGCTACCAGGGCGACGGCTGCGACATGCTGGGCATGACGGCCATGCCCGAGGCGGCACTGGCCCGCGAGCTGGACCTGCCCTATGCCATCCTGGGTGTGGTGGCCAACCGGGCTGCGGGCCTGGCCCCCGGCGCCGACGCCACGCTGGCGCAGCGTTCGGAGCCGAGCACGCCGCCGGAGCGCATCGTGCCGGACGTGGCCATCGCCCAGGCCAATGGCGGCGGCGCTGCCCAGCCGCAGGACGATCTGGCCCTGCGCATTGCCGGCACGCTCACCGATGCCATGCCCAGGCTGATGGACGTGCTGACGCAGACCGTGCGGCAGCTGGGCGGGGTTGCGTAGGGGTTGTAAGGCATTCATAACATTGCTCAAGTTTGGGGCGCACGCTCGGTCATACACTTGTTGCAGCCAGGCCGGATCGCCACCCGGTGGTCCGGCGGCCCGCCACAGGAGTTTCCATGACCATGCAACCCGACCAGGCATCGGTGCCCGCATCGATTCCGCAACCCGATCAGTTTCCCGCGTTCTTCCGGCAGGCGCCGGTACTGCTGATGCGCGATCCGCTGGCCCAGTTTCTGGGTGCCTCGCCGGACGGGCTGATGGCCTACCGCTATGTGGATGCCGTCAAGCTGGCGGGCCACTCCTGCCCGACGGTGGCCAGTGCCTTCCTGATGGTGCTGCGCGGGCTGGACACGCTGTATGGCGGCGAGGTGCCCGTGCGCGGCGAGATCGACGTGATCATGCGCGGGGGACGCGAGGAGGGCGCCACGGGCGTGATGGCCAATGTGGCCATGCTGCTGACGGGGGCTGCACCCGAGACGGGGTTTCATGGGCTGGGGCCGCTGAGCCTGTTTTCGCGGCATGAGCTGCTGAGCTTTGGCGGGGGTGACATCGACGGTGAGCTGCGTCTGCGCCGGCGTGACAACGGGCTGGCGGTGGATGTGGCCTGCAATCCGTCGATGGCACCGTGGCCGGAGGAGATGCAGGCGCTGCTGCCGCTGGTGGTGCGGGGGCAGGCAAACGAGACGCTGGTCAGGCGTTTCGGTGAGCTGTGGCAGGACCGGGTGAAGCGCATTCTGGTCGATCTGGTGGATGATCCGCGGCTGATCACGGTCGAGGAGCTGTAAGGCGGGCTGGGGCCGTGCCTGAAGCTGGTGTTTCTCCGGGAATGAAGTTCCGCTGAGCTGTAAGACGGCTTCGGTGTGGCACGCGCCCCGGACCGGTACGTCCCTGCGGCTCATACGCTCACTGAAGCTTTGTTGCCCACGACCTGCGTCGTGGTCAACAAACCTCCAGCGCTAAAACACTTTCTGACAACCGGGGCTTGCGCCCCGCCCGTCAGAAAGTCGTTTACGCGTACCGCGAAATCGCCGCAGGAGGTACCCGCTCCCCGGGCCGCATCGCATGCCTGTCATACCGCGGCTTCGGGGGAATTCGGAGAGGACGGGGTGCTCGTCCACGACAACCGGCCAATCCCCAGAGATCAGGGGCTGGAGCATGCTGCGGACTCATTCCTCCCCGCGTTCCCCCTTTGGGCGTACGGGACAAGGCAACAGCAGGGCCGCGGGGTCGGGGCTACATGATCCTCGCTGACTGGTCGAGGCGCAGCCAGCACAGTCATGCACGAGAACGAATGCGTCAATGACATGTGCTGACACCGTGGGCAACCAAAGGATCTGAAACGGATACCGGTGCGCACACTTCGGGAAACTGCAGGCTCTGTTATGCTCGACGTTTTGAACCTTTTTCAGGAGTTCAGGGCATGGGCTGGTTTTCGAGCAAGAGTGATCCGAAGTTTCTTCTGTGCACGGTCAAGCCGGATGTGAACGATCCGCGCCAGATCGCCGAATTTCTGGGGGTGGTAACCGGTGAGGCCATCATCGGGGCCAACCTGTTCCGCGACATGTTCGCCTCGGTCCGCGACGTGGTGGGCGGCCGTGCCGGTGGCTATGAGAAGGCGCTGGCCAAGGCCCGCCAGGCAGCGCTGGACGAAATGATCGACGCCGCGAAGGAACTGGGCGCCGGCGGTGTGGTCGGCATCGACTTCGACTACGAAGTGCTGGGCGAGACCAACGGCATGCTGATGGTTGCCGTCAGCGGCACGGCCGTGAAGCTGGCCTGAGTCTCAGCAGGACCAGGCGGCAAGCCCGGCCGGACGCTGCCTGTCGAAGCCGTACAGCCGCAACGACATGAAGCGGTGCGGGATGTGGGGGGCTCCTGCGGCGATTTCGCGGTAGGCGTGAACGACTTTCTGACAGGCGGGCGAAGCCCGGTTGTCGGAAAGTGTTTTAG
>ERZ773077.98-NODE-98-length-60721-cov-9.229156_pt1 | contig 60721 bp, 46 predicted proteins | sample MGYA00580612_ERZ773077 | MGnify/ENA primary metagenome ERZ773077 (study PRJEB29015, sample SAMEA2737971) | human oral metagenome | biome: human oral; feature: human-associated habitat; material: dental | place: China | collected 2021 ...
GGTAGATGTAGGTGTTACGCACCATGAACTCCTTGAGGATGTCGTTCTGGATCGTCCCAGCCATCTCATCGAGCTTAGCGCCCTGCTCGAGCCCAGCGTTGATATAGAAGGCCATGACGGGCAGCACGGCGCCGTTCATCGTCATCGAGACGGACATCTTGTTGAGGGGGATCCCGTCGAAGAGTACCTTCATGTCCTCCAGCGAGCAGATGGATACCCCAGCCTTACCGACGTCACCGACGACACGCGAGTGGTCGGCGTCGTAGCCACGGTGGGTCGCCAGGTCAAAGGCTACGGACAGCCCCTTCTGACCTGCGGCGAGGTTACGACGGTAGAAGGCATTGGACTCCTCAGCCGTGGAGAAGCCAGCGTACTGACGGATCGTCCAGGGACGCATCGCGTACATACCGCTATAGGGGCCACGGAGGTAGGGGGGCAGACCAGAGGCGTAGTCCAGGTGCTCCATGCCCTCGAGGTCGTGGGCCGTATAGACGGGCTTGACGAGGATCTGCTCGGCCGTACGCCATACGGCGTCGTTGCTCTGCTTCGCAGCCCACTCCACGGGGCAGGTCTGTGCGAAGCACGCAGACTTGATATCAATGTTCTTGAATTGTGGTTTCATTTCTTTCGTCCTTCCCTATTAGTTAATACCCAGCTTGTGGTTGAACTGGCGGAGCGTCTCTAGGACGTTGCTCTTGACGTTGATGAAGTGCTCGATGCCTACTGCCTTGAGGTCATCCATGCAGGCGGGGGCACCAGCTACGACGAACTCTGCGCGACCTGCGAGGTACTTGTAGGCCTCGGGCGCGAACTCGGCGTACTCATCATCGCTTGAGCAGAGGACGACGATGGAGGCGCCTGCTGCGAGTGCTGCGTCTACGCCCTCCTGGACGGTAGCAAAGCCGAGGTTGTCCTGGACCTTGTAGCCAGCGCAGGCGAAGAAGTTACTGGAGAACTGAGAGCGAGCCAGGCGCATGGCCAGGTTCCCGATCGTCAGCATGAAGACCTTGATGTCCTTGCCGCTGCGCTCGGTAGCCAGGCGCAGTGCCTCGAACTCGGAGGCACCGCGGTCGAAGTTCAGCGCCTCGATGGTAGCCGTACCGCAGCCACAGCTGTGCGCGGCGGGAGCTGCGGCGGGGAGCTTCTGCGCTGCCGTCTCGGTAAAGTTGGGGAACTGGTTCGTCCCGAGGAAGATCTCCTTACGCGCAGCTACAGCGGCATGGCGCTTAGCGTTGCTGGCGTTGACGGCCTTCTGCACTTCGCCAGCCTCAGCAGCTACGGCAAAGCCGCCTTCCTCCTCTACGGAGAGGAAGAGCTTCCAGGCCTCGTCGGCGATCGAGTTCGTCAGGTGCTCTACGTAGTACGAGCCTGCAGCGGGGTCGATGACCTTGTCGAAGTGACATTCCTCCTTGAGGAGCAGCTGCTGGTTGCGTGCGATACGCTCGGAGAAGCTGTCGGACTCCTGGTAGGTGACGTCGAAGGGCTGTACCGTGATGGAGTCTACACCGCCCAGCGAAGCCGACATAGCCTCGGTCTGCGTGCGGAGCAGGTTGACGTGTGCGTCGTAGATGGTCTTGTTCCAGGTGGAGGTGACGGCCTGCATGTGGATCTTGGCCGCCTCGCCCTTGTACTGGTCGCCGTAGGCGCCGATGATCTCGGCCCAGAGCCAGCGTGCTGCGCGGAACTTAGCCAGCTCCATGAAGTAGTTGGATCCGACGCCGAAGACGAACTTGATGCGGCTCGTCAGCTCCTCGATCGAGAAGCCGCGCTCGGTGAGCTTGTCGATGAGCTCAGCACCGATGGAGAGGGCGTAGCCCAGCTCCTGATAGATATAGGCACCAGCGTTGTTGAGGCTGAGGGCGTTGACCGTCAGCACGCGGTAGCCGGGGAGGGGACGGATAGCCTCGAGGATCCTCGCTGCAGCGTCTGCCCACTGGGGGTTGGAGATACCCTTGACGAGCTGCTTCTTGAAGGGGTCGAAGTTGATCGAGCCCTTGCACTGCTTGACATCCGCTCCTGTGCTAGCGAAGTAAGCAGCGAGCTCGCCAGCCAGCTGGCTAGCTACGGAGATACAGCAGGAGAAGTTCAGCTCGATCGCCTCGGGCATGATACCCTTGAGCAGGACGCTGAGCGTCTCCTTGTTTACCTGGTCGCGCTGTAGCTTGAAGCCCAGGGAGGTCACACCCTTGTTGAGGATGTCGAGCGCCTTGGCATTAGCCTCACCGGCGTCGTGTACCGTGATGTCCTGACGCACGAGCCACTCATTGTCCATACGCGTGGAGCGTACGTAGGGGTACTCGCCAGGCATTACCTTGGGGGTGGAGAGGCCTTCGATGTCCTCGCGGCGGTAGAAGGGGTTCACGTTAAACCCTTCGTTGGTACGCCAGACGAGCTTGCGGTCGAAGTCTGCTCCCTTCAAGTCGGCTACGATCTTGTCCTTCCATTCCTGTGTGCTAATGGCAGGGAATTCGCTTAGTAACCGTTCTTTGTCAGTTGCCATAATAGTTCAATTTAGTGAATTGATTATTTATTGCGCAAAGGTAAGGTAAATCACTGAGATAGCCTACCCTAAATGCGTTTACCTAGATTTTCCAGCTCTCCCCCACCCTCACATCTCTTGGGAAGCAACTAATAACCTGCACCTTAGGCATTATATCTGAAGCAAGGAGATCCTATCCTATATACAATATATAGATAGGATAAGCCCTACAAAGAAGACGCCGTAGATCCTAGATACCTGCCTAGGGGCAGTGTCTAGAACCTACGGCGTAAGAGGGGGGGATGGCTAGAGGCTACTAACCTCTTCGATCCTTAATTATTAGCGGGGACGACGGTCGCTACGCTCAGGGCGGGGACGACGCTCAGGCTCCTTGTAGCCCTCTGGCTTGGGCAGGAGAGCACGACGGCTTAGCTTGAACTTACCCGTCTTAGCATCGATATCGATGAGCTTGACCTCGATCTGCTGACCTTCCTGAAGGCCAGTGTCCTCGATCTTCTCGTAACGCTTCCAGTCGATCTCCGAGATGTGAAGGAGACCATCCTTACCTGGGAGGAACTCTACGAAGCAACCATAAGGCATAACCGAAGAGATCTTACCTGGATAGACCTCACCGACCTCAGGCATAGCGACGATCCCCTTGATCATGCCCACTGCGGCATCGATAGCATCCTTGTTGGAGGCGCTGATCTCGACGACTCCGACGCCATCGACTTCCTCGATGCTGATAGAGGCACCGCTCTTCTCCTGCATACCTTGGATGATCTTACCACCAGGGCCGATGACAGCACCGATGAATTCCTTACCGATACGTAGGGTGACGATACGTGGAGCGTGTGGCTTGAGGTCATCACGAGTCTCTGGCTGAGCCTCTAGGATCTTGCCTAGGATATGTAGGCGTCCCTCACGAGCCTGAGCAAGAGCACGCTCTAGGATCTCGTAGCTGAGACCATCTACCTTGATATCCATCTGAGTGGCGGTGATCCCGTCTGCTGTACCTGTGACCTTGAAGTCCATATCCCCTAGGTGGTCTTCGTCACCGAGGATATCGGAGAGGATTGCGTAGTTCGTACCCTTGTTCTCCGAGATGAGTCCCATAGCGATACCCGAGACTGGCTTAGCGATGGGCACCCCAGCATCACGCAGAGCCAGTGTACCAGCACAGACCGTAGCCATCGAAGAGGATCCGTTGGACTCTAGGATATCGGAGACGACACGGATCACATAGGGATAGTCAGCAGGGAGCATACGCTTGAGGGCACGGTGAGCGAGGTTACCATGACCGATCTCACGACGGCCGACACCACGCTGGGGGCGAGCCTCACCGGTAGAGAATGGAGGGAAGTTATAGTGTAGGAGGAAACGCTCCTTACCATAGTTCAGGACGTCATCGACGAGCTTCTCATCGCTCTTCGTACCGAGGGTAACAGTCGTCAGGGACTGGGTCTCACCACGGGTGAAGACGGCCGAGCCGTGAGGCCCTGGGAGGTAGTCGGTTTCGATCCAGATAGGGCGGATCTCGGTGGTCTTACGTCCATCCAGACGCTTACCCTCGTCGAGGATAGCACGGCGCATGGCCTCCTTCTCTACATCGTGGTAGTAGCGAGCGATCAGCGGAGCCTTCGTCTCAAGCTCCTCTTCGGTGTACTTAGTCTTGTACTCCTCTACGATCGCTTCGAAGGCTTCTGCACGAGCGTGCTTGTCAGTACCAGAGGTAGCTACAGCATAGGCCTTAGCATAGCAGAACTCGTGGACATCCTTACGGAGCTCCTCATCGTTCTCCTCGTGGCAATAGGTACGCTTGACGAGCTTACCTACAGCTTCGGAGAGCTCGAGCTGAGCCTGGCACTGTACCTTAATCGCTTCGTGTGCGAACTTGATAGCCTCGAGCATCTCGGACTCCTGTACTTCCTGCATCTCACCCTCGACCATCATGATGTTATCAAGGGTAGCACCGACCATCAGTTCGATGTCGGCATTCTTGAGCTGCTCGAAGGTAGGGTTAATGACAAACTCACCATCGACACGTGCTACACGCACCTCACTGATAGGCCCATTGAAGGGGATATCGGAGACAGCCAAAGCAGCCGAAGCTGCAAGACCAGCCAGAGCGTCAGGCATATCGACACCATCGGTGGAGAAGAGGAGGACATTGACGAAGACCTCTGCATGGTAGTCATCGGGGAAGAGGGGACGTAGAGCACGGTCTACTAGGCGGCAGGTCAGGATCTCGTAGTCCGAGGCCTTGCCTTCACGACGGGTGAAGCCACCAGGGAAGCGGCCGAAGGAGGCATACTTCTCCTTATACTCTACTTGGAGGGGCATGAAGTCTACCCCTGGGTTGGCATCCTTAGCGGCACAGACGGTGGCTAGGAGGACGGTGTTACCCATACGGAGCTCTACCGAGCCGTCTGCTTGCTTGGCAAGCTTGCCTGTCTCCAGGATGATCTCTCTCCCATCGGGCAGTGTGATGGTCTTGCTAATTGGCTGTAGCATTATCTTGAATTGAGTTACTGATATAATCCTTCTTAATCGGGCGCAAAGTTAGGTAAATTAACGCTATTAACCCGCACTCCTTCCGTATTCCCCTGTGCAGGCCTACCCGACAGCACATCCCCCACAGGCAGAGTAATAGGACATAGGGGGTATCTTGGGAACCCTTATCCCGGAGTCACAGGAGGGCTAATTTCTCGCCCCTACGCCCTCCTATCCACCACTCTTAAGAAGCCTGCTGATAGGTACATAGCCCCCATACTCCGAGCATACCGAGAGGGCAGTTGTATACACACGTGTACACTACTGTATACATGCGTGTACACTCTTGTATACCTGCGTGTATACAGATGAGCAGACGATAGGAGCTCTCTCCCCTACTTCTCTGAGAGGTGTGGAGGGGGTAGATAAGCACCTCACGAACCTCGCCCGCTTTGTCGGCTGCCCCACCCTACCCTCTACCCTTATATATACCTATCCTAGGGTGGTAGTCGCCCCACCATAGAGGAGACCTCAAGGAGCGACACTGGGCATCCCCACATATAGGTATAATAAGTCTGATATAGAGCTAGATGAAGTGCTTGTTATACTTTTGCATCGCTTCTCCCTCGAGGGTGAGTCTACAGACTGCTTACTTCCCCCGAGGTGATTACGAATTGGTATCAGTACCCCAAGGAGCGGGTACTACGTCCTAAGGGACGCCATCCTTACTCAAATTATATGCATTAGATGAAGCTGATACTACTTGACTCTATAGACAGTAGAGCGTTACCTCACCATGGAGCATAAAATAGAAGACATGCTAGAGGAGCGAGCAATATATCTCCTCGCCACAGACGTCCTTTCCAGCCACACATACCTACTACTCTACCACAAGACTTGCCCATCCCACCTCTCTTGGCATACATAATATATGGAGTAAGTTAACACATGCTCAACCTTGCAGAGAATCCCTACATCCGGGGGCTCTTTTACTTCCTTAAATTCTATAAGAAGTAAATCACAGTCAAGGCTTTACATTTTAATATCTTTTAGCTATATTTGCTCTGCAACTAAGCACTAACCAATAAACGTATCTATCCGATTATGACTATTAGACTACGTCGTCTGATCTTGAGCTTGATCCTCCTGATCAGCTCTATGGGTATCGTTTGTGCTCAGACGCTTCGAGTGAGTGGTATGGTACGAGACTCCAAGGGCACACCCCTGCCTAACGTCTCCGTCACCGTCAAACTAGACAACTCCAAGCGCACCACAACGGACTCAGAAGGTAAATTTGCCCTAGAGACTCCTCAGCAGGCAGTACTCGTATTTACCCTGACAGGAAAGAAGACCGCAGAAGTCACTGCTTCTGACAAGCCCCTAGAGGTCATCCTAGAGAATGTCGATAAGAAGAACTCTGCCGTGACGACCATGCGCCAGACGACCTCTATTAACACTAAGTACTACCCCCTATGGGTCATCGACGGAGTCGTCTACAAGCAGGACAAGGACTTCAATACGGCCGACCTCGCCTCTCCCGATGCAAACCGTATCATAGCAGCTGCCCTACCTGGGCTCTCGGAGCGTGACATCGAGGATTTCACCGTGATCACAGATGCCTCCGCCACAGCCCTCTATGGGAACCAAGCTACCGGGGGGGTGATCTCAGTCCGCACACGAAAGGCTCAGCAAGGGACAAACTTCCTCAGCTATACCTCACAGCTCACCTATCGCTTCCGCCCCTCGTATCGAGAGTTCAATATCCTCAACTCACAGGACCACCTATCGATGATGAAGGAGCTAGAGGCTGGAGGAACACTAACCCCCGAGAATGTCCTCTACAAAGACACCTACGGGATCTACGGGTGGATGTACGATAATTCTATCAAGTACGAGAATGGGAAGTTCTACCAGGACAACACCCGTGCAGGCCAGCTCGCCTACCTAAGACAAGCAGAGCTAAGGAATACGGACTGGTTCAAGGAACTCTTCCAAAACAGCATCAAGCAGCAGCATACTATCACCCTCAACTCAGGTAGCCAGAAGGCCTCCTACTATGCGACCTTGGGGGTCACGCTAGACCCAGGATGGGCGAAGGAAACACACTCCAGAGACTACTTCTTCTCACTAAACGCTACCTTCAAGCCTCTGAAGGATTGGACCTTCGGGATGAGAGCAAATGCCTCCTACGGCCAATACCATGGCGGGAACGACTTCACTGCCCTAGAGCAGGCTAAGAGCCTATCCCGCACGATGGATCCAAACACATACTACCGATATAAATACACCCCCTTCAACATCAAGAACGAGCTACGGCAGAACTACCGAGACGATGACGATCTCAATCTCCGTCTCCAGGCTTCTCTTGAATGGAACCCCATCCGTCAGTTCAGGGCATCCCTCGTCACCTCGCTTCAGGTCAATAGTGTGGCATATGAGTTCACTCGTACTGAGCACTCCAATGTCGCTCAGCGATTCCGTGCCATGGACAAGCGTCTGATACGTAGTAACAACCCCTACCTCTACAAGCCTGCCGAGGACATATATGCACTGCCTCAGACTGTCATGCCCTCAGGTGGATACCGTACAGTGCAGGACTATCTCTCACGTAAGGTGGACGTGATGGCCCGTGCTATCTACACCGACAGCTTCGATGGAGGGAAGCACACTCTCACAGCGACCGTCGGATCAGACCTCTATGATAATATGCAGCGTAATGGCTGGCATAATGAGTATGGGGTAAACTTTGACCTCGGTCAGCTGCAGACCTACGACCCACTGATCTTCCGTTGGCTACGTGACCGAAGTGAAAACTACTTCAAGCGCACTACGACGATCGACCGCAACGTCGCCTTCGTAGGGAGCGCCTCCTACCAGTACCTAGGCCGCTACACCCTAGACGCTTCATTCCGCTATGAAGGAACCAATAAGTATGGGAAGGCTACTATCGCCCGCTGGATGCCTACCTGGAACGTAGCTCTCGGCTGGGATGTCACGAGTGAACCTTTCTTCGAGCATCTCAGACCTCTATCCTCGCTCTCCACAAAGCTCTCCTACGGGATGACCGCTACGCTCCCCTTCGTCTACAACTCCAATCAGCGTATCAAGCCCTATCTCCCCTTCCGCCCCAACGGTATCAGTGAGACAGAGCTCTATATCGACCAGCCAGCGAACCATGACCTCACCTATGAGAAGATGTATGAGCTGAACTGGGACCTCAATGTAGGCATCCTTGAGGACCGCATCTCTGCCTCACTCAGCCTCTTCTCGCGTCAGGGACGTGACCTCGTGGACGTCTCCTACAATCAGGGGACAGGTGGATTCTTCAAGCTCTATGGAAACGTAGCCTCAATGACTGCTAAGGGCGTTGAGCTCTCTCTGACAACACAAAACATTAGGACGAAGGACTTCGCTTGGACCAGCACGTTCTCCTACTCACGTAACACGAACAAGGTCACCAAGCTTAACTCCCGTCCAGACGTCACCACACTGGTAAGCTCCTCTGGAGCTGCACGTGAGGGCTATCCCCTGCAGTCGATCTTCTCGATTCCCTTCTACAAGCTATCCTCTGAGGGCTTCCCTCAGTTCTACAATGCTGAAGGGAAGATTGAGCGTGACCACATCAACTACAGTGCCACGACGAACCTAGACTACCTCAAGCACTCAGGTACGAGAAGGCCTATCGACGAAGGAGGCTTCAATAATGCCTTCCGATGGAAGGACTTTAGCCTCAGCGTCTATGTCCTCTACTCCTTCGGTGCAGTGCAGCGTCTATCTAGCCAGTTTGGTACGACCTATGGTGACTACTACGCCCTCGGACATGAGTTCAACCGCCGATGGATCAAGGCTGGAGATGAGGAACGTACGAATGTACCTAGCCTCCCCACCTCCGCCCAACGAGAGAAGAACCCGACCCTATCGAATGCCTACACCAGCTACAACAACTCTGATGTCCGCATCGCCCGCCTAGACTTCATCCAGCTACGTGATATCACCCTAGGCTATAGCATCCCCAAGCCTGTACTGGAGAAGACCTTCCTCTCCTCCGTAGATCTAAAGCTACAGGCCTCCAACCTCTTCCTGATCTACTCAGACAAGAAGCTCAATGGTGCTCTACCCTATGGCTATGAGCCCCACTCGATCATCTTCACCTGTACTGTAGGCATCTAGTCATCATCATAATACGAGAGAATTATGAAGCTAAGAATTCGCCCACTGTGTGGCTTACTTGCACTCGCTCTACCTCTACTGATGAGCTCATGTAATGCCTTCCTAAGTGAGAATCCAGACTCTGACCTGGTAGATCCAACGTCACCAACTCAGATACAGAAGTTACTCATCGGAGCCTACCCAACCAGCTCGATCAACTTCCTCACCGAGCTCTCCTCGGATAATATCCTAGACGACGGGACAGGTAACCCCAATACCAGTACCTTCGCCGAGGATGCTGCCTACTGGAAGGCTATCCACAATGCCGATGACTACTATGACGCCCCCTACAAGCTCTGGCAGAGTAGCTACTATGCCATAGCTCTATCGAACGAAGTCATCCAAAAGGTCACCTCTCTAGGACTGACAGACAATATCTCGATGGTGAGCAAGGGAGAGGCACTCGTGGCACGAGCCTGGGCTCACTTCCAGCTCGCCAATACTTTCTGCCTACCTTACGATTCTCAGACTAGCTCTAAGGATTTAGGTATACCCTACGTAGCAGAGCGTGTAGTGAGTCTACAGCCCGACTATCCACGTGGTACCCTAGCTGAGACCTACCAGCATATAGCGAGTGACCTCACGGAGGGGATTGCCCTGCTCGAGCGCTATCCATCGAACTACAGCGAGGACATTAAGAAGTTCCACTTCAACCCCACCTCCGCCTATGCCTTCGCTGCTCGCTTCTACCTCTACTATCAGGACTGGGCCAAGGCTGAGGAATACGCAACGAAAGTGCTGGGGTATAACCCCTCCCTCGTACTGCGAGACTGGAGTTTCTTTACCACGATCCCTCGTACAGAAAAGGCCTATGCACTCGCCTACTACGACACGAAGCTAGCCGCCAACCTACTCTCTGTCTCCACCTACAGCTCCTACCAGTGGCAGACAACGAGCGGTACGAGCTACTACCAGTCCCGCTTCACTCAGGCCAAGGAACTGACACAGAATGAGACTCTCTTCGCTCAGAATATCTGGGGACAGAACGATGCCTACTACTTCGCACCATTCATCTACGTGGAGGGTAATATCAACAAGACGGTACAGGCCAAGCTTCCTTCCTTCCCCAGCAGTGACTATCAGACGATGGATACCCCTCTGACCACAGACGAGACACTTCTAGTACGTGCTGAGGCCCGCATCCACCAGAAGAAGTATGATGAAGGGGTGGCAGATCTGAACCTTTGGACCTCTCGCTATCTCAATGATGGTGATAATGCCCAGAATCCACGTAAAAAGACCTTCACGAAGGATGAAATCATCAACTTCTACAAGGCTCTTAGCTACGACTCCAAGGCTCTACCTACGATGAAGAAGAAGCTCAACCCACACTTCACCATCGCAGCTGGTGATGAAGAGTTCCTCCTACACCACGTACTGCAGTGTCGCCGTATCCTCACCCTACACGAAGGCCTACGCTGGCAGGACATCAAGCGCTACGGTATCAATATATACCGCCGTATCAACAAGAACAATAACTACAGCGTCGCCGCAGAACTCGGTGATCGTGACCCTCGCCAAGCTATTCCTCTCCCCCAGCAGGCGATCAAGGGAAGCATCGTTCAGAACCCTACTAAGTAACTCAATAGTAAACAGCTATGAAGAAGCTAATATTCCCCTTCGTCATCGCTTGCTCCCTAGGAGCACTCTCCTCATGTAGCTCTGACATCGATAGGGTTAAGCCCGACCGTAAGGTCATCGATACCGAGGATGTAAGCCGACTGACCAGGTTAGACAGATATATACAGAAGGCCTTCGCAGAGAAGTACAACGTCAGCATCGACTATCGTTACGACGATAAGATGACCGACCGTCGCTATCTCCTAGCTCCTGTCAAGGAAGAGAAGGCAGTAGAGTTCCTCAACCTCATTGACTTCGTCTTCTTTGAAACCTACAAGGAAGCAGCTCCCGAGGGTTATGCCCAGCGGCATACCGTCAAGTTCGTCAACCTCTATGGTTCCTCAGGATACGCTATGGATAGACGTATGGCTGGAGCGGCTCCACAGGGTATGATCTGGATGTACAACATCAATGAGCTGAACACTCGGATCGACAGAGCGAAGCTTGACAATCGGGCCAAGGACTACGCATACTGGATCGCTTCAAAGCGTGTAACAGCTGAGATCGAGAGACTCGATGAAGAAGCCAAGGCAAAGACGGGCACAGGGCTCACCGATGCGGAGAAGCAGCAGCTCAAGGATGAGCTAACACCCAAGTATGAGCAAGAGGAGCTATCTGGAGAGAAGTACCAGGGGCACATCAAGACAGCTACGCTTGAGCTCGAGCAGCGTATGCGTAGCAGCTACATCAGTACCCTCTTCCACGAGTCTGCCCATACGCTCCATGAGGAGCGTGCTTACCCACCTGAGTACGACAAGCTCTCAGCCCTAGACTATCAGAAGCAGGATGCCTTCTCCTACTGGTGGCGTAACGGTAAGGATTCACGTCACGCAGGGTTCGTTAGTGACTATGCTAGTACTGATGCCGACGAAGACTTCGCAGAGCTCTTCGCCACCTATGTCTTATCCTCTGAAGGCGAGTGGAATGAGCTCCTAGCGTATGCAGACGCAAAGATTCGCCCCAGTGCCAAGTACACAGGCAAGGAGATCATCCTACAGAAGCTCGCCATCATGAAGCAGTACATCCGTGACGAGTACCATACCGACCTCGATGCCATCCGACAGAAGGCACTCGAGAAGCTCTATCAAATCCCCTATAAGGACTTTACCCAATACCCAGCAGGATACTAACTATGCGCTACTATCATATTTGGTCTCTGGCTCTAGCACTCGCCCTAGGCGCATGTAGCCAGTACGAAGAGATGCCCAGTGGCAAGGAATATGCCGCGACAGTGATCACTCAGCAGGAGAAGGACATTATCGAGCTCCTTCGCTCCAGCGAGTACGGCTGGTCGCTCATCCTCATCCCCGACGAGGGGAACCATGGGGGGATCAACCTCTCGATGAAGTTCATCTCCGACAAGGAGGCTACCATCGCCTCCGAGGAATACGGAGAGACGGTAGAGGTACCCAAGGACCCCAAGAACCCAGGCGCTGGGACGGAGCAGATCTACCAGACGGAGTTTACCTCCAACTATCACTTCTCACATAACTCAGGCCTTCGGCTGACCTTCGACACGTACAACAAGCCGCTGAACTACTACTCCGACCCTGACTGGGGACTCCCCAATGGCTACAACGGAGACTATGAGTTCATCGTGGATAAGGTCAGCCCCGACAAGGATATAATCTATCTCACTGGCTGTCGTACGAACAACAAGATGCAGATGATCCGCCTCAAGGGGGACACCAAGGCCTACCTAGAGGGGACAAAGGTCATTAAGCAGGCTGTGACGGGTAAGGCGCTTGCCCCCCTCCAGATTGGAGGGAAGCAAGTAGCACTCTCCATCTTTGGCCTTGCTCGCCAGCTCTGGGTACGCTACGATGACAAGTCGGAGCTCCTCCCCTTCTACTACACAGACAAGGGGATCAAGCTTATCAAGCCTCTTACCCTAGGTGGCGAGACGCTTGAGGGACTGACACTAGACAAGGATAAGGCAACTATGACGCCCCTTCATGGTGGAAGTAAGCTAGCTCTCCAGCTCGGTAAGTACGACTTGACAAAGGACTATCTACGCCTATACTTCCACGAGGGCTATGCAAGTGACCAGGCACTCAGCGTCTTTAATACAGCCAACGATATTCAATGGAGCGACACCTACAAGGCGAAGTATAAGGAGTTCATTGACCTTGGTCAGACGCCTGATGTCTCTAGACCCTCTATGAGGCTAAAAATAAGCGAAAAGGGGGATCTCTGGGATAGCTTCCAGCCAGTCTACTACCTAGACTTTACCTCTATCTACGGTGAGCCTAACCAATTCCATACGATACGTATCATTCAGTACGGCTTATCCTATTTCTACGCTCGTCGTGCACAGGAGTGGCTACTAGAGAATCTGTTGTATTACTCTCCCTATACGGTCAGTGAAGCTACGGATGGACATGGCTATCACTGGTTGACCTCGCCGAAGGACAATGATGAATTCTGGTGCAAGGTACAGTAATGTCTAGGTGCAGATAGGCTAGACCTACCCACAACTCTGTTAAATGAATCGCCCCAAGGCTTCGAGCCTTGGGGCGATTCATTTACTCCGATACTAGAGAGTCTATAGCTTTAGATCTGGGATGCGAGAGGGAGCAGCACCCGTACTGCCGTCCTTCCCATACTTGGGGTGATAAGGCCCGAGTGGCAGGTCGGAGAAGGCTTCGTTATTCACTTGATCGATAGCGGAGCGCCTACCCTTGAGTCCTACTCCAACAGCATTAACGAAGAGACGAAAGAGCCAACCGAAGAACCCTCCATCCTCCCCCTTTGCTAGCACACGTCTATCCATACGTCCCTTGAGCTCTCTTGTATAGAGGATCTCATTACTCTTAGTGGATCTGAGTATGTACTGGATCTCGAACTCTAACTCGGCGTTCAGATGCTGGTCCCACTGATGGATCACCGTGAAGAGCACAGCATCCGCCCCAAAGATTTTGCGGAAGGGTTCAAGGTCTTTCTGTAGGTATTCCTCTGGACGTAGCAGACTCTTATCTCGAAGATACTCACTTGTGAAGGAGGGTGCGTAGACATAGTAGCCATGATTCGTCAGTATAGGAGCTAGTCCTGCGTACAGCTGGTCTCGAAGGTCCAGCCACCCAGTCTTGTCGATAGGTGGTATCAGGAGGATCGTCTTCGGACTCTCCCCATACATACGAGGATAGAGCATAGCACGCTTATGAGGGTACATAGAGCGACAAGATGGCAGAGCAAGTAGAAGCAATCCTAATAGTACAATTAGGGAAAGACGCATGTGTCGGTGGTGTCGAGGCATCTCTGGATATACTGATAGAAAAAAGACAGCCACCTAATGGGCACTATTATATAATCCCATTAGGTGACTCATCCGTCCCTACGTCAGTGCAGGGAAGTTAGGAGTGGATGTAGGTTAGAATTCGTAGCCTACAGTTAGGAAGCTTGATACGTAGCGCGAAGCCCCAGTATCTCTACCGAAGAGCCCATCTCTACCCTCACCAGAGAGCTGATTGAGGACGCTGAATTCGATACCGGCACGCACGTAGAGGCTGCTGTAGCGATACATAAGGCTAGCCTGAAGCCCTGCTTCAAACTTCTTAGCGTTGCCCTCAGAGATAAGGTCGTACTCTGAGACCTTCAGTGGGTCACCTGCTACATCTATGATAGGGCTACCTCCACGAGTAATCTTAGCGCTGAGGAGATAGGAAGCATAGGGAGTCACATTTAGGAAGACGTGCTGGTTTTCCTCTACAGTGATGATGCGGAAGGAGAAGTCCACAGGCACCTGCACAGCGTAGGTCTGAAGCTTCGCTAGTGGCTTAGGTGCGTTGTTACGATTGCCGGTCTGTCTCTCACCACGACCATTGAAGAAGATACCTGGAGCTAGGGTAAAGGGTGTGTGAACAAAGGGAAGAGCAAAGCTGACCCCTGCACGGAAGTTGATAAGACCCTTACCGCTATCACTGAGGTGGTCAAGTGCAAAGTTAGAGACCTTGGAGAGCGTAGGACCTGCCTCCACACGATAACGTATCTTGCCGAGTTCCTGTGCTGACGTATTAGTAACAAAGCCAGCCAGAAGCATTGCTCCCAGAGCAAATAGTTTAAGTTTCTGCATATCTAAAATAGTTATAACGTTGCTATTATTGGATAACGATGATATTCCTTGGTGAAGAATATACATGACCCGCATACATAGCGATAGACATGCAAAGGTACACAAAAATACTATCTCTATATATGTTTACGAGGAAAGCCCTGATGCCTTTCCCCTTCTAACCCTCTACCTTAGCCCTCTCTGTGGGGGCACACCCTCATTAGAAAGGATAGCCGATGGCAAAGTGTAGTGCTAGTAGATCTCGTGGACTTTGGTAGGTAATCACCCATGGGCGACCATTCTCCACCTGTGGATCATACACCTTTGCCCCTGTATCGAAGCGCAGGACAAAGTACTCGAAGTCCCAGCGTAGCCCCATCCCAGCCGCCAGCGCTATCTCCCGATAGAAGGTCCGCCACTTGAAGTCCCCTTGAGGTTGGTTCTCATACGGACGTATCGTCCATACGTTCCCTGCATCTGCGAAGAGAGCCAACTGTATAGGACCAAGGATACGCATCCGATACTCGGCATTGAGCTCCAGCTTGATGTCCCCCACTTGGTCGAAGATGGATTTACTCATAGATCGGGGCATGCTCCCCGGGCCAAGGCTACGGGCACTCCAGCCTCGTATGCTATTGGCTCCCCCAGCGAAGTAGCGGAGGTCTACGGGCACAAACTGGCTATTCCCATAGGGCACCGCCAGTGCCAACCCTAGGTGATAGGCGAAGGAGTTCCCCTCGCTCAGCTTCCTAAGTCCACTGTAATCGAATTCCCCCTTTACGAACTGAGCAAAGTTAGTCCCAAAGAGACGGTATGATCCGTAGCTATCACGCTCCCGGTTGGTTAGCTGAGACAGCCCATAGAGCATTGCCCCAGAGGACTGGAGGTAGAGTCTAAGGTTGTGTACCCAAGGGGAGGAAGAGAGACGATAGTCATTCAGCGAGTTATAGCGGAAGAGGTAAGAAGCACCAAGGACGAACTGATCCCGATAGTTCAGGATCTGTGTGATCAAGGGCATCGACTTGCGGAAGCTCTCGTTGATGTAGGCGAAGTGCAGGAAGTTCAGATCCAGCACCTTCAGGTGATGCTTGTAGGCGGGTGTGTAGTGACTATGCCAGCTGTATCCCCACTCAAAGGAGAAGATATCTCGGCTAAACTCAGGGCGGCCATGGTAATCATAGCTCGCCTGAAAGTTCGTAGCCGACTGGAAGGTAGAGGGGCCACGTGTGTAGAGGAAAGGCACCAGGAGCTTCGGGAATGTCAGCGAAGTCTCCATCCCGTAGCTAAAGTGGTCATTGACTCGGCTGCGGAAGGACTCATACCCACCTCGCACCTGTAGCTGCAGCTGCTCACCTCCTCTAAAGAGGTTGTTGTGCTGGAAGGTCAGCGAAGCACTTACCCCTAGGTTCCCCGAGGAATTTGTCCCAACAACATCCCCACTGAAGCTCTTGCTCGGCTCTGCACCTGTCACTATATCGCAGTTGAGGAGCGTAGAGTCTCCCGAGAGGCTGTCTACCTGATAGCGCACGGAGATATTCCTCAGTGGTGCGAGGTCGGATAGAGCGGCATAGGTACGGGAGGTGTTCTGTAGCGAATAGTCTGCCCCTGGGCGTACCCAGATACGATGAGCGAGCTCTCCTGGGCGCACGTAGTGCTCGGGGTCAATCTCAAAGGCTATGCCTGCCAAGGTATCTCGTCTGAAGGGAAGGCTCCGATCGTTCCCTTCATGCCGTAGGGTCACCTTGCCTATGCGGTAGGTAGTGGAGGGCACGGCGATTAGTTTGCGTATCCAACCATCATTCACCTCCAGTGTATCCACTTCGTAGCGGACACTATCGGAGGAAAAGCCATAATAGCCTCGGTTAGCCAAGATCAAGGCTATACGCTCACGTTCGAGCTGCATATTCTGTGGCGACAGCACCGAGCCTGGGGCTAAGTAGGAGGTATATTGCTCGCCACGGAAGAGCTTCTTCTGTCGAAGGCTATCCCGAGGGTGCAGGAGGGGATGGATGATGCTATCGGAGAGGACTTCCTCTTCCCTCCCCACATAGTATCGGGGGCCTGGCTTGATACGATAGAGGAGCTTAGCCTTCTTATGGGCTGTCGTATCCGTATATAGCGTCGTCTCGGCATTGAGGTAACCGAGGTTGTACATAGCGGCAGTAAGGTTAGCACGGCCAAACTCTGATTCCTGCTCACTATACAGCACTGGGGGATCACCCCACTTACGGAGCTGTCTATTGACGAAGCTATTGCTCTTTGGGTTGCTTAGGCTGTACACGGCCAGCGTCCACTTGACGAGACCAAGGAGACGGGCATTAGGCTGCTGGGTGAGATATAGATCCAGCTCTCCGAGTTGCTCTTGCTCGTAGGTCGAGAGGGAGTCCACCCGTATGGTGACCTTAGAGAGGAGGTAGCTCCCATCGGGCACATACTTGGTCGTCGAGCAGGAGGTGACGAGGAGGCTGACCAGCAGCACTAGGATCGAGTACTTATACTTATTCATCTATAGTCCATATCTTCCAGGCTTCATCCGCCTGGATGTAGAGCATCTCAAGTCCATCCTTGATCCGAGCCCCTCTCAGCTGAGCCTCTTGGAGGAAGGCTGTAGGGGAAGGATTGTAGATCAAGTCGTAGCAGAGGTGCTGATCTGACAGAGCCTCATAGGGCAGGGGAAGGAGCTCTCCAGGACAAAGCCCGATAGGGGTGGCATTGATCCACAGCCGACACTCCTCGGCTAGCCCCCCTCGAAGCTCCTCATAGGCGACCATCCCTTGGCGAGGGTGACGGCTGACCTGTTGCCCCTCTAACCCAAGCAAGGATAAGGCACGAAGTACAGCCGAGGCTGCCCCTCCACTCCCGAAGACTAATGCTCGTGGTCTCTGACCACCTAGCCAGATAGATAGAGAACGTCTGAAGCCCTCCACATCTGTATTATAGCCGTAGACCTGAGTCTGACCAGTGGCACTGCGTCTGATCCGAAGGACGTTGGTCGCTTGTAGCGCCTCTACGTCTGGGCTCAGTACATCCACGTAGCGAAGTACCTCCCGCTTGTAGGGGAGCGTGACATTGAGACCACAGAGATCGGGCTCTCGGGCAAGCAGGCTAGGGAGCTCCTCGATCGAGGCAAGCTCATAGGGCAGATAGCTCGCATCAATACCCTCACGAGCGAAGAAGTCACCAAAGTATCTAGGGGAGAACGAGTGGGCAAGTGTCCGGCCTATCAAGCCGTACTTGCGCCCCGAGCCTCGTGGGGCTCTGCTCTGGTGATCCTGTCCGCTCTGTGGTGCCATCTGCTCTGTCTATGGAGCAAAAATACAACAATTCATATCTTGCTCCCCCAGCCACCTTGCCCAGCACAGCCTTTGGGGGCTCATAACGAAGCTTTACACAAGGCCTCTAAGCTGCCTCTCCCGAGGTATGCCCACGGCCTCATCTTAGGTTTCCCCGTAACCTCAGAGGAGGTAGCGAGGGCACCTGCGAAGAGGTTCCCCCACTACCTCCAGCAGCGAGAAAAGACAGAGGCATAAAAGGATGGGATAGAACGACTACCGCTAGTGTGCCTTGTCCTTGCGGGGAGGTACACCAGCGGTAAGTTAGGAGCCTTCGGAGAAAGGTCTCCTTATGAGATAGCGATAGGGAAGAGCCGCCTTAGCCTCTAGGGCTACGATGCTATTCCTCGATCGTGCGGGTCAGATAGAGGTAGACGGGATAGTGGTCGCTGTAGCCACCCTGGAAACGCCCCGAGGAGAAGGTACGGAAGGGATAGCCCTTGAAGTGCCCCGTCTTTTGCGTGAGGAAGTCGGCACTACATATATAGGCATAGTCCCCACTCTTCTTGTCTTGTAGGAGATGGAGAGAGGTATCAGCTCCACCGACGAGGTTAGCAGTCACCACGAGGTTATCAAATAGATTCCACACATCACGATAGGCGAGCGTGCCACGGCCTGATGCGTGGATCTTAGCCATAGGATTATAGAGATCCTCGGGGGCGAGATCCTCGGGAGTTACCTTGGCCTTTAGTCCCTGCACAACGCTGGGTGAAGTAGGATCGTCGTTGAAGTCCCCCATGAGGATGACCTTGTTCGCAGGGTTGGCTTGCAGGAGGGAGTCTGTGACCGAGCGCATGACTTGTGCTGCCTGCATGCGCCGACGTAGCGATATTTGTTCGCCACCGACACGAGAGGGCCAGTGAGAGACGAGGAAGGAGACAGGCTCACCAAGAAGCAGGCCATTGACCTCAAGGACATCACGTGTCTTGATGTACTCTTCGCCCTTGAGACGTACGGGGTGAGGGCGAGCGTCTAGGAGCTGGTAGTACTTAGACCGATAGAAGAGTGCGCAGTCTATGCCTCTCTTGTCTGGAGAGTCAAAGTGAACGATTTCATAGCCTAAGTCACGAAGCTCTGGCTCGGCAAGTAGATCCTGGAGCACCTGGCGGTTCTCTATCTCACACAGGCCGATGATATCAGGGCCATTCTTAGAGCCTATCTGACTGATGGCATAGGCCATGTTGTGGAGCTTCTGTTTGTATTTCTCTGGGGTCCACTGGTTCTTTCCATTGGGGAGAAAGTCTTCGTCGTTGTTGTCTCCATCGATGGTATCGAAGAGGTTCTCTAGATTGTAGAAGGCTACAGTCAGTCGTACTTGCTTCTTCGTCTGCCCCGAGAGGCCATAGAGGGAGAGGCAGAGCGAGAGTAGGAGGGTAAGGAAGGGTCGCTTCATCGTTGTCGGTGTATTATAAGGAGTGAGTATCCAGCATATTATCTATCTTTATGGTGCAAAAGTAATAATTATCACTCGCTATATTGCCCTGCTATCCCTTATAGAAGGGTATTATGCCTATACGTTCAGACGCATGAACAAACTTATTACCACACTTGTATGTGCCTCCCTCATAGGAGGTGCAGCCCTAGCACAGCAGACTGAGGGGACAAAGGTGTTGGACAGCAAGAGCGGTAAGCCTATCGCTCAGGCTACAATCAGCATCTACGGCCCCGTCTCTAAGCGCCTCAAGACGGCTAAGGATGGCTCTTATCGTCTCTCCGACCTTCCCAATGGACGCTACACCCTCACCCTAAGTGCCGGAGGCTACGAGACCCGACAAATCGAGTACGTGAAAGACCAGTTTCACTCCACCCTACCCACCGAGCTTAGACTCACACCTATACCACAGGGGCGCGAGAGTCTCTACGACGATCTCCTCCTAACCGACGAGGTCGATGATGGTGAGGTAGGCACGCAGGATAAAGTAACCCTGCTGACCTCCTCCAAGGATCCATTCCTCAATGCCTCTGGCTACGTCTTCAGCACAGCACGCTTCCGCAACAGAGGCTTCGACTCCCAGTACAGCGAGCAAATGCTCAACGGGGTAGCGATGAATGATCTGAACACTGGCTACTCACCCTGGTCCCTCTGGGGTGGGCTCAACGATGTGACACGTCTACAGGAGACCTCACAGAGCTTTGAGCCTATAGCCTCATCCTTCGGTAACGCAGGTGTAACGAACAATGTGACGATGCGTCCCTCCATGTACGGAGCACAGCGCAGAGCGACAGCCTCGCTAAGTAACCGTACCTATACGGGACGCCTAGCCTTCACCTGGACAACAGGCGAGATGAAGGGGGGCTGGTCACTTGCCCTGAGCGCAGCCCGCAGAGCCGGCAGCGGACAATACTCCTACGTCAGAGGGCAATTCTATGATGCTTGGAGCTACTTCCTCGGCATCGAAAAGAAGTTTGACGAGATGAACAGCGTGAGCTTCATCGCACTAGGTGCCCCGACCCGCCGAGGGGTAGCCAGCGCCTCTACCCAAGAGGCCTACGACCTAGTTGGCTCAAACTTCTACAACCCTAACATCGGTCGTCAAGGAGGGAAATGGCGTAATGCTCGAGTACGAAGCAGTCACGAGCCGATCCTACAGCTCAACCATTACTACTCCAACGCACTATCGAACCTCCACCTACACACCACCTTCAGCTATCGCTTTGGGAAGAATGCCTACTCGGCACTGAACTGGTACAATGCTCCAGACCCTCGCCCCGACTACTACCGCTACCTCCCCTCCTACTTCACCCGCATGGCTGACCCCAATGCACAGGATCCCTCTGCCGCTGCTCGCTACGAGGAGCTATGGCATAGTGATCCCAACATGAGGTACATCGACTGGGATCGTCTCTATGAGATCAACCGCCTCAATCAGACGACAGTGCGTGATGCCTCTGGGCGTGTCCTAGCCACAGGTAAGAAGGCTCTCTATATGGTCGAGGACAGGCATACAGACCAAAGGGAATTCGCTTGGGCTACTACGATGGACTGGCTTCCCCTCTCTTGGCTCGAAGTAAACGCTGGGGGGAATGCACGTACCAACGTCACCGAGAATTACTCTGAGGTAGCTGACCTCCTCGGGGCAGACTTCGTCTACGACATCGATAAGTTCGCCGAGCGAGACTTCGGTGGAGATCCTACCAAGAGTCAGGTAGACCTCAACCACCCCGACCGTATCGTCCAGAAGGGGGATCGCTTTAGCTACGACTACGACTCTCGTATCAACCGCTACCAAGCTTGGCTCAACCTCACCTACCGCCTCCCTAGGCTAGATGCCTACACCGCACTCAGCTACACCCACACAGCCCTACAGCGTGATGGGAAGCAGCGTAGAGGTCTATTCCCAGACAACTCCTTCGGCTACTCAGACCACATCAAGTTCAATGACCTAGCAGCCAAGGCTGGGGTGACCTACAAGATCACTGGGCACCACTACCTGCAGGCTAACCTCGGGTATATCGAGCAGGCTCCTACATTCCGTAACCTCTTCATCTCCCCAAGGACACGAGATAGCTATATTAGCAACCCCAAGTCCGAGAAGATACTCACTGCGGAAGCATCCTACCTGGTACGTCTTCCCTGGCTCAGAGGACGTGTAACGGCCTTCTATACCCACATCGCTGACCACGTACAGAACGTAAACTTCTACGACGATACCCGTGCTTCCTTCTCGAACTATACGATTACAGGTATTGCCACTCAGCACGCTGGTGTAGAGCTCGGCCTCGAGGCTAAGCTCTCCCCCACCCTCACGGCAAATGCAGCGCTGGCTCTCGGGCAATATAAGTATGCGAATAACCCCTCCTATGTCCAGACCATCGATAACTCCAACGAGATCGTAGACCAGGATATCGTCTACTGGAAGGGGCTCAACATCAGCGGTACTCCACAGACCGCTGCTACCCTAGGGCTGACGTACTATTCACCTTGGTATGCCAACTTCGGGATCAATGCCAACTACTTTGGTCGCAACTTCGTCTCCATGGCTCCTCTAGTACGTACCGACCGTGGTCGTAGCGCACTGCCCGAGCGATATATCCTGCCTGAGAAGCTACAGGATGGCTTCACGGTGGATGTCTTCGCCAGCTACTCCTGGAGGCTCAACTACAACACCTATCTGCGCTTCAACCTCTCGGTGAGCAACCTCCTAAACAATAGGCGTCTGCCCAATAGTGGCTACGAGCAGCTCCGCATACGTACGCTACGTGATGACAATGGAGTGCAGCAGCTTCATCAGCCCTTCGACAGTAAGATCTCCTATGTATATGGGACGACCTTCTTCTTCAATACGTCCCTACAATTCTAAGCTTTGTGATTATGAGATCTCTAGGTAAGTATATCCTCCCTCTGCTCACACTTTGCACCCTCTCGCTGGTGAGCTGTGAGAAGTACAATGAGGTACCAGCCCCAAGCTATAAGCCTGCTACCCCAGGTCAGGAGCTTCCCCTACCTACACATACGATCAGCCAGCTCAAGGCGCTCTATCAGCGGGGGGGCGTGACCCTCAGTAGCCCAGTCGTCGTCTCCGCCGTTATGGCATCGGATGATAGCGAGGGCAACCTATACAAGAACTGCTACATACAGGACGAGACGGGTGGCATTGAGCTGAAGTTCGCCATGGGTAGCCTCAGTACCCTCTATCCACAGGGCTCACGAGTACTCCTGCTGTGTCAGGGGCTCACCCTCGGAGCCTATGGGGGACAGATCGGCCTAGGCTACCGCTCCAGCGACCCTAAGTACGAGACGGCTTTCTACCCCGAGAAGCTCGTCCCCCTAGCCCTACATCGTCTAGGTGCAGAGGAGCTTCAGCCCCGTACACTCACCATCGACCAGCTCAGCAAGCAGTACGCCGCCACACTTGTTCGTATAGAGGGGGTACAGTTCGTCTCCTCGGAGCTAGGGCAGACCTATGCTAGCCCCGAGCAGAAGACTAAGGTCTCTAACGTCAATCGTACCCTCACCGATCGCTCTGGCAAGACCCTCATCGTACGCACTAGTAGCTACGCCAAGTTCGCAGGTAAGACCCTGCCCGAGGGCTCAGGGAGCATCGTCGCCCTACTGACCTACTTCAGGGACACGCCTCAGCTCCTGATCCTCCGAGAGCATGACGTCCAGCTCTCCTCTCCTCGCTTCTAGGACGAATACACTTCCATACAACCCTATAACACCTCGCAAGATGACTAAGAAAGCTATTCTTCGCTGGTCGCTCACTGCTCTGAGCTGTGTGCTACTATCCGTAGGCTTCTCGTCCTGTAAGGACAACGATGACACCTACACCAAGCCCACCTACTCCATCACCAAGGATGGGAAGGCCGACAAGACCTTCTCTCTAGCCAAAGAAGGGGGGACACTCACCCTACACCTAGAGACTAACCGACGCTGGGAGGTAAGCTCCACAGCCGACTGGGTCAGCATCAACCCCTCCTCTGGGGAAGCTGGCGTCCTCGACATCACGGTGCGAGTGCTCCCCAACAGCACGGCTCAGGCTCGCCGAGCACAAATAATCTTCAAGATCAGTGGCATCACCGAGATCTACACCATCGAGCAAACCTCGGGCGACACCCCCGGTGGCGGTGGCAACCAAGGTGCAGAGACTGCCCTAGCAGACTTCATCAAGAAGTACGATCAGGGGAAGGAGGTGACTGTAGATGAAGAGATCGTACTTAAGGCCTCCCTCATCTCTGACATCGAGGGCAACAACTCCGCTAGCAACAAGAACATCGTCCTACAGGCAGGCGAGGTCGGGATCACCGTCCGACTCAAGACTCCAGCCAACAAGGCTTGGAAGCCTGGTACGGTCTTCGCCGTCAAGGCTAAGGGAGGGAAGGTCACTCGCTATAAAGAGGGCTCACTCCAGCTCGATATGAGTACAGTCGCCGATGAGAGTGCCGTGACTCCGACCACCGAGGTCATCACCATCCAGCCCAAGGCGGTCACCCTAGCCGACATCTACGCAGGCAAGTACGACAATATCCTCCTCGCAGTAGATGGTGTACAGTTCCAGACTGCAGGCAAGGCGCTCAACCCGAACAAGCCTCAGGGTGGAAAGGCTCCAAACACCTTCTTCAATACCCTCACCGACTGCGTCACTACTCCTCCACAGGGTGTAGGAGCTCTCTCCGTACCCATCTCGGGCTATACCTCTGAGGCACTACGCTCTACCCTCTCCTCCGACAAGAATGGGCGCATCGTAGGGATCATCCAGATCAATGTGACGGAGAACAGCAAGGACAAGAGCAAGGTCAAGCACTACAACCTCTGGATACGTAACCTCCAGGATCTCGATGGTCTGAAGGGTACTCGTTGTACGGAGAATGGTGGTACTCCCAATCCTCCTACACCTCCTACCCCCAATCCAGAGCCTCCCACGCCTCCTACCCCTCCTACCCCTCCAGCACCTGGGACAGCAGACCTCATGATAGTAGTCTATGCTGAAGGAACAGACTATGAGAAGTACATCGAGCTCTATAACCCCACAGACCAAGAGATCGATCTCAGTGCCTATACCCTCGTGATGCAGAGCTACTCCAAGGATAATAACACGGGTAAGAAGGGTCAAGCCTACGAGCATAAGTTTACAAATAAGATCCCTGCAAAGGGCTTCGTGATCCTCAGACACTCGAAGGCTACCGCATACACAGGAGGCATACAGGATGATGCCGTCATCAACTTCAATGGTAACGACCCTCTTGCTCTCAAGAAGGGTGGTAATATCATCGATGTGATTGGCTCATATCCCGATGTCTGGCTCAAAGGGAATAATGGTGCGGGTAAGGACGTCTTCTTGCACCGCAAGATAGACATCAATGCTCCAGCGACGACCTTCGATGCCAATCAGTGGGAATCTACCAGCATAGACAATGCAAATAAGGACAAGTTGGCAGGGCTCATTGAGAAGTACTTCAACAAAAGATAAGTCTACTCTATGACTTCCCCTAAGAAACTCTATACCCTACTCCTATCGCTGATGGTCGGCAGCGTCATAGCTCTAGCTATGGCCTGCACGACACAGCGTAAGGAGCAGCCCATACGTCGAACGACCCCACTGCAGCTACACCTTCCGTCCTCGACCTCGAAGGTGAAGACAGCGACCAGTGCGGGGGACAACTTCTTCGTACGTCTGCAGTCCGAGTCCGACTGGACGCTACATCTGTCTCCTGAGACAGCGAAGGAGTGGATCACCCTAGAGCGTACCCGTGGGCAGGCCTCGGCTAACCCTGTAGATATAGCAGTACAGCTATCGAAGAACCTCGGGCAGGCACGTGAGGCTAAGCTCATCGTCCGCTCAGGCTCACTGGCTGATACGATTATCATCACACAGCAGGGTACAGCTGCTACACCTCCTACTCCTAATCCTGACCCCAAACCCAATCCTCCGACGACAGACCCCAAGGGAGAGCATATCTTTGGTGATGTGACCCTCCTCGAGGCTCCTGCTCTAGCAGGTGGATCGAACAACTACTACGTCACCCACAGGGCAAATAATATCGTAAACTTCTCTCTAGAGTACGATGTTGATAAGCGTCACCCTCGCTTCGTCTGCTTCACCTTCGATGATGTCACTTCAGCGATAGCAGTCAAGCGTACCGATGCTTGGGCTTGGGATCCTGAGATCCCCTCACAGTATTCGACGGAGAGCATGTTCAAGAACAGTGGCTACGATCGTGGTCATCTAGTAGCCTCCCATGACCGTGTCTATAGTCGGGAGGCGAACATGCAGACCTTCTACTACAGCAATATGAGCCCACAGCTCCCCTCATTTAACCAGAAGTACTGGGGCAAGCTGGAGAAGCAAGTGCAGGACTGGGGGCGCAACAAGAGCTTCCGAGACATCCTCTATGTCGCTAAGGGCGGTACAATCCGTGACGACCAAGTAGAGAATACCAAGGTCAAGGGGCGTATCGTCGTCCCCAAGTACTACTGGATGGCTATGGTCGTCAAGAAGGGAGGTACCTACCACGGTCTAGCCTTCTGGCTGGAGCACAAGGAATGGGATATGAAGACCCCCATGATGACGGTCGCCATCTCCATCGACGAACTAGAGAAGAAGCTAGGCTTCGACCTCTTCCATAACTTCCCTGACGAGATAGAGAACAAGTTCGAAGCAGAGGATCCCTCTGATCCCAGCGTACATGCACATTGGCCTGGGATATAGTCACGCTAGGATAGGGTTAAGTGCCGACAAAGCCTATTCCCCATAGGGAGACCCTATAGACATACCACTAATCGAAGAGGCGCAGTCCCCCTAACACTGGGGACTGCGCCTCTTCAATTATCGTAGTTGAGAGGAGGGGGAGCACAATGCATCACAGGCAGGGCTTCCTTTCTACTCCATCTTCCCCCCTATCATCTTGTGAAGCGAGCGAAGCACAGGGCTCTGCTGGTAAGACTTCCTTTCTTCTTCTCCCATTACTTATCGTCTTGAGAGCAAGGCGGAGCACAGAACAGCGTCGATAGGGCTAGCCTTCTTCTCCCATTGCTTATCGTCTTGAGAGGAAGGAGGAGCACAGAACTGCACCGATAGGGCTAACCTTCTCCTCCCATTGCTTATCGTCCTGTGGGATGTAGAGCTTAGCTGGGGAGCTCCCACCACTAAGCATCCTTCCTATTCAATCCCATCGCAGCCAGCAGAACAAAGATTTTCGGCACGAAGGGGATCATCTTCAGGCCTAGCCGTTGTGACCAAGTCACACCTGATATAATCCTCCTCTTCCCTCGGAGCATTGCTCGGTAGCTATCTAGGGCGACCTTGTAGGGACTCTGGGTGAGTGCCTGGGCTAGCCCCGTACCCTCCAGACCAGCGGCCGTCCCAAACTCCGTGCTCAGCCCACCCGGGAGGACACTCGTCACGGTCACACCTGTCCCTCGGGTCTCCATCCATAGAGCCTCGGAGAGCGAGGTTACGTAAGCCTTCGCGGCAAAGTAGGTGGCTTGGTAGGGGCCAGGGAGGAGCGAAGCGGTAGAGGAGACGTTGAGGATGCGCCCTGTCCCCCGACGTAGGAAGTCAGGGAGGAAGAGTTTGGTGAGGCGGGTCAGAGCGACGATATCCACCGAGATTAGGTTGATCTCCTCCTCTATGGGACGCTCGGCGAAGCTCCCTTGCCCCCCGAGCCCAGCATTATTGATGAGATAGTCCACCTCTATTCCCCGATCTGCGAGGGCATCGTAGATCTGCTGAGGGGCTTCGGGGCGTGAGAGGTCATAGCTGAGGGTGAGGACATCTACCTGATACTGGGCTTCTAGCTCGGCCTTCAGTTCATTAAGCCGATCCAAGCGACGGGCCACGAGGACAAGATCCCCTCCACGTGAGGCATGCACACGGGCATACTCACGGCCTAGACCGCTGGAGGCTCCAGTGATGAGTGCTACTTTCTTCATTGTACCTACCTATTATATGTCTATTAGATGATAACCTGGGCAGTAGGCGTGTGGGGTACTGCTCTATGAGAAGAAAACAAACGGAGAGGTAGAGATGTTGGCTGTCCCCCACCATTTAGATGAAGTGAACCCGACCCCACCCTCATAGCTCTCTCCAGCACCCCACAAAACCCTCCAGCTAAGTCACTCTGTATCGCACACATCGGGAGGGGCTCAGAGGACATACCGAGAGCGTGTGATAGGACTCGGTATGTGCGCACCCATCACCTATGTAAGGTGACCGAGGCGAGGATACCGAGTCCTCTCCTTCGATCATTACGTGTCCACTCTAGGGCCATCAGAATGCCTGCTGCAAATACATCACGACCAGCATACATGATCCCTATCCTTGGGCTGATCGAGAGGGTACAATCCTTCTGAGGACGGAGCGAGTAACGACAATAGCCCCCCCTACCCCTTAGGTACATAGAGGTAGGCGTAACGATCTAGGAAAGGAGGCTAATGCCTTCAATAGAGGTATCTCTCAGGAGGGATATAAGGATGGTGTACCCAAGTCATCCGAAGAAATGGTGTGCGAGGAGCAGGCCACGAAGGGAGTATCTTTAGCTACCCCGCTATCCTAAGACTTAGCACCACATGAGGACGAGGATCATGGGCTATATATGCACCCCCACCGACTCCCCACTAGGTCTATGGGGACGCAGACTAGAGCTAACGCATGAACAGATCACTAGAGGTCAAGGGCAATGTCGTCAAGGAGCATACATCGAAGGTAGAAACACCTACACCTAAATACATCCTTACCAAGCGTATACCTCCTACCTAGGAGAGATAAAGTATACACGCAGGTATACAATAGTGTACACGTGGGTATACTATTGTGTACACACGTGTACACTACCTCGCTCTAAGTATGTCCCCGATAGTACTCTCTCGTATGTAGATCTCGGGGCGAAGACCTAGGCATTCCATAGATACAGATAGGACTACCCTTCGACATGGAATAATATCCCCAAGAGAGAAAGAGTAGAGAATACGAAAAGAGAGCATACGTCTCCCCTAGAGCCCAGACGGGGGTACGAGGATAGTGTCCGAATAATTGTTATTTTTGCACCCTAGTACGAAGACGTGGTCTTCACCTATAAAACGACTTATAAACAAAGAAATAACTATGTACTGGACTCTAGAACTCGCCTCTAAGCTCGAGGATGCACCATGGCCTGCGAGCCGCGACGAACTGATCGACTATGCACAGCGCTCCGGCGCCCCCATTGAGGTCATAGAGAACCTACAAGAGATGGAGGACGAAGGCGAACTCTACGAATCAATCGAGGACATCTGGCCCGACTACCCAAGTAAGGAAGACTTCTTCTTCGACGAGGAGGAGTACTAGCTCCAGTTACCCTACCAGCACGCCCTAGATGAAGCACCCCCTCACCGTCTCACGCCTCCTGACCCGAGGACGACCGATGAGGGCTCTTGCGCTCCTTTCCCTCCTCGGGGGGCTACCCACGTGCCTATATGCCCAGCGGTCGCCCCTCGTGAGGCAGTGGCAGGAGGCTCATGCCTACATCTGCCCTGCAGCTATCGCCCTCAGTGACGAGCAGCGTATCCTAGGTCTGTACTCCTACGAGGAGCGACAGAGTAGCCTCTATGGGGCTATGACCGATCTGCCTATCAGCCTCCTCGGTAGGGAGCATGGGATCGGAGCTGGGGTGATGAATAGCACTCGGGGGCTCACCTCCGGCACGGAGTTTGCCGCTCGCTATGCGTGGCTACAGGAGCTACTCGGTGGGCGACTACAGATAGGTCTGGAGGGTGTACTCGCTCGTACTGCCTTCGACGGAGCACGAGCACTGGAGGAAGGGATTACCGACCCCCAGCTACCGACGACGAAGGTCGAGGGCAAAGCCTTTGACCTTGGTCTGGGTCTTTATTGGCGTGGGGCAGGTCTTAGCATAGGCTTGTCTGCCCAGCATCTACTAGGTGCGGAGGTCTATCTCACGGATCGCTATCAGCTCCACCTCCCACGGAGCTACTCCGCCAGCATCAGTTACCGCCTCGGGCAGGTCTCCACGGGACTAAGCTGGGAGGGCTCACTACTCGGCATATACCACGAGGGCGGTGGCTATCGTGGTGACTTGGGGCTAAGGGCATGGTGGCGGGGGCGCTTCGTCCTCGGTGCCGTCTACCGCTGGGACAGAGCGGTAGGCATCCAGATAGGAGCCTCACTCTCTAGGCTCTACTTAGGCTATCAGGGGGAGCTCTCTACACCGCATCGGGGGCAGCTCCACCACGAGCTCCTGATCAGCTACTCATTCCCCCTATCTAGGCAGAGGGGCAAGCCACAGCACTACAAGAGCGTGCGGCTACTCTAATCAAAACGACAAGAGATGAAGAAGATCTTTCATCGGGGAGGCGACCTCCTACTGACTCTACTCCTACTAGGCTTCGTAGCCTCCTGCGGCTCCTCCCGTAGTCCGAGAGGAGCAGAGGTGAGGGCGGCACGACTTACCTCGTGGAATGAACCTGCGCCACACGGCATGGTACTCATCCCTCGGGGGCACATCCACATGGGGGAGCAGCGTCCAGACAGCCTATGGGGCGATCCCGCACACTCACGTGGGGTCTCGGTAGATGCCTTCTGGATGGATCGTACCGAGGTGACCAATGCCCAGTACCGCCAGTTCGTCTACTACGTGAGAGACTCGATCCTACGAGAGCGACTAGCCGACCCAGCCTACGGAGGTGATGAGAGTTACAAGATCACCGAGGACAAGTACGGTGAGCCCATCCCCCCACGACTAGACTGGTCTCGCCCGATACCCTCGGAGAAGCGAGCTTCGGATGAAGAGCTTCGTGCCCTACAAAGCCTCTACTACACCAATCCCATCACAGGAGAGCGCAAGCTAGATCCTGCACAGCTCAACTACCGCTACGAGCGGTACGACCATCGGGCAGCAGCCCTATGGCGCAATAGGCTACGTCATGCTCAGACCAACCCTGAGTGGACGCCTTCGCCTAATGCTCCCGTCTTAATCACCAAGGACACAGCCTACCTAGATGCTACGGGCAAGATCGTCCGTGAGACGATTACCCGTCCTCTGACGAGCGAATACGACTTCCTCAGCACCTACATAGTCCCTGTCCTACCCGATGAGACAGTTTGGGTCAATGACTTCCCCAACTCCCGCAACGAGATCTACACCACCCGCTACTTCAGCCATCCCGGCTACGACGACTACCCCGTCGTCGGTGTGACCTGGGAGCAGGCAGATGCCTACTGCGCCTGGCGCACAGCTACCTACCGTGCTGGGCTGAAGCTCCCCGAGGGGCAGGTCGTGGAGGAGTTTCGTCTACCGACAGAGGCCGAGTGGGAGTACGCCGCCCGTATGGGTGTAGATAGTCTGAAATATCCCTGGAGCTCAGAGGGTCTTCGTGCCCCTAAGGGTTGCCTACTGGGCAACTTCAAGCCTGGCGATGGGAACTACACCGCAGACAAGCACCTCATCACGGCACGTGTCTCCTCCTATCCCCCCAACGACTTCGGGCTGTATGATATGGCAGGCAATGTCGCCGAGTGGACGAGTACCTCGTGGAGTGCCTCTGGCCTGCGCAAGGTGAACGATGTCAATCCCGAGCTACGTGGCCATGTGGACTTCAAGGATCCCATCAGTCGCACGATGAAGGTCATTAAGGGTGGCTCATGGAAGGATATAGCCCGCTACATACAGGCCAATAACCGCAGCAGAGCAGCGCAGAGCGAGGCTCATTCGTACATCGGCTTCCGCTGTGTACGCTCCGCCGTGGAGTTCGCCAAGTAAATACAACCACTACCCGATATAGCTACTGAATATGTCTGCACATCCCCGTCTGCTCTCCCGCCTAGAGACGTTCCTAGCCAGTGAGCGAGGTCGGCGCATCCTCAATCGGTTCTACTCCTGGGGAGCAGCCTTTGTGATCCTCGGGGCTCTCTTCAAGCTCCTACATATTAGATATGGTGACGAGATACTGCTGGTCAGTATGCTCACAGAGTTTGTCGTCTTCTTCATCTCAGGCTTTGAGCGACCAGAGAAGAGCTATGACTGGGAGGCTGTCTTTCCCGAACTTCGGGGAGCAGAGGAGGTACCCCTCTCCGAGTCCATCTCACGCAGAGAGGCTCTCATCCAGCGAGCCCAGCAGGGTGCCCCAGCTATCCAGAGCGAGACACACATATCACAGAGTCCACAGCCACTAGTCAGCCAGCAGACGCTATCCTCCGAGGAAGTGGAGCACCTGCGTGAGGCCATTGACCGCCTCGGGGAGGCAGCTGCACAGCTAGCACGCATCGGATCAGTATCGAGTGAGATGACGAAGCGATACGAACTGATGGCACTCGACTACAGCAAGATGAGCCAGCACTCAGCCCAGTACCTCGGGGAGATGGAGAGCCTTGCCCGCAACGTCACGGGACTCAATGCCATCTATGAGCTACAGCTCAAGAGCATCAGTAGCCAAGTAGAGACCATCGATCGTATCAATTCGGGTCTCCAGCATATCCGACAGATGTACGAAGGGGGACTACCCGACAGCGAGGCCTTCGGCAGGGAGAGCGCACACCTTACCCAGCAGCTCACCCAGCTCAACGAGGTATATGCACGCCTGCTCCGAGCTCTCACGGTGAATATGACCACTCCGGGCGCACCGCATACCCCCTACTCCGCCTCTCCCACCGATCAAGACGACCACATAGCACGCTAAGGATATGGCTGTAGGCAGCAGGGGCAATCCCAATAGACAGCGCATGATCAACCTCATGTACATTGTCTTCATCGCTATGATGGCGCTCAATGTATCCCCTGAGGTACTCGATGGCATCTCTCAGGTAGAGGGAGAGCTACAGCAGACCATATCCACTACGGAGCAGCGCAACAAGGCTCTAAGCCAAGATATGGACCATGCCTATCAAGCGAACCCCGATAAGGTCTCCGCTTGGCGACAGCGGAGTGAGGAGCTACGCCTACGCTCTGACTCCCTATATCACTACATCCAGAGCCTCAAGGAGCTCATCGCTCAGGAGGCTGACGGACGAGAGGGGCGGGCTGATGCACTTCGCCACCTAGATGACCTATCGGCTTCGTCCGTAGTGATGCTCTCCCCCCTTCATCCACGAGCCAAGGAGCTAAGGAAGCGCCTAGAGCAGTACCGCACTTGGGTCACGGAGCTCCTAGGCGGCAGCCCTCGATCGGCTCAGATCACAGCACGACTAGCGACAAAGGATGGACGAGGTGGCCAGAGTTGGGAGAGTGCAAACTTCGAGAACATGCCTGCCATAGCCACCCTCACCCTCCTATCCCACCTACAGAGCAACATCCGCCATACTGAGGGCGAAGGGCTCACCGAACTCCTCCAGGGCATCGATGCCCATGACTACCGCCTCAGCCTACTCACCGCTCAGGTAATCCCCGACAGCAGGATCGTACTCAGTGGTGAGCCCTACCGAGCACGTATCGTCCTCAGTAGTACAGACACGACGAGACAGCCACACATCGTGGTCAATGGTGCTCCTCTCTCTCCGACACTCAGGGGACAGCTCTCATTACCTACCCCTAGGACGGGTACCTTCCCCGTAGAGGGCTACGTAGAGGCAGACCGAGGGGACGGCTCCACGGAGCGTCTTCCCTTTGCGACCAACTACACCGTCATTGAGCGAACGGCGACTATCGCCCCTGTGATGATGAACGTCCTCTACTCCGGTATAGACAACCCGATCAAGATAGCTGTCCCAGGCATCGCCCCCCAAGACCTCACAGCCTCCATCAGCAGTGGTACGCTGACCCGCCGAGGTGAGCTCTGGGTCGCTCATCCCAGCCAGCTAGGTGAGGTCACCATCTCCGTCTCTGCACGAGGTGAGGGTGGCAAGACAAGCCTCATCACACAGACCAAGCTACGAGTGCGCCGCCTACCCGATCCCTCTCCCTATATAGCCCTCACTGAGGGGGGAGAGAGTCGCTTCCGAGGAGGACGGATTGCCAAGCAGGCACTGCTCGCTGCAGGCGGAGTACGTGCTGCCATCGACGATTCCTTCCTAGATATTAGCTACACGGTCGTACGCTTCCAGCTCATTGCCTTTGACTCTATGGGCAATGCCATTCCCGAGGTCTCTAGTGGAGCGACCTTCTCGCCCCGACAGATCCGACAGATACAGAGTGCTCCCCGAGGGAAGCGTCTCTATATCTCAGACATCATCGCTCGTGGCCCTGATGGCATCGAGCGCAAGCTCCCCTCCCTAGAGCTCATCATCGGCTAAATGTCGCCCTCTGGACGAACGAATATGAAGAAGATACTCCTCACCCTCCTCTCGCTATACCTCCTCACCCTCCCCCCCCTCTGGGCACAGGTCTCTACTCCTAGCACCCCAGTGGTACGCAAGGGCGCAAGGGCGACTCTCGAGACTCCGAAGGCTCAGTCCCCTACCTCCCGCACCTTCATTCACGAAGAGGGACGTATCGCCAGTGCTCTCCAGTCTGCCTCATGGCTACGCAGTGTCTATCGTCTAATCGACCTCACGACTCCTGCTAATGCCCCCCTGTACTATCCCGAGGTCACGACCCCGACACGTGCGAACCTCTTCGCACAGATCTGCCAGCTCTATCAAGCGGGCAAGCTACGGGTCTATGAGTACCTCGATGGTGAGGAGCAGCTCGACGAAGCGCACCTACTCCCCTACCGAGACTTCCTAGATCGCTTCCATATCCCCTACAAGGTCGAGGGCAAGGGAGCTAAGGAAGTACTCACCGTTCAGCCAAGTGACCTCCCCACCTCCGAAGTCAAGAGCTACTACCTCAAGGAAGCCTACCTCTTCGACGAAGCGACCTCTACCTACGACCGCCTCGTTCTGGCTCTCTGCCCTATCCTCTCCACTATCGGGGACTATGGTGCTGTGAATATGCCTCTCTTCTGGGTCGAGTACGAAGCTCTACAGCCCTACCTGAGTGATCAGCTCATCCCCCTATCCAAGCAGAATGCAGCTAAGCGTGCTTCGCTAGATGACTTCTTCACCCTACACCTCTACGAGGGCGAGATCATCAGAGCAGACCATCTCCTCGGGCGCAGTCTCGTGCAGTCCTCCACCTCCGCCGAAGAGCTAAGGAAGGAACAGACACGTATCGAGGACGAACTAAAGGTCTTCGGCTCTCGTCTCTTCCTCCCCGATAGCACCCTAATGCACCGCCCCTCCACGCAAAAGGCAAAGAAGGTACGCACGCCGAAGGCTTCACCCAGCACCAAGTCCTCTAAGGGACAGCGCTCCACGACACGCTCCATCCGTGACCGAGGCTAAGCCCTCCACCACATATCCATCTCATCAGATACATGCCTAGCACTACACCGCTGGACTTCCCCTATCTCGCCGAGCTCAATGAGGCACAGCGTGCAGCCGTGACCTACAACGATGGCCCTGCCCTCGTCATCGCAGGTGCAGGTAGTGGCAAGACCCGTGTCCTCGTCTACAAGCTCCTCTACCTACTCGACTGCGGCTACCACCCGATGGGACTGATGGCGCTGACCTTCACCAACAAGGCTGCTCGGGAGATGCGTCAGCGTATCAGCGAGCGAGCAGGCTCCGTAGCACGACAGATACGTATGGGGACGTTCCACTCGGTCTTCCTCAGTATCCTACGCCTACATGCTTCGCTCCTGGGCTATACCCCGACCTTCTCAGTCTATAATACCAATGATAGTCGTAGCTGTATCAAGGCGATCGTGAAGCGGCTGGGGCTCGATGACAAGGTCTACAAGCCCAACCTCATCCACAGCCGTATCTCCTCGGCCAAGAATAGGCTACTCACCCCCGAGGCCTATACCTCCTATGGCGAACTCGTGAAGTATGATGCCAAGAGTGGACTACCCCGCATAGCCGAGATCTACCGCCTCTACTGGGACGAACTAAGGCAAAGCAATGCGATGGACTTCGATGACCTGCTCCTACAGATCAATATCCTCTTCCGTCAGCATCCCGAGGTACTCAAGCAGTGGCAGGAGCGTATCGACTACCTCCTCATCGACGAATATCAGGATACGAACTTCGCTCAGTATATGGTCGCCAAGCAGCTCATGCAGGAGAAGGGCGCTATCTTCGTCGTCGGTGACGATGCACAGAGCATCTACTCCTTCAGAGGTGCTAACCTAGATAATATCCTCAACTTCGAGAAGACCTTCCCCTCTACCAAGGTCTTCAAGCTCGAGCGCAACTACCGCTCCACCCAAACCATCGTCTCTGCCGCTGGGAGCATTATCGCCCACAACGAGTACCAGATCCCTAAGCAGGTCTTCTCCGAGGAGGCTGTCGGGGAACCAATCCAGGTACACGAGGCGCTCTCGGGTGACCTCGAGGCGCTTTGGGCAGGAGAGGAGATACAGCGTCTACACCGAGAGCAGGGGCAGAGCTACGACTCCATCGCCATACTCTACCGCACAAATGCACAGAGCCGTACGCTGGAGCAGGTCTTTCGCCGTATAGGTATCCCCTTCCGCATCTATGGGGGGAGATCCTTCTTCGACCACAAGGAGATCATGGACGTAATGGCTTACCTACGTGTGCTCATCAACGAGCAGGACGAGGAAGCCCTCCTACGCATCATCAACTACCCCAAGCGAAGCATAGGAGACACCACGGTACTGCGTGTACGTAGTGCCTCTCGTCTGCACCACCTCCCTATCATGGAGATCCTACGTGATCCGCTCGTCTACGGGGTAGAGGTCAATAGGCCTACGGCGGGGCGGCTCCAGTCCTTCGCAGCCCTACTTGACGAGCTACGTACCCTTAGCCAGACGAGTGAGGACCTCTACGATGTCGTAGAGCAAGTGATCCTACAGACAGGTATCCTCGCCGACCTGAAGAGCGATACCACCCAGGAGGGTAAGACTCGTGTGGAGAATATCCAGGAGCTACTCTCCGGCATAGAGGAGTACGTACAGGCGACCCTCGAGGAGGGGGACACGCCCACACTGGGCTCCTATGTAAGTGGCGTAGCTCTACTGACCGACCAAGATACCCAAGGGGAGGGAGAGGAGGCCGTGACTCTGATGACCATCCATGCCTCGAAGGGGCTGGAGTTCGCCCACGTCTTCATCCTAGGACTGGAGGAGGATCTCTTCCCCTCCTCGATGAGCAATACGGGACGTGAGCTGGAGGAGGAGCGACGACTCTTCTACGTAGCACTCACCCGAGCGGAGAAGACCTGTCATCTAGGCTATGCCCGAGAGCGATTCCGCAATGGGCGCACAGAGTACAGCCGCCCCAGCCGTTTCCTCAGAGAGCTCCCCACGGAGTACATCCAGTTCGATACAGCGCATGGCTTTGGCTCTACCCCTTCGTGGCTTCAGGGGCCTCCTCGCCCTCAGCGTGGTGGTGAGCTCCCGAAGGACTTCAGCTCCGCCCCCGACTTCCTGCCCAAGGCTCGCCCCAGTCGCCATGTCCTCACCCAGCGCAGGTGGAGTGATGAGGAGGAAGAGAAGCACACCTCGATCGGTGATCTACGTATCGGTACCCGAGTCCTACACAAGCGATTTGGGGAGGGTGAGGTCATGGAGCTAGAGGGCTCGGGCGAGAATGCCAAGGCGGTGGTAGCCTTCGATGCAGGCGACACGAAGAAGCTCCTACTGCGCTTCGCCCAGCTCCAAGTCTTAGACTAAGCTCCAGCTCGTAAGACAATAGCCCTAAGCCACGAGACGACAACGTCAGCCCTACAATACAGACACAGCCCACCGGGAATAGTTCCCGATGGGCTGTATCATATGTACCTCCTAGCCTAAGGCTAGGGGATGAACGTGATCTAGTGCTTAGAAGACGAAACCGATCTTGAAGCCAACCTGAAGGTCAGTGTTCATCGAAGAACCACTGTACTTGGTCTTACCGCTAGTGTCCGTCGTCTGAGTAGGCTGACCTGTCACATTGAGTGTCGTGATGTTCGTGTCCTTACCGAGGCTATGAGCATCGATGTTGAGACCAGCTTCGAGGCCGAGGAAGACCTTAGGTGCGATGTAGTAGTCTGCACCCATGAAGAGACCACCACCAAAGGTGAAGCCTGGAGCGGTCTTGATCTGCTGATTAGTCTTGGTGACGATGGTACCGACCGTTCTGGTGTCGTTGCTCTCGAAGTTCGTTGTGTAGGAGCCAACGTGTAGCTCAGCCCCTACATAGGGGGAGAGGCGGTCGGTACCAGCGAAGTGCTTTTCGACACCTAGGCCGAAAGAGAGGGTCGTAGAGCGATACTTATTTTCTAGGCTGTGGTTCGTCTCCTCTAGGGTAGACTTGAAAGAAGGGGAGGAGAGGCCAAAGGAGAGGCGAAGGGCGAGGTCGTCCTGGAAGAAGTAGCGACCCTTGAGGACACCTACTGTGTTCAGGTTAATTGAACCTGAGTTTGTACCTATAGAGGCACCACTAGCTACATTCCCCTTGTAGAGGGCAGTAGGGTTAGAGAAGAGGCCGTTAGCGAAGAGGCTAACATCTGTGGTGACATTACCAGCCTTGGGCTTGAACTCACTCTGTGCCTGAGCGGCTACGATCGATGTAGCAGCGAGGGCTGCTACCATGAGAATCTTCTTCATATATGTCTGTTAGTTTTATATGAGCCACGAGACAGCTCTTGTCTCATGGCGATACAAAGATAAAGAAATATATACACTACACACTTCTGTCCATCCTGTGCAACCCTACAATCTCACATATAGCTAGAGACTCGGTATGCTACCCAGATCTAGCGAGCCCCTCTCAAGTGAAGATTCTTCCCAAGCCCAAGGTCTCCCACGATCTCCACACAGAGAGCGGACTATATAGACGAAAATAGTCCCGATGTAACCTCCTCTCTATCAAGCACTCTTAGAGGAAAAAAACGTTCATACCGAGAGCGCACTCACGCTCTCGGTATGAACGCTCCCATGATGTTACTTAGAGCGCAGAGGCGAACATACCGAGAGCGCAAGTGCGCTCTCGGTATGTTCTCTAGTAGGGCCTCGGGATGACCGCTCTACCCCACTTGTGATCGCACCTCTCCACAAGCTATCTAGTAGGGACACTCCGATGCCTCGCTGGGGGATACATTATACACGCTCTAGTGCGAGGCAGGACACTTAGCTGTTCCCCCTAGTTTCGCTATCTTTGTCTACATATAGTAGTATCTATCACGGAATATAAACCACATAAATATAACGGACAATGAAACGATGCCCTCTCACGCTGGCTCTGCTCCTCAGCCTAGCTCTCCTTCCCCTCTCTAGCTGTAAGTCCAAGTCAGGAGGCTCCGTCCTCCAGCAGAACGCCACTGGTAAGCCTGGAGAACTAATGCTCGTGATGAACAAGGAGTACTTCGAGTCTCCCATGGGTATGACTCTCTATGACCTGCTGGAGGAGGATGCCCCCTCACTCCCACAGAGTGAGCCCTCACTGCGTATCTCCCGTATCCCCACACAGTCCTTCTCAGGCTTCATGAAGCTGGTGCGCAACATCCTCATCGTAGACGTGGATGCCGAGCGCTATACCCAGACCTCGCTCAAGTACAGCTATGATGACTGGGCCAAGGGACAGATCGTGCTACGTGTCACCTCCCCCTCCCCCGACTCGGTCATCAGCTATACCAAGCGGGATGGAGAGGCGATCATGAACCTCTTCCTCCGCCACGAGCTCTTCCTCTTCGGCGAACTCCTCTCCAAGCAGTACAGCCAGCAGGCACAGGAGAAGGCAGACAGCCTCTTCGGCTATCGGGTGAATGTCCCTCAGGATATCCGTGGCAGCAAGATCGGCAAGGACTTCCTCTGGATGTCCAATGCCTCTATGCGTAGCCGCCATGACCTACTCATCTACACCTATCCCTATCACTCTGATAACGACATCAGCCTAGATGCCATCGTCGCCAAGCGTGACTCTGTACTGAAGATGAATATCTCCGGTGAATTCGAGGGCTCCTACCCCTGCACCGAGCAGAACTATGGGCTCCTCTACCGCCGTGTACAGCTCGGCGAGACCAAGGCTCGTGCCGAGGTCAGAGGCCTGTGGAAGATGACGGGTGGAGCGATGATGGGTGGCCCCTTCGTCTGCCAAGCGATCGTCGATGAGGCTGCGGGCAAGGTCTATGTCGTCGAGGGCTTCGTCTACCGCCCCAACGAGGACAAGCTCCACCTCATACGTATGATGGAGGCAGCACTCTACAGCTTCCGTCCAAAGTCTGTCAAGGACTTTGACCCCCAGAGCATCCTCAGCGCAAAGTTCACCAAGGGCTTCTAAGACAACGACCCCAAATGGAAGGACAAAGGATACGTGTAGCCATCACCCATGGCGACATCAACGGCATCGGCTATGAGCTCATCCTCAAGATATTCGAGGATGACCGCATCTGCGAGCTCTGCACCCCCATCCTCTACGGCTCATCGCATGTAGCTGCCTTTTGGCGCAACCACCTTGGCCTCGAGCAGGTATCATGGCACACCATCACGAGCCCACAGGAGGCTAAGGCAGGTGTACTGAACCTCATCGACTGCACTCAGGGGCGAGAGACCGTACACATGGGTGAGCCGAGGGAGGAAGCTGGGCACAGTGCCTTCATGGCACTGGAGCGTGCAGTAGCCGACATACGTAGTGGGCTATGTGACGTGCTCGTCACAGCCCCGATCAACAAGGCTGTAATGCCCCGTGAGCTCTTCCCCTTCAATGGGCATACGAAGTACCTAGAGAGCGTCGGTGCCACTACTCCCGGGGAGTCCCTAATGGTGCTCGTCGCAGGAGACTGCCGTGTGGCCATCGCCACGGAGCATATCGCCCTACAGGAGGTCGCCTCGGCTCTGAACGAGGAACTCATCCTAAGGAAGCTACGTCTGCTGGAGGCTGGGCTACAACGAGACTTCGGCATCACGAAGCCTCGTCTAGCTGTCTTAGCCCTCAATCCCCACGCAGGGGACAAGGGGCTCATGGGACAGGAGGAGGGGACGATCATCCAGCCTGCCGTGGCCAAGGCCTTTGAGTCGGGCATCATCACCTTTGGACCCTATGCAGCCGATGGCTTTTGGGGCAGTGGGCGGGTAGATTCGTTCGATGGTATTCTCGCCATGTATCACGATCAGGGCTTAGCACCCTTCAAGGCGCTCTATATGGGTGAGGGGGTCAATGTCACCCTCGGCCTACAGTTCGTACGTACCTCGCCCGACCACGGAACGGGCTACGACATAGCAGGCAGGGGGATAGCCGATCCGACCTCCATGCGTGAGGCGATCTACTGTGCCCTCGACATCTATCGTGCCCGCCGTCGGTATGACGAGGCCACACGCAATCCCCTTCGTCGCTGCTACCACAATCGCAGCCGAGATGATGAGAAGCTCGACACCACCTCGGAGGACTACTAACCCCTAGCAGAGCAATCATATAACCCTGCGCAAGACATGTCTCTTGACCTCTACACCGCCTCAGCAGGATCGGGGAAGACCCATACGCTGACCCGCGAGTATCTACGATTAGCCTTATCCACCAGCGATCCTAATACCTTCAGACACATCCAGGCTGTGACCTTCACCAACAAGGCTACAGCAGAGATGAAGGAGCGTATCATACAGGAGCTCTATGGCCTAGCCAAGAGCCCCGAGGGTTCTCCTTTCTTCGCAGAGCTAAAGCAGGCTCTGCACCTTGATCCAGAGGGACTGAAGCAGCGAGCCCAGGGGGCACTCCGTGCCCTACTGCTCGACTATACGAGCTTTAGGGTACGTACGATTGACTCCTTCTTTCAGGAGGTCGTCCGCTCCTTTGCTTATGAGCTAGGGGTCACTGGGGGGCTACGTGTCCAGATCGAGAGCAGTGCCCTCCTGCACCAAGCCGTACTGGAGGTCCTCGCAGACCAAGATGGTGAGCGACCCGACAATCAGATCAGAGCGTGGATCCAAGCCCTCGCAGAGGACAACCTAAGCTCAGGTAAGAGCTACCACATCGAGACGAGCCTAGAGGCCTTCGCCAAGCAACTAGAGGAAGAGCCCGTGAAGCTCCTTCGCCAGGACAAAGGTCTACCCACCAAGGAGGCCATCGCGAACCTACAGGAGGCCCTAAAAAAGATAATAGACAACACGCGCAGGCAGGCCAAACGTCTAGCGACCGACGCCCTCGAAGCTCTACGAGCCACAGGCATTCCCCCCGAGGATATTAAAGGTGGTATCACAAAATTCCCTCTAGGTGCACTCAAGAGTTGCGTTAAGGCCTCGGGAGAGATCTTTGAGAGTAGTAGCAAGGGATTCTATTCCGAACGTGCAACCCTACAGAAGATTTGCCAAGCAAGTGACCTAGAGGAGCAGCTGGGCCTTTTCCTTGCCAAAGAGAAACTAGAGCGATATAGAGCCCAGCTAGAGCCTCATCTAGCCTCTATCATAGAGCATGTCAGGGCTTTCGATAAGCTCTGCAGGGAAAAGGGCGGGATCTACGTGACTGCGCTCGTCATCTATGAATACCTAGGGCGCTATGGACTACTGATCGACATCGACAACAAGCTCCAAGAACTAAAGCAGGAGCAGGGGACAATGCTCCTAGCGGATGCTCCCTCCCTCATCTCAAAGCTCCTGAAGGATGCACAGACGGATACTCCATTCCTATACGAGAAGATTGGGGCTAAGATCCGCCACCACATGATCGATGAGTTCCAGGATACGAGCAGACTACAGTACGACAACTTCCATCCCCTACTACAGGAAGCCATGGCCTCTGGCAATGACAGCCTCATCGTGGGTGATGCCAAGCAGAGTATCTACCGCTTCCGTAACTCAGATAGTACCCTCCTAACTCGTGTTGTACCCGAAGACTTTGCCCAGTCTATCAAGCAGACCAGCCTAAAGGACAACTGGCGTAGTGTACCCGAGATCATCGAGTTCAATAACCAGCTCTATCAGCAGATCATCCCTCTACTCTATCGTCTCTTCACTAAGTGCATCGAGGCTCTACCTAACTCTACTTTAAACAAAGAGAAGGAGTCACTACTTAGCACTCTCAGAGGGCATCTAGTAGCCTATGAAGATGTAGAACAGCTAGTACCAGAGAAGAAACCCAAGTCCAAGGGGCTCGTCGCCCTCCATGAATATACCGAGGAGAAAAAGAACGGAAGAAAGCCCCAAGGAGGAGAGGCAGACGAAGAGGACAAGGAGAAGGCATCCTCAAATGCCTTTCAGCAGATCCCCCTTGTCTTGATCGACCTACAGAAGCGGGGCTATCGCCCTATGGATATTGCGATCCTTGTGCGTAATAAGAAGGCCGCCACCGACATCGCAGAGATCCTACAGAACTATCCCAAAGAGAAGTACGAAGGTTATTCCCTTAGCTTCATCTCCCAGGAGGCACTATTGGTCAGTAGCGCTGTCTCTACACGCTTCATCGTAGCAGCTCTGGCCTACATCAGTAGCAATGGCGCAGCACTACAGCAAGCCCTCCTCCTTGAGCTCCATAGCCAGCTCGCTCGGACAATGGGTACAGAGGAGCCTTCACCCACCCTCGATGAGGAGACCCTACGCCAGCTACTGACCATCGGACGTAGAGGCCTATATGAGGCTGCCGAGGAGATCCTACACCTCTTCCAGCCCATCCTACCCGACCAGGAGAGTGCCTATGTGGTGCACCTCCTCGATATGCTCTACACCTGGGAGACAGAGCAGTCAGCAGATATCCCCAGCTTCCTAGAGTATTGGGCAGATGGCGGTGCAGAGGAGCGCATCCTCACTCCGACCAACGAGCAGGCCTGTAGCCTGATGACCATACACAAGTCCAAGGGACTTGGTTTCCCTGTCGTCCTGCTCCCAGACCTAGGCTGGGAGCTAGATGCCAGTACGAATCACGAGAATATCCTTTGGTGCTCAACCGAGGGTAAGGAGACGGACGAACTCCCCATGCAAGAGATCGCAAGTCACCCACTCAAGTATAGTCGCAAGCTCTACTATACCCTCTTCGCACGTGAGTACCTAGAGGAGCGGATGAACTATACCTTCGATGCCCTCAACCTCCTATATGTAGCTACCACCCGAGCCAAAGAAGAGCTACATATCTGGCTCCCTACCTCCACAGACGGGAAGAAGAAAGAGCAGAATGAGCCTCTCTCCAATATCCCCAAGGACATCAAAGCCCTCCTTATGGAAGAGCTCGATGGGAAACCCTTATGGCAGGGACTACCAGCAGAGGTAATTAGTGAGGAGCAAGGCGCCTCGGAGAAAAAGTATCCCCAGCTCATATGGCGACAAGCTATCCCCACAAGCCTTCAGGAGAACATCCTCCAGGTGGACTCCATCATCTCCCACCCCATCACGGATCGTATAGCCATCCTACGCAAGGGACTAGACTACTTTTCCGAAGAGCAGCAGCTCAGGTATGGGCACACGATGCACCTCATCCTCGCCGAGATAGAGACCACAGAGGATATAGAGGGCGCACTAGAGAGAGCCATTAGCCAAGGCCTCATAGCACCCGATGAAGAGGATGATGTGCGACAGAGCCTACAGAGGGTCGTCTCCCACAGCGAATGTGCCCGATGGTTCGACGGATCAGGAGTGGTCAGGAACGAATGTTCAATCATTGGAGGTGGGCTAGAGGGCAGTCGTCGCCCTGACCGTATCGTCTTCTACGCAGACGAAGGTGCTGACAGAGATCAGACTTCGGTAGAGATCATTGACTATAAGTTTGGGCACTTCGATAAGCGTTACTATGCACAGATACAGGGCTACCAAGCCCTGCTCCAGCGTATGGGCTATCGGGATGTGAAGGGCTGGCTCTGCTATATAGAGAAGGACAAAATCAAGGTCGTCCCCGTCCTCCCAAAGCGATAAGAAAGGAGACTGAGGTCACACCTCCCCTTTCAAGACCAAAAGAACCTTATTCATCACGTGGGGAGAGAGGTGACAGAGATTACCTCTCTCCCCACGTGATTATAACCCTCGGCGCTGTCTGCCCAGCCCACCTCGGTAGGGTGACCTCTGTCACCTCTCTCCCCACGTGATTATAATATCACCTATCCCCTTTCAACATCAAGGCAGTAGCATCCTCCTCCATTAGGGCTGACGCATGAAATCCCTCCTGTGCGAGAGTAATGTAGTCAAGAAGCATACACCCAAGATAGAAGTATCCGTGTCCTAGCAGTAGACATACCCAGCGTACACCTACTACCTAGGAGGAGCGAGTATACACGTGTGTACACAATAGTGTACCTGCGTGTACACAACTGTATACCCACGTGTACACAGCATAGCTCTAAGTATGCCCTCTGTAGAGCTCTTGTATACAGCTCTTCTCGTGGCTAACGTCTAGGCACTTTAGAGATACGAAGGTTATCTAGGACAGGAAACAATATCCCTAAGAGCCAAAGAATGGAGTGTACTAAAGAGATCATGTGTCGCCCCTACCTCCTCCATGTAGTAAGAAAGGAGGGAAAGAGTATATACACTTCCGATATCCAATGCTCGTGAGGATGGGTAGCTATCTTCTAATACCTCCCATACCTCAATCAAAGGGAAGAACCAATATTCCCAAAAGGGGAGGATCGGTATAGCGAAAAAGTGGTTTTCTATGGGGAAAACTGGTACTACCTCTCCCGCCTCGGTCTAGACCATCTCAGCCTAGAAAGAGCAAAAAAATGTCTCTAAGCAGATACTAAAGCAACACCTCATCAAAGAACGACATCACCCTAAATTCTCTCACCTGCCCTAGGATCGGCACCTAACACCTAGAGACCCAACAACCTCACTAATAGCTGTATAACCCGAGCAAAGCTCCTAGATCTAGGCACAAGCAAATAGGGGCTGTCTCCCGACAGCCCCTATCCTTGTTAACCTTAAATCTAATACCATGAAAAACACACTACAAATATACGGATAATTTTATTACCACCAAATTTTTGCAAAGAATAATCAAAAGTCTTTATGGTTTTCCTCATATCCGTACGGATACTTCACACGATCTCCACCCCTTCATCCTACGACAATGCCGTATCTTTGCCCCCAAACAAGTCCCTACTAGACGATATTAGATGCAAGAAGATAGCTACTGGACACTCGCTAAAGAGGCGAGTGGCGAATATTCGGAGAAGCGAAGTAAGTTCCTAGCCTTTGCGTTCCCTGTCACAAGCGAAGAGGAAGCTCTCGCACGGGTGCAAGAGGTCAGAGCTGAATACTATGATGCCCGGCATGTATGCTGGGCATACCGCCTTGATCCAGCTGGAGAGCGGACACGAAGCAATGATGATGGGGAGCCCTCGGGTACAGCGGGCAAGCCCATACTAGGGATACTCATCTCCCAAGGACTGACCAATCTGATCGTCCTCGTCGTACGTTACTTCGGTGGGGTAAAGCTCGGCACTAGTGGACTCATCGAGGCCTATAGGGAGGCTACGCTGGCGGCCCTAGAGGGAGCAGAACGGAAGGAGTGCATCCTCGAGCAAGAGTGCGATGTCCTCTTCGCCTACGACCTTATGGGGATCGTGATGCGTCAGGTTAAGGAAGTGGGGGCGGTGATTCTCGAGCAGGACTTCCGTGAGACGTGTCGCCTACGGCTCTCCATTCGCCTAGGGCGCTGGGAGGAGCTAGAGGCTAGGCTGGGACGTATCTATGGTGTAGAGCTCCAGCTGTAGCTCACGTATCGTCTTGCCTAGGATAGGATGGTATAGATAGGGGGCTATCTCTGCGAGTGGATCGAGGACAAAGCCACGACGATGTAGCAGAGGATGTGGCAGGGTCAGCCTATCTGAGGAGAGTACGAGGGAGTCGTAGAGCAGTAGATCGATGTCTATGGGGCGGTCTTGGTAATTACCGAGGCTGCTCTTTTGTTTTCTCCCCAGCTGTCGCTCTATCTGCTGAGTCTGGTCGAGCACCTGCTCTGGGGTGAGCTGGGTCGTAAGGCTGAGGGCTGCATTGAGGAAGGGATGGGGGCTATCGAATCCCCAGGGCGCAGTCTCATAGAACGAAGAGACGCTATCGATATGTCCGATGGACACACCGATAGCGTCTATTGCTTGGCAGAGGAGCACCTCCCGATCACCCTCGTTGCTGCCTAGAGCTAGATAGAGCTGGGGCATGGGGGATCTTGGGGGGAGCTAGTCAATGATGAGCATCGCATCGCCATAGGCACCGAAGCGATACTTCTCCTTGAGTGCTACGGCATAGGCATGCATCGTCTCGTCGTACCCTCCGAAGGCGGCCGTCATCATCAGCAGGATGGACTTGCCCATGTGGAAGTTCGTTACGAGGGCATTGGGGACATTGAAGTCATAGGGAGGGAAGATGAAGCGACTCGTCCAGCCATCGAAGGCCTTGAGGTGTCGCTCCGTACCTGCAGCTGTCTCCATAGCTCGCAGTACTGAGGTACCGACGGCACAGATGTTACGTCCTGCGTCGCTCGCCTTATTAACTATGGTACATGCCTCCTCGGGGATGATGATCTGCTCGCTCTCCATCTTGTACTTCGTGAGGTCCTCGACGTCGATGTCTCGGTAGTTCCCCAGCCCATTGTGTACGGTGATGAAGGCCTTGTGAATATCACGGATCTCCATACGCAGTAGGAGCTCACGGCTGAAGTGGAAGCTCGCTGCAGGTCCTACGACAGCCCCTTCGTTGCAGGCGAAGAGGGACTGATAGCGGTGGGCATCCTCGCTATTGGGGCTACGATTGATGTACTTAGGCAGTGGGGTCTCGCCCATAGAGTAGAGCACACGGCGAAACTCCTCGGGGGGGCCGTCATAGAGGAAGCGCAGGGTACGTCCTCGGGAGGTCGTGTTGTCGATGACCTCCGCAACGAGCTCATCATTCTTGCCGAAGTAGAGCTTGTTCCCGATACGGATCTTACGAGCAGGATCTACGACGACATCCCACAGCTTGAGTGCAGGATTGAGCTCACGCAGGAGGAAGACCTCGATCTGGGCTCCAGTCTTCTCCTTGTTGCCGTACATACGGGCGGGGAAGACCTTGGTATCGTTGAAGACAAAGACATCATCCTGCTGGAAGTAGTCTAGCACGTCCTTGAACTGTCGGTGCTCGATCTCCCCATTACTTCGGTGCAGGACGAGCATACGGGACTCGTCACGGAAGGTAGCAGGCTTCTTGGCGATCAAGTTCTCTGGGATGTCGAGCTCGAAGTGACTCAGCTTAGTATCCTTCATTTCTATCTATCTTGTCTGGAGTAGTTATTCGTTTGTTTCATCTAGTGGAGCTACGTGCTCGGCGAGGAAGCGCTGTATATCCTCCACTCGGTAGCACTGCTCTAGGCTATAGTCACCGACTCGTGTACGGCGAAGGTCCGTAAGGTGTCCACCCGAGCCGAGGGCTAGGCCTATATCTCGGGCTAAGGCACGGATGTAGGTACCCTTGCTACAGACCACACGTATCTGGATCTGTGTAGGGGTATAGGCGAGGAGCTCAATCTCGTCGATCGTGAGCTTCTTGGCCTTGAGCTCAAACACTCGTCCCTTGCGAGCTAGATTATAGGCCCGCTTCCCATCCACCTTCACTGCGGAGAAGGCAGGGGGCACCTGCTCGATCTCGCCGACGAAGTCTAGGAGCTTCGCCCTGACGAGTTCCTCCGTGATATGCTCTGTCGGGAAGAAGGCATCGGGCTCACTCTCCATGTCGTAGGTCGGGGTCGTCTGTCCAAGGCGAATATCAGCGATATACTCCTTGCGCCCTGACTGGAGCTGCTCGATGAGCTTGGTATGCCGTCCCGTGCAGAGGATCATCACACCTGTGGCTAGGGGATCAAGCGTTCCGGCGTGACCGACCTTGAGCTTGCGAATGCCGAGGTAGCGGCAAGCCTCGTACCTAAACTTATTGACTAGGCTAAAGGAGCTCCATCCAAGTGGCTTATCTAGGGCGATCGTAGCCCCAGCTATCAGATCTAGCTGCTCCTGCATCTAGCTCAGCGAGATGTGCGCACCTGCGAGCAGGGCGATAGCGATCCCTACCGAGAGGGCAATACGATAGTAGCCGAAGTGGCGGAAGCCGTACTTAGCTACGAAGTCGATGAAGAACTTGATGGCCAGCAGGGCGACGACGAAGGCTACGACATTGCCGATAAGCAGTGTCTGCCAGTTGTCACGGAAGATCTCCACCCCGAGCTCCTTGTAGAGCTTGTACCCCTTGAGCAGAGTCGCACCGAACATCGTCGGCACAGCGAGGAAGAAGGAGAACTCTGCCGCCTGCCTACGGCTCAGCCCCTGCTGCATCCCACCAAAGATTGTCGCCATCGAGCGGGAGACCCCAGGGATCATAGCCAGGCACTGGAAGAGACCGATGACGAAGGCATTGCGCACCGTCACACGAAGCTCCTCTCTAGTACCGAAGATGCGATCAAAGTACACCATGAGGATCCCCCCGAGGAACAGCATCCCCAGGACAACCCAAGTATTCCCTAGGAGCATATCTATCTGATCGCTCAGCAGAGCACCGAAGATAGCCGCTGGGATACAGCCCACTACCATCAGCCCATACAAGCGCCAGCCCCCGAGACTCGTCGTCTCATCGGGCTTCATCCCCAGCATGGGGAAGGGGAGGAAGCGGCGGAAGTAATAGGCTACCACGGAGAGGATAGCGCCGAACTGGATCATCACCGTGAAGGCCTTGAGGTAGGGCGTGCTCTGCATGCCCAGTATGCCCTCCGTGAGGATCATGTGACCAGTCGAGGAGACGGGGAGGAACTCCGTCAGCCCCTCGACGATCGCTAGGATGATACTCTCGAGGATCGTCATTCCTTAACCTCCTTCTCTGTGCTCTTACTATCCCCCCCATTGACGAGGATTGCATAGACCATCAGGATGAAGCCTGAGAGACATACGATCGGCGCTAGGACGATGCGACGACCACTGAAGATCTCGGGACTGAAGGCTCGTGGGTCCTCACTCTGGCCACCAGACATCAGGACGAAGCCCACGATGATCAGTAGGGCAGAGATGCCCATTAGGATGTAGTTCTTTTTATTATAAAGCATGATCTAATAATGCTATATGTGTAAGAGGTGTAAGCGTGATGGAGTGTCCCCTCTGACTTAGATGAGGTGGATCTTGCCCTCATCCATGTGGATATACTTGCGAGTAGCCCTCCAGGAGGAGACGAAGCTCACTGAGACCCCGACGAGGGGGATCACCAGTGCTACCCCTATGATCGGCAAGAGTGGACAATAAGCGAGGAGGTCAAAGCCAAAGCCCCGGCAGATCCCATAGAGACTCCCCCCGAGCAGTGCGAGGGCAACTAAGGCTCCGAGGAAGCCATCCAGCATCGCCCTCAGGACGAAGGGACGACCGATGAAGCTCGCCGTAGCTCCGATGAGCGAGAGCGTACGGATACGCATGCGCTGGGAGTAGATCACGAGCCCCGTGGCGGTATTGATCTGGAGGAAGCTCACGAGGAGGTTGAGGATGAGGAAGCACCAGAGTACCATACGTATCGTCTGGAGGTTCTCAGTAGCCGAAGCCCACTGCCCCTCTTGGTCATTCAGCTCCTCTGCCGTACGTAGTAGTGGACTCTGCCGAGCGATCATACGTAGGCTATCGGGGTGGGTATAGGCAGCCTGCAGGTGTACCTTGGCTAGGGGGGAGAGGGGATTGTAGCCGAGCACCTTGGTGGGATCTTCGCCCAAGACCTCGGTGAGGTCACGAGCCGCACTATCGGATGAGATTAACTCGACCTGACGGACATAGGGCAGGGCACGTAGCTGTGCCACGGCCTCCTCGGGTGTGACTCCACCCTCACGTGGGAGCTCCACGGTGAAGGAGACACGCTCCCGCACCTCCCTACTTAGACCCTGCTCCAGAGCATAGACCAAGCCTAGGGCACCGAGCATGAAGAGCGAGACGGTGATACTGATGAAGCTCAAGAGACGCGAGTAGCGGAGCGTCGTGGACTGTTTTGTATTGGGCGCACCCATGATTCCTTTGGATATATCAACTCGTCCATCGCCCTCACACTGATCAGCTAAAGTAGCAACCATACGGACAGACCATGGACAATTTGCACGCAAAGATAGACATAATCGCACAAACGACCCTTCCCCTAGCCCACGACACCTCCCTCCCGTAGGTGCAATCATCGGGATAAAGAGCGACAGCCAGCGGGCTAACGTCCACTGGCTGTATGATCCAACAGGCCTTATATTCGGGGGGGGGGGTAATGAAGCTCGAATACCGGCAATTGATCCGAGGGAAAGGATACACCACTACTCATCTCTCCGTAGTAGGCATCAAAACCATTTAATAGGGTTATGCAACTTGTTTTCCCTTATACAGTCGTTATACCATTCATCATAGTCGATTGGACTTGGGAAGCTAACTCCCTTAAGCCAATACTCTTCGCCATAGGCTCCCAACATAGCCCAATGGTACTCTGTCTCATGACTTATACATAGGGCGTCCTCATAATCTTCTGGCTTTTTGTAGTATTGCTTCTCTAGGATCTCATCCACCTCTTCGGTCGTTTTATGTGCATACTTCACCAGTATACATCTGATTATAAACAACCATGTATTATAATACACACCGACCTTATCACCTGTCTTATTATCCGAAAACACCAGTATCTCATCCATAAATATTATTGCATATCCATATATCGAGTTGCACTTCTTTCTTAGCCATGAATAATAGCCCAACTTAGGGACTTCCAATAGAAGCCCCTATCATCCCACAAAGATACGGCCGAGAGTACAATTATGCCGAGGAAGACAAGCATTCAATCAATGAAGCTCCAAACACAAGTAATCGAGGCAATAAAGGAGGCATACCACTACTCTACTGCTCGAGCAAGGATGCAGTCTTCGGACAAAATCCCGGATGATAGAGGTATCACTGAGCATGTTAGCTAGGAGATTAGGCATAATATTGGACTCAACTATTAGCCCCACCCCAAGGGGGCTAAAACGAGCATAGTATCATCGCCGAAGTGCTCTCGGTATGAACGCTCTCGTCACCTATGTAAGGTGATGGAGACGCTCTTACCGAGAGCGCAGTCACGCTCTCGGTATGAACGTCTCAGCCCAATCGGGACGCCTGATACAGAGCTACCTAGCTAAGGGCAATTCCCTGCCCTCATTCCCCACGGGGAAGCCCTAACCTCACGGGAAGAGGGACACAGGATAACGAGGTGTATGCAGAGGAGAGGTGGGCGAAGGAGATGATAAGAGCAGAGAGGTGGGGAAAAAGAAAGAGGTCGTACCCCGTCCCAAAGGGACTGAGGGTACGACCTCAGAGAAGAAGTTCTTCTATCGAAGGGGGCTTACTTCAGAGGGATTACCTTATAGATAGAGGCAGGGGACTCGAGGATGTCCTTGACGATGGACTCTAGTTCAGCCTTCCCACCGTATTCATCGTTGGGATCCCAAGCCGTACGACCAGCGAGGAAGTCGTTGAAGTACGCAGTCCAGTCAGGGTACTTGGCCTGAGCTAGAGCAAGGAGTTCCTTCTGGTAGGCTTCGACCTCAGCCTGAGTGAGGTAGCCTACACGGAGACCAGCCCAGGAGATATTCACGGCACGAGCGAAGTCCCAAGCCTTGTGTTCGGACTCCTGAGTCTTGAGCTTCTCGAGCTGAGCCTTGAGCTCATCTGCATTAGTGATGCTCCAGTCCTTCCTGAGCATACCGGTTGCATTAGAGGCAGTTTCCTCTTCGTAGGGGTTGATGAAGAGCTGCTTGTAGCCTTCGATCTGTTCAACACCGCCACTCTTAATGTGACTATCTACAGCTTGTACACCACCATAACCACGGTAGAAGTAGACTCCACCGAGGAGGGTTGGGCGCAGGGCATCGTATTCGGCATTATTCTGGCCGTTGGACGAGGAGGATGAGGAGCCTCCGCAGGAGGCGAGACCTACTACTGCGAGCAGAGCGAGGAGTACGGTCTTGAGTACGTTCTTTCTCATGTTGTCTTTTAATTAGTGTGGATGAGATGTTAGTGCTCCCTAGGACGATCCTATATTGAGGGGAGCATCACAAAAGTACACATATTATGATTAAATATGAAATCTCTCAATCCTCATAAAACTTCATATCTCCCCCCCCCAAAAAGCCCCTATGCTAAGAATACCTAATAGAGAGAGCAGGAGAGTACCTCTCTCGCGGAGTCCCTAGGCGTCTCTGTGAGGAGGGAGCAAGGAGGGACAGAGGAAATAAAAGAAAGAGGTCACACCCCGTCCAATAGGATTCGGGATGTGACCTCAGAAGAGGCATTCGACGAGCAAAGAAGCTGGTTACTTTAGGGGGATGACCTTATAGATGGAGACTGGCGAATGGAGGAGATCTCTGACCGTCTCCTCGAGCTCTGCCTGCCCACCGTATTCATTCTCCGGATCCCAAGAGATACGACCTGCTAGGAAGTCACTGAAGTACGTAGCCCAGTCAGGATACTTGCCCTGAGCTAGGGAGAGGATCTCCCTCTGATAGGCCTCGGCATCAGACAGGGAGATGAAGCCTGCACGGACACTAGCCCAGGAGACGTGCACGGCACGAGCGAAGTCCCAGGCCTTGTGCTCGGACTCTTGGGTCTTGAGCTTGGTGAGCATCGCCTGGAGCGAAGCGACGTCGGTGATACGCCAGTCATGCCGTAGCATAGCGAGCACACTGCCGACACGCTCTCCCTCGAAGGGATCGATGAAGAAGTAGGAGTAGCCCTCGATCAATCCCTTGCCATAGCGCTTCACAAGCCGATCGACCTCCTCTACCCCTCCGTACCCACGATAGTAGTAGACCCCAGCGAGCAGAGTGGGGTGCAGGGCATCGCATGTGACCTGAGAGTGATCACTGCTGGTGGAGTCATCGCTGGAGCTGAAGCCGAACGAACGGAGTACGTCCTGGAATATGTTCTTTCCCATATCGATACTTAGTAGTTGTGTGAGACATGTGTGCACCCCCCTTCGGAGTAATCCGATACCGGTGGGGCGCTCCACAAAGATACGGATATGTCATCCACCTCATCCATCATCAAACGTTCGCCCGGATAGGGCTATACCCGCTCCACAAAGATACGGATATGTCATCTACCTCATCCCTCCTCTGAGGTAGGTATCTCTAGCTCTCCTCCCCGCCCATGGGCCTCCATAGACAGTAGTGGCGGATGGAGCGGAGGGGTGAAAAGGAGCAGAGGCGACCCCCATCTCTAGGGATCGCCTCTAGCTAGTCGTGTATGATCTCGTAGGAGGTGGACTACTTCTTCTCTGCTTGGTCTGCCTTCTTAGCGCTGTCCTTGCAGCAGGAACCCTTAGCACCATCCTTCTTGTCGCACTTGGCGCCGTCCTTCTTGTCACACTTAGCACCGTCCTTGCAGCAGGACTTCTTGGCGCCGTCCTGCTTGTCGCACTTAGCGGCTTCCTTGGACTGAGCGTTCTTGCAGGTCTTCTTGCCGTCCTTCTCACAGGCCGAGCCAGCCTTGCAGTCACAGCTCTTAGCACCAGGGCTACAGCAGGTCTTCGCGGGTTCCTTCTTCTGAGGTGTCTGGGCGGATACACTGACGCCAAGCGCAAAGGCGCAGGCACAAGCCAAAATCAACTTCTTCATTATTGTCTCAAAGTTAATAGGTGAAACAAATCTGCTCACTGGGATCACAATCCCGCGACAAAGGTAATGAAATAGCAAGGAAAGTGTACACAAGCCCCCACAAATACGTATATTTGTCCTTATAAACGCTACATAGCATCTACGTCCGCGATAATATTCATCCTAAGAGCAATGATCCAGCATCCACTCCCCCCCTTCGCTCATGGTCAAGCGCTCAAGCAAGCCTATCGGCTACTGCAGAGCCACAAGGGACTCTACGGACTCTCGGTACTCATCTTCGTCCTCATCCTGCTCTGTGTCTGTGGGGTATACTTCTCCCTCGAGCACCTCAGTAGTACCCCTACTCCCACGACCTCACCATGGCTAGCCCTCGGTATTCTGCTCCCATTCCCGATCCTATATACCTATCTCACACTCGTCCTACAGGTGCGTGTGCTACGTATCACAGCCCGAGAGAGCGAGGAGGGAGCACAGGCGAGTGCCTATCGAGTAGCTCTACGCAAGCTCCTCCCCCTGATCCTCCTCGCACTACTCATCGCACTCGTGTGTAGTCTAGGGCTGCTGCTCTTCATCGTGCCTGGGCTCTATGTGATGCTACGTCTGGCATTCGTACCTCAGGTCTATATCGAGCAGGGAGGCCTATGGCGATCCGCCAAGGGAGCTTGGCGTCTCACGGAGGGACACTTCTACCCGCTCCTACTCCTGCTGGTCATCCAGCTGGGATTATCACTACTCGGGAGTATAGCCCTAGGGATCGGGATGATCATCACACTCCCTCTAGGGGTGATCTACCACACTCTCTTCTACCGCTATCTACAGGGTGTACCTAGCGAAGAAATCCATGAGGCGCTTAGCTAAGGGGCGAGCACTCCCTCGCCTAGAGGGACTCACTCGTCGGCTGAAGCGATCGAAGCGTCTCATCATCAATCGCCGTGGGGATGGTGTGCACTCGCCCTATGCCTTTCACCTCATCTCTAGGGTCATCCGCAATCACCGCCCCTACTACTGCTTCGCAGAGCTGAGGGAGGAGCTCAAGCGTCACTCTCGGGAGCTCGCACGGGCTACTCGCCCACGCCCTATACGCAGTGCCCGTACGCTAGAGCTCATCTTCCGCATTGCCCACGAGGAGCAGGCTCATCGCATACTCCTCGTGACGGGAGAGGTGACCATGATCCCACTATACATCGTCAGTACGGGCTACGTAGAGGTACTCCATCAGATCGAGCATCCCACAGCAGAGACTGCGACGGGTGAGTACGATCTGATCCTACTAGAGCGTCTCCCATCCGAGGCTACAGCGCTCACGGAGCTAGCTACCCTACTGCATGCATATCAGAGTAGCCCCCGACGTACGACCGTACTCATCAATACCCGCTCTCGCACTGCCAAGCGTCTCTCTACAGCCCTCCGCCTACAGACGAGCCCACAGCTCAGCCTAGATCTACTAGATCTGGAGGTATGGGTCCTCGACCCTCGACTCACCCCGAGTCGCTACAAGGCCGTCTACTGACCCTCTTACTTCCCCCCGAACTATGCGTCTCTACCAGCAGGTAGGCCCCCCGAACTAGAAGGATAGAGATACACCGAAGCCCCCACAGCATATAGCGGATATATGCTGTGGGGGCTTCTGTATATTAGGTCTACTAGACCTGATGACGTTCGTCTCTACTAATAGATGAGCTCTACGAAGAGATCTTCACCGACCTCGTCGAAGTGGAGCTTACCCTCCTTGGCGAGCCAGCCGATGGCGGCATATAGCTCCTTATCAGTGCGTAGCTTAGTGGCTTTCTTCAGTGCCTTGATATCCATCTTGCCTAGCTTATCTAGGACATTCCAGATGAGGCCTGCATTTGTTCCTATCGTTGCGATCATAGCTCTTCTTGGGTTAGTTAGCGTGGGACATACATTACCTATTGGCTCTAGTGATCACTCATTAAGCCACTACTAAGGTACGCATTTTGAGCGAATAGGCTACTTATTCATCCTCTTGATGAAGCTATAGGCTTCGTATAGCCCTAGCTCACCTGCCTTGCTCAGATCCCGCACCCCATCAGCGACCCTACCACGAGAGAGGTAGAGTAAGCCCCTGTTGTAGTAGCCTTCGGCGAAGACTGGATTGAGCTCGATGGCTCTCGTATAGTCCAGAAGGGCCTTATCCTCCTCTCCCGATCGGGCATAGAGGTTGCCCCTATTGTAGTAGGCGTAGGCGAACTGTGGATCTAGCTCGATGGCTCGGTTGAGATCAAGTAGGGCAGGCTGCTCGCTCAGACGTGGTGCCCGAGGGAGGGCAGGTGTCGTGGCTGTGGGAGCCGTGGGGAGCGCCTTACCACCCGTAGCTGCCGAGCGGATGATAGCACGCTCCTGCTGCGAGTGCTCCTCGGGGATACGTCCCTGCTCGGCCTCGGAGCGACGCATCGTAGCCGTAGCACGTGCGAAGAAGGCTAAGGGCGAGGTCGCATCAAGGCTGATCGCACGAGAGAAGTCTAGGATGGCTTGGTCTAGGTCCTGCAGGAGGGCGTAGTCGATCCCTCGGCGCAGGTAGAGCGAGGCCGTCTCCCCAGTCTCCCGAGAGAGGCGAGCGATGTCCTGCTCTAGTGCCTTAATCTGATCCGAGGATAGAGCCAGCGTACGCTCCTGCAGTAGGATACGGGGTGTGCGCTTGTCTCGCTGTAGCTGCTGGGCATTGTAGCGATCCAAGAGAGGAGAGTAGTAGATGCGGGTCTGGTTGCCGTCCTTATCGACCTCGGTGAAGTAGGAGAGGGTGATATTGGACTTAGGTAGCGCCTGCGTCTCCCTATCCTGCACTCGTCCACGCACCTGACTGGTGTACTTGGGCTTCTCAGTCTCTGCTCGTGGTGCTGTCTCGACGAGCATGTTGTACTTCTCTATGGCCTCATCCTCCTTGCTACGAGTATCCCGCTCCTTGGTCTTGTCTCTGGAGGTCTTAGCGGCCGAACTTCGATACTGCTTGCTGTTCTGCAGGTCGAAGACATGGAGCTGATCCCGTCCTGCGCCCTTGGTATCGCCGAGCATACGCTTGACCTCGGCACGGGCGAGGAAGCCCTCACCGAAGATCGGGTACTGCTCCAGCACGGCATTGAGATCCTGCAGGGCTGCACGAGGATTCCCCAGACGCATGTGCAGTAGGGCACGGTTGTAGCGTGCGATATAGTTCTTGGGGGATAGGCGGATCACTTCATCCCAGTCGGAGATAGCAGGGCTATATTCACCGACCTGAGAGCGCAGGAGGGCACGGTTATTGCGGGCTGGGATATTAGAGGGTTCGAGCTTGATGGCCTCCGAGTAGTCCTGCATAGCTCCACGCAGGTCATTCTGATGATAGCGCATGATCGCGCGATTGACATAGAGGCTAGCATTGCCCCCCTCTATCCCGATCACATGATCGATGGCCTTAATGGCCGTAGCATAGTCCCGACGGTCAGCAGCTACCTGAGCACGTAGCAGATGAGCTGGGGTATAGAGGCTGTCACGCTTCAGGAGCTCCTCCACCTGACGTAGTGCCTGCACCGTATCCTTCCGCTCGAGAGCTGTCTGAGCGAGTAGGCGGTAGGCATCCTTATTGCGAGGGGAGAAGCGCAGTAGCTCATGTGCTGTACTATCGACAGCAGCATACTGCTTGGCCTCGAGCTGGGCGATGGCGAGATTGTAGCGTAGCCCCACGTCTGAGGGGGATAGGCTCAGCCCCTGTCGGAAGTCTCCGATGGCGGCCTCGTACTCCTTCTGAGAGAAGCGTGCGATACCACGCACGAGGTAAGCCTTGCTGAGGAAGGGATTACGCTCCAGTGCCAGCGTAGCATCGGCCTCTGCTCCACGATAGTCCTCGAGGTTGATCTTCGCTACCGAGCGATAGAAATAGGGCTCTGCCATCCAAGGGCGAAGGCCTATCACTTGGTTGAAGTACCCCATAGAGACGATATAGTCGTTGAAGTAAATAGCATTTCGCCCGATAGAGAGCACCTGGTGGACATCTATCTGCGCATGCGCCAGTGGCGCACCGAGCGTAAGGGCAAGGATCAGGAGCCGAAGCTTCCTCATGGAGCTTTTTACCATCTACTATATCGTTATGAGGCCGTGTCTACAGTGTTATATAGGATGAACGACGTAGCTACGCCGAGTAGTGTATCCTAGCGACGCTTCTGCGGTGCAGTCACGACACGATAGTGCGCCGAGACCTTACCCTTGGCGAGGTTTGTGAGCTTGCCCTTAATGAGTTGCTTGCGGATAGTAGCGATCTGATCGATGAAGAGTATCCCCTCGATATGGTCGTACTCGTGCTGGATGACACGTGCCGCAAAGCCCGAATAAGTCTCTCGATGAGGCTGGAAGTCCGCATCGAGATATTCGATGGTGATGGTCGAGGGGCGTGTGACCCGCTCATTGATCCCAGGGATGCTTAGACAGCCTTCATTCTCCGAGAGCGTCTCCTCGCTCCGCTCAACGATACGAGCATTGATGAAGGTCTGCTTCAGCCCTGCACACTCGGGGAAGTCCTCCTTCATCGGGTCTGCATCGATCACGAAGAGGCGAATAGCTCGCCCGATCTGAGGAGCAGCAAGCCCAATACCCTCAGAGAAGTACATCGTCTCCCACATATCAGCGATGAGCTGCTGGAGTCCCTCGTACTCAGGGGTGATGTCCTGCCCCATCTCACGGAGGACAGGATGACCGTAGATATAAATAGGTAGCTTCATAGAGTCTATAATTTCCTTTGGAGTAATAAATGATTGGATCTAGCCAGGTAGATGGATAGGGCCAAGCCCCTTCTTCGCCTCCAGATAGCTCTGCAGGATGATGACGGCACTGACCTCGTCCACGAGCCCCTTGTCCGTCTCTCTCCGTCGCCGACCAATGCCAGCCTCACGGATCGTCCTCTGCGCAAGGGTGGAGGTGAAGCGCTCGTCCTGATACTCGATAGCCATCGAGGGTAAGGCATTCTGAAGCCGTCCCACGAAGGGACGGATATACTTCATCGAGGCAGACTCCTGGCTATTCATCTGCCTTGGGTAACCAATGATGATACGCTCGACCTCCTCACGCTGTACATAGTCCAGCACGAAGTCCAGGAGCTGATGCGTCGGGATCGTCCCCAGCCCACCGGGGATAATCTGTAGGGGATCCGTGACGGCGACACCGCACCGCTTCTGTCCGTAGTCTATTGCTAAGAGTCTACCCATAAGTTACGGGCAAAGATACGCAATTCGTCCCTCTCCTCCCTTAGCTCAAGGGCTGAGACGCCTAATCTCTCGAGGGGCGAGAGCAAAGCAATCGCAGAGCACACACCTAAACAGAAGCCCACATATTAGATAGAAACATCTACTCTCTAGGTGTAGCTTCACCGAGTGTATACCTACTACCTAAGGGGACAAAAGTGTACACGTGTGTACACTGTAGTATACCCGCCTGTACACAACAGTGTACACACGTGTACACACCTTCGCTCTAAGTATGTCCTCTCTAGAGCTCTCTCCTATGTCCACTCCTCGGGTCTAACACCTAGGCGCAAGCGACAAGGCTTAAGGGCACCCTTGGGCATGAAATAATACCCCGAAAGTGCCAAAGAGTGGAGCAGACTAGGAGGGTACAAGGAAAACACTGAGTGTACAAGGAGAGCACTCTCATACATGACAACGAAGGAGCTAGCAACGAGGTACAAGAAAAGTACTGAGTGTACAAGGAAGGCACCAAAAGAGATCATGCGTCGGCTCCAACCTTAGCTCCACACAGCAATTTTCCCGCAAAGGCGAGAACTCCCCTCCACCCCATCTGCTCATCCCCCACTCCGCCCCCGAAACTCCGCTCTTCCCCTCACCCAAACAGCTCTTCCTCGTCCTCAGCATTTCCCCTACCCTCCCACAAATAGCCCTGCCTCGTCCCCCACACACCCACACTCTCTTCCACACTCTTCCCCCAACCAACGAAGAAGGAAGCAAGGCATTCCTAGCCATCGTCATAGAGTGGATAGACGAAAAGGGTATTTGCAAGCAATAGTGTTTTATGTGTATCTTCGCACCGCATTAGCTCAGCATTCCCCTAACTCTACTGGGCTAAGGCAAGACCCAAAGGAGAGATGGCAGAGTGGTCGATTGTGGCGGTCTCGAAAGCCGTTGAGCTGCAAGGCTCCGGGGGTTCGAATCCCTCTCTCTCCGCAATAAAGGGTGTAAATCAGCAACTTACGCGATTTACACCCTTTTCTACACCCAGAAATACCGATAGCTTATAAGACGACAAGCCGAGCCCTTGGAGCTTCTTGATGGAGCCCAAAGGGCTCGGCTTGTTTTCTCTCATTTGCCTGATACTTCCTCCCCTTTCCCAGGCTATTCGGACGTGCTCATTTCGCCTATACATTTGCAGTGTCAGAGCCATTCAAGACGATGCTTGAAGACTCTCGAAGACTCATAAAGATACATTCAAGTGGATTGACACCGCAACGTATAAGCAACTATGACACTAAACGAACTCCTCGAGAAGCCCGTATGGCAGATGAAGGGTGAAGAACTACTCTTCCTCACCCAACAGAAAGTAATGCAACCAGAGGGAGCAGAATCCGAGATGTCTTCCGCCAAAGAAGAAAGACACTTCGTTTACGGGCTCTCTGGGCTTGCCCGACTTTTTGGGTGTAGCCTCCCCACAGCCAATCGCA